>ENA-ORCP01000530-ORCP01000530.1-human-gut-metagenome-genome-assembly--contig:-NODE-530-length-33976-cov-5.921384_pt1 | contig 33976 bp, 38 predicted proteins | sample MGYA00242990_ERZ507991 | MGnify/ENA primary metagenome ERZ507991 (study PRJEB26167, sample SAMN06115496) | human gut metagenome | host: Homo sapiens | place: China:Henan | collected 2015-05-07 | study... | reverse complement strand
TTGTAAAATATGCTCAGGAATTACAGAAAATGGGCGCTAAAAATGTTCTCCGTATCGGAAGCAGTTTTTGTGCTGTTCGGCTTTGGCTGTCTTAAGAATTGCCGCCAGTGTGTCGCAGAAGTCCACAGTACGGATTTTCTTTCGCTTAGTCGCTCCGATCTCCGTCTTAACTCTGTTTATTTATCTGTTTGCATGCAGGAAATTCCATATTTTTGAATCATCTTGAAAAGCATGGATAAAAATTCATCTTTTCCATGTGTCAGGAATTTGAAACTGATCTTGTAAGTACCTTCCCGTGTGTACAGCCGCAGCTTCATCCATTCCGCTTTTTCCGTTTTTTCCACTGCAGCCATTTCGATTCTTTGGATGTTTCTCCAGTAAAGTTCATGTTTTCTGTGCAGTGGGTATTTGATGGTCATTTTTTCCTGTGAATACCGGATATTTGTATTGAGCATCACGACCAGGAACACGATACTGATGACTCCGCAGACAGGTGCAAACCAAAGCGCGAACCTCTGGGAGAAATCACCCTGCAGAAACTGCTGCATGATGCTGTTCTCCGCTGCTGCGGGCACCAGAGTTGCCATATAAATCAGGAGAATGCCGATGCCCATAGCTGCCAGAAGATAATACTCGGAGCCATAGCGCAGAATACATTTTTGCGATTCTTCGTACATATGGGAACGATAGTAGCTGGCAATCTTTTCTGGGCATGTTTTCTTGATCATATCGCAAAATACATCATAATTTACCATTCCGAGCCTTGCGGTAAGAACCTTGGTTCCATCCAGAAGATATAAGTTGACTGCATTGTCAAAGTTACCGTCTACTTTTCGGATTTCCTCCCACTGAAAGGTTCTGGACTTGCGAAAGGGCTTTTCAATCCGGACTTCCCTGCTGTTAAAATAAACGCAGTCCCGACCTGCCACATTCCCGCAGAAAATCAGAAGCATGCAGATCAAGATTGAGGTTATGACGAGCAGGCCCCACATCAGCCGCGCTTCTGCAGGTGCGCCGTCTTTTATGTAAAGTACGAGGAAAAAGGCAACAAAAAGAAGTTGGAATACGCCTATTGCATAAGCGACATACCGTTGTCCTGGCGGCTGGCACAAGATTGCCATCCCTTTGGGGATACGCGCTATCTGCCGTCGGTTTCTTCCTGTAATCAGATAAATGATTTCTGTAGTCAATAGCAAAACCAGCGAAAAGATCAATTTCTCCATGCTTTTTATTCCATCCTTTTCAATCTATATTTGGTATCCTTAAGGTTTTCTTCTAGTATAGAATATCGGATATATGTTCGTCAAGCACCCGGCTGTACCGCATCGTCACCACCGATGTCACGAACACAGTTGCTCCCAATGCGCCGATGACGGCACCGCAGATTCTGAGCGAGACCGAAAAACAAGTTGTGTTCAAAAGGATGCTCGGTGCAGTGCCTTTGTTCCTAACGCCCACAGCTTGCTGACGCCGGATATGGGGATCGAGCGCAGCTATCTTTCGCCTGCAGAGCCTTGGCGGGATGAGAGCAGGGATGAGATGCTCCGCACGACGCTGCGTGTCGATGGAAAGCCCGACTACACCCTCGTCCTCCCCGCTGATGAGAAATACCTCGACGCTGTGAAAAATTACCTTGATATCGATGTTTTCGCGGATGCCATGCTCTGTGATATTCGCTTCAAGGTGCCTTACATCGGGGAGCTGATCCGTGATACGGATTGTCCTGCCGTGGAGGATTACAACGATTTTGCGGAAGCCTTGGAGGACATCTGGCAACAGGACGGTGCGCTCCTGACCTACGCCGCCGTGCTGGAGGCAGAGAAGCCGGAAACCCTGCGCGGAGCCTGTGAACTCCTGCAAGATTTGGACAACTATCAGCGCATCACGGAGGGTGCTTACGGTTACGGTCAGCAGCGATTGCAGGAAACGCTGGGGCTGGACGATGAAGCCATCTATGAACTGGACGGCTACATGGATTTTGAGAAATATGGTCAGGACTGCATGGAAAACGACTGCGTGACAAAAACAGAGTTCGGCCTGCTGCGGCGCTTGGACCCGCCGTTTCCGGAGCAACGGCAGGGACAGAGGATGATGTAAGCAAAAGCGGCTCGACCCATTTGGATCAAGCCGCTTGATAAGCAGACAATTTTGAATTTGTTTGTACAATGTTCAAGATATAACTGTTATTATGTCTTGATTAGAGTACAAACTCATATAAGAGGAACTTCCTCGGTACTCCAATATCAACATATGTGATTTCAACCTTATCCACATACTTAAATCCAAACGACATATACATTTTCTGTGGAATATCATTTCCCTCTATGCAATCAAGACGAATTGATTTAAGGTTTCTTTCCCTTCCTGTGTCTATTGCGTGTTGAACTAACTGCTTCGAGTATCCACGACCTCCATATTCCGGAAGGACACGCAAGGCATGAAGAACTACTGTCTCGTTATCATTTGCATCAATAAGCCATTTAACTGCGTGATACGCCTCATCACGATCATGATTCATAATATACGCCGCAACAATTCGACCATCTTCAATACCGATAAACTGATTTCTCTCTTTGATTGCATCTTTGATCATTTCATCTGGAGGGAAACCACCTTTATCTCCCTCCGGCAGAAAATCTTTTCCGCTCAAAACTTTACACATATCGTCATAAAACTGTCGCAATTCTATAAAATTTTTCTCTTCTGCATATCTGATAATCATAGAAATCTATCCCTCCAATCCCGATTTGTTTGCCACATCATAGCACACCCCCCCCCAAATGTGTAAAGCCAAATTCTACACCGAAAGGAGACCAAAATCTTGAAAAATGCAACGCAATTTCATATCCGTCCTGCCCGCCCGGAGGAGGCGGGCTTATTTTATGCCCAGCACCCCGAAGAAAATAAGCGCCTTGGCGCTGTCGGCTGTGTCCGCATGGACTTCGGGCGCAGCGGAAATGAGTTCTGGCATACATGGTGGCCCCGCGGCCCAGAGGAACTGAACAGCCCCGCGTTCAAAGCGGAGTTGCAGCAGATCGTTGGTAAGCTCCGTGAAGATGTGCTGAAAAGCCGCTTCGCTATGGAGCGTTTTTGCTATGACCACGGCGGTAAAATCGACGGCGGCTATGTACAGAACTACGGCTACATCGTGGAAACGGAGCATTATCGCTACTGCCTGCGGTGCAACCCCTCTCCGGGCGATTATAACGGCTACCTTGCGGTATACGATTTGGCCGTCCAGCGGCAGAACACGGCGCGGGACAAGCCCCTGGTGGGCCGCGTGTCCTATGCCAATGGCGATACACAGGAGTTTACCGATGCCGAAGCCTTTTGCAAATGCATTCAAGAGGAGTTGCCGTATCGCCCGACCACAGGTCTGCGCTATGAAGTGATGACCGACGATCCCACCGTCCGCAAGCAGGTGGATGACATGATCTTTGACTTCTATGGCGAGGAAAATCCCCGCCAGTTGGAGGAATATCAAAAAACGCCCGATCAGGGCATGACAATGGGAGGAATAAAATGATGGACAGAAAAATGGTGAATTTTATCAAGGAACAGTATCCCCCCGGCACCCGCATCCGGCTCAATTCGATGGACGATCCCTACGCGCCCATTCTTCCCGGCACCGAGGGCGAAGTGGACTTCGTGGACGATGAGGGGCAAATTTTTATGAAGTGGGACAATGGCCGCACGCTGCCACTCATTCCCGGCGAGGACAGCTTCACCGTGCTGCCGCCCAAGCTGACCACCCTCAAGCTGTATATGCCCCTGACCGCCGATCTCTACGAACGGAACGAGTACGGTGATCTCGATGACAGCAGCACATTGCTGGAGGGCCATGAGCTGTGGGGCTATCAGAATCAGATCACGGCGGCGCTGGTGAAAAACCGGATGTCGGAGGAGGCGGAGCGAGGTCTCATGCATTGGTATGATGAAGCCGACAACGTCAACACCAAGGTCCACTCCGCTGTGTTCACGGTAGATAGCCGAGGTGGAGAGCTCTGGGGCGTGGCGGAATGCCGTGTTGCCGGTGAATTGTCGGACACCGAAATGGATACTTTGAAAGAGTTTATCACCGGACAGGCTTCGGACGGCTGGTGCGAGGGTTTTGAGCAGCGGGAGATCTCCGTGGATGACGGCGGTGAATTGTATGTCCACTTTTGGAATTCGGACGAGTGGAGCATCCAAACGGAGCAGGAGCTTTTCTCCCCCAAGCTGGCGGAGGGTCTGCCGGAGTTGTGCTTCTCCACGCTCCCCGGCACCGGCGAGCTCATCTGCATCAAGCGCGGTGAGAGCGGCTACTACCACAGTGATTGGAACACCAACGATCCCACGCATAATCGTGAACTGGCGGACTATAACAACGAGCGGCTTGGCGTTACCCCCGCACAGGAGAAAGCCATGAAAACGGGCTCCATGTTCGGCTGGAACATCCCCGGTGCGGACCCGAAGGCCTATGAGCAGGGCGGGATGAAAATGGGAGGTCTCGGCCGTGGATAAGAAAATATTTCATGTATATCTTGCGAAAGAAAGCGTACCCAACAACGAATCCTATGCCAAGCTGGACTTGCCCGCCTCCCCGTGGGAGGTGGTGGATGCGCTGGACAAGGTACGGCTGAACGAGGGTGAGCAGTTATACATGGAGATCGAAGACTACGATGCCTTTGCGTATCTCTCGCCCCATTTGGACGGGTTGGACATCAGCCTCAACGAACTGAACGACCTTGCCGCGCTGCTGTCGGCGCTGGACGAGGTGCAGGAAGCTGCCTTTGAGGGGCTGCTTTCCATGGAGGTGCAGAGAAAAGTAAACGCCAACGGCGGCGTCATTACGCTGCAGGATCTGCGAGATCTGGCGGTCAGCGCAAGAACAGACTGCTATCATGTGGTGGATGCCGCGGATGACGCCCAGCTTGGCCGCTTCTATGCGGAAAACGACTTTGTCCCCGAACTGGACGGCATATCCGACGAGGTATTCGAGATGCTGGACTTCGCCGGCATCGGAAGAATGATGCGTCAAGGGGAAAACGGTATCTTTGTTGGAAGCCTTTATGTACTGCGCGACGGCGAGCTGACCACTGCACCGCCCGTCCAAAAGACGCTGCCGGGAAAGCCGGGATACCTCTTCCGGCTCACGCTCGGACTGCATCCCGACATTGGCGATGCGCGCACGGTGACACTGGATCTTCCCGCAGCAGAGGCAGAGCTGCTGGACGCACAGGAACAACTCGGCGTGGAGGGCTGGGAGGGCGTCACGGTCATTGATTATGACGGGATCATCCCCTATGCGGCGGACTTCACCGACCTGCCCATGGAGCTGGAGGAATTTAACGCCTTCACCAAGGCCGCGCGGGACATTCCGAGATCCGAGGTGCCAAAGCTGAAGGCTCTGTTGGAGCAGTTCGAGGTACGGGACATCGAAACCGCCCTGTTCTTGACGGAGCATCTGGCGGACTACGTCCTCACGCCGGACTTGAGTTCCCCGCAGGAAACAGCCATTGACCACCTACGCTTCATGACGGATGACCATTCGGCGGAGCTGCTGCTCTCCCATGTGAACCTCTACGCCTACGGCTGCGACCTCATCAGAGAGGACAACGCAGTGCTCTCGCCCTACGGTCTGCTGCACCGTGCGGACTATCAGCCCATGCTGTCACCAATGCAGGAAACACAGAAAATGGAGATGAAAATGAAATAACACCGCCTTGACCCGTAAAACGGGCAAGAAACTTTCAGAACTCCCCTTCCCGGCATCGCATCGCGGCATAGGTGATGAGATCCTCCGGCGTGAGGACGTTTCCATCACAGGGGATCTCACCCCAGATTTTCCGCGCGGCAGGGGCAGGGTTACACATTGCCATCGCCATAGCCAGACGGATCTCCCTGCGCACCTCTTCCACGGTGGTATGGTGTCTGCGGGCTACTTCCAGCAGAGCTGCTTCGGCACGAATATTCATTTGTTTCATATTGTTCACTCCTTGTTTTTAGAACGATTATCGTTCTTATGGAACTACAATACCACAGGAGTCTACGGGAAATATGTCGAACGCAGTCGAAAAAAACAGAGGTCTGCAAAAAGCAAACCTCTGTCATACTGTTACTGGAATTCAGTGATCAATGCGTCCAGCACATTCATCACCTTACGCTGCCCGTCCGGGGAGAGCGTCTTCAAACGCTCGGAGAGCTCCGTGGCTCGGAGCATCGTCGCCGCGTTCAAACTGTCCTGAAGAAGCTCGTCTGTCCCAACATTGAGCACGTTGGCAATGGCAACCAGCTTTTCCAGCTTTGGCGGCTTCACGCCCCGCTCTACAACGCTCACATGATCCACGCTATAATCCACAGCGGCAGCAAGATCTTCCTGCGTCATGCCGACTCGCTCGCGAGCGGCCTTGATCCGTTTACCCAATGCGACCTGATCCATACGCAATCTCCTTTTGAACGGTATCCGTTCTTAAATTATATGGGAGATAGCGTTTGTTTCACAGGAGCACACGGGGCGATTACCGTTCCGCAAGAACGGAACATTCAGAAAAACAATCACACTTAGGGGCCGTATTCCCGGATGGGGAAAGCGGCCCCTTCTTTTTGCGCATTGTCCCTTCCTCCGGGAGTACAGTCCCGGAAAGGAAATCACAATGCAAAACGAAAAAATTCTGGCATATCTCGAAGGCTCCTGTTTCGGAAAAGCGAACCGCGCCAGCGGAACGGAGCTGGAACGGACCCTCCATATCAGTGGAACTTGCCTGCGAAAGCAGGTCAACCGGCTGCGATGCAAGGAGCACCCCATTGCCAGTGACCGCAGCGGCTACTTCTACGCCACCAATGCCGGTGAAGTCTATGACACCATACGCCAGCTAAAGCAGATGGTATCCGGACTGGAGGCGGCCATCAGCGGACTGGAGCGGTCTATGGAACGGTTCCGGGAGCGTGGGGAGGCCGGACATGGCTAAGCCGCCCTTTCCGTGGATCGGCGGCAAGGAGAAGATCGCGCCCTACATCCTGCAAACCTTTCCCCCGAAGCTGGCGCAGTATGTGGAGCCCTTCGGCGGCAGTGGCGCGGTGCTGCTGGCTCTGCCCCAGGACCCAAGCCGCTTGGACATCTATAATGACCTGGACGCCGAACTGGTGAACCTGTATTCCTGCATCAAGGAGTGCTCCAACGTTCTGCTGCGGGAGCTGAAATTCCTGCCCATCCACAGCCGCAGGCTTTTCGAGTATTACCGTGACTTTGTTGCCCACAAGGAGGTCTACTATCAAAATGTGCAAGCGGAGATCGCGTGTCTGGGCGACCGCTCCTGTTTTACGGAGGAACAGGCCGGGGAGCTGCTCCCCATTTTTCAGGAGCGGCTGGCACTGTTCGATGTAAAACGGGCGGCGGCGTATTACCTCGCCATCCGGGGCAGCTTCAGCGCGACGGTCACCTCCTTCGGCGTAAAGGGCATGGATATTGAAAACCTTTTGAAACTGTTTCCGCCTGTGTCCGCACGGCTGAAGGACGTGCCGCTGGAGAACAAAAACGCCTTGCAGCTCATTCGGGAGCGGGACCGGGAGGACGGTCTCATCTATGCCGATCCACCCTATGTCAAAACGGAGCGGATCTATCGGATCGTAGGAAAAACCAGACGTTTCCGTAAATTCCATGTCCGGCTGTGGCAGGTGCTGTCTGCCTGCAAGGGCTATGTCGTCCTCTCCTACAATGACTGCCCATTTATCCGAAAACTCTATAGAGACTGGTACATTTTATCCTTCCAGCGCGGCAACCCGCTGTCTCAGAAAAAGGGCGCGTCCTTTGGCGAGCTCATCCTCACCAACTATGACCCCCGCCCTTATATGACCCGTCAACTGAACCTCTTTGACGAGTCTCTGGGCGAGTGGGAGCTGAAGCTGGTCCACTTTCCAAATCATCCACCAAGACGGAAAGAAAGCCCAGCCGGATGTAGGGCTTCCAACCAAAACTTATTACAATAGGAGGCAAACAACATGAAATTCCATTTGAACCATGACCCCGCGAACAAGACCCTTACCATCCCCCGCGCCGCGCTGCAGCTCTCCGGCCTTGCCGAAACCAGCGATCTGACGATCCATACCGAAAACGGCTGTGTTCTGCTGCTGCCGGAAAAGCTGTCCGTCGCGCAAACGCTGAAAACTTTCCAGTTGCTGACGGCGATCAACGCAGAGCTCCTGTTCCGACTGGCCAAAAGCAGTGCTCTGGCTCACGGCGCCGAAAATGACGCTTGCGATGGCTGCCATTGGGAAAAAGAGTGTTTTCAGGATGTCCTGCCGCTGTGTATGCTGGCAGAGGCCGGCATCGACCCGGAGGAAGGCGATTTCGAATGTGCGGTGAAGGACGGTACGCTGGTGCTGCGATCCGACGCTGATACAAATGTATATGAAATGATGAAGAGTCTGGATGATGACTTCCGCGATCTGCTGAAAGGCGCGGGCGTTTCGTTGTCCGGGCTCTTCCTGCTTTTGAAGGAGGAACTGGATCATGACGAATGACACCTATCTCTACCCCTATTCCTCCACCGAGGCGAGAGATCGGAACGAGCTTTCTCTCTGGCGGGAGAGCCACAAGGCGAACATCGCCTGCCGCAACGCCATCGAGGACGCCATCCGCCAGAATTTCGACGGAATGCATCTGGACAAGAACTGCATCACGCCAGTGCTGGAGGAATACGGCTACAAGCGCACCGCGTGGGTGCTTGCCAACACCTTGCACGAACTCAAGTGGGACGGGCGCTTCGGCCATGCCAACAAGCAGTGGGCGGAGCGCGCCTGCATTCCCAAAGACATCAACCACAACAGCGATTTTGTTGTCCGAAGCCATCCGGCTGTGCTGGATGGCTTCGTCACTTTCTACCGCAAGGCAGTGCAGGCGTTAAATCTCTTTGGCGCGGAGCATTGCGTTGGTGACCGCGCCGAGCAGGACTATACCGGCAAGGTGCTGGTGCTGTCGCCAGAGGCACTGCGGGAGCAGTATTGGGGGCAGGATTACCAACTTCTGTATGCTCGGAGCGGCTTTGGATGCGAGCCTCATTCCAGTGGTCGAGCAGTCTTTGCCACCTGCCTCTCGGACGGTGAAACAGCCAGATGGAACCGGGAGGATTTCATCGGCGTACTGGATGACAAGTTTCTGCCCGACTGGGCGCGGGAAAAGCTGGAGGAACTGATGACACAGGAACAGGCGGACGCCCCCACAATGGGCGGCATGAAAATGAAGTGAGGAGGATACTTGCATGAGCATGACCTATTACACCGTGGACGATCTCCGGCCCGGAAGACCCGGCTGGGGTGTGAAGCGTTTTTCCGCGTTGAATGATGCGATCTCCCATTACCGGACACTCCCTATGGATGGGGCCCGCGTCCTCGGCATGGCGGATGACACCCACGCCTATGAGCTCATCCGCTGTGTGCGTCTTTTCCCCGGCGATGCCCAGGGCGAGGATGTTCTGGCGGCAGATCACTGGCGCGGCGGCTTGGTGAAAAAGAACGCTGCCCTGAAAGACGCGCTGGATATTTGCCTGGAAAGCCTGCGGCCCCGTTTTCTTCTGGAGCCGGAGCGCCTGATCCCCGTTCCCCAGTGCAAGAAGCTGCGGAAAGAACTGCGGGAGGCCCTTCTCTGGCAGGGCTATGAAGAAAACTACGATTCCGCCATCCGTGCTGTTTTTGTGGGAGGCGCTGGCTGGCTCTCACCCCAGGATGTGAAAAAGCAGCGGCAGCTTCCTCTGGTGCTGCGCTATCGGGTGGACGGCATGACGAAGGATGGGGCCTACCTCTCCTTAGAAGTAGAGCCTTGGGAATATGACCTCCTGCTGGAGCAGACAAGAGATCACTATAAAATGAAGAAAAGAGGATGACAACATGAAACGAATGCTTTCCCTTTGCGCCGCGGCGCTGTGCCTGGCCCTGGCGCTGACGCCCACCGCGCTGGCAGCAGACTTTGAACCCGCGGTACCGGACGCCAAGGTCTGCTATCCCACCGCCATCGTTCGCGGTGACGATGGTACGGAACTGAAAAAGATCTATGACCTGAGCCCCGAAGACGATCCTGCCGGTATCCCCCGCTCGGACTTCCGGCAGGACGGCTTCCACTACACCCTGACAGACCTTCTGAAACAAGAGCTTCCGGAAAATGAGAGCCGCCAGCACACGGAGCACATTTCCGTTGAAAGCGCCAAGAAGGACATGGAATCCGTGTTGGCACTGCTGCCGCAGGAGCGGGAATTCATCACGGATGACGGTCTCATGGGGACCCTGACGCTCCGACTTGATACCGTGCAGGTGGAGCCGTCCGGCTACGGCACTGCCACCAAGGGAATCTCCACCAAGCGCAGCTATCCTAACCTTGCCGAGCAGGATACGCAGTATCTTCCCAAAACCATTACGGAAAACGGCAAGACCCTGACGCTCACGGACATCCAGTGGCAGACGGACAACACCGCTAACATGGATGGTTATGCCGTGGCAGACCGTTATACCGCCGTCGCCACCTACACCGGCAGTGCCACCAGCAGCTATGTCAAGGGCTACACCGTCACGGCGGATTATTCCGGAACCGTCAGCCGGATCGCCCTCAACCGTGTCCGCTATGTCGCCATTTTTGAGGGAACGCCCATCCAGTCCACGGAGCCTGCGGAGACACCCGCCACGGCGTCCGCGTTCCGCTGGTCTTATGTGCTCATCCCCATTGGGATCGTGGCCGCAGCAGGCGCGGGCGTCGGCGGTGCGCTGCTGGTAAAGCACAGAAAAGAAAACGCGGAGGAGGATACAGAATGAAAAAGATCATTACCCTTTGCCTGAGCCTTTGCATGACAGCAGCTCTGGCGGCTCCGGCGTATGCGCTGGAATACAGTATCGCCGCGCCGGACGATTATGACTTTGGCAGGGATACATCTATTGAGGTCATCCACACGGCGGATGGCGGTGCTATGAAAAACGCCGACATGAGCAAGAACGCCGCGCTTATTCCGCCTGCTTTCGGCTCGGAGAGCATGAACGCCCTCCACACCGGCGAATACCTCACGCCCAACCTTGCCCCCGGTGGTATTCCCGCGTCCGGCGCGGTCATTGGCGGCAGCGCCGCCACTGTTGTCACCCCCGGCAGCACGGTGAATGGCGGCAGCGGCTATCAGCCCGCCGTGCTGTTCACAGAGGTGACGGGCGACCTCTACTATAAAAACGGCTCCCTCGGCAGGCTGGAGATCCCCACGCTGGATCTGAGCGTCCGCATTTATCAGGGAACGGACAGCAAGACGCTTGCCAAGGGCGTCGGACACTTTGAGGACACCTCCATCTGGGACGGCAACGTCTGCCTCGCCGCCCACAACCGGGGCGCCAACAGCTACTTCGGCCAGATCCACACGCTGGACATCGGGGACAAAATTACCCTGACCACCAAGCTGGGCACCCGTACCTACAAGGTGACGGACGTCAGCAAGGTCAGCGAGACAGACCGCAGTGGTCTTGCGGACTCCGGCGAAAATATGCTGACGCTCTACACCTGCGTCCGCAACCAGCGGGACCAGCGGTGGTGCGTTACCGCAGCGGAGGTCTGAATCTTTCTCCCTTTTGCCGAATCAGTTCTGTTCGACTTCTGCCCCTCACTTGTGATATGGTGAAGCTGCGAAGAAGATTTTCACACATACACAGTTAGAATGGAGGCAGAAAGATGAACGAGAGCAAAAACGTGAGAAAGAATGTCAGTATGATGCTCACCGGCATGGTGATCGGCGCGGCGCTGACCGGCGGTTCTATCGCAGTCGCAGCCGGGATCACGGCGGAACCTACCTGGCAGCCCATCTTTGTGGATGGTCAGCAGGTGGAAATGCAAGCCTACAACATTGCGGGACACAACTATGTGAAGCTGCGGGACATGGGCGAGCAGGTCGGGTTCAACGTGTATTGGAACGCCGGAGTCCAAATCGACACCGGGCATCCATACACGGGGATTGCCCCTGCCACATCCGGTATCCGCGTCAGCAGCTACAAGGGCAGCACCCTCCGCCCCGGAGACCGCAGCGGCTTGAATATCAGTCCCAGCGCGGATATAAAAAGTGTGGTCTCCACGCAGCCCAATGTCATCCGCGTTGAGGATACCTCCGGCTTCTGGACCGCTATCGCGGTCAGCAGCGGCACAGCCGATGTGATCGTGGCCGATCAGCATGGCCAGACCGCCGCTTTAACGCTGACGGTAGTTGACGACAAACAGAGCGCAAACGTTCCGGAATCCGGCGCCAGTCAGACAGACGCGGCACGGCAGGAGATCGTCCGGCTGGTCAACCAGGTACGCCGGGAAAATGGTGTGCCGGAGCTGACGGTCAACGCGGCTCTGATGGACGCGGCGCAGCATTGCGCGTCCCTGCGTGTCGCATACCACCAGAACAAGGTGGAGTGCGAGGCGGTAGCGGCCTCCGGGTATCCCCATGGATTTGGATCGAACATCACCGCGTTCGCAAATGTGCCCGCCTCTGAAACCGCAGAGCGGGCAGTGGAGAATTGGCGGAATTCTCCCGGCCACTTCCAGACGATGATAAACCCTGATTGCGACACCATCGGCGTTGGGATCTCAAATGATGAAGGTGGAACGATCTGCTTCCTGTTCGCCGGTGATCCCAACGCGCACAATCCCTACGCATAACCTACGCATAACACAATATGCTCACATGGCCTTCCAGCTTCATCGCCGGAAGGCCATTTTTTATGAGCAAATCTAAAAAGAAAGGTCAAATAACGATGAAAAAGACATGGCATTCATTGAAAAATCGCGTGACCGCGATGCTGCTGGCCCTGATCTGCGTTCTCGGCCTGCTCCCCACTGCCGCGCTGGCGGCAGGGGCCGACACCATCAAATTAGAGCGGTTCGGCATGAGCGGCGTTTCCTATCAGTCCGCCAGCCTTGGCAGATGCACAATGCACCAGATGTATTACGGCGTGGCCGGAAAGACCTCCGTGGGCTTCTGCGGGACGAAGGGCGGCGGCATGGGCACCTCCCTGATTGGCCAGACCTGGGGCGATCCGAAGCCCGTCACCGATCCCACCGTCAAAATGATGATGGCCTATTACTACGCCCACTCCCTCGACATCTTCACGGACAAGGCCCACGCCCTGGGCGTGGATGACATCTGGGATTCCGGTTATAGCTGGTACATGAACGCCTGGGTGCAGGCCATCGTGTGGCGGTATAAGGACGGCTCCCTGGGTGATCCCGCCACCGCCTGCGCGGAGGAATTGATGTACGTCTGGAACTCGCTGAAGGGCGCGAGCTATACCAGCATCGACCAGACCTGTGACGGCGCCACATTCCGGGACCGGGCGAAATATATCCTGGATCTTGGCAAGCAGGATGTTTGGGGCGATTGCGACGTAAAAGAGTATTCCTTCACCGGCGCTGGCTCTGCCGCCCACCCCGCCAGCACCGTCCAGAGCGTTATGATCGGCAGTCTTACCGTCACGAATGAGCAGTACAAGCTGGTGGTCAAGAAGGTAGACGCCACCAACCCCACCAAGGGCCTTGCCGGAGCGCGGTTCCATGTGGAATCCACCAACGGCTCTTTCTCCAGGGACATCGTCACTGGCGCGGATGGCACCTATACCTTCTCTCCCTTGGACGCCGGAACCTACGCTGTAACGGAAACGGCGGCTCCGAACGGCTACGAGATCGACAACGCGGGGCCTGAATATGTCGTTCTGCCGAACAGCGGCAGCAGCACCGTGACGATCACCTTTACAGACACCCCCACCGTCACCGCCACCGGTAAGATCCGCAAGGTGGACGCGGACGATCCCACCAAGGGCCTTGCCGGGGCGGTCATCAAGATCACCGGCGTGGATAACAATTTCACCGGCACCTATACCACCGGCGCTGGCGGCGCGCTCACGGATGTGCCTTGGGATACCATGCCCATCGGCAGCTATGTGGCGGAAGAAGTGACGCCGCCTAACGGGTACTCTCTGAGCAAGGACGCCGGCAAAGTCCGTCAGGAATTCTATTGGGACGGCAAAAGGGACGTATCGCTCGTTTTTGAAAATGACGCGAAGGTAAAGGTGCGGCTCATTAAGCTGACCGACGCCAACATGCCCCTTCCCGGCGCGGTATTCCACATCCTCCGGGACGGGCAGCTGATCGGCACGGAGGCCACGGACGCCTCCGGCAGGATCACCGCCCCCCATGTGACGGAGGGGATGTACGCCTTTGTGGAGGTCAGCGCCCCCGCCCCCTACGCCAAGCTGACCGCCCCCGTCTGCGCCCATGTGGATCAGGCTACCGTCAATAGCGGCGGCACCGTGACTGTAACAGCCAAAGACCAGAAGCTCCCCAATCTGACCATCCAGAAGCTGGATAAGCAGACCAAGCAGCCCATCCCCGGCACGGTCTTTGAGATCAAGGGCATCCATTACGGCTATCATCAGGACGTCACCACCGGGCCGGACGGCAAGGCGGTTCTCACCGCGATCCCTGTTGACAGCTATGAAGTAAAGGAAACATCCGTCCCTGACCCCTATGTGGTGGGCGGCGAGACGATCCAGACGATCTACCTCGGTCCCGGTGACGATCAAAACCTCGTGTTTGAAAACCTGAAAATGCCCCAGCTGACCGTCACCAAAATCGACGCGGAGGATTCCAAGCCCATCCCCGGCACCGTGTTCACCGTAGAGGGCATCGACAGTGATTTCTCCGCCGATTGGACCACCGGTGAGGACGGTACCGTGACGAACCGCGTGGCCCCCGGCAGTTACAAAATTACGGAAAAATCTGTTCCCGCTCCGTACTACCTGCCCAGCAAAAACGCCGACCGGGAGCAGACCGTCAGCCTGAACGCCGGTGACGAGGTGAATGTCACTTTTCGGAATCGGAAAATGCCACAGCTCACCATCTACAAGGAGGACAGCGTGGCTGGCGCGCCTGTGGAGGGAGCCAAGTTCCACATCACCTACACCAGCAGCGGCGAATCCGCCGAGGCCCCCGGTACCATCGACTACGGAACGATCCTCACAGACGCCAAGGGCGAGATCCGGCTCCATGAGCAGGGCAAGCGGCTCTATCCCGGCGCGTACACCGTGACGGAAGTGGAACCAGCTCCCGGTTTCCAGATGAAGGAACCCTCCACCCAGAAGATCATCCTCCACGGCAGTGAGAGCAAGACCCTGACCTTCCAGAATACTCCGCTGAATGCCATTGTTGTTGAGAAGTATGACAGCGTGACCCACGAAGCGCTCCCCGGCTGCACCTTCCAGCTGCGGTTTTTGGGCGGCACCTCCGGCACCGGCGGCACAACCATCGGGCAGAAGGTTACCGGAAAAAACGGCACCGCCATTTGGACGGGGCTGAAAAGCGGCACCTATATCGTGGAGGAGGTTGACCCCGCCGATGGGTACAGCATCATCAACGCCTCGGAAACGATCTATCTGGCGGACAGCGGTGAGCAGAGTGTTGTCACCGTCCGCTTTGACAACGCCCCGGACGGCATCCTGCTGATCCGCAAGGTCTGTTCCGTGAACCCCAGCGTGACCCTCGCCAACGCGGAATTCAAGATCACCTACGCGGACGGTACGCTGATTGGTGACGCCAACGGCATCTTCCGGACGGATGAGCACGGCGAGATCCGCGTCCCCGGCCTGAAACCCGGCAAGAGCGTCATTGTGACGGAAACAAAGGCTCCGGACGGCTATATCATTGATACTCAATCCCAGACCGTTCAGATCAAGGAAGGCCGCACGGTCAGCCTGACCTTCAAGAACCAGCCCAAGGGCAAGCTCATCATTCAGAAGCGGGACAGTGCCACCGGTCAGCCCCTTCCCGGCGCGGAGTTCCGTGTGACCACTGCCGCTGGCTGTGAGGTGGGACTGGATGGCGTGATCGGCACCAGCACCCTGACGCAGAACGGTATCTTTACCACGGATGGGCAGGGCGAGATCACGATCACCAATCTGGCCCCCGGCGCTTATGTGCTGACTGAGATCAAGGCCTCGACAGGGTACGTCATGGACAGTCCCAGCACCAACGTGGTCATCGGCAAAAACGGTGATACACAGACTGTCGTTGTGAAAAACTCCAAGGCCGGAACCCTGGTGATCGACAAGCGGGATTCCCTCACCGGGAAGGCCTTGCAGGGCGTGACCTTCAAGGTGACGACCTCTACCGGTGAGTTTGTACCCGCTGAAAACGGACAGATCAGCAGCAACGGCCTGTACTTCACCGACAAGGACGGCAAAATCACCATCCATGGTGTGGTGGGGACGCTGGTGGTGACGGAAACGGCCACCATTCCCGGCTACACCATCGACGAGGCCAGCCGCACCCAGACCGTGGTAGTTGATCCCAATGACACCCAGACGCTGCATTTCACCAACACGCCCAGCACCACCCTTGTGATTGAAAAGTATATCGAGGGCACCACGACGCCGCTGAAGGGCGTGACCTTCCTTGTGACCGACAGCAGCGGCGCTGTTGTGGGCAACTCCAACGGAGAGTTCATCACCGATGAGAATGGCCGCGTCGTTATCAATGACCTGATCCCCGGCACCACCGTTACGGCGCGGGAGGTCAAGACCGTGGATGGCTTTGTGTTGGACGGCGCGCCGAAATCCATTCTCATCAAGGCGGGTGAGGTGCAGACCCTGCGCTTTTATAATGTCCGCGCGGGCGGGCTTACCGTCATTAAGAAGGACGAAAAAACCGGAGCGCGCATCCCCGGCGTCCAGTTTGAGATCCGGAAAATGGATGGCGAGATCATCGGTACCTTCACCACCGATGAAAACGGCGTGATCTATCTCCCCGAAGCGGAAAACGGCTGGTACACCGTGACGGAGCTGAAAGCTGCCGAGGGCTACCGTCTGGATGACACGCCCCATCGGGTCGAGGTCAAGGAGGGCCAGACCGCCACACTGGAGGTCACCAACAAGGCCATCTCCGGCATCCTGCTCCACAAGGTCAATGCCGTCACCGGCGAGGGCATCCCCAGCGTGTCCTTCCTCCTCTATGACAGCGGCAACAATCCCATCGCGCAGGAAACCAGCGATGACCGGGGGTATGTCCGGTTTGAGGGACTGGAAGATGGCCGCTACTATCTGCGGGAACTGGAAAATGAGGGCTATATCCCCGACACGCAGAAAAAGACCGTGTATGTAAAGTCCGGCGAAACCACGGAAATCGAGTGGCAGAATACCCCCATCACCGGCCAGATCCAAGTGACAAAGGTCAGTGCGGACTACAACGCCATGAATGGCTGGCCTGCCGGGACGCCCATCCCCAACACTGTCTTTGAGATCTACAACGCCCGCACCAACCGTCTGGTGGATACGATCAAGACGGATAAAAACGGCTTAGCGGTGAGCAAACCTTTGCCGCTGGCGCGGTACAAGATCGTGGAATCCAAGGCGGCGGAGTTTTACGGACTGGATAAGACACCCATTGAGGTAGAAATTGAGTATGCCGGTCAGATCGTCAAGGCAAGCATGACTAACAAGAGCCTGTCTACCAACGTTTCCATCAAGAAAACCGGCTATGTAGAGGTCATGCCGGGGCAGCTTGTCCGCTACAACTTCACCGGCATCGCCAACAACTCTACCACGGCGCTGGAATCTTTTTATTGGAGAGACACTTTGCCTGTCAAGGCGGTTCGGCTCCAGACCATCTATACTGGCACGTGGAATACCCCTGGAAATTATAAGATCGTGTATCGCACGAATCTCAGCGGGGAGAGCTGGCGCACGCTGGCGGATAATCTTTCCACCAGCAAGAACTATGTGCTGGATGCTTCCCCCGCGGCGCTGGGACTTGCCGCCAACGAGTATGTGACGGAGTTCATGGCGGCGTTCGGCATCGTCCCCGCCAACTTCCGGCAGGTGGAAGCCCCTCGCGTGGACTGCAAGGCCCTTGCCAAGCTCACCGGCGGTACGCAGTTCGTCAACCAGGCGGACGCGGGCGGCGTCTACAACGGGCAGTGGATCATGGCGACCTCCCGCTGGGTCACCCGTGTCTATGCCCCCAGCAAGCCCCTGCCCCGCACCGGTTATTAAGAGCTAACAACAACGGATGCCGCTCCGCAAGGGGCGGCGCCCCCAAATTAAGGAGGTTAATATCTTGAAACACAAAAAAATCATGATTTTGGCGTTGGCGCTCCTGCTCCTGACCGCGCTCTGCTGCACCTCCGCCCTCGCCGCGGGCGGCGATGTGGCAGGCGCTGTGGAGCAGACATGGACGGAGGCAGCTAAACAGATCAAGGCTGTGGTGGAGAAGGTGGTGTTCCCGGCGCTGGATATGATCCTCGCCATCGCGTTCTTCGTAAAACTTGGCGGCGCGTATTTTGATTTTCGCCAGCGAGGTCAATTTGAATGGACCGGTCCCGCCATCCTCTTTGCCTGCCTCATCTTCACCCTGACGGCCCCGAAATACATCTGGAGCATCATCGGCATCTAAGAGGCGTATCCTTTGAGAGCCGGATCAGAAGTCTGATTCTGGAAGTGGGCTGGCGCGCGAGGGTCTTGCATAAAAGCTGCTACTTTGATATAATACTATCAAGAAATTGATACAAGGAGGGCTTTCTATGCAGATCAGACCATCCTCCGCTCTGCGGAATGAGTACACTCAAATTTCTGAGTTGGCAAAAGCATCCGGTGAGCCGATCTTCATTACAAACAAAGGTGAGGATGACGGTGTTTATATGAGCATGGCCGCATACGAGGAGCGGGAAAAAATGTTCCGCCACCGCGACAAGATCTATGCCGCGGAGATCAGCAGACTGAGCGGAGAGCCTGTCTGCACGCCGGAGGAGCTTGACGAAAGAATGGAGGAGTTGTTCCGTGCCTACGAAAAGTAAGCTGGTCTATCTTCCTTCCGCTCAACATGACTTTGAGGAGATCGTAAAGTATCACATCACGGAGGCGGGGACTCCCTACGCGCGGAAAATCTACGGTACAATGAAAACGGCCATAAACCGTCTGCGAGATTTCCCGCTGATGGGCCAGACACATCCAGACCCGATCCTCGCCGCAAACGGATACCGAAAACTGGTTTTGACAAAAACCTATGTGGCGGTCTACAAAGTGATCGGCGACACCGTCTATATTTACGCCATTGTCAATGGCACGACAGACTATCCCCGCCTTTTGAAGTGATCACCGTTCTGGAATGAAGAATATGTCGACAGAAAACGAGTATTTAGCAAAGACGGAATCCTTGCAAAAAGAATTGGAGCCGGTGTGCCGGGTTATCACGGAGACAGTCAAAGCCGAGGCGATTTATCTCTTTGGCTCCCGTGCTTATGGTACGCCAACCGATGATAGTGACTACGATTTGTGCGTCATTATCCCGGAAAAGTCCATGCGTCCGGTGGATGCGGTCAAGGCGATCCGCCGCGCGCTCCTGCCGCTGCAAACCATGTCTTTGGATATACTCGTATACCGTGCCGATACATTCTTCCGCCGCGCGCAAGGCGCGACTATGGAGCGCAAAATCAAGCGGGACGGCATCCCCCTATACGAAAACTTCTCCCACAAATCATAATACCAATTATTGCGACAAGGCCGTCGCCCGAAAGGGCGGCGGCCTTGTCGCGTCTCCGGAGGTGAATGAACAATATTTATTTGGGATTTTGTCGCCGCGACAGTCCTGGATCAGCTCATGGACTGGGTCTATGGGCAGGCCATAGGCTTTCTCGGCAACTTCTTTGCCCTCATGGGCAATATGGGCGTGGAGCTGTTCGAGCTGGAATGGGTCAGCGCCATCATTCTCTTTTTCTCCCGCCTTGCGTGGGCGCTGTTTACCGTCAGCGTGGTGGTCTGCGCCTTTGAATGCGGTATCGAATACTCCACCGGCAGGGGGAATCTCCAGCAGTGCGGCATGAACATCATCAAGGGCTTTCTGGCTGCGAGCCTGTTCACCGTCGTCCCCGTCCGGCTCTATGCCTTATCGGTGTCGCTGCAGGGAACCTTTTCCGCGGGACTTACCGGCTACGGGCGGAGCATTGGCGAAGTGGGTCAGGACATCATCACGGAGCTCAAGGAGATCCAGACGCTTACGGATGTGGTGAACAGCTCCCACTTCGGCCTTGGCATCATCACCAGCCCCATCATGCTGCTGTTCTGTATTATCCTTATGGGCTACGCGGTGCTGAAGGTGTTTTTCGCCAACCTGAAGCGCGGGGGCATTTTGCTCATCCAGATCGCGGTGGGCAGCCTTTATATGTTCAGCGTCCCGCGTGGCTATCTGGACGGCTTTATGGGCTGGGTGCGGCAGGTCATCGGCTTGTGCCTGACCGCCTTTCTCCAGTCCACCATCCTCATTGCGGGACTCATGGTGTTCAAGGACCACGCGCTGATGGGCGTGGGACTCATGCTCTCGGCGGGAGAGGTGCCCCGCATCGCCGGCAGCTTCGGTCTGGATACTACAACAAAGGCCAATATTATGAGCGCCGTTTATACGGCACAGTCCGCGGTGAATGTGACGAGAACCATCGCCGCGGCAATCAAATGAAAAAGGGTGATGATATGACACAGTCAACAAGAAAACTTACGATGGGGAGCCTGTTCGATGGCATCTCCGGTTTTCCTCTGGCTTCGGTGCGATGCGGCATCGAGCCGATCTGGGCCAGCGAGATCGAGCCGTTCCCCATACTGGTATCAAAGATCCGTTTCCCTCGCATGGAGCAGATGGGAGACATCACAAAGCTGAACGGCGCGTATCTGCCGCCTGTGGATATTATCTGCGGAGGCAGCCCGTGCCAGGACTCAGCGTGGCCGGAATGCGCGCCGGATTGAACGGTGCGCGTTCCGGCCTTTTTATGGAACAAATACGAATCATTCAGGAGATGCGAGATGCAGACAGAAGATCTGGAAGGACAGGAGTCCATATTCGACCGAGATTCGGGATCTGGGAAAATGTCGTCGGTGCTCTCTCAAGTGGGCGGGACGCTGAAACGGGTCAAAAAAAGCCTGGGGCGGATTTTCAAAAAGTCCTCGAAGCGTTCCTCCAAGTTGAAGAACCATACCTTCATGCTGTTAGACCTGAGGCCGGGCGCTGGGAATATGCTGGGGGCATATTGGGAGTACGATCCTCCGTGGCTTGGATCGTTTGGGACGCTCAACACTTCGGAGTGCCCCAAAGACGCCGTCGAGTGTTCCTTGTGGCAGATTTTGCAGGCTACAGCGCCATCCCGATACTCGCTATCCCAGACAGCGTGCCTGGGTATTCTGCGCCGCGCAGAGTGCCGCGGCAAATCGCTGCCACCCTTATTGGAAGCAGCTTTGCGTATGCAGGCAGGGCTTGACCCGCCCGCGCCCATATCCGGCGAAGCGAAAGCTTATCATATCAACCAACGCAGTGAAGGAATTGACCTGGACGGTGTGTCCGGTGCATTGATGGCGACGCAGAACCTTCAAATGCAGACCTTTATCACAAATCCCAGCATCAATCAGAACGACTTGAAAAAGCGGATGGCTTTTGCCGCCAATCAGCGGGATGAGGTGCGGGATCTGCACGATGTGGCAGGTGCGCTGCAGGCTCAGCCGGGGATGAAACAGCAAACCTTTGTCGCTGGATTTTCTGCTGGAGCAGGTGCAAGCGCCGGAACCATCGGATATCAGGAAGGCGTATCGCCTACCCTGAAAGGCAGCCCCAGCGGGAACTGTATGCCCAGCATCCTCTGTATCAATGATCAAGGTGGGCAGATCATGGAGTGCAGTGAGAACGTCACCGGAACCCTGCGGGCACAGGAGCATGGACACCAGCCTTTAGTGCTGCGTCCGGGAAAGCCTTTACTGTATGAAAACTATGGAATAGACAGCCGCTATACAGGCCCCCATAAGGTAGCACCAACGCTTTCAGCCAGAATGGGTACGGGCGGTTTGAACACCTCGCTTGTTCAACAGGTGCCGGAGGAGGTCATCTGCATTGCAGGCAACGCCATTGACCGCCAGCCACAAAACGGCGGCAACGGCTTCGGCTGGCAGCGGGATATTTCCTATACCTTAACCGCCACGGATCGCCACAGCGTCTATGCCCGCCAGAGGGTAGATCAGTTCAGGGATGATGAGATCGCCTCCACGGAGAGCGCGCGGCAGCACAAGGACGCTACAGACCTTGTCTGCCAGCCGCCCTCTACCTGGGATGCGGACTGTCGGAATCTCATTCGCCGCTTAACGCCTTTGGAGTGTGAACGGCTCCAGGGCTACCCGGACGGTTGGACCGATGTCCCCGGCGCTTCGGACTCCGCGCGCTATAAAGCCCTCGGCAACAGCGTCGCCATCCCCTGCGTGGAATACCTCATGCAACGGGTGGCTATGGTCATTACGCTTGATTTAGAATGGGATTTTTAGTTGGCTTTGGTAATAGCTTTCACACTTGCTTTCAGGTATCTTGACGTTACCCAAAAAGATTGGAGGGACCGCTATGGCAGAAAAAACGCGCAACCTCTGCGCGCAGATCCCCGCGGAGCTGCATGACAAGGTGCGGCAGCGGCAGGCGGAATCCGGCAATACCCTGAGTCAGTACATGACTGCGCTCATCACAAAATTTTATGAAATGGAGGAACGGCAGACGATGGAGAAGGAAGTAACAAGACCTGTCTGTGTGCAGGTGCCGGTAGAATTGTTCGAACAGTTCAAGGCGTATCTGAAACAGCACGGCATGACGCAGAAGGACTTCGTCATCCACTGCATCCGGCAGGCGCTGGCAAAGGACACCGGTGCCGCCGAAGAATAAGAAATATATCGCGCGAACCGCTGCTGAGATTCTCGGCAGCGGTTTTGCTTTGGAGGAACCAAATGTTTATTTACCCCGAAAACCTGAAAGCCAAGCCCATGCTGTGGCTCTGGCTGCTGCGGGACATCGCCGTGATCGGCATCGGCGCTTTGCTCTCTGTGCTGGCGCTGACCCAGGGCCTCGGCATGGGACTGCTGGTGGTTACAGTGCTGTACGCCTTTCTCACCATTCAGGTGGATGGCAGCAGTATTCTGGATTTCCTGCGCCGCGCCGCCTGTTTTCTCTTTCTGCGGCAGCAATACTATGAATGGAGGCTGGACCCATGAACCGAAAACAGAAAAAAGAACTGCGCCAGCGGCAGTCGACACGGCAGCTCATGGGCATCGTCCGCGTGACGCCCCACGGCATCGTGACAGATTCCGGTGAGCGGGTCTTCTTCCTGATCCAGCCGGACAACCTCTCCGTCCTGTCCCCGGAGGTCATCCGGGGCCGCGTCCGCTCCCTCACCATGCTTCTCAGCACACAGCCCTCGCTGGAGATTCTGGCGCTGGACTCCCGTGAGTCCTTCCAGCGGAACAAGGAGTATTACCAACGGCGCTTGGAGGAGGAAACGGAGCCTGCCGTGCGGGAACTGCTGGAACGGGACATGGCCCATTTGGACGCCATCCAGTTCTCCTCCGCCTCCTCCCGCAAATTTGTGCTGGTGCTCCCACTGGATGAAAAAGTCGGTTCGGATGAAAGCGCGCTGCGGCAGTTGGAGAAAGCCATCTGCGACCACGGGCTCCGCGTGCGTCTGGCGGAGGAGCAGGACGTCAAGCGCCTGCTGGCGATCTACTACCGGCAGGATCTCACCACGGAGGTCTTCCGTGATTACGATGGAGATGAGTATGTACATGGCTAAAAAGAAACAGAAGAAGAAAAAGAAGATGCCGGAGCAGATCCAGCGCCCGAAAGACTTTCTGGATATGATCGCGCCCGCGGCGGTGAAGTTCAACACAGATCACTTCATCCTCGACAGCCGGTATCACACGGCGATGGTGCTGAAAAGCTACCCGCCCATGACGGATGAGCTGGCGCTGCTGCGGGGCCTTGGCGATATGGGCGGCGTCAACCTGCGCCTGACGGTGCGGCAGGTCACGCCCGCCGAGGAGGACGCCATCCTCCATGCCGCCACCAACAAAAGCCGCATGGAGCGGAGCAACACCAACGATTACAAGCAAAGCGTCACGGCGGAGGCCAACCTGCGGGATATGGCGGAGCTGCTGGCAAAGCAGCGGCAGGAAAAGGAACCGCTCATCCACTGCGGCGTGTATCTGGACATTGCCGCCACGGATATGGAAAAGCTGCGCGCGGCGCGGGATACCGTATCCGCCCAACTGGTGCGCTCCCGCATGGGCGCCGATCCGCTGCTCCTGCGCCAGCGTGAGGGCTTTCTTTCCGCCAACCCCGCAGGCGGCAGCCAGCTTGCCAATTTTGCGGAGCGTGTCCTGCCTGCCAGAAGCGTTGCCAATCTGTACCCCATGAACTATTCCGGCAAAACCGATCCCAAGGGCTTCTTCATTGGCCGTGACCGCTTCGGCTCCAACATCATCGTGGACTTCGACCGCCGTGCCGCCGACAAGACCAACGCCAGCGCCCTGATCATCGGCAATACCGGACAGGGGAAAAGCTACCTCCTAAAGCTTCTGCTCTGCAATGTGCGGGAGGCAGGCAAGAGCGTCATCTCTCTGGACTCCGAGCATGAGATGGAGGACGAGTGCCGCGCCCTGGGCGGCTGCTTTCTGGACTATTTAAGCGGACAGTACCGCATCAATCTTCTGGAACCCCGCTGCTGGGACGATGGCAGCGGGCCGGAAGACCCGGACGCGCCGGACGCTTTTCGGGGGACGCTGCTCTCCCAGCACATCTCCTTCCTGCGGGATGTGTTCCGCGTCTACAAGGGCTTTGACACGTCCCACATCGACACGCTGGAGCTGATGGTAGAGCGGCTCTATCAAAAGTGGAACATCACCGACCGCACGGACTTTGCCGGAATGCAGCCAACCGATTACCCCATCCTCTCCGACCTCTATGACGCCATTCAGGAAAGCTATGACCATTACGAGGCCGCAGACAGTCTCTATCCGCGGGAGATGCTGCGGGATCTGTTGCTGGGACTCCACTCCATGTGCCGCGGCGCAGACGCCCGGTTCTTCAACGGGCATACCAATATTGACCGTTCCAAATTCCTCGTCTTTTGTGTCAAGGGGCTGGATAACATGGCGGAGAATCTGCGGAACACGTTGCTGTTCAGCCTGCTGTCCTATATGTCGGATCAGCTTCTAACGCAGGGCAATTCCGTAGCGGCCATTGATGAGCTGTACCTGTGGCTGTCCGATCCCACCGTCATCACCTACATCCGCAATGCCCTCAAGCGAGTACGAAAAAAGGAATCCGCCCTGTTCCTCGCCAGCCAGAATCTGGAGGACTTCACCCAGCCGGGGATACGGGAGCTGACGCGCCCTCTCTTTTCCATCCCCGTCCATCAGTTTATCTTTAACGGCGGCAACGTGGATAAGAAGTTTTTCATGAATAACCTCCAATTAGAGGAATCTGAGTATGCCCTGATCCGGGACCCGCAGCGCGGCTCCTGTCTCTACAAGTGCGGCAACGAGCGGTATCTCTTGCAGGTGCAGGCCCCGGAGTACAAGCAGGCTCTCTTCGGAACGGCAGGTGGACGGTAATGGCGGTACCCGTCGCGGCACTGGCGAAAATCGCCGCTGCCGCTCTCTCGGACGAGGGCACCCGGAAAAGGCTGGGCTGGATCGTGGCGGCAATCTGTTCACCGTTGATCCTGACGCTGGCGCTGATCTGCTCCCTGCTCTCCGGCAGCGCGGAGCACAACAACTCCGCCGTCCTGCTCTGTTTCCACGGCGGAACGATCCCAGACAAAACACCTGCGGAATATGTTGCCTACATCGAAGATATGCGCCGCAGCTTCACGCTGCTGGACAGCGCCATTGATGCCGTCAATGACATGACGGAGGATAGCGACAGCCTTGACGGTATCCGCGTCAAGGCTGTTTTCTACGCCATTTTCTTTGGAGAGGACGCACCAAGCAGGAGAGCGCATAAGCGATTCGTGGACTGCTTTGTGACCTACGAGGAGCGCACCCGCACCGTCACCGATGAGGATGGAACGGAAACCGAGGAGAGCTACACCGTGGCAATTCCTGTTGCGGACATAGCCGCCGTGTACGGCAATCTTGAAAACACGCTTCACTTGGAAATATCTGCGGAGCAGAAGTCCAACGCCGACAGTATCTACAGCCTCGTCCGCTATGGCATAGCCGGTGGCTCCGAGGGCTGGATGCCCGGCGCGGATGTGCCGTTTATTGGCGCGGACGGTTTCTGTTCGCCTATTGGCTCCGGCTGGGAGCGCCGTGTCACCTCTGAATTCGGAAACCGCGTCGATCCCATCACCGGGAAGCGCAAGGGACACGGCGGCATGGACTTGGCTGTCCCCACCGGTACGCCCATCCGCGCGGCGCTGGGCGGGACGGTGACGGTCTCCAAGTACAACGCCGGAGGCTACGGCTATTATGTGATGATCGACCACGGCAATGGCCTTGCCACGCTGTACGGCCACTGCTCCAAGCTGCTGGCAAAAGTGGGCCAGACGGTGGAAGCGGGAGACATCATCGCCCTCTCCGGCAGCACCGGGCGCTCCACCGGGCCGCACCTCCATTTCGAGGTGCGCGTCAATGGGGAGCGGACGAACCCCAGAACGTATTTGCCGAAAGGCTGAAAGGAAGGAAATGATTATGAACATGGCTCGCTATGAGCAGGAAACCATTATCGGCTTCAACGAGGAAGAAAAGGCCGCCGTGATTTACACCCACAACAAGGTACTGCGTCAGAAGCTGGAAGCGCTGGCGCGGGACAGACCGGAGGATTGCAGGCTCGTCAAAGTGTCCCACAGCGGGCGGGCAGTTGACTACGCCATCCCGAAATCATGGATAAGGATCGTGTCGCCGCGGATCGCAAGTGAAGCGCAAAAAGAGGCAAGCAGAAAGGCGAGTGAAAAGGCCGTTTCTGCTCGTCGGAAAACCCCGCGCGGGGATAATTGAGACCGCGCACGACCGCCGGAGGGTAGTGATACCACCCACAACACAAAAACACCAAAAAAGCATGGAGCACAGCGACATGGAGGCGCTGGGCTTCCAGCTCCGCGACTACTACGAGGAGGTTGAGTACTCTCTGATCTGCGCGAAGAAGTGCAGCGAATGAGATCCCCAACGATGCGGATGAAATAGGAGGAACATACCAACCATGAAAAAGGAAAATGTCACGATCTCATTCGAGAGCGAGCAGCTTGCCGCTCTCGAATTTTCACTTAAAAAGAAGAACACCAGCGTGCAGGCGCAGTTGGAGGAGCTGCTCAAATGCCTCTACGAATCTGAGGTGCCGGAGCCGGTGCGGGAGTATCTGGACAGCCGCGCGGCGCCCGCTGCCCGTCCCCGCCGTCCGGCAAGACCGGCGAAGCCGCAGCCGCGGGAGGAGCCTCCCTCCGCGTTGGCGCAGCCCACTGACGAAAGGAATGGTGAGTGAGATGGCAGATCATGTAGACATCACACTGTGGATCGACCGGCGATGGAAGGATGCCATTGAAAAGCATCTCAAGGATGAAACCTTGCAGGAGCATCTGGAGGATGTACTGGATGAGCTGTGCAACCAACTCCCGGAGCAGGAATACAAACGCATCAGTGCCGAAATTTACGCGGAGGATGCCGCGCGGCGCGCAGAGGAAGAAGCAGCCCGCACCTACGCCGCCTACCATGTGGTAGAGAACGGGCAGGAGTGGTACTTCAAGACCTCCCCCGGTGAGGAACTGCTGGATGCCGCAGAAAAGCTGCGCGGCTATGTCACTGCGGAGAAAGGCTCCGCGCCGGATCTGTTCATCAAGCTGTTCGCGGACGGGCAGCCCATCACAGCGGAAGAGTACAACGTGCTCACCGCCCTTCGCATGGAGAACACCGGCAAGGTGCGCGGCGTGTTTGATCTCAACTTCGACAAGCGGGAGTTCTCCGCCGTTCACATCATGGACGGCTGGCAGACCTGGGCGATGCGGGATGTATCCGTGGCGGCGTACCATGCCACCCGGTCACAATTCGCGTCGAGCGATGATCAGTGGCGCAAGCTGCTGGATTATCTGAGCGGTAAGGAAATCACCTCGGCGGGACACCTCTCCGCGCGGATTTTTTCTTTCGGTGATGAGATCATCGAGATGGACGGCAAGCTCAATTTTTATGTGCAGACGGAGTTCGATGTGGACGCAGTCTTCGGCACCTTCGTCTGTACTGACGAGAACGATGACTGGCTCAACATCTACGCCAATTATGACATCGCGGAGGATAGCCCTTGCGACACGCTGGAACTGAATCTCTGCAAAGCGGATGGCACAGAGGAAACCTGGAGCTACCGGCTCAACGCGGCGGAGCAGGATGTTCTGCTGCGGAAGATGGAGGAATACTGTCAACAGCAGACCGGCATGAGTCTCCGTGACTACGCACAGCAGCTCCGAGAGGAACCGGAACAGCGGCAGGGTCCGGTGATGAAACTGTAGGTACAAACTCAGCAAGGCTGAAGCACTCACGGCTGCGGAAGCGACAGCGTTCGGGCTGCGCAGCCCAGCGGGGCCGCGACGCCGGAGAAAGCGGACACACGCCATAAGGCGTGCATCCACTTTCTCCGGCTGTTCTTTCGGTGGCAATTTCGCTGACAGCACAAAGCCACGCTGAGCCCGAGAGAGAAGGCCCCGTGTTTCGCCGTGTGAGCCGCTGTGTGCGCGGTTAGGGGCTGAGGTGGCGTGTGTACCCGCCGCATCCCCTTGAAACGAACGTTGCGGCGTTTGTGGGCGATGTGTGAAAAGGCCCGGTGAATCCTGCTCCGACAGTGGGAAACCGGGCCATTGGGGATGGGTGTTCACCTCCCGGCCATGCCCCATTTCGGAGGGTTTCGCCCCTTATTTGCCCGTTCGATAAAAGCACAAGATAAAGAGAGGTGCCCCTAACTGGGCCCCTCTCAGCCACAAAGCCCCGCAGTGCGGGGCTTTCAGAGGTTTGGACAAGGTGCACCTTTTGCGGGTTTTGATGGAAAACAGGTGCACCTTACCCGCAAAAACGCAGGCGTGACAAGAGGTTGCGCCTTTTCAGAAAGGAGTGCTGCAAAAATGCAGGAAAATGACGAAAAGCGGATCGAGCGCACGGTGGTATGGCTGGATGCCAAGCTGGTTCCCCGTATGGACGGCTGGCTGGCCGCAGATAATTGCAAAAACCGCAGCGAATTTATCAACAAGGCCCTGCGCTTTTACATGGGCTATCTCGGCACGGAAGACAACACCGCCTACCTCTCCCAAGCCATCCTCACAGCCATTCAGGGTACGCTGGACGACAACAACAATCGGCTCTGCCGCATTCTTTTCAAGTGCGCGGTGGAGTTGAATATGCTGTGCCACACCATCGCCGCGCACTTCCGTACCGATCCCATTCACACGCGGGAGCTGCGGGCCTACGCCGTGGATGAGGTGAAGCGCACCAACGGTCAGGTGAGTTTTGAGAGCGCGGTGCATCAGCAGCGGCGAATTGAGCCGGAGGAAGAATGGCCCGGATCGTACTGATCTCCCCCTACCTCAAAGGAGGGAAGAACGCCGCGAAGCTGGCCCAGCGCACACGCTACGTCGCCACCCGTCCCGGCGTGGAGCTGCTGGCGGATGAGCGCAGTACATTCCCCGTCACAAAAAAGCAACGGGAATTCATCACACGGCTGCTGAAGTCCTTCCCCTCCTGCTGGGAACTCATTGAGTACGAGGAATATCTGGATCACCCCACCCAGGGCAGCGCCTCCGCGTTCATCCAGCAGGTGCGGGAAGACTACATGGAGGCGCTGGAGCAAAAGGAAAATTTTATCGACTACATCTCTCACCGCCCCGGCGTCCAGAAGGACGGTGAGCACGGGCTGTGGGACGCCCACGGCAAGGTACAAAATCTCGCGCGGGCGGTACGGGAGGTGGCGGAGCACACCGGGAATGTGTGGACGCCAGTGATCGCGCTGCGCCGTGAGGACGCCCAGCGGCTTGGCTATGACAGCGCGGAAAACTGGCAGGCTCTGGTGAACGCCTCCGTCTGTGACATCGCCGCGGCGTACAAGATCCAGCCGGACAACCTGCGCTGGTATGCCGCCTTCCACCAAAAGCCGAATCAGGTGCATATCCACATGATCCTCTTCTCCGCGGACCCCAAGGAAGGGTATCTTACCAAGGAGGGCATCCGGCAGGTGAAGTCCGTCTTCGCCAGACGGATCTATCACGCGGATCGGATGCACATCTACCAGCAAAAGGACATCGCGCGGCAGGAGCTCCAGACGCAGACCCGCAAGGCCATGGTGGAATGCATCGCACAACTGAAACATGGTGCAGTGGATAACCCGCGGCTGGAGCAGCTCACCGAGGAGTTGGCAGAGCGTCTGCTGACGGTCAAGGGCCGAAAGGTCTACGGCTACCTGCCGCCAAGGGTCAAGGCCATCGTGGACGCCATCGTGGAGGAGCTGGCGAAGGACGAGCGGGTGTCCGCCGCACGCAAAACGTGGCAGACGCTCTACGAGCAGGTGTGTCTGGACTACGATCAGCGGCCGCCCAAGCGGTTGCCGCTCTCCCGGCAAAAGGAGTTCCGGAGTGTCCGCAACATGGTCATTCAGGAAACGCTGCAATGGATGGCTGAGCGGCAGCGGTACGCGGATGCACAGAGAACTTCTGCCACATCGGTGGAATCCATTTCGCCTGAGAATTCCGCAGCGGCCACGAGAGCCAAAGCAGAATCCACAGCACCAGCCGTTCCCGCACAGCCCAAATCTGACCGTGCGGCCAGCGCCACATCGGAAGATACCGGCTCCGCTGATGCTGCTGACTCCAAAGATACCGCGCCGCCCGTGGGCGAAATAACTCCGACGCACTCACAGCCATCCGGTCAAGCAGGGCAAACCGCACCGGTAGGAGCAGAGTACCATGCCCCCACGGTGGGCGAAACCGTCGTGCGGATGCTGCATCACATGAGCAGAATTTTTGAAGACAACAGCAAGATCGACCAGATCCACCGCGGCTTGCAGATCGACCGCAAGCGCCGTCAGGAATTGCAGCGCAAGCGATTGGCGATGGGACACAAGCCGGACGACCATGAGGAGCAGACATTCAGATAGCGCAAAGCAGAATTATGAAAGGACATGTCATGAGCCAATTTATTTATTTCACGCCGGAGGAAAAGGCACGGGCGCAGAACACGGATCTCGTGTCGCTGCTGCGCGCCCAGGGCGAGCGACCCGTGCGCTCCGGCCGGGAGTTCCGCACTCCCAATGATCCCAGCATCACCGTGCGGGGCAACAAATGGTTTGATCACTCCGCACGGGTCGGCGGCTATGCCGTCAGCTTCGTGCAGCGCTATTACCGCCTCCCTTATCAGGAGGCGGTTTTGCTTTTGCTGGGCAGAAAGAATGGAAAATCGTATGAGCAGGCAAAGCCCGCAAAGGAGGCTCCGAAGCCCTTCGCGCTGCCGGAGCCTTACGGAACCATGCGGCGTATGTATGCCTACCTCATGCGCCAGCGCCACATCGACCGGGAGGTCATCTCCTATTTCGTACACGAAAAGCTGCTCTACGAGGACAAGCATCACAACTGCGTTTTCGTGGGGCTGAATGGCAGCGGCGAAGCAAAGCACGCCCACATCCGCAGCACCAACAGCGAGGGCCGGGTGTTCCGCATGAACACTGAGAGCAGCGCCAGCGAGCACTGTTTTCATAAGAACGGCACGGACAAGTCCCTCTATGTGTTCGAGGCCCCAATCGACCTCCTGTCCCACATCACCCTCTACCCATACGGCTGGCAGGAGCACAGCTACGTCGCCTGCTGCGGGACATCCATCCAGCCAGTGCTGGAACGGCTGCGGCAGAACCCCAAGCTGGACACGGTGTACCTCTGCCTCGACAACGATGACGCGGGCAATGACGCCTGCGACCGCATGACGGATACGCTGGAGGACATGGGCTTGGAGGTACAGCGGCTCTGCCCGGTGCGCAAGGACTGGAACGACGACCTCCGCGCCAAATTTGAGAAAAAGGAGAACCTACCATGAACGGGGATACCTGGATCTTCCTCGCCCTCTGCGGCGCTCTGCTGATGTTTTTGCTGGCGGCGTCCTTCCTCTCCAAAAGCTACTCCCTCAACAACATCAAGAGCAAGACGGTGGGCGACGGTCAGCACGGCACGGCGCGGTGGGCAACGCCCAAGGAGATCGGCAAGACCTATCACACCGTACCTTTCCGCCCCCGCCGCTGGCGCAAGGGGAAGGAACTGCCCACGGAGCAGGGGCTCATCCTCGGCAGCGTGGGCGGCGGCAAGCGTAAAAGCAAGGGAGGTTTCCTACTGAAAACCTCCCGCAAGCTGCTGGAAAAGCTGCGCCGCCCTGTGGCGGGAAAGCAGAAACGGAAACCGAAGAAAAAGTCAAAGGTGCTCTCAAAAATCAAAAAGATGATTGAGGAGCAGAGAGATATCCGGGCGCTGGTGGACAGCGACGACATCCACTGTCTGATGATCGGCGCCTCCGGCGTGGGCAAGACGGCGTTTTTCTTGTACCCCAATCTGGAATACGCCTGCGCCTGCGGCATGAGCTTTCTGGCGCTGGACACCAAAGGAGACTTGGCGAGGAATTACGGCGCCATCGCCTCCCGGTACTATGGCTACCGGGTATCCGTCATCGACCTGCGGAATCCCACCCGCTCAGATGGCTTCAACTTCCTGACGCTGATGAATCACTACATGGATATTGCGAGAGCAGATCCGTCCAATTTGGCGGCGCGGGCCAAGGCGGAGAAGTACGCCAAGATCCTTGCCAAAACGATTATCAGCCCGGACGGTGACGCCTCCCAATACGGTGATAACGCCTACTTCTATGACAGCGCCGAGGGATTGCTGACGGCCGTTGTGCTGCTGCTGGCGGAATTCGTGCCGCCAAAGGACGGAGAGCCGGAAAAGCGGCATATCGTGTCGGCCTTCAAGCTGGTGCAGGATCTGCTGGCGATGCCGAGCTCACGGGGCAGGAACGGCTTTCAACTGCTGGTGGACATTCTGCCGCCGGAGCATAAGGCACGGTGGCTGGCTGGCGCGGCGCTGACGGCGGCAGATCAGGCGATGGCCTCGGTCATGTCCACCGTCCTCTCCCGCCTGAACGCCTTCCTGGATACGGAGTTGGAGCAGGTCATCTGCTACGACAGCCCCATCAACGCGGAGATGTTCGCCGCTGAGAAGTGCGCCATTTTTCTCATTCTGCCGGAGGAAGACCCCGCCAAGAATTTCATTGCGGGCCTTATGATCCAGAACCTCTCCCGTGAGCTGTTCTCCGTGGCGGACGAGCATGACGGCAGGCTCAAGAACCGCGTGGTGCTGTTCTGCGATGAGCTGGGCACCATGCCGCCCTTCGACATCCTGCCCCTGTTCAGTGCGGGCCGCTCCCGCGGGCTGACGCTGGTGCCCATCATCCAGAGCCTTGCCCAACTGGAAAAGAACTACGGAAAAGAGGGCGCGGAGATCATTTGCGACAACTGCCAGGACACCATCTTCGGCGGCTTTTCGCCCCAGAGCAAAACCGCCGAGGCTCTCTCCGCCGCCCTTGGCAGCCGCACGGTGCTCTCCGGCTCCGTCAGCCAGGGCAAGGAGAGCAGCCAGTCCTTGCAGATGATGGAGCGCCCGCTCATGACGCCAGACGAATTGAAGTCCATCCCCAAGGGCGAATTTGTGGTGATGAAAACAGGAACACATCCCATGCGGACGAGACTGCGCCTGTTTTTGGATTGGGGCATCACCTTCGATCCAGACGGCTATCGGATGCCGGAACGGGCGGCCAGAAAAATCGCCTATGTGAACCGCGACGAGCTGGCCCACAATATTCAGAACCGCCGCGAAAACAGCCCTTACAATACGGAGGATACCAAATGAGCAAATTTAACTTTATTTACGCCGAAGATCTGAGCCACCGGGAAAAGACGGTCTACATCTACCTCCGGGATCGCGCGGATGCCTCCGGCGTCTGCTGGCCGGGGATCAAGACCATCGCCGGTGAGTTGGGCCTCTCACCCCGCACCGTCCAGCGGGCCTTGGCAGATCTGGAACACAGGTTCCGTCAAGATTTATGCGCAAAATTGTTTGCAGGCTCCGGCTGAGTGAAGTCAGCCGGCAATAGAGGCGTCGTC
>ENA-ORCP01000517-ORCP01000517.1-human-gut-metagenome-genome-assembly--contig:-NODE-517-length-34523-cov-5.813012_pt1 | contig 34523 bp, 30 predicted proteins | sample MGYA00242990_ERZ507991 | MGnify/ENA primary metagenome ERZ507991 (study PRJEB26167, sample SAMN06115496) | human gut metagenome | host: Homo sapiens | place: China:Henan | collected 2015-05-07 | study... | reverse complement strand
TCTTTGGCTGCGCACTTCCCGCTATCGGGCGTGCCGAGGACTTGCACCTGTTAGACTGAATACATGCTGGGCGAACAGCAAAAAAGCCGGAATCCTCTCGGACACCGACTTTCTTCGTTAAATTACATTGTTTATATTCCTAAATCACTAATTCTTTCTTTTGCAACTTTGTTAACTCCGTTATCTTATCGGCTGGCAAGCTGTGAATTCTGCGCGAGGCTCGTGCCGAGAATACGGCGAGCGCCCACGAAATTACGCTCATAATATCCGCCATCGGGGAAGTTCTGGTAAGTCACCTTGCCTTTACCCGAAGAAGCGTGGATAAATTTGCATGAGCCGTCGGAGTTTACTTCGGTCACCATTGCCACATGCCCCACATTGCCGCGGCCGCTGCTGCGCGAGCTGAAGAAAAGGAGATCGCCGGGACGAAGATTGCCGAGGCTCACCTTTTCGCCCTGCAGATACTGTTGGCGCGATGTGCGATTGAGCGTGATTCCGAAGTTCTTATATACGTAGCCAATGAAACCTGAGCAGTCAAATGCTTTAGGCCCCATGGCTCCGAGAACATAGCGTGTTCCAAGGAAGCGTGACGCGTAATTAATCACCTTTCCGGCCTCGGCATCTGCAATGTCGGCTTCTTCTTCGAGAAGTTCAGGCATCTGGGCGAAAGGAGAGGCCGTGCGGGCCTGCTCTGCAGCCATGGCCACGAATGAGGTTGCGGCGTTTTCAGCCGACATCTCCGTCTGCTCGCGGGCTATGCTGAGATGCTGTTTGGGAAGCGATTTTGCTGAGGTGAATAAAGGTGACATTATGCCACATATTATTGTTGAAAGTGCTATATTGCGCAGTGTCATATTCAAAGTTAATTATTAAAAACTATTGATTGGTCATCAATGTCGTTTTTATCTCGACTTTGCAAAATTACTGCTTTTTTCGCCTATAGCCAAATCATAAAGCATTGATAATGGCATATTTGACGTTTTTAAACCTTTCTCCCTTATGTGAAACACTTATTAGCAAACCCCATCAAATGTTAAATTTTTGACGTATTTATCTTTAAACCAATACAAAAATTAACCTCACTTAACAAATCGTTTCTTTCCGTAAATTATTCTTGCACATCAGCCCGCTCGCGTGTGCAGGAATGTTACAAAAGTAAACAGCTGAAAAGCCCCCGATTTGGTAACATTCATTAACTTTTACCCTACACCCTTAGAAACGGAGAACCATTTCAAGCACAAGCTTGTCGCCCATTTCCGGGGTTACGGTCACGCCGGAGTGATAGAAATATTTTTCGTAATCGGCGCGGATGTCAAGAAACATGTTGGCGCTCTTGATGTAGCTTATTGTGGCTCCAATGGTTACGCGGTTGCGCGCAGGCTCATTAATTGTGAGCTTGCCCTCTTCATCGGTGATTCCGGTGCTAAAATCGGTGATTCCGTCGAAACGTCCTTGGAATGAGAGGCGGTTGAAAATGCCAGCCTTCACCGGCATACGATAGTCAACGTAGGCATTGTAGGAGTGCGTGTTTTTGAAATCGCGGTTGGCGTAGTGCGAGTTGATGTATTCGGCTTCGGCCAGCCAGCGGCCGCTCTGCCATGTAACGCAGCCGTCAATGGCATTCATGCGCGATCCGGCAGGTTTCACCGAAGCAAAGCCCGCAGCAAGCGACACATTATCTATTTTATACACTGCCTTTGAACCGAACGCCAGCGAGTGGTTCCACGGAGTGTGATCGCCAATCTTCGACGGATTGAACGCACCTGCCTCAAGGGTGAGGGGCAGTTTCGGGAGTTTGTAGGATAGCTTTGCGCCCACGGCTCGGTAATTGAAAATCTGCTTGCTCATGAACGAACGGTTGGCAAACAGATAGGTGTGCGGGCCGCGGAAAGGGTCGACAGCGAAAGGCATGCGGAACTGTCCGGCCTGGAATTTAAAATTGCGGGTGACGGCCAGACGAATCCAGCCATCAAGAAACTTCATTGAGCCGCGGTCGCAGATGTCGACCTGCGCGAAATAGTCGATTGAAGGAGCTATGAATCCGTTGAGGCTCAGGCGCGCGTTACGCAGCTGAAAGCGGTAAGCGTCATCGACCGTTGAGAGTTCCATGCGCGGGCGCAGAGTGCCGTGAACCTGCGGAACGTAGGATATTGAGTCGGAAGCTATTGCGCCTACGGCACATAAAGCCATTGCGGCAACCGCCAGCAGGCGATGCGTAATCGTGTGAAGCATATCTGTGATATAATGATTGAGTTAATAGAAACGGAAACAAAGTGCAAAGTTAGCAATTTCCGCTCTAAAAACGAAGAATCATCTCAGTTCATCGCGAAGGAAAGGTGCGGTTGGCGAATTGCCCTTGGCCACATCCTCCGGTGTGCCCTGCGCAATAATGCATCCGCCTTTCTCCCCACCCTCAGGCCCCATGTCAATGACATAATCAGCGGCCTTAACAACATCGAGATTATGCTCAATCACAAGCACGGTGTTCCCCTTATCAACCAGGCGGTTGAACACCGCCAGCAATGTGTTTATATCCTCAAAATGGAGTCCGGTAGTAGGTTCATCAAGTATAAACAGGGTGCGGCCGGTGTCGCGTTTGGCAAGCTCTGTGGCGAGTTTTACTCGCTGATTCTCACCGCCCGAAAGCGTGCTCGACGGTTGGCCAAGCTTGATGTAACCGAGGCCAATGTCCTGAAGCACCTTTATCTTCTTTAGTATGTTAGGCACGCCGGCAAAGAACTCAACAGCTTGATTTATTGTCATATCAAGCACATCGGCAATTGACTTGCCCTTGAAGCGCACTTCAAGGGTCTCGCGGTTATAGCGCTTGCCGCCGCATGCCTCGCACGGCACGAGCACATCGGGCAGGAAGTTCATCTCTATTGTGCGATAGCCGTTGCCCAGGCATGTTTCACAGCGGCCGCCCTTGATGTTGAAGGAGAAGCGACCGGGCTTGTAACCACGGATTTTGGCTTCGGGCAGATTCACATATAGATTTCTGATGTCAGTGAACACTCCGGTGTAAGTGGCCGGATTGGAGCGGGGCGAGCGTCCGAGCGGTGTCTGATCCACGGTCACCACCTTATCTATATTCTCTATCCCTTTCAGCTCCCTGTAAGGAAGCGGTTCCTTGTTTGAGCGGTAGAAATGCTGCGAGAGTATAGGTTGGAGAGTGTGGTTGACAAGCGTTGACTTTCCGCTGCCGCTCACTCCTGCAATAACCGTGAGCGTTCCCAAAGGAAGTTTGAGCGTGACATTCTTGAGATTATGTCCCGTAGCACCAACCAGGGTCAGAGTCTTGCCGTTGCCCTTGCGGCGGTTTTCCGGCAACGCTATGGCTTTCCGTCCCGACAGATAATCGGCAGTGAGCGTGGGCGTTTCAAGCATCTGGACAGGTGTGCCCTGAAACACAACCTTCCCTCCCTTGCGTCCGGCTTTCGGGCCTATGTCAACCACATAGTCGGCCTGCAACATCATATCCTTATCATGTTCCACAACTACCACTGAATTGTGGGCGTCGCGCAGCTTTTTCAGCGAGTCGATAAGACGGTGGTTATCGCGCTGATGAAGGCCAATGCTCGGCTCATCGAGAATGTAGAGCACATTCACAAGTTCCGAGCCTATCTGAGTGGCCAGCCTGATTCGCTGGCTCTCGCCGCCCGAAAGTGTGGCCGAGGCACGGTCAAGCGAAAGATACTCCAGTCCGACATCCACAAGAAATCCGAGACGCGAACGAATCTCCTTGAATATCTCGTGGGCAATCGTGGCTTGCGTGGTGTCAAGTCGCTCCTCAACGGTCTGCGTCCATTCATAAAGACGGCGGATATCCATCGCAGCGAGCGAGGCAATGTCGTAGCCGTCAACAAAGAAATGCAGCGCCTCCTTGTTCAGTCGCTTCCCCTGACATTCGGGGCAAACTGTGCGGCTGAAGAACTGGCCGCTCCATTTCTTGGCGGCTGCTCCGGCATCCTCTTCGGCCTGAAGCTCAATGTATTTGGCCAGGCCTTCGTAGGAGAACGAGTAGGCGTTCGACATGGTTGAGCCTATGGAAATCTCAAGCCGTTCATCGGTGCCGTTGATAATATCGTCAATGGCCTCCTGCGGCAGTTCGCCGACGGGCGTTTTCAGCGTGCAGTCATATTTCTTGCAGATAGCCTCTATCTGGCGGAAAATCATGGAATCACGGTAGCGTCCCAGTGGAGCTATGCCCCCGGCGTAGATGGAGAGCGATTCATCCGGAAACACCTTTGCTCGGTCCACGAGGTTGACATAGCCAAGTCCCTTACAGCGAGGGCAGTATCCCTGCGGGGAGTTAAATGAAAAGTCATGCGGAGCCGGCTCGCGGTACGACAGACCCGTGGTGGGGTCCATGAGCTGCTGCGAGAACTGATAGATTTTGTCCTCGTCCACGTCGTAGACCATCATCTGCTTCTCGCCCTGGCGAAGAGCCTCGCTGACAGTTTCGTGCAGACGCGTAACATCCTTGTCCGACACTTTCAGGCGGTCAATCACCGCCTCGATGGAATGGTTTTTGTAGCGGTCGAGCTTCATTCCCGGTGCGACCTCTTTCAGATGACCGTCGACACGCACCGTCAGATAGCCCTTCTTGCGCACAGTCTCAAAGAGCTCTTTGTAATGGCCCTTGCGGTTCTTTACGAGAGGGGCGAGAATGTACACCTTGTGCCCGGCAAAGCGTTCAAGAATCAGATTCACAATCTTTTCCTCGGTGTACTTCACCATTTTTTCGCCCGACAGATAGCTCACGGCCACACCTATTCGTGCATAGAGCAGTCGGAGGAAATCATAGATTTCGGTAGTGGTGCCTATGGTGCTTCGCGGGTTGCGGTTCACTGTTTTCTGCTCAATGGAAATCACAGGGCAGAGACCGGTGATTTTGTCAACATCAGGCCGCTCCATGTTGCCCAGCATGTTGCGGGCGTAGGATGAAAATGTCTCTATATAACGGCGCTGCCCTTCGGCATAGATGGTGTCGAAGGCGAGCGATGACTTTCCCGACCCTGACAGCCCGGTGATCACGGTGAGCGTGTTGTGGGGAATGGAAACGTCGATATTTTTCAGGTTGTGCACCCTCGCGCCGTAAACCTCAAGGGTAGGCGCAGCCGGGGCGGCTGTCTCTTTTTCTGCTTCTTTAGTATCTATGTGGTTATGCGTCATTTGTTGACCCATTTCTTATTGTAGATTTTATGCTTTTGAGTTGAGCGGTGCATTGATTTCTCTGTGGGAATACGCACCTTATAGGTTTTGCCTGACTTGTTGGGAAGCGATTTCGCACGAATCCAGGGATTGTGGTCGCGCAACGTCATGAAGTTAGTGCCGTGGTCAAGCGCCCATTTCTGCCAGTCGGCCACAGGCTCCGACACTTCCACCACCTCATACTCGAGCGGCTGATAAAGCTGGTCGGGAGAAATGATGTAGCCGTAGGCCGCGGGATTCTCCATAATCATCTTCATGGCAAGGAGTCGGAACATATAGCGCGATGTCTCATCAACGAGCCATAGATCGTAAGCCGAGGGAACGCCCTGCGAGCCTAACTCCGATGTGATTCGCCCCATGCCGCCGTTGTATGAGGCTGCGGCCGACTCCCAATTGCCATATTTCTTATAGGCCGATTTGAGGAACTTGCATGCTGCGCGGGTGGACTTTTCCAGATCGTAGCGCTCATCCACATAGTCATTCACCTCCAGCCCGTACTCCTTGCCCGTAGCCGGCATGAACTGCCAGAATCCGGCAGCCTTGGCGCCCGAGAGTGCGCGCGGATTGAGAGTGCTCTCGATGCATGCGAGGTAGAGCAAGTCGGTGGGCACTCCCTCGCTCTTCAGAATCGGCTCCATTTCGGGGAAATAACGGTTGGCCCGTTTTATGGTGAGCAACGTATTGCCGTGAGTATATGACATTCCCGTAAGTTCGCGGTCAAGACGCTCAAACATGTCTATGCGGTCAAGGTCGACCTTCTGGCCAGCAAATGTCACTGATTTTGGGACTTTAGGGTTGCGCACCGCCGCAAGCGGGGTGGGATGCGACGCTTCTATTGTGGCCGGTGTGGCAGCCGATATGGTCAAGGCCATGGCAATGGCCGCAAGCATGTGGTTCATATTCTTTTCAAATGTGTGTTAATAATTCATTTCTCGTTGTAGCCAAGGATGTTTATGTCGCCGCTCAGATTGTAGTCGCGTCCGTCGGCCCCGCGGGCCTTTATGACGTAATAATACACTCCTGCCGGAACCACTTTGCCGCCTTTGCGGCCGTCCCATCCGAGCGCGGGGTCATGGAACTCGGCCATCTTCTGCCCCCAGCGGTTGAATATATAACACTCAAAAGTGACAATTGATTTGTAGCTCACGCGCCATTCATCGTTAACGCCTTCGGTGACGCCGGGCGAAAACGCATTTGGGCAGCGCAGAAACGACTCGCCGATGAACACACTGAACACATCGCTCTGCGCCTCGCAACTGCCGTCATTGTTGGCCGTCACGAAACGCGCATAAACTGTGCCGCTCTCCGTAAAGGTCTGAGTGAATGAGAGCTGCTGCACGCGGGTGGTTATGTCGTAGAAATCCTGGTCGGGCGAGAACTGCCACTCCCTGAAAATGGCCGCATCGGTCACTGCTGCGTCGAATGTAATCTCCACGGGGCCTGAGCCTCCGAGACCGTCCGTCTCCACCTTCAGCTCGTTGTCGGCATTGCGCTCGGTCTGTGTAGCTTTAGCCTCAAGGGCCACAGAGTTTGTGGTGAAACGTGTCGAGGTCACTTCAATCTCCTCATCCCAGAAGCGCAGGAAACGGTCGCCCGAGAGTGTGAAATAGGTGTCACACAGCGGCGCCTCTATGTTGATTTGCTGCCTGACAGCGTCAAGCACCTCCGATTTGTCGGCCGTAACGAAGCTGAACGTCGGCTCATCAAAAGTCATGGTGGTGAAATCAAGCTTTATATCTCGGCTGAGTGTCCACGTGCGTGCATTGATACCATAATAGATTATTGCCTCAGCGCTGCCGTTGAAATCAAGCCATGCTCGGCCACACTCCTGCTCGGCCGACGGCGACAGCGAAGCAGCCTGAAAGCGGTGGCCGGAGTAGTCCACAACCCAGTAATATGTGGTGCGCCCGGCCTCGGTGAAGGCAAAACCGGTGTCGCCGCCATCAAGAGTAATACTGATTTCATTGCCGGCAACTGACAGATTTCCGGCATCGACCGGCTCGGTGTACGCGCCGCCGCGGCTTCCCCATGTGGCCACTTCCACCTGCGAGGCACCACCATCGGGCGTGTAAACGAGTTTTGCGCCTGCAGCCGAGGGCACAACGTAGATTTCCTTTATTCCGGTAGCTGCGTCGGCCGCTTCCTTCCATGCCGGTTTACTCAGCCCCTCAAAGCGCAACGAAGCCGCCTGAGCCGCAAAAGCCGAGGCGAGAAACAGCAATATGACGGGGATTTTTTTCAATTTTAGCATAATAATCTAACGCAAATCACGCCTCTATTATTGCCCGTCGCCTCCTGATGTTGCACCGCCGACGTCGGCGCGGGGCTGTGAGTGTGCGGATAATACCACAGCAGCGGTCGGCCATGCCTCCCTCGCCGTGGCCTACTTCTCCTTCGGGCGCCTACAGCGCCATGTTGTCGATGTCAGCGACAATAGAGTATTAGGCCACTGCAAGCCAAAAGTCGCTGTCAATGTTATCGATATATGAGTTGAACTGCGACGGCATCAGATAATCGCAATTTTTTGTGATTATTTCTTTTTCTTGGGGAGAATTTTCTTCTCATCAGATTTTAACCGACGCTCCACTTTCTTCACGTCCTCGGCAGGTGGCAATGTTTCCGGGCGGATGCCGCGGTCCAGCAACATATTGCGGACTGCGCTATTGTTGTCGATATGCTCACGCTCAATGCCGACCTGGCCGTGCAGGTCTTTCTGTTGAACGTTAACGGAAGTCATTTCGGCGGCGAGGTCTTTTGCCTTTATAGCTATCGTTGAGAGGAAATCGGCAAGCGGTCTTTTTTCGGGTGCTCCCACACGGCGTTTCATCATAGCTGTGTCAAGGCCGAACAAAGCACGGTCGCCTTTGGCACGGATAATGGCGAAGCCTTTGGAGTCCACGCCACGCTCATAAAGCACTCCCGACAGTGTGTGCTCGGTTTCAGCGAGTTTGGCTCGCGCCTGTACGCGCTCATAATCAAGGAGCCGTTGATGAACGATTTCAGCTCTGCGTGTCTGTACTGCGAAGTAATTCTGAGCAAAAGCAATTTCTGATTTGCGAGGGTCGCCGTTTTGCGCGATAAGATAGCATGCATAGCGAGTCAGCATGACATCTTCTATCTGACGTTCAGCACCTTTCCCGAGTGTTATCATTTTGCGGACGTCCGCAAAATGATCAGACACGGATTCACCAGCGTTTGAACAGGATTCTTTGGCTTTATCTATGACAGGAAGGAAGTTACGATACTGAGAATAACCTAAAGCCAAAGATAGTTCTCTTGCACTCCAGCATTCAACGCCCTCATATTCGATGGCGATGGATTCAAAACTATTGAATAACTCCTGAATTTCGGACGCTTTCATTTTCTATACAAGAAACTTCTTCGTAGCATCTGAAGACCGACCAAAGCCTGTGCGACTACCAAGAAGTTTCAAAAGGGTTTTCGGCTCGTGCCGTATGTGCTTGATGGTGTTCAGGTCATTTCCAGATGATGCTCGCTATTAGATGCAAAGTTACTAATTCATTCTGATATAGAGGTAATGTGAGCGAAATTATTTATCAACTATATTTATCAACAATATCAAAGAACGTCCGACGTTGACAGCGAGAAAGAATCGTTGAACGGGAAATTTTCGCAGCCGATGGCACAACAAAAGAAAGGAGCAATCTTATAGCATAGAATAATGCACTTCGGGGAATAAGGGCAACCCGCTCCGGGGTTGTTATCAGGGTGTTACGGCCTCCACGGACTGGCGTCCGCGGCTAACAAAAGTTATGGCCTCCGGCCAATTGCGTCGCCTCCTGATGTTGCACCGCCGACGGCGGCGCGGATAAAGGGGGGGGGGGACGCACTGATACCACAGCAGCGGTCGGCCGTCCGGCAGGACGGAGATTATTAGTAACCGGGTACGTCGCCAGACGTGCCCGGACAATCGAGGAAAATCACTGGCGTCCGTAGGCACGCCGATTATATATCCCCGGCATACTCAATCGGCCTCCTTTCGGAAGCCTTCTATTGTTGGCAGATTTCCGGGTACGCCTGGCGGCGTACCCGGTTACTAACAACCATCGTTCCACGAACGATTTAAGTGCGTGGGCCTTATAATCGCATGCGGTCAGAGGGTGGCGAGGATGTCATCGATGAGCATCACGGATTTAACAAGCATGCGGGGAATGTGGAAGGGGCCTTTGAAGAGGTTGCCTTTGGCGGTCTGTGCCACGGTGCCGTCGCGGTGGAGGTAGCCGAACCATTCGGGGAACTCTCTGTCGGGCAGATGCTCGTACATCCAGTCGTTGGCCTTGCGGTGAAGTTCAATATAGTGTTCATCACCGGTGGCAAGGTAGCAGTAGAGGGTGGCGATGACTGCCTCGGTCTGCGGCCACCAGAATTTCATGTCCTGCGAGTAGTCCTGAGCCGGGAAATTGCGACAGTCCTTGAAGTTGATTATGCCGCCAAACTCTTCGTCCCAGCCCCAAACCCAGCTCCAGTCAAAGATGGTGAGGGCCATGTTTTTAATTGCCTCATCCCAGCCGCGATGACGCGCCTCCTCAAGTATGAACCAAGAGGTCTCGATGCAGTGGCCGGGGTTGATTACGCGGCCATTTAGGGTATCGATAAGCTCTCCGTTGGGTCCAACCATCTCAAGCACGGCCTTGAATTCAGGGTGCATGAAGTAGCGGGCAATGGCGTCAAGCGACTTGTCGATCTGCGCTTTCAGCTCGGGCAAATCGCCTGCGGCTTCGCGCACACGGGCAGCCGTGTTGATGAGAATCATTGTGATGGAATGGCCCTGCGCCTTAACGGCGTCGGTGTATTTCGCCTCCAGTATGCCGGGAGTGTTCAGAAAATGCAGAATGCGTTCGTAAAGGTCGAGCGCGCGGTGGGCGTAAGCCTTCTCGCCTGTGGCAATGGCATATTCAGCGAGCGCTATGCAGGCAAAGCACTCAGAGAATACATAGCGGCGCATGCGCAGGGGAGTGCCATCGGCGGCAACCTCGAAATACATGCGGCCATTGGCATCGTAACAGTGTGCATCGCTGAAATCAATGCAGCTCTTGGCAAAGTCAAGATACTCCTGACGTTTCTCTATATTGTTGTAGGCGAATGCGAACACGAACGCGCAGCGGCCCTGGAACCACACCGATTTGGTGCCGTCCATCAGCCTACCTTCGCGGTCAAGGCAAGTGTAGACTCCGCCATGTTCATGGTCCCAGCCGTGTTCAAGCCAGAATGGCAGTATATTTGTTGTTAAATCTTTGACATACTGCTCGCGGCATGCCAGAAGATACTGTTTCAGTTCATTCTTTTCCATAGGATAATACAAGAGTGTGAATTTTGCGCTCAAAGTTAAGCAGAATACAATAAAAAACCAACTTTTTTGCTTCAGATAGTTAACCACTGACTATTTTTCACTACATTTGCCCTCATGATACTCATTGCCGACAGCGGAAGCACAAAAACCCAATGGGCACTGATTGATTGCAATGGAGAAGCCGGCGTTGTTGCCACTCCCGGCATCAATCCGGTCATGCTTGACCGTGCGGGGCTGCTGAGTGCGCTCACCGAGGCGCGCCGCGCCATGGCAAGCGCGGTTGTGCCAGATGCCATCCATTTCTACGGAGCGGGATGTCTGCCGGAAATTTGTCCGGAAGTGAGAGATGCTTTATCGGAGGTGTTCGGCGCTGACACTGTAAGGGTCCACTCCGATATGCTCGGCGCGGCAAGAGCCCTGTGGGCCGACTCACCCGGCATAGCCGCCATACTCGGAACCGGCGCCAACTCCTGCTACTACGACGGCCAACGAATCGTTGCCAACACACCACCCCTCGGCTACATCTTAGGCGATGAAGGCTCGGGCGCGAGGCTCGGGGCACGCATCATCAACGGCGTGCTGAAAGGCTATCTCCCCTCCGAAATTTGCCGCGATTTCGCCGAGACCACCGGGCTCAACAAGGCCACAATTATTGAACGCGTCTACCGCCGCCCGGGAGCAAATGCATTTCTCGCGTCACAAACCGGCTTCATTGCGCGTCATATTAATAATGATGCTGTTGCCGAGATGGTCATTGATGAATTCCGCCTATTCTTCAGCCGCAACATTGTCCATGCCTATCCGTCCGATACGCCCATTGGATTCGTGGGTTCGATAGCAGCGGTGTTCGAGCAGCAGCTGCGCGAGGCGGCTGCCTCTATGGGACTGGAGACAGGCCGAATCCTGCGCCATCCGCTTCCGGCTCTGATTGACTACCATGCCAAAACCACAACCGTTTAACAATGAAGGAAAAAGTAACCGAAATTGCTCCCGATGTGGAGCTGATAATGATTAATATAACCGGCGAGGACCATCCCGGCGTCACAGCCGCCCTTTCTGATATCCTGGCGCGTTACAACGCGCAGATTCTTGATATCGGACAGGCCGACATCCACCATAATCTCACGCTCGGGTTGCTCATAAAGACCAGCAGCGACGTGTCGGGCGACATTATGAAAGACCTCCTTTTCAAAGGCTACGAGCTTGGTGTTCAGGTTAGGTTTTCGCCCGTGGCTCCCGATGACTACAGCCGCTGGGTGGGAATGCAGGGCAAAAACCGCTGGATCATCACCATCCTTGGCCGCAGCCTCTCGGCTCGCCACATAGCTCTGGTGAGCGGCGAGGTGGCCAACCAGAATCTCAACATTGACTCCATACAGCGTCTCACAGGCCGAATGCCTCTCAACGAGAGCGAGAGGCAGTTGAGCAAATCATGCGTGGAGTTCTCCGTGCGCGGCACTCCGCGCAACCACAGCGAGATGCAGCGCCGCTTCATGCAGATAGCCGCCGAGGAGGAGGTGGACATTTCTCTGCAGGAGGACACTATGTTCCGCCGATGCCGCCGCCTGGTGTGCTTCGACATGGACTCCACCCTTATCCGCACCGAGGTTATCGACGAACTGGCCGAACGCGCCGGAGTAGGCGACAAAGTCAGAGCCATCACCGAGCGCGCCATGCGTGGCGAAATCGACTTCAAGGAGAGCTTCACCGAGCGAGTGGCTCTGCTCAAAGGGCTTGATGAAAGCGTGATGCGCGACATTGCCGAGCATCTGCCCATAACCGAGGGAGTGGACCGCATGATGACTGTTCTGAAACGCACCGGCTACAAAACCGCCATTCTCTCCGGCGGATTCACATATTTCGGCAATTACCTCAAGCAGAAATACGGCTTTGACTATGTCTATGCCAACAACCTCGAGATTGTCGACGGAAAACTTACAGGACGCTACGAGGGCGAAATCGTCGACGGCCGACGCAAAGCCGAGCTCCTGAGCCTGATTGCACAGGTGGAGAATCTCAACATAAAGCAGACAATCGCCGTGGGCGACGGAGCCAATGACCTCCCCATGCTCTCCACCGCCGGACTCGGAATCGCCTTCCATGCCAAGCCTAAGGTAAAGGCCGCAAGCGACCAGTCAATCTCCACTATCGGTCTCGACGGCATCCTCTACTTCCTTGGTTTCAAAGACTCATTTATAACTCAATAAACCCATTATCAATTATGTCCAGTCACAGAAACATAGTACTGTTCGGCGCACTGCTCGCCGCATCGGCTGCCGTGGGCGCCGATTCTCCGCTCTGGCTCCGCAATGCCGCCATATCACCCGACGGTTCTACAGTGGCCTTCACCTTCAAGGGCGACATTTTCACTGTTCCCGTTTCGGGCGGACAAGCACGTCAGCTCACGACATCGCCTCACTATGACAGCACCCCGTTATGGTCGCCCGACGGCAAGCAGCTCGTATTCACAAGCAACCGCCTCGGGTCCGATGACATCTACATCATGCCGGCCTCCGGAGGAACTGCCCGACGACTCACCACCTACTCCGGGTCAGAGATTCCGTTGACATTTCTGCCCGACGGCCGATTGCTTTTCTCGGCCAACATAATGCCCTCGCGCACAGCCGCAACGGCGCCGTTCGGGCCGCAAACCTACACCATTGATGTCAATAAGACCAATGCGCGCCCCGAGCTTTACCGATCCACGGCCATGGCTTCGGCCAACGCCAACCGCAACAACGGCAACATACTTTATCAGGACCGCAAGGGCTATGAAAACGCATGGCGCAAGCATGAACGCTCCTCGGCCACAGCCGACATCTGGCTCCTCACGCCCGAAGGCAAATACACCAAGCTAACCGACTTCAACGGCCACGACCTCAACCCGGTGTGGGGCCCTGGCAACGCCTATTATTATCTTTCGGAGCAGGGCAACAATAACCTGAACGTCTTCCTCGGCTTTACCGACGGCTCTCAGAAGCCTGCGGCCATAACCGAATACACCGATTTCCCGGTGCGGTCTCTCTCAGTATCTGACAATGGGAGGCTCGCCTACAGTTATGCCGGAGAACTCTACACCGCTGCCCCCGGCACCAAGCCCCAAAAAATCAACGTTGAAATCATAACTGACGACTATGACCCCGACATCGTGAAAAGCTTCCGCAACAGCGGCGCCACCACACTCTCTGTCAACAAGAAAGCCGATGAGGTGGCCTTTGTGATTCGCGGTGACGTATATGCCACTTCGGTGAAATATCCCACCACTGTGCGCATCACCAACACCCCCGATCAGGAACGCTGTGTCGACATATCGCCCGACGGCCGCTCGGTGGTCTACGATTCGGAGCGCAACGGCCTCTGGCAGCTTTTCATCTCCAAGATAAAGAACCCCGATGAAAAGAGCCTCGCCTATGCTACCGAATTCGTGGAGGAGCCTCTTTACTCCTGCTCCACATCCGCACAGCAGCCTCTCTTCAGCCCCGACGGCAAAAAGGTGGCCTTCCTTGAGGACCGCTGCACGCTCCGCGTCATTGACTTGAAGACCAAAGAAGTCACAACGGCGCTCGACGGCAAATATAACTACTCCTACACCGACGGCGACATCTCGTTTGAGTGGAGCCCCGACAGCCGTTGGCTTCTGATTGACTACATAGGCGAAGGCGGATGGAACAACTCCGACATTGCCCTGGTGGCTGCCGATGGCTCCGAGGTTGTGGACCTCACTGAAAGCGGCTACTCCGACGCTCAGCCGCAATGGGCGCTCGACGGCAAAGCAATAACCTACTCCACAGGACGCTACGGCATGAAGAGCCACGGAAGCTGGGGAAACCAGTCGGACATCATGCTCATGGTGCTCGACCCCGAAGCCTGGGATGATTTCAACATGACCGAGGAGGAAGCTGCCCTGAAGGAAAAGGCCGAAAAGGAGAAGAAAGAGAAGGAGGCCGAGAAAGAGAAGGCCGAAAAGTCAAAGAAATCAAAGAAGGATAAGAAAAAATCCTCTGACAAGGACGCTAAAAAAGATGAGCCCGCTCCGCTCAAGTTCGACCTCGACAACCGCCGCTACCGCACGGCCCGACTCACTCCGCGCTCGGCTTTCGTTGGCGGCTACTACCTCTCAAAGAAGGGCGACAAATTCTACTACATTGCAGGCTCAACCGAAGCCGGTGCCAATCTTTACTGCCGCGACCTCAAGAAAGGCGACACTAAGATACTTGCCCACGGCATCAGCGGCGGCTTTGAACCGGATGACAAAGGCGAGAACCTGTTCGTCATCACCGGACGCGGCATGAGCAAGGTGTCACTCTCCGACGGAAAGACTACTCCCATTGAATTTGAAGCGCCCTACAACCGCCATCCCTCGCTTGAACGCGAATACATCTATGACCACATGCTGCATCAGGTGAAAAACAAGTTCTATGATGCTAATCTCCATGGTCTCGACTGGGATTCAATCGGCGAAAACTACCGCCGTTTCCTTCCCTACATCAACAACAACCGCGACTTCGCCATTCTCATGAGCGAGGTGCTGGGCGAGCTCAACGCCTCCCACACCGGCGCTTCAACTTCACCATACGCCCCGGTAAGCTTCATGTCAACAGCCAGCCTCGGAGCATACTTCGACCCCGCTTATGATGGCGACGGACTGAAAGTATCCGAAGTTCTTCGCCGCGGCCCGCTTGACACCAAAGCCGCCAACGTGAAACCGGGCGACATCATCAAAGCCATTGACGGACAGCCCATCTCGGCCGGAACTGACTACTATCCTCTGCTTGAAGGCAAGTCGGGCAAGAAAGTGCGCTTGACTGTGGCCGATGCTTCCGGCGCAGAACGCAACATCACAGTGAAGCCCATTTCAGGCGGAACCGAAAACGAATTACTGTATCAGCGCTGGGTTGAACACAACGAGCATCTCGTCGACAGCCTTTCGGGTGGACGCCTCGCTTACGTTCACGTAGAGGGAATGGATTCACCCAGCTTCCGCACCGTCTACGACCGTCTGCTCGGCCACTACCGCAACGCCGAAGCGGCCATCGTCGACACCCGTTGGAACGGGGGCGGCTGGCTCCACAATGACCTCGCCATCCTCCTCTCGGGCAAGGAATATGTGCGCTTCACTCCCCGCGGACGCTACATCGGCTCCGAACCGTTCTCCCAGTGGACCAAACCCTCCGTTATGCTTGTCAATGAGAGCAACTACAGCGATGCCCACGGCACACCATTCGTTTACCAAACCCTCGGAATTGGCGACGTTGTCGGCGCTCCGGTTCCCGGAACCATGACAGCCGTGTGGTGGGAAAACCAAATCGACCCGTCGATTGTGTTCGGTATCCCGCAGGTAACATCGCAGGACATGAACGGCCAGGTGCTTGAGAACCATCAGCTCAACCCCGACGTTCTTATCTATAACCGTCCCGATGAGCTTGAAGCCGGCACCGACGCTCAGCTCGAAGGCGCAGTGAAACATCTTCTTAAAAAACTTGACTCACAAAAGAAATAAGCTCTATGAAAATTGGCGATAAAGCTCCCGAAATACTCGGGACCGACGAAAACGGCCGCGAAGTGAAACTCAGCGACTTCGCAGGCAAGAAACTCGTGCTCTATTTTTATCCGAAGGACAACACCCCCGGCTGCACGGCCGAGGCCTGCTCGCTCCGCGACAATATCGACGCTCTTCGCGCCAAAGGCTATGAAATACTCGGCGTAAGCACAAACACAGCCGAGTCGCACCGGAAATTCATTGAGAAACATCAGCTGCCCTTCAACCTGATTGCCGACACCGACCATCGCCTCACTGAAGAAATGGGCGCTTGGGGCGAAAAGAGCATGTGCGGACGCAAATACATGGGTACTCTCCGCACCACATTCCTCATTGGCCCCGACGGCGTAATCACCGACATCTTCGGTCCGAAGCAAATCAAGACCAAAGAGCACGGCACCCAACTCCTCGCCGCCACCGACTGACATCTCCTGAACCCACTTACCACCAAAAGCTGCGCCCTCCCAGGCGCAGCTTTTGGTTATATAATCGGCACACCCGGTTACGCATAATCAGCGTTCTGCGAGCGATTTACTCAGATGCATGATAGCCGGAGGCCATGACTACTGTTAGCGGCAGACGCGGCCACACCCCGGACAAAAGCCCAGAGCACGCTGCCCTAAACGCCTTTCTTTGATAGGTATTTCACATTGCCATTATTCCGAGGCAACGAGGCGGTGAAAGAGGCGCGTAAAGGTGGAATCAAGGTCGGTGGTGAGGCCGGGATGAGGCCGGGATGTCTGAATACATGCACTTTTCATTGCCGTAATCCACCGGAAGCGCTCTTCAACCGGATACTCGGCGATGGGGCCAGCATTACGGGCGCCACTGGCAATGCCGTCGAATGCCGAGAGCTGTGCGCGCAGGGTGTCGAGCGGTATTATACTCCCAAAGGCCGCAAGGCGCCGCTCATCAAGCTTCACGGCCAGCCGAATCCAACGGCTACGCTTGCACATCATCACAAGGCCGATGTTGATGAACTCTTCGCGCTCCACGTCAGGGACATAGCGAAGCACGGCATACTCATATAATTGACTTTCTTGCATCGATGGCTTGCTGAAGAAATATTTGCGAATTGTCGAGTCGGGCGGTGAGGAAATCGCGATAAACGCGTCGCATCTCGGCGGGGTCGGCAGGTGCACCCGACTCTGTGAGCCACTCCTCGGGAATCATATCCACAAGCTCCGTAATGAATTGCCTGTCAATGAGCTTGCGGGCTATGGCGTCGGCCTCTTCAAGGCGTGCGGCCTTGTGGAGAAGCGCGTGGCCTTTGACATAAGGGAATGGCGAGAGAGCGGCACGTTCCCATCCGGTCCAACTGTGATGGAAGTAAAATGCCGCTCCATGGTCAATGAGCCAAGTCTCGCGACCGTGCCACAGCAGCATGTTGGTATTTTTGACCGTGCGGTCAACATTGGTTATATATGCATCGAGCCACACAATAAGCGAAGCCGTCAGTGCATCAACCGGATTCACGTAAGGATCAAGCGTCAGCGCACCCTCGAGGAAATGGAGTCCGAGATTGAGGCCGCGACTCGCTTTTAGAAGGTCCTGAATCTCCTCATCGGGTTCGGTGATGCCGAAGCGTTCATCAATAGTGAGCCACACCAGCTCAGGCACTCTAAGCCCTAACCGTCTGGCAATCTCGCCGCCGAGGAATTCGGCAATGAGTGCCTTTGCGCCATGGCCCGCGCCGCGAAACTTCACTACATATCGGAAGTCATCATCGGCCTCGGCCAATGCGGGTAACGAGCCCCCTTCGCGAAGAGGTATTATGTAGCGGGTTACATTCTGTGTTCTTAACTGTTCCATATCAAAAGAGTTAACAACTGGCGGCGCAAACAGTTGCGCATATCACTTACGCAGAGCAAAGAGGCTCGACGGTTCCTTACGGGGCAACGCCGAGAGCTGGAGCGGAAGTTCACTGGATTCGATTGAGCCGTCGCCATTGCCTATGGGACCAACACCGGCGCATTCAAGAGCCTGGCGCACAGTATTGAGCGCGAGCTGAGGAGTATTGTTATCGTTGCTAAGATGGCACAGAAAAATGTCGCGCAGATGTTCAGAGGCTATTTCAGCAAGGAAAGCAGCAGTCACCTTATTGTCAAGATGTCCATTGGGCGCAGCTATACGGGCGCGGAGATGCATTGGATAGGGGCCGTTGGCCAACATCTGCTCATCGTAGTTACTTTCAATCACAATGTGATTGGCGAGACGCATATAATGGTCAACGCGCGGGGTTATGCCGCCGAGGTCAGTGGCTATAGCCATTGTGTGGTCGCCATGGGTAATGAAATAGCCTACGTTGTCAGTACCGTCATGGCTGACGTCGAAGGCAGTTATTTCAAATGGCCCCACCTTGAAGGGAAATTCCTTGTAGATTGGCCGATGATAGTCCTTTATACGTCGCGAAATGCTGTGGCGACGCAATAGGCCGGTTAGGGTCTTGGGAGTACAGTAAAGCCCCATGTCAAAGCGTTTGTGCAGCAGGCTATAGGCGAACTTCACATGGTCACTGTGGTCATGCGTAACGATGATGCCCAGCAATGAGCGGGGACTTATGCCATGCGAGCGCAAACCTTCTTTCACCGTATCGGGGTCAACGCCTGCATCGATAAGTATCCCGGCTCCGTTATAGCCGAGATAAGCGCAGTTGCCGCTGCTTCCGCTGCCAAAGGATATGAATGTAAAGGTGTCGGGATCAGAGAGACACGAAGTGTCCATCTCCATACTCTCGGCAACGCGAGCCTCCTCCTGACGGCGCTTTACGTTGACCACGAAGTCGCTTATCGAAGGATGGATATCGTTTTCAAGGTCAATGGCCGCCTTGCGGCTTTCCGTAGGGCGATGCACCGGGGTGGACCGCATAATATCAAGAGTGTCGCCGTCAATTGCAAAAAGGTCGCCGGTAAGCTGGAAGGCGTCCTCGCGGCGAATGCGGTTGCGGCTGTTGAATTTCACTTTAGTCATAGTGTAGGAGAGATTTTTCAATGATAAAGCAGGAAAATGGCGGGCGTCTTGTCAAAATCATATTTGGCTCGCGCCCAATCGGAGAGCGACTTACGCACAATGGTCTGCCTTTCGCCGGTCAGGTCCATGCACACGCAGAGCTGCAGCCGCGGCGGGAGCGTTCGGGCGAGTTCGGCAATGAGCTTGTTATTGCGATAAGGGGTCTCAATGAAAATCTGAGTCTGATTCTCGCGCTCAATTCGCCCCGTCATCTCACGCAGACGGCGAGCGCGCGCCGCGGCATCGTGGGGAAGGTAACCCTCAAAAGCGAATTTCTGGCCATTGAACCCTGAGGCCATTAGCGAAAGCAGTATGCTTGAAGGGCCTACGAGGGGCACCACATCGTAGCCGTGACGCAAGGCAGCCTCAACGGCGAGCGCACCGGGATCGGCCACCGCGGGGCATCCCGCCTCAGACACCACGGCCATATCATAGCCTTCGGCCATCGGCTGAAGCATGGCGTCGACATCGGCAGGGTCGGTGTGCTCGTCAAGCACACTGAATGTGAGGGTGGAAATATCTATTGCCGGGTCGCAACGTTTGAGAAAACGACGGGCCGAACGCACGTTTTCAACAATGAAATGCCTGATGCGGCGAGCCACATCAATATTTTGTTCGGGCATCACAGATGCCGGAGCCACATCGCTCAGCGGCACCGGAAGAAGATAAATTGTGGGCCGATGCTCCGAAGAATTGGGGTTGTTTTGATTCACAGATGCAAAATTAGCAAATTTCCATCAAAACCCCAATCTTACAGAAGTCTATTTGCGAAAGTTCAGAAGCAACCAGCCGCCAAAGAGCTGCGCAAGCATGCCGGGCAATCCAATGCGGAAATCCTGCAGGGCGGCATAGAAATCGGCTTTCATGACCCATTCGCCAAGCGTACCGAGCGTCTGATAACCGGCAATCACCAATAGCAGACACCAGAGAGCGGTTTTGCAGGTGCGTGCTGCCACGGCTGCGGCTATCACGGCGAGCAGCACTGATTTGAGCATTATAGCGGGGAGTGCCGCTACTGCCGGCATGCCGAAAAGCGCCGAATTGGCAAGCGGCGAAACTACGGCTGTGAGCACCCCTACACGCCATCCGAATTTGTAGGCGGCTATAAGCGTGAAGAAATAGATTGGGAGCCACACGAGGCCACCGCCGGGAATGAGGTGGCATAGCTGAGGCACGGCTATATTGCCAATAATGAAGAGGGCGGCAAAGAGATAGGCTTTGCTGTCGCGGTAGGAGAGTGAGTAAAGTGTGGGGGTTGCGGTAGTTAGCATGAGAGGAATTTAGTTATTAGCGGCAGGCATTCCTCGGCTGTCCGGCAGTCGGCGCAAAGCGCCTCAACGGGACATGGGCCGGTGCCCGCGCGGTTGATTATTGAATCGACACAATTGGTGTAAGTGACTGTTACATCGCTGTCGTGCAGTAGCGAGAGCGCATGGCGGCTGATTACCCGGGCGAAGAGCCGACTGACTCCACCGAGAATTATCAGGGCTGCGGCTCCGCGACCAACCACCTTGTCGGCAACCATTGCGCCTTTCAGCGCCGATGGCTGTGTGGTTAGCAACCGATGGAGGTCGGCTACTCCTCGGCCATCGAAAGCGCGGATTGCTCCGCCATTCTCAATCACCAGCGAGTGGTTGCCACTGTCAAGTATCTCAACAAGAGGTTGCATCATATAGTCTGCTGCTTGAGCTGTTCGGTGTATTGATCAATGCGATGAAGTTCGGCCGGGATGTCGATTGTCTGTGGACAGTGAGGTTTGCATTGTCCGCATCCTATGCAGTGGCTTGCCTGACGCAGCTTGGGCACACTGCGATCGTAGCCCACAAGGAATGCCTGGCGCGCCTCGCGATAGTTGGGAGCCTGCGATGATTCGGCCACATTGCCCTCGTTGACGCATTTGTTGTAATGCAACAGAACGCCCGGAATATCAATCCCGTAGGGGCAGGGCATACAATATTTACAGTCGTTACACGGCACAGTCGGGTACTGTACCATAATGTCGGCTGTGTCATAGAGATAGGCCAGTTCTTCATCTGTAAGGGGCTTCAGCGGGCAGAAAGAGCGCAGATTGTCCTGGAGATGCTCCATATATGTCATGCCGCTCAACACGGTAAGCACTCCGGGGAACGTTCCGGCGTAGCGGAAGGCCCATGAAGCCACACTGCGCTCAGGCTCACGCTGTTTTAGGCGCTCCACAATATGGTCGGGCACATTGGACAGGCGTCCGCCGAGCAGAGGCTCCATTATCACGGCAGGGATGTTGCGCTTGGCAAGCTCGCCGTAAAGATATTCAGCATCGGTATTGCGTGGGTTCACCTCCTTGGCATGCTTCCAGTCAAGATAATTGAGCTGAATCTGCACAAAGTCCCATTTGTATTTGTCGTGAAGCGAAAGCAGGTGGTCGAACACGGCTATGTCGCCATGATACGAAAAACCGAGATTACGGATGCGTCCGGCCTCGCGCTCGGCCATGAGAAAATCGAGCATACCATTGTCAATGTAGCGCTTACGATATTCCTCCATTCCGCCACCCATGCCCACGGCATGCAGCAGCATGTAGTCAATATGGTCGGTCTGCAGCTCCTTTAACGAGTTATGGTACATGGCTATAGAAGCTTCGCGGCTCCATGTTTCTGGCGCGAAGTTGGAGAGCTTGGTGGCTATGAAATATTTGTCGCGCGGATGGCGGCTCAGTGCAATGCCGGTGGCATGCTCCGAACGACCTATGCAATAAGCGGGCGATGTATCAAAGTAGTTCACGCCATGCTCAATGGCATAATCCACAAGCTTGTTGATGGCCTCCTGATCAAGCTCGGCGTCGGCATCACGCCCTGCACCACCGGCGGTATCGGGCCAACGCATGCAGCCATAACCGAGAAGAGAGACTTTCTCACCTGTCTTGGGATTCTCCCGGTAAGTCATCTGGTCTGTAGGAATCTCCCCGAGCGCTTTATTGCTTTCCGTCAAAGGTTTGCCTTTAGTATCGCACCCGGCTACCACGGCCGCCGAAACGGCAGCAGCGCCAAGACCAAACCGCTTCAGAAAACCGCGGCGATTGATATTGCTATTCTCTTTCATTTTCATTGTGTTATACAGTGCGGTGCTTCTCGTGTCCTTCCACATAAATGGCACTGAACGGACGCGCGGGACACAGATTTTCGCAAGCGCCACAACCTATGCATTTCTCGGTATTGACCACGGGGATTTTAATCGAGTCCTCATCTCCAGCCACGGAATTGACCATGAGAATGGCTCCCGTGGGACAGTGACGCGCACAGTTGCCGCACTCAACGCCATCGGTCAGCGGGATGCAGTTGGCTTTCACCCATACAGCATGGCCAACCTGGGTTGCCGACTTGTCGGCCTTTGTCAGCACACATATAGCACCCGTGGGGCATACTTCGGAGCATTTGGTACATTCCGGACGACAGTAACCGCACTCATACGAAGCTTCGGGCTGCATGAAACGTTCCGGATCGGTCGATGGGCGCAGTACTCCGTTGGGACAAGCCGCAACACAGAGCTGACAGCCGGTGCAGTGGCGTGAGAAATTACTGTGACCCTTGGCTCCGGGCGGCACTATATGAGTCTGACGCGCAGGCACTTTCTTATCTTCGATTACCGCCAGTCCACCATCCACCTTCTTGCCGGCCGCGTTCACTGCAACCGCGCCTCCGGCCATAGCTGCCACGGTGATGAAAGTGCGGCGCGAAGCGTCAACCTCTCCGGCGGCTTCGGCTTTGGCCGGCGCGGGGCGATGGGTGTAACTAATGGCGTGTTTGGTACACTTTGTCAGGCAGTCCATGCAACTCACGCAGCGCGAATAGTCAATTGCGTGGGTTTTACTGTCAATGCATGCAGCTTTACAGTTGCGCGCACACAGGCCGCAACCGTTACACTTTGAAGTGTCAATCACAGGCTTTAGATAGGAGTAGCGCGACAGGAATCCAAGCACAGTGCCCACAGGGCAGATGGTGTTGCAGTAAGTGCGGCCATTGCACCACGAAAGCCACGCCAGTACCACGAGTGTCACTGCGGCAAGCACGAACACCGGCACGCTGCGAATCCACACGTCAACCTCATAAAATGCGTAACTGCCCCACCGCTCGGCAAAGTAGGCAAGTAGATTATTGCCCCATACCCACACTGGCGCGAGCAGATTCTGCGCTATACGGCCGTAAGTGCTGTAAGGCGCGAGCAAAGCTACCACAGAGCCTATGCCAAGTACAATTGCCACCACCAGCGCGCCGAGCATAAGGTAGCGCAGCCAGCTGATTGCAGGCGAATAGGAATACCGGTTCCTCCGGACTTTCTTACCGAGCCAACCGAAAATATCCTGCATGATGCCAAGCGGACAAATTACCGAACAATACACGCGCCCCAAGAGAAGAGTGAGCACCACGAGCGCAAGCACCACTCCAAAATTCAGGGCAAGCACAGCAGGCAGAAACTGAATGCGCGCCATCCACCCAAACCAGGCATGAGCCGTGCCGGTGAAATCCAAAAACAGCAGAGTGACAAGGATGAAACTTATAACACCCAACACTCTGCGCAAGCGTTGTAAAATCATGCAACGTTACTTTTTTAGTTGATTACGAATGGTTTACCTTTTCTGAAGCCTGCCTGAAGGCCTCGTAGCCCCGCAAACCTCAACGGATACAAAATTACTCAAAATCCTCCAAACCACAATTATACAAATCACCGATTCTCCAACCATTTTTACCGGCCCCCTACAGAACATCCTCAGAGAACTCTGAGTTCTCCGAGATCTCCGAGATCCTGCTGTCAAATGTCAGGGAATATTTATGAACTTGTGGGTCTGGAGCGAAAGGTTCCACTGCGGGTGCGCCTTGACGTATTCCACTGCGGCTGCGGTGATCTGTGCATTTCGCTCAACATCTTTCACATCACACGGTTGCAGATAGTAGCAATCAGCCTCAACATTGCTGTAACGTTCAGGCTCGGTATCATCGCCCGTGAACACCACCTTAAGCTCATTGACATGCTCCAGCCGTAAAGGCGCGCCCTTGGGCGAGCACACCACCCAGTCAGCTTCAGCCGGAAGCCTATGCGTGCCGTTGGTTTCCACATGAATCCGGTAGCCTCGTTCATGCAGTGTTTCCATGAAGCTGCGCGTCAACTGGAGCGTGGGTTCGCCACCGGTTAGAACCACTCTCTTGGCCGGAAACCCGGCAATGCGCTCCATGATTTCCGATTCCGACATCTCTGCGAACGATTCATGCGCAGTGTCGCAGAATCCGCACCGCAGATTACACCCCGAAAAACGCACGAACACAGCCGGCGTCCCCGCATAACGCCCCTCGCCCTGAAGCGAATAAAAAATCTCGTTAATCCTCATCATCCATGATGTATGTAGCCACATTTGCCTCACTCTCCTCCACATCCACGCGGAAGCAGTGAGGGACTCGATCACAAATCCAGCGCGCCAAGTTCTCGGCCGTAGGATTGAACGGCAGCAGCTCATTGAAATTGCCGTGGTCAAGATAGTCATGCACTGAATCCTTTATGTGCTTGAAATCCACCACCATCCCCTCATCATTAAGCTCGCGGCTGCGGCAATGGACCGTAATAATCCAGTTATGGCCATGAAGGTTGCGACATTTGCTCTCGTATGGGAGCTCAAGCCGGTGACATCCGGCTATCTCCATCTTTTTCTTTACTATATACATCAGTGCGGTTTTAATCGCCGCAAAAGTAGTCAAAAAAATTGAACGGGAAGCCAAAATCCGGTAAAATTAGCGACTGAGCATAACGCTGCGGTTCACGCTCCAGCCCTGCGAACTGTTGCGCACACTGACGGTGGCCAGTCCGCTCCAGCCCTTCACTGCGGCAAGCAGATGCGAGAGGACCTGGGCGTAGGACTCAACGCCATCCAGACGGAGCTTGGCCATAACTTTGCCACGAACTGAGATAGTAGCGAAAATAATGTCGGAAAGAGAAATTTTTGCCATGATTCAAATTGTTTTTTGAGGTGAGTAAAAAAGCAATCTATTGATTACATGGCAAAGTTAGCCCCTTACATGAGCAACATTCATTCCCTACTGCCTTAAACAACTATAAAAACAAGACTACAGGAGCGGGAGAATGCGGGAAAGTGGTCAGGATTGGAATTCCTGGCGGTATTCGGAGGGGCTTTGGCCGGTTAGGCGCTTGAACATGCGGGAGAAGTGAGCCGGGTAGTCAAAGCCAAGGGCGTAAGCTACTTCGCTGATGTCCTGACGTGTGGCAGCGAGTTTCTGCTTAGCTATGGCGATGACGTGAAGCGATATCATATCCTTGGGTGATGTGCCGGTTTCTTTCCTTATGAGGTCGCCGAAGTAGCCGGGCGATAGATTGGCTTTCTCCGCGAAATACGCCACTCCCGGCATACCTCTGCTGCCGAGGCCGCTTTCATAGTAACCGCGCAGATTTTGCCGGAACTGGCTGACAACGTCGGAGTTCGCTTTGTGACGCGTGACAAACTGACGGTCATAGAAACGATGCATATACTCAAGAAGCAGCTGAATGTTGGCCGACAATAGCATAGCCGAATGTTTGTCAACGGGATGTGCAATCTCCTCTCGGATGAGATCAAGACACTCAAGGAACTTAACCTTTTCCGTCTCCGACAGGTGGAGCGATTCCATCTGCCAGTAATCAAAGAACCCGAAGGTGTCAATTTTTTCGGCCAGCGGAGTGCCATAAATCAGGTCAGGATGAAATAGAAGGCCCTGCACGCCGGGCGATTTAACTGCCTCATCCACTATTACGTCTACCACTTGTCCAGGTGCGAAACTCACAACCGAGCCTTCCTGATAGTCATATTTCTTACGCCCGTATTTGAGTGTGCACTGCACTCCATTTTTAAGGAAAAGAGCATACACTCCGTAGACGAGCCGAGCATTGTTCACCACTTTGGTTGCTTCCTTCAAATCAACCACTGCCACGAGCGGGTGAAGTGTAGGAAGTCCCATTAGCTTATTGTAAATATCTACCGAGTCAAGAGTAATCTGTTGCAGTTCCATACCGTTTGTTTTTTGCAAAATTAGCAACGAGAAGGCTTATTTGCAACAAATCAATAAAAATGGCATGAATTCTCGGATTTTTGTGAAGTAATTGATTACCTTTGCAAAGTAACCGACATTCACATTCAAATGAAAAAATCACTGTTATCACTTGCCTGCCTCGCATCGGCCGTTTTCACTTCAAATGCCGTAATTTCTCCTGCCATCACTCCGGACCCCGCTATTGAATCACGCGTGAACGAAATTCTTTCCGGGATGACCCTCGAGCAGAAGGTGGGTCAAATGTGCGAGATAAACATTGACTGCATACTCAACGCCAACCCCGCCGACGGTTATAGTCTTGATATGGCAAAGGCGCTCCCGGCGTTCCGTGATTTCAAGGTTGGCTCGATTCTCAACGTGCCTTTCGGCGAAGCCTGCAATCCGCTACAGTGGCATTCGGTTATCTCCGAGATTCAGAACCTCTCAATGGAACACATAGGCATCCCCGACATTTACGGTGTTGACCAGATTCACGGCACCACATACACTGCCGGCGGCACTCTCTTCCCGCAGGAGGTGAATATGGGTGCCTCATTCAACCGCGGACTCGTGCACCGAGCTGCGCAGATAAGCGCCTATGAGAGCCGCGCTGCTTCGATTCCCTGGATCTACGCACCGGTAATGGACATTGGCCGCGACTCACGTTGGTCGCGCCTATGGGAAAGCTTCGGTGAGGACGCCTATCTCAACGGAGCCATGGCTGCCGAGATGGTTCGCGGATATCAGGGCGATGACCCCAACCACATAGGGCTATTCAATGTAGCCGCCTGCGCCAAGCACTACATGGGCTATGGCGCACCCCGTTCGGGCAAGGACCGCACTCCGGCCGTGATTGCGCCGAATGAACTGCGTGAAAAATACTTTGAACCGTTCCGCCAGGCCGTCAAGGCCGGTGCGCTCTCTCTGATGGTGAATTCAGGGAGCATCAACGGCATGCCGGTTCACGCCGACCGCGTGCTTCTCACCGAGTGGCTCAAAGAGGGCCTCAACTGGGACGGCATGATTGTAACTGACTGGGCCGACATTCACAATCTCTACAACCGCGAGCACATTGCCCGCGACTACAAACACGCCATTGAGCTTGCCGTAAATGCCGGCGTGGACATGTCAATGACTCCCTACGACACCGAATTCTGCACGCTGCTTGCCGAGCTTGTGAAGGAGGGCCGCGTTACGATGAAGCGCATTGATGACGCTGTGGCACGCATTCTGCGGCTTAAGCTCCGCTGCGGTCTGTGGGAGCACCCCGTTACAGACTTCAAGAATTATCCGCTTTTTGCCTCGAAGGAGCATAGCGCAGTGGCTCTGGAACTCGCATGCCAGTCAGAAGTCTTGCTCAAAAACAACAATTCCCTGCTGCCGCTCAAAAAAGGCACGAAGATTCTTGTCACAGGCCCTAATGCCAACTCCATTCGTTCACTTAACGGCGGATGGTCCTACACCTGGCAAGGGACTGACAAGAGCAAATTCACCGAACCTTACAACACCATTTTCGAAGCTCTTGTCCAACGTTTCGGCAAGAAGAATGTGAAATATGTGGCCGGAGTGGAATATGACAACGACGGCACATGGCATGCCGAGAAGAACATTGACATTCCGGCCGCTGTTGCAGCAGCAGCCGACGTCAACGTGATAGTGGCATGCATCGGTGAAAACAGCTATTGCGAGACTCCGGGCAACCTGACGGACCTAACACTTTCCGCTAATCAGTCGGGCCTCGTAAAAGCTCTCGCAACTACCGGGAAACCTATTATACTTGTAATCAACTCCGGACGCCCACGTCTGATTTCACACATTGAGCCGCTCGCTACTGCGGTGATTGACATTATGCTTCCGGGCAACTATGGCGGCGATGCGCTGGCCCGGCTACTCGCCGGCGACAGCAATTTCAGTGCGCTCCTCCCCTTCACCTATCCCAAGGAAATAAGCAGCTACTCAGTCTATGATTACAAACCGGCTGAAAGCGTAGGCACAATGGACGGCGCCTACAACTATAGCGCCGCTACAGAAGTGCAGTGGGAGTTCGGGGCAGGTCTGAGCTACACCTCGTTTGAGTATTCCGACATGAAAGTCACCCCATCAACATTCACCGCCGCCGACACCCTCACCGTGTCAGTCAACGTGAAGAACACCGGCCATCGCGGGGGCATGACGCCGGTGCTGCTCTATTCATCTGACCTCGTGGCAAGTCTCACACCCGATGTACGCCGTCTGCGCGACTTCACTAAAATTAGCCTTGAGCCGGGACAATCAAAAACCGTCACGTTCTCACTTCCGGCCTCAGCATTGGCCTTTGTGAACCGTGACGGCAATTGGGTTATTGAGGAGGGCGATTTCGTTTTGCGCTGCGGTTCGCAGTCGGTCAAAACGTCATGCTCGGCTACTTCGCTAATTCAGGCTTATTGAACACCGGCTCGTCGGTAGTGAGCAGTGAGCTGAGGAATTTCTCATTCTCGGCAAACCATTTCTTTGCCACATCATTATCCATCGGGCCAGTGAGGCGTGCGTCGGGCATCAGGTTGTGATCAATAATGTATTTGCGCATTTCATTGGTCAGCTGCTGATCAAAGAGCAGCGAGGCACTTCCTCGCTCGGCTCGCTTGACATCATAGAAGGGGTTGTCGGCTGTTTTCACAACCACGGCGGCCAGGGGCAGGATGGTGATATTTCCATCGCTATTTATAAAATAGAGAATCTTTGTAGCGTCCTTTACCGTCTTCTCCATCCCGTTAAAATTCTTGCTCTGTGCCTTGTCAAGGGCAAACCGCGTTGAGAATTCTGTCCAGTCCTTGGCAACTCCTATAGGGCAATTACCGTTTTTCTCAAGAAGCACTTCGCAGGTCTCCTTGGCGTCAGCTGCCTGTTTTTTGTACGTGGCAATCATCTCATTGAAATCAACATTCTTTTCTTGCGAAATGAGCGACACGCCGTTCAACTGCCATTCACCGTTGTAGAAGAACGATGCACATGAAAGCGTATCACCTGCGGCGACAGCAGAAGCAGAATCATCAAACATGTTCTTACTCATAACAATTTCGTAGCCAGCTATATTCATGAGTGTTATGCTTTCTTCATCCACTGATATCACCTTATATGGCAGAAGTTCACGAGTCTCTATAGCGTCTACCCGCGGAGCAAGGCGCTGAAAATCCTTATTGGGATTGAGCTGCAACATACGTGCAAGCCATTTTGAAGGCAACAGTTTCAAAGGTCCGCATTTAACGCTCATGTAAAAATACACTTCGCTCGCGTAGCCAATGACATCCAAATTATAATGGTTCTCATCAAACATAAGGCTAAACATTTGCATTATAGGCTCAAACGTCTCCATATCTTTTGCAATTCCAAAGAGATAGCTTCTTGCTACAATCCAGCCGCAACGACTACGCACCGCTTCCGGGTCATCGGCATACTCCTCATTGAAAACCCACTCTCTCAGTTCAGGCGACTCAGGCGCAACCTCATATTCCTCGATGATGACATTGAAAATATCTTCTGCGAGAGCAGCAATCATTTCATTGCGCGGGTTAAGCAGTGTAGCGGGATTCGAGCGGTTGAGACCACGCCAGAGCAGGAAGCGCACGTCGGGATAGTTGGGCTCAGCTGCAATCAGGTCAGTCTTCTTGACTTCATCGTAAAAAGGGTATGCGCGCTCATATTCCTCCTGATAAAGCGAAATGAAAGCATTCCACATATTCATGCCCGTCACCTTGTCCTCAAGATAGGAGGCAATATCTTCCGCTGTGGCCTTAACTGCCACTTGAGTGATGCCGGGCTCGCGACCAACACGGCTGTTGATGGTTGTGGCCAGCGAAGTAGCCAATCGGGCGTAATAGGCATCCGACTCGCAATCTATGCCACCGGGATGACATTCTTTCCATTCAAGGGTGCTCACAAGCACCTTTTTATCTTTTGATCTAAAGTTTTTCATTTCGGTAAGTAAATATTTTCAATGCAAATGTAAGCAATTTCAAAGAGTCGGCAAACATATCATTTGCAATACTTCACAATGATGGCGCTGCCGGCTTGAGTTTTTCTGCTTTTTTTGTATTTTTGCGAGTGAGTTTATCTCTGCAAAAGTCTCTTTTCCCTCATGAAAATGGCACAATCAATTGAAACATCGCTTTACGACTCGCCCTGCGGACAGCTGCTTCTCGGCGCTTACGGCAACACTCTATGCCTCTGCGACTGGACACAATCTCGACATCATGCGACCCTATTGCGACGTCTTCAAAACTCCTTAGGCAATCTCACGCCATCCGAGAACAATCCTATAATTCGCCAGGCAGTAACCGAGCTGAATGAATATTTCGGCGCCGTAAGGCGCGAATTCACCGTGCAGCTTCTTCCCATTGGCTCACCTTTTCAGAAAGAGATTTGGCTGCAACTCCTCAGCATAAAATATGGCTCAACCATTTCCTACTCGCATCTTGCCAATGAAATCGCCCATCCCGGAGCTTGCCGAGCCGTTGCCAATGCCGTAGGCTCGAACGCACTGTCAATCTTTATTCCATGCCATCGCGTTGTCGGCGCTTCAGGGAGCCTTACAGGATACGCAGGAGGCCTTGACGCCAAACGACAATTGCTGCTTCTGGAAGCCGCAAAAGTTAAATAGCGTTAACCGTAAAACTTATCCCCCTGTAGCTGCGTTCTCTTAGTACATAGCAAAATTACTTTTTCCATTGCAAGAAATGTGATAATGATTGGTTTATTATCTAAGCGAGGAGACGTCGTGATGACATCCCCTCGTTGCTTTTTTGCAAAAAACTTTGTAGTTTCGTCGGCAAAGCCTAATTTTGTTGTCAAACAGCTATATCCTGTGTCACATCAATTGCCTATACTCAATGTTTATTTTCATGATACATCGCCTTATCCCCCTTCTGCTGATATTCATTTGCCTCACATTTGGGGGCTGCAAAAACGCCGAGTCGGATGCCACAACAACCAACCCTCCTCTGATTGACAGCATCGAGAGTTCGGCTCACTCCCACACTCAGCATCTGCTTCAAGCCTCAGATTTCTGCACCCGCAGGACCACACCGGCCGGTGAGACCGTTATAAGCCTCCTAAAACCTAATCAAATTGACAGCATCTTAAGAGAAGAAGGGTTCGAAATAACCGCGTCAGAAATATCCATAGCCGACAACTACGACCAATCTTCCTCTATCACCGAAATATCCACCTACACGTCGCCCGACAATGTCACCGTGACGCTAAATGAGTCAACCATTACAATAACATGCCCCGATAAAGCTATGGTCAATGCCATCGGACGCAGTTTCGTGACATTCGGGTTTCTGAAGAAAGGCTCTTCCTATGGTTGGCCACGAGTTGGCGACCTTGCCGGTATCCGCGTCACAACCACTTCGACTACCCTCACCATCTCGGCACCTAACGCAATGCTCTGAACCCCGCGCTTACAGAAATATTCAAAACAGCCATCCTGGGCACCTTGACTCAAATATTCACCTCTCGGATGCCCTGACAATCTTGCCATCTCTTTCAGCGGCAGCCTGGCATGGATGCGCCCGAGCTCGCTGAAAGCGAAACCCTCATGATGTTTTTTCAGAATTATGAGTTATCGTTCAGACATACACTTTTGTACATCAATGGTCACTTTATGTCCATTTACCATAAGAACAACTTTGCAATTTTTGAAAACGGTAAGACGTTTGAACTTCAATTTGTATGTTGCCACCCCATCTACGACATCGCATCTTATCTGTTTAGCAGGATGCTCACTCCCGTTGTTTAATAGTAATGCATCTGTAATCTCAATTTTCTGAGGTGCATTTTCATCAACAAGGACAATGTTTGTTCCTTTGATATTGTTGATACTCTTATACCTGATTTCAGCTGATGCCCCAAGCATGGCAAGGCAAAAGACACACATTAAAAATAGTTTTTTCATATGATACTTGTTTGAGTTTTGATGCTGCAAAATTAGCATTGTCGGTTGCAGCAAACAAGGAAACCCTCACGAAAACAGTCCTCAATGACACCACTAATATATTGATAATCAGAATGGAGAATAATTAAAAATTCCTCATTGTGTAAATCAGCAGGTTGTCATTACATTTTTGACACAAAATATTCCCTGTCAGGGGCATCTGAAGCGAGAATACGGTCTTTAAGCCGACTCCGACGATTGTAGAAATTTTTTATCTTTATATTGGTGAAGATACATACTGCTCTTGGAGAGAATCCGGCATATAGATATATTAGGAAAACCATATCATTCCGGCTAAGTGCCGGCAACTGCTTTTTCACCTTTATGAGAATATCATCAAGATAGGTATTGACAATTTCCTCAAGCTCTGAAATACTCTTTGAATCGCGCAAAGAAAGAATATGTTTTTCCACCTCATTATAAAGTGTCAGTTTCACTTTCTCGGAATCATTTTTTTCAAAATATTCGTTGCAGAGCAAATTTAGGGTATCAAGTCGACTGCCATAGAGCGCATCCACCTTTGTTTCTAATTCTTTGTTGCGATCCGTTCTCTCTGAAATAAGCATCGACAGTTCTTCTATCTCTTTCCGTTTTTGTATAAATCTTCTTCTTGCTGCCACATAGACAGAGCATCCGATTGCAATCACTGCAATTAAAGTACCAGCCAAAATCATCCAAGCACGATAAGAGTTTTTTTCGGACACTTCAAGTTGATTTTCATAATCATCACGGAGCATATCAATAGTCGCTCTAAGTTCTCCGGCTCTTGATGTGGGGCAACGGACCACTCCCTTGTCTGTATTTAGCACCAAGACATCATTTTCCGTAAATTTATCGGAAAAAGGAAAGTCAAGTGTTATATGCCATACGGTACTCCTACCAGCAACTTCTTTTGTCTTCGCAATAAGAGAAAAAGGCTCGAGGGGGGTATATACACTGTCACCATTTACCCATTCGGCTTCATAAATTGTAAACGGAGTATTGGAGTTCATTAGCTCAAATGATATCCGTACTCTGTTATCTTCGTTAGAAATATACTTATACTGCATAACAAGTCTCCCAAAAGAAGCGTCTATACTGTCCGAAACAGTATAAGTTACGATATTAACAGCGTCAATAGAGAAAATCGAAAATATAATAAATGAAACAAAAATAAATATTCTATTTATTTGCCATTCAAAATTGAATGACTTTATTGGAAGCATATATGTATCCACACGACTGTTATATAGTCTCTCTGCGAACTTAACCTCATTATCAGGAATTACTAAATCATCAGCCATTTTCATATCCATATATTTCTCTGATTACAAAGTTACTAAAAATTATGGGCATTCTGATTTTTGAGTATTATTAGTTCAGGTTATTCAATTCTGATATTACAACCTGACCTGAAATCTAACCTAATTTTAGGTTTTAGTGCGCTTACCGAGGAATAAAAATTCCAGAAACACTCCGGCAGCATTTGGTGGCAAAACAATCCTCAGAATCGCCCATCACCGTGTTGCCGCATTACGTTATCATCTCCTTCTTAAAGGATCTTGGTCGGGGCTATATACCGCCGACTTTTTACAAAAATAAGTGTAACCATTCAGGAGTGCACAAAAAAAAAGTCCGCCCGGGTCTCGGCATGAGATCCGGGCGGACTCCTTAAGGGGGGCGGTTACCTACTTTCCCACTTTCGCAGTATCATCGGCGTGGTGAGGTTTAACTTCTCTGTTCGGAATGGGTAGAGGTGGAACCCTCACGCTATCACCACCTAAGTTCGTTTTTACCGTCATCTCCGCTCTCCTGCGGTTGACGTTGTGCGTTGAAAAGAGGCGCACACCGGAAGCGCGAACTCCGACTCCTGACTTTCGTGAATCCTTTCTCTCGCGACCGTGCATCCTGCGTCTGCGGATGTCCAGAGGGCCTGCGCGGCGGCTTCTTTGCCGCGGCTTCGTTTCCTCCGGCCTTGCGGCCGTCGGCTCTATTCGGGGAGGGGTCTCTCCCCAGGAAAGGGTTCGGGCAATTAGTATCGCTCGGCTTTGGACGTCACCGCCCCTGCACCTGCGACCTATCCACGTCATCGTCTCTGACGGCCCTGTAAGGAGATCTTATCTTGGGGAGGGCTTCGTGCTTAGATGCTTTCAGCACTTATCCTTTCCAGACGCGGCTACCCGGCCGTGCACCTGGCGGTACAACCGGCTCACCGGAGGTCTGTCCAACACGGTCCTCTCGTACTAGTGTCGGGCCCCCGCAAATCTCCAACGCCCACAACAGATAGGGACCGAACTGTCTCACGACGTTCTGAACCCAGCTCGCGTGCCACTTTAATAGGCGAACAGCCTAACCCTTGGGACCTGCTCCAGCCCCGGGATGTGACGAGCCGACATCGAGGTGCCAAACCACTCCGTCGATATGAGCTCTTGGGAGGGATCAGCCTGTTATCCC
>ENA-ORCP01000513-ORCP01000513.1-human-gut-metagenome-genome-assembly--contig:-NODE-513-length-34765-cov-5.807426_pt1 | contig 34765 bp, 25 predicted proteins | sample MGYA00242990_ERZ507991 | MGnify/ENA primary metagenome ERZ507991 (study PRJEB26167, sample SAMN06115496) | human gut metagenome | host: Homo sapiens | place: China:Henan | collected 2015-05-07 | study... | reverse complement strand
ATAACTTTTGCAAGCATTTTAAAGTTAAAATGCGTTAAAATAATTACAGCCCTGTTACAACTAATCGCAACGGGCTGCAATTTAGAGATATAAAAGTTTAATCGTGGTGCTCTTTAATCAGTAATAAAGCGTCGCCGGGCATTAGCTTGCGTTTGCCGTTCGGTACAATGTATTTGTCGCCGCGGCGAATCATCATTACGAGCGAACCTCCGGGCAGATTCATGTCTTTCAGCGTATTGCCCGCTTGCAGGTCGGTTTCAGTTAGCACAATAGTGGCAAGCGATGTGGGATGTTCGTCAGCAAGGTCCACACCAAACGCATCTTCATTTGGCGCGGCATCCGCAACAAGACCTAATTTTTTAGCCGATGCAATCACTGATGTGCCTTGGATAAGCAGGGACAGAATGGTTACAAAGAACACTATGTTAAAGATTTGTGAAGCGCCTTCAACATGCGCCACAACCGGATAGGTTGCAAATATAATAGGTACTGCACCGCGCAAACCTACCCACGATACAAAGGTTTTGGCGCGGATTCCGATTTTCCTGAACGGAGTCAAGCACAAGAACACGCTTAACGGACGTCCGACAATAATCATGAAAGCTCCAATCAAAAGAGACACTGCTGCCACAGAAAGCATCTCATGAGGATTCACGAGAAGGCCCAGCATAATGAACACAACAATCTGGGCGAGCCACGTGACACCGTCCATGAAGCGGCTTACGCCTTTCTTGAATGGCATGCGAGAGTTCCCGAACACAATTCCGCAGATGTAGACGGCGAGATAGCCATTGCCGCCCAAAGCTGTTGTTGATGTAAAAGTAAGGAACACAGTGGCCATGGCCAAGATTGATACCATGGCCGTCGACTGACCGAAATCTTCGTTTTTGGCATTGCCCAGTTTACGGTAACACTGCGCAAGCCACACTCCCACGCGCCCTAACAGCCAACCCATTATGGCGCCGAGGCCGAACTGAAGCATAAGTTGCAGGCACACATCGGCGCCCGAAAGATTAGCGCCCATATTGGCAGCCTCAATCAATATGATTGTCAGCATATAGGCCATAGGGTCATTGGAGCCGCTTTCGAGTTCGAGAAGCGGCCTGAGATTATGCTTTAAGCCCACATTTCGAGAGCCGAGAATTCCGAATACCGATGCCGAATCGGTTGACGACATTGTGGCGGCAAGCAACAATGAAGGGATAAGTGCAAAATGGATGTTGGTCCAGCTCATGCCTGACAGCCAATAGATAAAGCATCCGGTGACGGCCGCCGTGATGAGCACGCCCAAAGTTGAAAGCAGTAGCCCGGGCGCTATGACAGGACGGATTGACTTTATTTCCGTGGATGTGCCGCCAGTGAAAAGGATTACGCACAGTGCCACCATGCCCACGAATTGCGCCGTGTGCATGTTTTCAAAACTGATTCCGAGTCCATCGACACCGAATGCCATACCTACCAACAGAAATATCAGCAACAACGGCAATCCGGTGCGATAACTTGATTTCCCTACGAGCACCCCCGCAATCAATAACACAGATCCTACCAATAAAATATTTTCACCGCTTGTCTCCATATATTTGTTATGAATAAGAATTACATCAGTCAGAAGAAATGCAAAAATAACAAAATCCGTTATTTCCCCCAAATTACAACACATTCTGCATGGCCACATGTTCATGAGTAATTATTTCTTCACATTTGAGAAATAATTATGAAACAGTTTGCTGATATTTTTGCATCTGTAAATCTATAATAATTATTGAGATGGATGCAAGGACAGGTTATTTCTTAGGTACGACTCTACTGTTTGTGAGCGAAGGGCTTGCAGCGCTGTCGGTTTCGGATGTGACGGGATGTTGCCGGCTGCATCGCCGGTATGAGGCGTCGCCATCGGCAATGGAATTAAACGCATTCCCTAAGAACGGGTATGTGGTCTATGTCTACGATTCGGCCAACAAAACGCTTGAATATTGCCGCCGGATAGCAGCAAGTACGGCCAGGGCGCTGCCGTTATGGGAAAGATGTGACATCGATGCGATCAGCCGAAACATATCGACAATTTATTCTCTTGTGTGTTGCGACTCAGCTGACAGAGAATGTAGCCTTACCGCTAAGCGCGAGCTCAAGGAATTGAAAGCTTATGTGGCACATCTCATTGCGGTACATTCAAATAATATGGAGCCGCAGGATTATGATGACGGCACCTTCGCCTACACCTATCTGCTCCTTCTGAACAACCTGCATTCATTGCTTAGCGGGTCGGTGAAAATGATTGAATGCCCATGTTGTAAGCGGGCGTAATCAGATGCTGAATCTGAAGCCGCCCATAGCCGTGAAACCGGGCATGTCATATCCGCGGTTTATAACATACCGGGCATCGGTGACATTATCAAGATTCACAAAGAGTTGCAGCGGGCGCAGAACCTGATAGGCGAACCGGAGATTGACGGTGGCATAATTCTGATGCTTCACGCCTTCGGCCACATACAAGCCTCCAACACCCTTAAGTTCGGCATCGGCGTGAAATTTAGGGAAGACGTCGCACCCGGCTCCCAAATAGTACTGATTCTTGGGCGCAGCCGTGAGATTTGACAGCGAAGTGTGCAGGTAACTGTAGGTAGCCCACAGCTGCAGACAGTCAAGCGGATGGCTGCGCGCCGAAACCTCGAGTCCTTTGTTGATGAAACTTCCGGTATTGACGTTTTTCATGTCGACAGTCTGAATCATATTCGCCCCTTTGCTATAATAAGCAGTCACGTCGACATTGAGCCAGCGCCCCCAATGACGTCCGATGGAAATCTCGTAATTAATCATATCCTCCGGCTGCAAGTCGGGATTGGCCATGCGGTAGAGATAGAGTTCGCGGAACGACGGATTGCGGTAACCTTTAGCAAAAGAAGCCTTCACGAGCCAGCCATCAAAGGGATGTAGGACGAAACCTGCCTGCGGGATCAACTGCGTTGAGAACATGTCGCTGTTGGCCATTCGCAGTCCGGCATTGAGAGCGAGCCGGTCGCCCCAAAGATTCTGCGACAGAGTGACGTAAGGCGAGTATTCCAAGATGCTTTTTCGCGGCATTGTTGAAAGCGAACTTTCCGTGTGGGAGTTGCCGCCTGAAATCGGAATCTTGCCGCTGTATCGGTCAAAGTCAAATCCAAGGGTGGCACTGGCTCCGGTCCATGGTTTGAAATTCTGATAGGCGATAACGCCCAGGCGGTCATCGACGCTGTGGAAATGCCGCGGGTCGTCAACAAAGTGATTTCCGTAGCTGTAATATGCCCTCACCACTCCGTTGCTGGAGTCGTAACGGTTCACTGCCGTAAGCGAGCCTTCGCCTCTGATGATATTCTGATGATAGATGTCGGTCGATTCCGGGTTTGAAAGCGTAGGATACACCGGGTCGTTTCCCTTGAACTGCATGAATGAATAATCGGCGCGGGCGCTCCAGCGGTTGCTGAAGTCATAGCCTATTTTTGCATATAGGTTGCTTTGTTTGAAATCGAAATTCTTTTTCACTCCATCCGTGCGGTCATATCCCGCCGACACGAGCGAGGTGAATTTGCCGAAACGCACCGCGTTTGTGACAGCGGAGAGCCATGTGTTATATGAGCCGTATTGTGAGGTAAGGGTAGTTCTCACTCCGTGCTGTGTGGCATTTTTTGTGATAACGTTAATCACACCACCCATGGCATTTGAACCGTACAACACCGAGGCCGGTCCGCGAAGCACTTCCACGCGGTCCACATATTCGGTGCCATAGAAGTCGGCAACATGATGCGAATAAATGCCAGCAAATTGGGCCTGCCCGTCGACCATCATCAGAACGGCATTTGTTGGCGCACCTCCAACGCCTCTTATTTTGATTCCGCCGGAGCCGCCGTTGCTTATTCCGAACCCAAAAATATTTCGTTCGGAAACGAACAGGCTCGGAACAAGGCCCGATACAGCGCTCAACAGCTGGGTGTTCCCGGTGGCTTCAATCTGTTTTTCACTTACGGTGGTCACCGTATAAGGCAGGAGGTTGCGGCCCACAGCGTCATTGCTACCCGTCACCACCACGTCGCCCAGGTTTCGGCCGGGGATGGTGTCGGTAGCCGCGTGTGCGAGCGCCGGCAAAGCCCATATCAGCACGCATGCCAATGTCAGCGCTCGTAGTAATGGCACCTTCATTTCAGTCAAGCTTCACGAGTTTATAGGTTTGGGTGCCAAGTCCAATTTGTTCGCCGTAGTCAAGTGTGTGCATTCCGTGACGGGAATCAATGCGTTCTATCAGGTGGATTTTGCCATGATCCCCGGAAGCGCGCACCAGGTCAGTGCAGGCTTTGTCAAGTGCAATAGGGTCAAGTGAGGCAAGAATGCCTATATCGTGCATCTGAGGATCGGCGGGATGCGAGTCGCAGTCGCAATCGACGGAAAGATTGTTTGCCACGCTGATGTAAAGGACGTTATCGCCACAATGGTCGGCAACTGCTTTTGCGGCTTCGGCCATGGATTCAAGGAAATCATCCTGTTCGGCAAGGTTGCTCCACAGTCCGTCGGTAGTGTCGAGCTTCCCGGCCGAATGTATATAACTTTTGCCGTTTGAGGAAGCAATGCCAATCGACATATTCTTCACCGCGCCGCCAAAGCCACCCATAGCGTGGCCCTTGAAGTGCGAGAGGATAACTGTGAAATCATACTCCGGGAAATGAGAGCCTACTATATCATACTTCAGATGCTTGCCGTCCTTCACCGGAAGTTTCACCTCGCCATCGGCATCCATTATGTCGACCGTAGCTATCGCCGTGAAACCATGCTCCTCGGCAGCCCGGCGATGATCGGCCGTGGTGAATCGTTTGCCGTTATAGGCAGTATTGCATTCAACTATCGTGCCGTTGGTGAGTTTCACAAAATCACTTATCAGCGACGGTTGAAGAAAGTTATGTCCCCCGGGTTCTCCGGTTGAAATCTTTATGGCCACTTTGCCATTGACCTTGCGCCCCAAAGCTTCATAAAGCTTGATAATAGCTTCCGGGGAGATTTCCTCTGTCATGTACACTACGGCTGAATCGGCAAGCTCGCGGGTGCGGTCAGGCGCCGTCTGAGCGTTAGCGCAACCGCTCATGGCGGCGGCGCAGCAAAGAATGGATGATATTAGCTTTTTCATTGTAAGTTATTATTCAGGTTGCAAAATTATGGATAATCTGTCGGGAAATATTATAAAAATTACCGATTCACCAACCATTATCTCCGAAACTGCCGTTTAGGTACCTCTCTACGGTAGTCATTACCACGGCCGGAACAGTTAATCTATTTTAAAACATCAATATCGTTCAAATATATGGCACGGGAGAACGTTATGAGTAAAACACACTTTAAAATTTAAAACACACATACCTATGACCAGAAAATTTATAGTCTTGCTTGCCGTGATGTTAGGAGTCATTTCGGCATCTGCCGCACTTCCCCTTGACAAATACACTATCAGCCGCAAAAATTTGCCGCAGGAAGCCAGAGAGATGCTCAGCGAGCACTTCCCTAAAGCTAAGGTTAGCATGATAAAAGTCGACAGACATTTGCTGAAGAAGACCGATTATGACGTAAAACTTACCAATGGCACCAAAATTGAATTCAGCAACAAAGGCCGATGGACCAGCGTTGACTGCAAAAAGAAGAGCGTTCCGGAGTCTCTCGTGCCTAAGGCCATACTCACAAACGTGAACAGGAAATACTCCGGTCAAAAAATAGTGCGCATCAGCCGCTCTTCGCTCTACTACACAGTGGGACTTTCAAACGGCAAAGATCTCAAATATGACCGTCTTGGAATCTTTCAAGGGGAATTGACTCCGCAGGAGGCTCAGGAGTTTGAAGCCGAAGCACTGGCCGAAGCTGACAGTGACAGTGCAGAGCAGTAACTCGCCCCTTTTTGCACATTTGAACTAACTGTAAGTAAGTCACAGAATTCAATTCTGTGACTTACTTAGGTTTATACCATAAGGCGATAGATTTCAGCGGTTTCGGATGAGGTGAGGGGGTAATAGCCGCCTATTGTTGTGCCTTTGTTCTCATGGAGTTTTTTCACGAGAAGCGGAATGTCGGGGGTGTCTATGCCGAGTTGCTTGAATGTGAGCGGCAAGCCGAGCGATGCGAAAAACTTGCGCAAACGGGCTATGCCCTCCAGTGCGGCTTCGCGATCATCGGCTATGTCTACGCCAAACACGCGGCGGGCGAGCTGTGCGCCCTTTGTGGGGGACACCTTGGCCATGAATGTCATGAACGCAGGAAACACAACGGCGAGTCCGGCGCCATGGGTCACTCCATAGACGGCGCTTATCTCATGCTCCATGAAGTGCGAAACCCAGTCCTCCTTGCGGCCGGTTCCGCAGATGCCGTTATGGGCGAGCGTACCGCTCCACATTATGTTGGCGCGGGCTTCATAATCATCAGGTTTGGCCATTACTTTCGGCGCTTCTTCAATGATGGCCATGAGCACTCCCTCGGCCACTCGGTCAGTGATTTCAACCTCTTTGGTGGGCGAGAAATAGCGCTCAAGAATGTGAGCCATCATGTCGGCTATCCCGGCAGCGGTCTGCTCCGGGGGGAGTGTGAAAGTGAGTTCCGGATTGAGCAGCGCGAATTTGGGGCGAAGCCAGTAGTCGGTGCGCAGGCTTATTTTGTGCATTCCGTCAAGGAGGGTAATCACGGAATTGCCTGAGCCTTCACTTCCGGCAGCAGGAATAGTGAGCACAACGCCCACAGGGAGTGCGTTCTGCACTGTGGCTTTCCCGGCCCAGAAGTCCCAGAAATCGCCCTGATATGGCACTCCTGCGGCAATGGCTTTGGCCGTGTCAATGACTGACCCACCGCCCACGGCTAAAAGTCCATCGACTTTTTTAGTGCGGCAAAGTTCTATCCCCTCTCTTACCTTAGGGTCGGTAGGATTGGGCTGAATTCCACCAAGTTCGGTGTGGTCAATGCCAACTTCATCAAGCTTGCCGAGCACGCGGGCAAGCAATCCGCTGCGCACAACGGAACCACCACCGTAAACAACCATTACGTTTTTCAGCCCGAGAGCGCTAAGCTCCTCGGCAACATGATTTTCGGCACCGCGTCCAAAAACGTATTTCGTGGGTGTACAGTATGTGAAATTATCCATAATAGATTATTTATATAAATCATCGGCGCAGAGGTCGTTGATGACCTGCGCAAACTGTTCGGCGCACACTTCGGCAAAACGTTTGCCTTTCTCTGAAGAAGAGAGTGACGGATTCCCAATCCCGGTGTCATCGCTGATGCGTGCCCAGTTTCGGGGCAGCCAAGCCACGCCGCGTCGCAGCGCTTCGCCCTTGAAGCCGCCATCGCCGCCGGGTCCGGCCTCGGAAAGATTCACGAGTTCGGGATGATAGTGCATCATGACGGATGTCTCCAGTTCATCGGCATGGTCGCCCGGCCTGTCAAAATAGTCTTTGGCCGGGGCGGCGCGATACCATTCACCGGCTGCCACAAGCATGTCGGGGTAGTCAGCGGCGAGGTCACGAATCATATTTTTGAAAGAGTTGCCGCCGTGTCCGTTGATAATGAGCAGTCTTCTCATACCCTGATGGTAGAGCGATGCCACGATGTCGGTAAGCACGGCGCGTTGGGTGTCATAACGGAAATGGATGCAGAAGGGCAATTCGCGTTGTCCGGGGTTTTGAGCGCCGAGAGGCATGGCGGGAAGCACCATGGCGTTGATGCCATATTTGTCCGAGGCTATTGCGGCTGCGTCCACGGCGATGTCGTGGCTGAGGATGGCATCGGTGAGATAGGGCAGATGGAGATTATGAGGTTCCGTGGCTCCCCAGGGGAGGATAGCAATCTGATAGGCATAGCTGCGGGCTGCGCCGTAATTGCTCACGCTGAGATCAATTTTCTTATTCATTGCTTGACGGTGATAGTCTTATTCATTGCTTGACGGTGATAGTCTGATTGGTGCGTATGCGTGGTTTTAATTCTCCTCCAATCAGGATTAAGTCAGAGCCCTTGGCCACGGCAGCGGCGCCGGCGCGAGCCTGCAGCGGGTCGGTGGGTCCAATGGTCCATTCCGATGTGGCCGGATTGAAGTAATAGACCGTAGGGTTGAAGGCATACCATGCTATCGGATGGTTCAGATAGTCCGGAGCCTGATTGATGAGCGCCGAGAGGAAAACATCTTTGTTCACGCCACCGGCCACTGCAATAATGCCTGATTCAAGGGTAGCAGCCACGCCTCCGCCTGTTGCTACCGCTTCGCCTCTGGCGTTCTTCGGCCCGGCGATTTCAATCCATTTTCCGGTTGCGGGGTCAAAGCAGAGCCCGTCGAGCTCAAGTGTAGGCTCGTGGCCGTCGTGACGGCCTGCAAAACCGCCCCAAAGGTACAGCTTGCCGTCGGAGGCTGCCATAGCGGGCTGCACGCGCGGATTGCCAGGCATGGAGCGCAGTTTGCGCCAGCCTTTTCCGGGATTGTTGAGGTCAAGTGCAAAGAATTCGCGCGAAGGCTTGCCGTCAAGGTTGCCTCCAGCCACATAAATAGTTGTGCCAATGGCCGCTGCGGCCATATTGTCAATGGCTTTCGGGAAAGCGGGGAGCGCCTCAAGTTCAAGCGCGGGGGTGAGCAGATTCACGCCGGTCGTTGCTCCGCTGTCAGTGGTGCCACCGATGAGCACAATGCCTTGAGGCACAGTTGCAGATGCGCCGTAGGCAATTCCCTCGGAGAGCGAACCCACGCGATGCCATTGCGAGCCGTCGAACTGATAGATGCCGCTGTAAAGTTTCTTTTGTGCTGTCGGAGCCAGCGGGTCATCACAGGGGAAATTGGCTCCCCCGGCCATGATTATGCGCCCGTCGGGCATAGTGCCTGCAAAACAGGCCGAAACGCCGCGGTCAAAGCCGGGCTCCAGTTCATAAAGATTATCCATATTGTCAATTTCAATTCTGAAGGTTGATGTGGGCAGGCCTTCGCCGTTCACCAGATTGGCGCGGGTGAAAGGCTGCCAGCCGTAGCGCACATAGCGTGGCTGCGGAACTTCTTTTATGCTTTCAATAATTATTTGGTCATGGGGCGAGATGGTGGCCTTGGCCGGATAGAACACCTCGGTGTCATCGGCAATTTCAAAGGTTGCAGGTTCAAGGCCGTTGGAAGTGGTGAGCCCCTCTGCGTTCCTGAAAGTTACAGTCGCCGAACCGTCGCGTGCGCCCCAAGCCGTCACGGGCAGCGGCCCGGCAGGGGTCACGTTGCGGCCATAGACATTGCTGAGTGCCTGACGGGCGAGGCGCTTGCCTATGGGCCGCTTGTCGCGCGGATGCACGTCAAGCGAATCACCCCTGTCGGAACTGACGGCCATATAGGTGTAGGGCTGATTTGCGGACATGCGGCGTTGTGAATCGCGGAACGTAGGCCACGATGGGCGGTTGATGCTGCTGAGCTGCACGAAGCACACCGGCAAATCGGCGCGCCGGAATTCCTGGCGCCAGCTGCTGAGAAGCATCGGGAACAGCTGCTCATGCAGTTCGGTGTTATGAGCGTTTGATTCGCCCTGATACCAGATTACTCCGGCAATGTCGGGACTGCCGAGCGGCCTGATGCCGGCTGAGAACAGATAGCTCGGTTCGTAAGGGTGGCGGTGAGGTGCCGGGGCATTCTTGTCGGCACGTCCCTGAGCCCATTTCTGCACATAGTCATTGTGTCGCCAATCAAGCAGTATTTCCGGCATGTTGGCCTCAAGGGTGTTCACGTCGATCCACGCCTCGCAAGGCGCGCCGCCAACTGCATTGCTGATCATTCCCACGGGCACACCCAGCGAATCACGCAGTTCGCGCGCGAAGTGCCACGCCACAGCCGAGAGGTTTCCTACCGTCTGCGGTGACGACTGCTTCCATTTGGCCGGAACGAAATAGCCGAGAGAGTCAACGGCTGAAAGAACGGAATCGGGCCAGCCGACATTGTCGGTGGGGGCAATTGCGCGCATGTCGTAGAATCGCAGCATGGGGTCGGCCGATGCGGCTATATCCTCTTTCGAGCCAACAGCATCGCGCAGCGGAAATTCCATGTTGCTCTGTCCGGAAGCCACCCAGACTTCCCCGGCAAGGATGTCGGATATATTGATGGTGCGTTTGCCGTCGGTCACAGCCATTGTGTATGAACCGTCGGCAAGCGGCGCTGTCTTCACGGTCCACTCGCCGCGGTTGTTGGCCCGGGCGGTGTAGGGGATACCGTCGAGCGTCAGCGTAACGGTGGAGCCTGCATCGGCAGTTCCGGAGATGGTGAGCGGACGGTGGCGCTGGAGCACCATTCCGTCACCATAGATGGGCGGGAGCTTGAGGCCGCCGTAGTTTCCGGTGATACCGCGGTAGGCTGTCTCAGCGAGCCGTCTGTAACCTTCGGAATCGGGATGTATGCCGTCGGGCATAAGGTTCTGTCGGTCGCGTAGCGGAATGTCAAAGTCAATCAGCTCCACACCTTCGTGCTTGGCCACATTCTCAATGGCAATCTGCTCGAGTAACCGCCAGTCACGGGTGCCGCTGCGGAACCGCGGATGCTTGGCCGATATAGGAGTGAGCCGCGCAATTATTATCCTCACATTGGGGTTAGCTCCGCGCAAAGAATCAATCAGTGCCGAGTAGTCACCGATGAATTCATCTGAAAAGTTAGGCCAGTTCCTCGGGTCGGTATCGTTTACGCCGAGATGAATCACCGCTATGTCGGGTCGCATGTCAAGGGCTTCTCTGAAATGGGGAAGATTGAAGTAAGGCCGATGTCCGTGGCGCAGAAGGGTGGCGCCGGGACGCCCGAAGTTGCCTACTTCGTAGCCGTCACCGAGAAGTTGCTGCAAAACGGCAGGGTAGCTCTGCTGCATGCGGGTTGAATCCGGCAGTCCTGTGCCGAATGTTATGCTGTTACCCACGCACGCCACCTTGATTTTGGCAGCGGCCGATAATGAAATAATCATGGCCGCAGTCAGGGCCATGATTATCTTTAAGGTTTTCATATTCAGGCCCCTCTTAGAGTTTGTTGCAGCGGCAGAAGAAATCTATGGCGTCAAGCTCGGCGCGCATAGCGTCCTCCTCCTCCTGGGTCATGTTCTGGAAGGGCACGCGGTTCGGTCCGAGGTCAAGGCCTATGAGTTTCATTATGCGCTTTCCGGCAACGATGTTTCCGCGATAGTGGCATATAACGTTGATAACCTCCTGAGCATAGTTCTGATGCTCGCGGGCGCCTTCAAGATCGCCCTTGTCCCAGCAGTCGATAATGGCGTTGAGCTCGCGGCCATTATAGTTGGTTGTTCCGCCTATGCCGCCCTGCGCCCCGCCCATTGCGAGCGAGGGAAGGATGGTTTCATCCTGGCCGTGGAGCATATCGAACTTGCCGTTTTTGTACAGGCGGCATTGGTTGTATTCGTAAATGCTCTCATAGGTGTATTTGATGCCGGCGAAGTTGGGAACGCGGCCATCAACCTCTTCAAGCAGCTTGATCATGGGCAGATATGCGCCGTTGAAAGCGGGGATGTGATAATAGTAGAACGGCAGTTCGGGTGCGCCGCCTGCAATGTACTCAATATATTTCACCAGCTCCTCCACGCGGTTGATTTTAGGGAAGGGAGGTGCCATTGCGCCGATGCCCCATGCGCCTATCTCCTGGGCGTGACGTGCCAGCTCGCGGCTTTCCCGGGCGCAGCAGCTACCCACGTGGACAATCACTTTAAAGCCCTCGGGAGCTGCTTTCACCCACGCTTCGGCAATAGCTTTGCGTTCATCGGGGGTGAGCATGTAGCCTTCGCCTGAGGAGCCGTTGATGAATACGCCTTTCAGGCCATTGGCAACGAGCATATTGCAATATGCCGGTATCGGCTCCAGATTGATGTCGCCGTTTTCATGAAACGGGGTGAAGGGAGCGTCTATAAGTCCTTTGATTTTTTCCATGTCTGATATGATTTATGCTTCTATAGTTTCAGCTTCAAGATTAGTGGCGGCTTCTTCCTGGTCCTTGTCGTCATACTTCGGACGCAGCACACAGAGCTGGAGCGCAAGCGCAATAAGGAGAATTCCTCCCATCAGCGCGAAGCACATGCCGAGCCCCACCGATTCGGCAAGGCCGCCGAGGAGTTGGGTGGTTATCGCCCCCATGATTACACCGAGCGAATTCATGAACCCGTAGGCCATGGCGCGCTGACGCGAGGAAACGAACTGGCACAGGATGGGCATGTTGTTGGCGTCGAACATTCCGTAGCCCACGCCGAAGAACAATCCGGCCATGATTGAGAGCCATGCGTTATGGGCAAGACCAATGAACACGAGCGCAGGAATCATCATTGCCAGACCGATGGCGCTGGTGAAGATGCGGCCGCGCACATTGCGTTTCACCCAGCGGTCGCTGATTGGACCTCCGATCATAACGCCAATGAAGCTCGAAACGGCTATGGTGAGCGTAGCCATCGGGCCTGCCCATTCCATGCTGAGTCCGAGATTGTCGGCAAACAGCGTGGGAAGCCAGTTTTTGGTTGCCCAGCCTGGGATTGAGCTTGATGCGAAGAAGAAGAGGATTACCCAAAAAGCCACATTGGTGAACACCACTGCGAATGATTGGAGAACTGATTCGGAATTGCGCGGTTTGTCGGATTTCCTGGCTGCGGAGTGCTGCACGCCGTGGCCGCTCTTTTCATGCAGGAGGAAGATGAGCACAACGGCATAGGCAACGCCTATGATGCCGAACCAATGGAATGTGGCCTGCCATGACCATGTGGTGGCCACGAGCGAGCCGAATCCGCCCAATGCCTGGCCGCAGTAGAGACCCGTCATGTGGAGCCCTATGGCCAGTGAACGGCCTTTGCCTGTGAAATAGTCGGCTATCAGCGAGAGGGCCGAGGGGATATAGAGAGCTTCGCTGATACCCATTATTCCGCGAAGCCACATGAGCTGGTGGAAATCATTGCAGTAGCCCATGGCGTAAGTGACGCCTGACCACACACCGAGCGAGCCTACTATGAGCCATTTACGGCTTATGCGGTCAGCAACCGCTCCTGAAAACGGACTCGCTATGCCATACACCCAAAGGAATATGGCCATGAGTGCGCCGAACGCTTCGGCATTGCGCAGCGACGGTATGTCAAGGGCTATGTTGCTCTGCATCGTGGAGAGCATCTGCCTGTCCATATAGTTGAGCAGAGCCACAATCCACAGCAGACCCACTACCACCCAGGGGTAGTATTTGCTTTGTGAAGAGGACGTTGTTGTCATGATAATGGTTGGTATAGATTTAGAGATAATTGCAAAGATAGTGATTAATTTTGCTTTTGCCAAGTCAACCGCTGTTTTCGCCCCTCTGAATTTCCGGAGATTTTACCCTCAATGTAGGGACGTGTCTTTGGCACGTGAACGTATATCTCTGATTATTAACTGTATCGCTGCCTTTCAGAAGAATTATAAGTTTTCAAGTAAGCGCGATAGCTGGGGCTGGCGCAGAATCACGGTCTTGTCTTTATCAAGCAGATATATTCCGGGCATCTCGGGAATGTCATAAAGTTCATGGTCAAGGATTTCCGAGAGGTCGCGCCCTACGGTCCAATTATCCGGCATAGAATCTTTCGTAGTTTCCCACAGCTGAGTGTTGGTCTCGGGGTAGACCGCAAGCACCTTCAGCGCGCCTTCGCCTATGAGCTTATTGATAAGTTTGTCGCTGCGCAGTGCGGCTATTGTTTCGTTGCAGTGGTCGCAGTCGGGGTCATAGAACAGCAGCAGCGTTTTGGACGCTGAGGTGGCTGAAAGCGATGACTTTTTGCCGTCGCTGGTAATGTATTTGAAATCAGTAGCTTTAGTTCCCGGACGGTTCTTGAGCGCTGCCGCAAGGCGGTAGGCCGGTTCCTGAAGCTCATACTCATTGAGCGGCAGCTTCACCCACTGTTGCATGAGCGTGATGTAGGAATCATCGTTCTGCATAGGAGAGTCGGGCGATGCCAGATATATGTCAATCAGGTCGTAGACAATGCCGCGTGTCACCGGGTCGGCCGTGGCTTTCGCGAGGAAACCGGCGCTTATAGCCGGCAGAGATTCTTTATCGGCATGGGGATAAAGATTGATGAAATTCACGAAGTTAAGCTCAATAAACTCGCGATTGTGCGACAAGGCTGTGTCGGCGAAATCCATCTTATCCCAGAAATGGGCAAGGATATAAGAGGCTCGTTTGGCGGGTGTGCGCAGCGAATCGGGCACCGCCGGAAGCGGCAGCTCCGAGGCCGATGACGCGACCGCAGTGGCCGTTGTGTCGGTAGCAGGCGCCGAGCCTGACCCGGCCGAGACCGAGCAGGCTGCCAGTATGAGCAAAGCCGTAAGTGTCAGGGGAGCTTTCATTTCTTTGACGGCATGTTGGCTTGAATATAGTCGGCTATTGAGAATTCAGTCTGATAAGGGGCTGTGTGCGGGATGGTCACCGTGGTCACGGCAAACTGTTTGCGGCCATGGGCGAGCACGTGGTGCAGAAAGCCCTCAATGTCGTAGAGGTTTTCGGTCATAGGCTTCTCCGACATCTCGTGTCCGGCTCCGAGAACTGTCCAGAACGCTCCTTCGCCTCCCGCGCTTTTTATGGCTGAGGCGAGATAGTTTGAGCCGTAAAGCCCGATGGGTCCCAGCACAAGGCTGTTGTAGGGCACCTGCCTGTCGGCGTCGCCCTGAAAGAGCATCATCGGGCAGAGGTTGGGCTTGATTTCGGGCGCACCCTCCGAGAGCAGTGCTCCCGCAAATGAAACCGTTGCCGCATAGTTGAATTTCTCCGGGAAACCGGCCGGGATGCCTCCGGCCATTGTATAAGAGGCCTGTATGGCTGTGATCGCGCCCGCACTCGAGCCTGAGGCAATGATTTTTGCAGGGTCAACGTTCCATTCCTTCGCTTTCCCGAGAATGTAGGCTGTGGCGGTGATGAAATCGGTTGTGGCGGTGTTGATTGCCGCTACGAGCGCCTCGCCGAAGGCTTGCATTCCTCCTGACGGATTGAACCCGGCCAGGGTGGTGCGGTAGTCAATTGTGCACACCACATACCCCCTGTCGGCCATGAAACGGAAATAGGGCAGATAGCGCACCGCATCGCGTTCGCCGTGGGTGAATCCTCCCCCGAAAGCAAAGATTATGCAGGGCGCGGGAACATTGCTGCGTTGCACTGCAGGGTTGACGTAGCGCGTGAGCCGCAGTTCGGGCACTGTGGAGTAGGTGAATACCTTCGACTCCACTTTCGCCATGGCCATTTTTGGAACCACTACCATGGCTAACAGCGCAATGAGTACTAAGATGTTAACGCCGTGTTTCATAGACTGATGTTTTATTCGTTGGGGGTGTCTGCTTCATCGTAGGTCTGAAACAGGAAATCGTTGTAGGGGAAACGTGTCATGTGAATCTGCTTCGCCTTGTCGTAGAGCACTCGCTTCAGCCCGTCGATGTTGATGCCTTTCTTGGCCGAGATGAACACTGCATCCTCGCCCAGGCGGCTCATCCATGTGCGTTCAAGTTCCTCGAGCGGAATGTTCTCGCGGGTTGCCGGAGTGAGGTCATCGGCATCCTTGGGCTTGTGGGTGAACGCATCGATTTTGTTGAAAACCATTATCATAGGCTTGTCGGCACCGTTGCACACCTCGTTGAGCGTGTGGTTCACAACCTCTATCTGCTCCTCGAAATTCGGATGTGAGATGTCAACGACATGGACCAGAATGTCGGCCTCGCGCACCTCGTCGAGCGTTGACTTGAACGATTCCACAAGGTGAGTGGGGAGCTTGCGTATGAACCCTACGGTGTCGGTGAGCAGGAACGGCAGATTGTCAATCACCACTTTGCGCACCGTTGTGTCAAGCGTGGCAAACAGCTTGTTTTCGGCGAATACATCGCTCTTGCTCAGGAGGTTCATGAGCGTCGACTTGCCCACGTTGGTATAGCCCACCAAGGCCACGCGCGTCAGTTTGCCTCGGTTTTTGCGCTGCACGGCTTTTTGCTTGTCAATGTCGCGTAGTTCGGCTTTCAGGCGCGCAATCTTGTCGAGGATTATTCGGCGGTCGGTCTCAATCTGCGTCTCGCCCGGGCCGCGCATACCGATGCCGCCTCGCTGGCGTTCAAGGTGAGTCCACATGCGGGTCAGTCGCGGCAGAAGATACTGATATTGGGCAAGCTCTACCTGAGTCTTGGCGTTGGCCGTCTGGGCGCGCTTGGCAAAGATGTCCAGGATAAGACTTGTGCGGTCAAGAATTTTCACCTTCAGCTCGCGCTCAATGTTGGCCACCTGCTTCGCCGAGAGGTCATCATCGAAAATCACCATTCCTATGTCGTTTTCATCCACATAGTTGCGAATCTCCTCCAGCTTGCCTTTGCCCACGAACGTGCGCGAGTCGGCCTGATTCATCCGCTGCAGGAAAATCTTTTCGGTGACAGCCCCGGCAGTATCGGCAAGGAATGCCAGTTCATCAAGATATTCGCGAGCGCGTTCCTCGCTCTGCTGCGGCGTGATAAGCCCCACAAGCACAGCGCGTTCACTCGATTCTTTATCTATAATAAGGTCTTTCATACATCTGTAGTTAGAAGGGTGGAAATCAGCTCTTGAGCTTGATTTTTGCAAAGATACTCAAGATTTTTCACAAATACTCGATTCCACCCACTGAAAAAACACGCCGTCCCCGCCCAAAGTTCTCTCAACCCAATTGATGGATGCGTAAATGCCGGGCAGGAACACATCGCAAAAATAAGTCGTAACACATAATGGGAAGAGGTAGGGACGCGACATGTCGCGTCCTGCTAATCAGATGTTTATGCTGTCTGCCAAAGGCAGAAAATACTTGTAGCCCCACCCGAAGCGCATCAGCGCGAGCGTGGGGCTACAAGCATGAACAGAAGCATGGCCGTCGAAGATGGCCAGTATACCTAACAGTTGCACCGCCGACGCGGCGCGGGGGGTGTGGGTGTGTGGATAATACCACGGCAGCGGTCGGCTATGCCTCCCTCGCACGTGGCCTACTATTCTTCAAGCGCCTATAGCGCTATGCTGTCGCCATCGGCGACATAAGAGAAGTAGGCCACTGCAAGCCTTAGGCGCAGCTGTGGTATCAGAATCCAACCACCCTATATGCGCCGCGTGGCGGTGCAACTTCAAAAGACAATACAATTGGCTGGAAGCCATAACCTTGAATAACCGCGGGCACAGCCCGTGGCCGCCCTCATCCAAGCCTCCAACCCCGGAGCGGGTTGTCCAAATCGGGGAATAATGGACATCTTCGACGGCCGTGGTCTATTTCGCTCTATTACCCCATGCTCGCGCTTACGCGCTTCGGATTGGGCTTCTAATATCTTCTGCCTTCGGCAGATAGCTATAACATCCAATTGATTACAACTGCATGCTGCCAACGGCAGCAAATAAATTTAGCCCCACCCGAAGCGCGCCAGCGCGAGTGTGGGGTAAAAGCATGAACAGAAGCATGGCCTTCGAAGATGGCCGGTATACCTAACAGTTGCGCCGCAGACGCGGCGCGGGGGGTGTGGGTGTGCGGATAATACCACGGCAGCGGTCGGCTATGCCTCCCTCGCACGTGGCCTACTTCTCTCTCGTCACCGATGGCGACATTATGGTTGGCGGGACATTTTGGAATCTTCGCGTTGCGGCAAAACCAATTCAACTTTTGGGGCGTTTTTTCTATGTCCGTTCAATTATTTGTTAGACTATGAGAATGCTTTCAGCCATATTCCTGACGCTCTGTCTGGCCGTCATTTCCGGGTCTCAGGCGGAGGCGCAGACAGCTTCCGGCCTGTCAGACTCGCTTCCCGGGCGATGGTTGTACAATGAGCATTTCAATCAGACTCTGCCCACCGAGGATGCGTGGTGGAAGAAGTTCGATGATCCAATGCTCGATTCGCTCATAGCCCTGGGCGTAAAGAACAATTACAATGTGCTCATGGCGGCGCGCCGCATGGAAATTGCCCGGCTGAACATTCTTCAGGCTCGCTCAGGCTATTTCCCCACAATCAACGCCAATGCCGGGTGGAACAAAGGGCGCACGTCGGGCATGACCGGAAAGACGGCCATCTCGCCCGTGAGCGACAGCTACTTCTCGCTCGGGCTGACCATGAGCTGGCAGATTGACATTTTCGGGCGTATAGCGGCCGAATCGAAGGCCCGCAAGGCGCAGTGGAGCGCATCGAGGGCGCAGTATGACGCCACAATGGTGACCCTCTGCGGCAACATAGCCACTGCCTATATGAACCTCCGCGTATATCAGTCCGAGAAGGCCGTGGCGCTTTCCCACATGGAATCGCAGCAGAAGGTGGTGAACATAGCTCAGGCCCGTTTTGACTGCGGTCTGGCGTCGCAGCTCGACGTGCAGCAGGCCAAAACCGTCTATGCCTCCACGGAGGCTTCGGTGCCGATGCTCGACGCCCAGATTCACGCCACAATCAATTCGCTCGCTGTGATGCTGGCAATTCTTCCCGCCGAGGCAAACGCCATGCTCGAGGCGCCTAAACCGTTGCCCTCATATATTCAGATTGTGCAGACAGGGGTGCCTATGGACCTGTTGCGCCGGCGCCCCGATGTGGTGGAGGCCGAGAAAATGCTCGCGGTCTACGCGGCCGAGCTGGGTATTGCAAAAAAAGATTTCCTGCCCGCGTTGTCGCTCAATGCCTCCATAGGAACGGCCGCCCACAATATCGGTGACCTTTTCAAGCACGACAGCTACACATATTCCATTGCCCCGACGCTATCATGGACGGTTTTCGACGGCATGAGCCGTGAATACAACGTGGCTTCGGCCCGGCAGAACATGGAGATTGGTATTCAGAACTATAACCTCACCATTCTTCAGGCGCTCACCGAGGCCGACAATGCCATGATGGCGTATGTGGACCGCCTCAGGGAGATTGAACTTCTGAATGAAGCCGTGAAGGCAAGCGAGGAGTCGCTCAAACTGTCGCTTGACCTCTACAAGCGCGGTCTTGCCGATTTCACTAATGTGGTTGACGCACAGCTTAATTTCCTTACGTATACGAATAATGTGGTTGTGGCTCAGGGCAATGCGATAGCATCCCTGATAAATCTCTATGAAGCCCTTGGCGGCGGCTGGGGCGGCGAAGAGCAGGGCCATCTGAAATAACGATAAAACATTCAATGATATGAAACAGCTATATCTTGCAAAAGCCATTGCGATGGCCGCTCTTTCGGTTGCGGCTCTAAGCGTGACCGTTGTGTCATGTAAGAAAAAAACTGCCGCGATGCCCGATGATGAGCTGACCGTGTCGGTGGCCGAACCTGAGGTGGATTCCGTCACGCTAACACGCACTTATCCCGGATTCCTGATTGCCGACAGGAAGGTTGATCTCGTGGCCAGGGTCAACGGTTATCTGCGGGCCAAGTGCTATCAGGACGGACAGTATGTTGGTCCCGGAGCGGTGCTTTTCCGCATTGAGGACACCCAGTATCGCGATGCAGTGGCGCAGGCCGAGGCTCAGCTGCGCACCGCCAAGGCCACTTACGAGTACAATTCGCGGAATTATGAGGCCATGAAGAAGGCTTTGCTGAGCGATGCAGTCAGTCAGATGTCGGTGGCGCAAGCCGAGTCGGATATGAAAAATTCGCTCGCTGCCATACATAATGCCGAGGCAGCCCTTGAAACGGCGCGTACCACGCTGGGTTATTGTACGGTGCGCGCACCCTTCGGCGGCCACGTGTCGGCACCGGTGGTTTCGGTCGGAGCATATCTTTCGGGCGCCGGGGCTCCGGTGACACTCGCCACTATATATGAGGATGCCACAATCCAGGCTGTTTTCAATATCGAGGATTCCGATTTTCTCGCCGAAGTGAAGAAGCGGTCGTCGTCGAGCGGACTGAACTTCTCGGCCATTCCGCTTCAGTTCAATGACACGTTGCAGCATAACTACACCGGCAATCTTTTCTATGTTGCGCCCGATGTGGATTCATCCACCGGTACACTGGTGTTGAAAGCTTCCGTTGACAATCCTTACGGAGAGCTGAAAGCCGGAATGTACACCACCATAACGTTGCCTTATAAAAAAGTTGATGATGCAATCCTTGTGAAGGATGCGTCGATAGGCACTGACCAGGCGGGAAAATACCTTTATGTGGTCAACGACAGCAGTCGCGTGGTCTACACTCCGATAAAGGTAGGTGACCTCGTTAATGATTCAATGAGGTTGGTGACAGGCAGCCTCACGCCACATTCGCGCTACGTGACGCAGGCTCTGCTCAAGGTGCGCGACGGCATGAAAGTGAAAACCGTAACCGTAAAGTGACGCGAAGGGAGGGCCTATGTTTTCAAAATTTTTTATTGACCGTCCGATTTTCGCTACGGTCCTGGCCATTGGAATGGTTTTGGCGGGTCTGCTTACAGTCAGGACGCTGCCTGTCGACCAGTTCCCGGATATAACGCCTCCCACGGTTATGGTTTCGGCAGCCTATCCCGGCGCCGATGCACAAACGGTTGCCGAAGCTGTGGGCGTGCCTATTGAAGAACAGGTCAATGGTGTTGAGGGCATGATGTATATGAGTTCGACGTCGTCGAACGACGGAAGTTATTCGCTCACAATCACATTCGACGTGGGCACCGACATTGACATGGCTACCGTGAAGGTGCAAAACCGTGTTTCGCTTGCCGAGCCCCAACTCCCCAATTCTGTTCAGGAGCAGGGCGTGAATGTTATGTCGCGTTCATCGAATCAGATTCTGTTTATAGCTCTTGAAGGCGATTCAACCCACAATTACGATGCACTTTATCTGACGAATTATGCTCAGCTCAACATTGTCGATGAACTTTCCCGTGTGGAAGGTGTGGGCGATGTGGGCGCTTTCGGAGCAGGGGAGTACAGTATGCGAGTGTGGCTCGACCCCGACAAGATGCGGGTGAGAGGCGTAACGGCAGCCGATGTGCGTGCGGCCCTTGAGGGGCAGAACATGGAGGTGTCCGCCGGTTCGGTGGGCGATCCTCCGCTGAGCGGCAATGAGGCGTTCCAGTACACTCTTGTATCCCAGGGACGGTTGAAAACTCCTGAGGAGTTCAGCAACATCATAATCCGCACGAACCCCGACCTCGGCATTCTGCGGCTTGGCGATATTGCCAAGGTTGAACTCGGAAGCCAGAGCTACAGCACCGTGTCGAATGTTTCGGGGCATCCTGCCGGATTGTTGGGAGTTTCGCAGCTGCCGGGTTCCAATGCGCTCAGCGTGGCAAATGCCTGCCTCGACAGGCTTGACGAGCTCTCGCAGTATTTTCCGCCCGGCGTCAACTACAGGGTGATTCTTAACACAACAGACTTTGTTACGGCATCAATCGACGAGGTGCTTGTAACGTTCGTGGAAACTACCCTCATTGTGATGCTGGTGATTCTGATTTTCCTTCAGAACTGGCGCACGGTGATTATCCCGATGCTCACCATCCCGGTTTCGCTGATTGCCACATTTGCAGTGATGAAGCTTATGGGCTTCACTCTGAATACTCTGACGCTTTTTGGACTCGTGCTGGCTATAGCCATTGTGGTCGATGACGCCATAGTGGTGGTGGAGGACTGTGCCCGCCTGGTGGATCAGGGAAAGACCACGGTGAAAGATGCTGTGGTGAAGTCCATGAAGGAACTTACCGGACCCATAATCGGTGAAGTGCTTGTGTTGCTCTCGGTGTTTATCCCTACGGCTTTCATATCGGGCATTACCGGCGAGCTTTACAAACAGTTTGCGCTCACCATCGCAGTGTCCACGGCATTCTCCGGATTCAATGCGTTGACATTCACTCCTGCCATGTGCGTCCTTTTCCTTAAGCCGCGCACACAGGCCAAATTCTGCCTCTACCGCTGGTTCAACAAAGGTTTTGCGGCAACGTTGTCGGCCTATCTGTCTATTGTGTCAAAATTCTTGCGCCGTCCCTTCGTGGCCATCGGTATTTATCTTATATTGTGCGGAGTGGCTTTCTGGGGATTCATAAAATGGCCAACGAGCTATGTGCCCTCCGAGGATATGGGCTACTTCATGACTTCGGTTCAGCTTCCTACAGGTGCCTCGCTTGACCGTACAGCAAAAATCATGAATCAGATTTCCGATGAGGTCAGAAATCTTGAAGGTGTCAAGGACGTGATGTCGATTGCCGGTATGTCAATGATGGGGGGCGGCAACGGAAGCAATTCCGGCTCGCTGTTTGTGGTGCTCGAGCCATGGAAGGAGCGCCGCGCCAAGGGCCTCGGGGTCAACGCAATGATTGAAAAGGTCACGGCCATTTCCGCCAAGTTGCAGGAACCGGTGGTGTTCTCTGTCAATCCGCCTGCTATTCCCGGTCTGGGCATGACTTCCGGACTTCAGATGCAGTTGCTTGACATTCAGAATCGTGGCACTGATGCCATGACGGAGGCCATAACGCAACTCAAGGATGGGGTGAAAGAGGTGCCTGAAATCAAGCAACTCACAACTTTCTATGAGGGTTCGGTGCCTCAGTACAAACTCGTGATTGACCGTGACAAAGTTGCTTTGCAGGGCCTTTCCTTGCCAACCGTGTTTTCTACCCTCTCCGCTTTCATGGGGGGCTCGTATATCAATGATTTTGTGGAGTTCGACAGGGTCTATGAGGTCAATATGGCCGGTCTGGCTTCGTACACCGGCAATGTTGATGATGTGCTTAAGCTTAATGTGGCCAACAGCGAGGGCAAAATGGTGCCGTTCAGCTCCTTTACAAAGATTGAGCCGATTATGGGAGACCCGTCGATAAGCCGCTACAACATGTACACCACGGCTTCCGTCACGGCCATTCCAGCCGACGGTGTCAGCTCGCGGGCGGGTATTGACGCAATGGAGAGTCTCGTTAAAAAAACTCTCGGCTCAAACTATTCCTATGCGTGGACGGGCGAAGCCTATCAGGAGACCCAGTCGGGCACAACCATCACAATGGTGCTTCTGTTTGCCGTGATAATCACCATACTCGTGCTTGCTGCGCAATATGAGAGCTGGACCAATCCGTTGGCCGTGGTGATAAGCATGCCAACCGCCATTCTCGGAACTATCATAGGTTGCGTTTTCATGTCGCAGAGCATTTCGATCTACACCCAGATCGGTATAATCCTCCTGCTTGGGCTTTCAGCCAAAAACGCTATCCTTATTGTTGAATATGCGATTGACTATCGTAAGTCAGGCGTTGACATACGGCAGGCCGCGCTCGACGCCGGAAAGGTTCGTTTCCGCCCGATTATGATGACGGCTTTGGCTTTTGTGTTCGGTGTAATGCCAATGCTTTTCGCCACGGGAGCCGGCGCCGCGAGTCGCCTGTCGCTCGGCACGGCTGTGGTGTTCGGCATGGCTGTAAATGCAATCGTGGGCACGCTGTTCGTTCCCAACTTCTGGGAGCTTCTGGAGCGATTCCAGGAGAAGTATCTCTCGAAGGTGTTCGGGTCAGGCTCAAGCGCTCCTCCTGCTCCTCCCGCCGGTAAGGAGGATGCTGCCGATTCAGTCTGAAGATAGCCTTGCAAGCATCTCGTCCGGCGTGAGCCCCGTTACGGGGTGACGCCATTGCGGTTCAAGCTCGGCCATAGGGCGCAATACAAAATCGCGCTGCTGCATTCTCGGATGCGGCAGCGTGAGCTGTTTTGTTGCAATTACCTCGGTGCCGAATGCTATAAGGTCAATGTCGATGGCGCGGTCAGCGTAACTGCCGTCGGGCTTTCGGTGGCTCGATGTGTCAATTGAGTCCTGCACTCTTTGCAGTGCCTCGAAAAGATGCATAGCGGTCATGTTGTCGCGACATTCTATTGTGATTCCCAGGTTGAGGAATGCATTGCAGCTTTCATATCCCCAGGGGGCGCTTTCAATAATGGTTGCTCGGCGCGCCGAGGTTGCGAGTTCGGCCTCAATGCGAGCGACCGCCAGCTCTATCAGAGCATGGCGGTCGCCTATATTGGAGCCTATGTTGATATGGGCGCGGGTCATGAATTGCGGCTGCCTGCGTCAAAGGCTTTTCTTGACTTCAACTTCCTCGTAACATTCAATGATGTCGCCTTCGCGCACATCGTTGTAGCCCGAGATGTTCAAGCCGCAATCGTAGCCTGAGGTGACCTCCTTGACGTCGTCCTTGAATCGCTTGAGCGAACCGAGGTCGCCCGAGTAGCGCACAATACCGTCGCGGATGAGGCGCACTTTGGCGTTGCGGCGCAGACGGCCTTCGCGCACGAGACAGCCGGCAACGGTACCTACCTTTGAGATGCGGTAGGTCTGCATTACTTCGGCCGTACCGATAACCTCTTCCTTGACTTCGGGTGCAAGCATGCCTTCCATGGCGTCCTTAACCTCTTCGATGGCCTGATAGATTACGGAGTACAGACGTATTTCCACACCGTCACGCTCTGCTGCACGGCGCGCAGCCTGCGAGGGGCGAACCTGGAAGCCTATGATTACGGCATCGGAAGCTGCTGCAAGCGTAACATCGCTTTCGGAGATTTCGCCCACGGCCTTGTGGAGCACGTTGACCTGAATCTCCTCGGTAGAGAGCTTGATGAGCGAGTCGGACAGAGCCTCGATTGAGCCGTCAACGTCACCTTTCACAATGATGTTGAGCTCCTGGAAGTTGCCTATTGCACGGCGGCGCCCTATATCCTCAAGTGTGAGAATCTTCTTGGTGCGCAGTCCGAGCTCACGCTGCAGTTGCTCGCGCTTGTTGGCTATTTCGCGGGCTTCCTGGTCGGAATCCATAACGTTGAAAGTGTCGCCGGCGGTTGGCGCACCGTTAAGGCCGAGAATCAGAGCGGGTTCAGCGGGGCCGGCCTCTTTGATGCGCTGATTGCGTTCGTTGAACATGGCGCGCACTTTGCCGTAGTGTGTGCCGGCGAGAATTATGTCGCCCACGCGGAGCGTACCGTTCTGCACAAGCACTGTGGCCACATAGCCGCGGCCCTTGTCGAGCGATGATTCAATGATTGAGCCCGTGGCCTTGCGGTTGGGATTGGCTTTGAGATCAAGAAGCTCGGCTTCGAGAAGCACCTTCTCCATCAACTCATCGACCCCTATGCCCTTTTTGGCCGAGATGTCCTGGCTCTGGTATTTTCCGCCCCAGTCCTCAACGAGATAGTTCATGCCGGCCAGCTCCTCCTTGATTTTGTCGGGGTTGGCAGCGGGCTTGTCTATTTTGTTGATAGCGAACACTATGGGCACACCGGCTGCCGATGCATGGTTTATGGCCTCAACGGTCTGAGGCATCACATTGTCATCGGCGGCAACGATGATTATACAGAGGTCGGTGACCTTTGCACCACGCGCACGCATGGCGGTGAAGGCTTCGTGTCCCGGAGTGTCAAGGAACGTGATGTGGCGTCCGTCGGCAAGTTTCACGTTGTAGGCACCTATGTGCTGCGTGATACCGCCGGCCTCGCCTGCAATCACGTTGGCGTTGCGGATATAGTCGAGGAGTGATGTTTTGCCGTGGTCCACGTGACCCATTACGGTTACGATTGGCGGACGGGGCTGCATGTCCTCTTCCGAATCCTCTTCCTGCGTGATAGCTTCAACAACTTCGGCACTCACATATTCGGTGCGGAAGCCGAATTCTTCGGCCACGATGTTGATTGTCTCGGCATCAAGACGCTGGTTGATTGACACCATCTCGCCGAGGCTCATGCAGGTAGCAATGATGTTGTTGACCGGAACGTCCATCATTGAAGCGAGGTCGTTGACGGTAACGAATTCAGTGAGTTTCAGAACCTTGCTTTCAGCCTTTTCTATTTCGTGGGCTTCGCGCTCGCGTGAGGCGTTGGCTTCGCGTTTTTCCTTGCGCCATTTTGCCGCTTTCTTCTGGCCTTTGTCCTTGTTGGTGAGGCGTGCAAGGGTTTCTTTCACCTGCTTCTGAACATCCTCATCGTTAACCTCGGTGTGAAGCGGACGGCGTTCGCGTTCGCGGTTACGGTTGCGTTCGCCGCGGTTGCCTCCGTTTTTGCCGCCTCCGTTGCCGGAGTTTTCGCCTTGATTATGTTTTGAGGGATTCTCAATGTCAATTTTTTCTTTGCCACCAATGCGCTTGCGCTTTTTGCGGTCACCGTTATCGCGGTTTCCTCCGTTCTGTGCAGCCATGCGCTCATTGCGCTTCTCCTCTTTTGTCTTTTTCTTCGGGCGGGTGGTCTGATTCAGCGCCGAGAGGTCAATTTTGCCTACAACATTGATGTTAAGGTTGCTGTTGACTTTGGTAGGGATGAAGTTTTCCTCGCCGGAGGGCTCTTTTTTGGCGTTTGCGGTCTCAGAACCGGTCTGAGCAGCTTTGGGCTGCGGTGCTGCCTGCGGCTTTGCAGGCTTTGGCGCGGGTTTGCGTTCGGACTTCTCGGGGAGGCCTTTGGGTGCCTCGGGTTTTGCTTTTGCCTGATTGTCTTTGGCCTGAACCGGGGCGGCAACAGCTTCGGCTTCTTTGGGCGCGGCGGGCTTTTCGGGAGCCTTCGGAGTCTCTTTGGCGGCCTGCGGTTCGGCAACCGGAACTTTCACCGGTTCGGGTTTGGGAGCCTCTGCCACTTTTGTGGCTTCAGCAGGAGCGGGCGCGGGGGCTGCCTCCTGTTTGGCCTCGGCTTTGGGCTCTTCGCGGGGCGCCTTTGCCTCCGCTTTGACGGGTTCTTCGGCCGGTTTGCCTGTGGTCAGGTCTATTTTGCCAATCACTTTGGGACCTGCCGGCTGGGCTGGCGCGAGTTTTATCTCTTCGGGGTCAGCTGCCGGGGTCTTAGGCTTGTCCTGAACCTTTGCACGTTGCGCGGCGATGCGGTCACTTTCGGTTTTGATTTTGCGGTCAGGTGCATATTCTTTGACCAGCAGGTCGTATGACGCCTCGTCGATGCGTGTATTGGGGTTTTCGGGGCTCTGAACCTCGATGCCTTTCTTCTGCAAGAACTCCACCAATGTTGCTATTGAGATGTTGAAGTCCTTGGCTGCTTTGCTGATTTTCGTCTTCGGCATATATGTTTATTGGTTTTTTATTCAGAATGTTGTCGGGGGAATCGAACCCCAGGGGGAGAGAGGCGTGGATGAAACGTCAATCCTCGAATTCGGCCTGAAGCACACGCAGAAGATTGTCGACAGTGGCTTCTTCAAGGTCGGCTTTGTCAATGAGCATTTCGCGCGGTGCGCCAAGTACGCTCTTGGCAGTGACAAGGCCAATGTTTTTGAGCTGGTCAATCACCCAGCTGTCAATTTCATCCTTGAATTCATCGAGGTAGATGTCTTCCTCGAACGACTCCTCGGTGTCGCGGTAAACGTCGATCACGTAGCCCGTAAGCATGGAGGCAAGCTTGATGTTGAGGCCGCCTTTACCAATGGCCAGCGATACTTCTTCGGGACGCAGGAACACTTCGGCTTTCTTTTCTTCCTCGTCCAGGCGGATTGATGAAACCTTGGCGGGGCTGAGCGCGCGCTGAATGAACAGCGAGGGGTTGGCCGTGTAGTTGATCACGTCGATGTTCTCATTGCGGAGTTCGCGCACAATGCCGTGGATTCGTGAGCCTTTAACGCCGACGCATGCGCCAACGGGGTCAATGCGGTCGTCGTAGCTCTCCACGGCGATTTTTGCGCGTTCGCCCGGGATGCGGGCAACGGCGCGGATGTTGATGAGGCCGTCGTGGATTTCAGGCACCTCAATCTCAAAGAGGCGGCGCAGGAAGTTCTCGTTAGTGCGCGACACTGTGATTTTGGGGTTGTTGTTCTTGTTGTCAACGTTGGCCACTACGGCGCGAACCGTCTCGCCTTTGCGGAAGAAGTCGCCGGGTATCGACTCGCTCTTCGGCAGCAGCAGCTCGTTCTTGTCATCATCAAGCAGCAGGGTCTCGCGCGACCATGTCTGATAGACTTCGCCGGTAACGAGCTCGCCCTCAAGCTCTTTAAACTTATTGTAGATGGCCTCTTTCTGGAGGTCGAGAATTTTCGACTGGAGGGTCTGGCGCAGATTGAGGATTGCGCGGCGACCAAAGTCCTCAAAGTGGATTTCACGGGTGTGCTCTTCGCCGATTTCAACGTCGGGGTCATCCTCGGCGCGTGCGTCGGTAAGGCTTATTTCAAGATGCGGGTCGTTGACCTCGCCGTCGGGCACCACGGTGAGATTCTGGAAAATCTGCACGTCGCCCTTGTCGGGGTTGAGAATCACATCGAGGTTCTCATCGGTTCCAAACATTTTTGCGAGCACGTTGCGGAATGATTCCTCGAGCACGCTGATCATTGTGGTTTTGTCAATATTCTTGAGTTCCTTGAATTCGGCAAACTGCTCCACCATATTGGGAGCTTCCTCTTTCTTAGCCATAGGATTTTTAATTGGAATTGGGGATGGGAATGGGTTATTTGAAATTTATTTTGTATCTCACGTATTTGCAGTCGGCCACATTGAGGTCAACAGGCTCGGCCACGGTTACCGGACGTTTCATGCCCGGCTCTTTGACGCGCTTGCTCACTTCCACCGTGAATGCCGTGCCGTCATCGCTCACTGCCGTGAGCACTCCCGAGAGCTTGCGGCCATCGCGTGTGAGCAGCTCAACCTCGTTGCCAATATTTTTCTCATACTGGCGGCGCACTTTGAACGGCGAAGTGAGCCCGGCTGACCCTACTTCAAGCTCATAATCTTCGGCGTCGCGGTCAAATGCGGCCTCGATGTCGCGGGTTATGCGGGCACACATGTCAATGTCAACGCCTGTGTCGGAGTCGATTTCAACCGTTATCCTGTCATCGGGCGTAACCGTCACGTCTACAAGAAAACAGTCGGTGCCTTCAAGGGCTTTTTCAACAGTGGCGGCTATGAGTTGCTTGTCAATCATTTTGTTCCTGTGTTTTTTGGCGTGATGGTAAATAAAATGGAGGAAGCTTCGGGCCCCCTCCGTGTCACGCGGTTTTACTTTTGCAAAGATACGCAATCTTTTGCTATTATGCAACCGTGGGGCCAGGAAATGGGCAGTTGCAGAGGATGGGATTTGTAAAATTAACAATTGGTTTTGATTAATTATATAAATTTAACTGTCTTTTCTCCCTCCATCTACTTTCAATGAGGAATTATACTTACATTTGCAGTAATAAAAAACTCTTGACAATGGATATAAAACCTATTGTAGCGGCAGCCTTTTTGGCTATCAGCGCGTTATCGGCCTCAGCTGCCGAGAAGTATGAAATGAAGTATGCCGACACAGTTCGGACCTACACCATGCATATTCCCGAGGGATTGCCAAAAGGCGCGCCGCTCGTGGTCCATGCCCACGGCTATGGTTCAAAAACGCGCGAGCGTGCCGACCTCAATGCTGCTGCGGACCGCTTCGGTTTCGCCGTGTGCAACCCCGACGGCGCCCCCGATTCACGAGGCAAAGATGGCTGGAAAGTAGGTTATCCTCCTCAGGAATCAATGACCGTTGATGAAGTCGATTTCTTCCGGGCGCTCCTTGATGAAGTGTGCAAGCGCTTCAACCTCAGCCGTGAAAACGTGTTTCTTGCTGGAATGTCGAACGGCGGCGACCTCTGCTATCAGTTTGCCTACACCGCCCCTGAGTTGTTCCGTGCCTACGGTTCGGTGGCTGGTCTGACGTTTGAATGCACATATCTGCCCAATAAGCTTACCATGCCGGTGCCGTTGCTTGAAATTCACGGAACGGCCGACAAAACCTCCATGTGGGACGGCGACCACCTCAACCGCGGAGGCTGGGGCGCATATATCCCCGTGCCTATGGCAGTGGAAGCCATTGCCACCCACAATCGCTGCACCACGCTCGAAGTGGATACCGTAGCCTCCAAGCGTCCCGATACTCACCCGGTGATACGCTACCGTTATTCCGGAGCTCCTTCGGGTGCCGACGTGGAGCTTTACCGCGTTGAGGGTGCGCCTCACTCATGGCACGCCAAAGACCTCGACACCGGCACCATTCTTTGGGAATTCTTCTCCCGCTACCTCAAACACTGATCCTTCACCCGAAGATAAACTTTTTGAGGGGAATAATGGCCATCTCGGAAGGCCATGTTTCTGTTCTTGCTTTTACCCCACGCTCGCGCTGTCGCGCTTCGGGCGGCTACGCTTACTTTCTGCCTTCGGCAGATTATTAGAATGGCTTCCAGCTAATTGCAGCTTTTCTTCTGAAATTGCACAGCTACGCCGCGCAGAAATGGAGATTGGCATCAATACCACAGCTGCGCCTACGGCTTGCAGTGGCCTACTACTCTTATGTCGCCGATGGCGACAACATGGCGCTGTAGGCGCCTGAAGAACAGTAGGCCACGTGCGAGGGAGGCATCGCCGACCGTTGCCGTGGTATTGTCCGCATACCCACATTCTCGCGCCGCGTAGTGGCGCAAGTGTCGTGAATAACGCGTCCTTTGCATGATGTCACTGAGGTCAGCGGGCGGAGAGCATGCGGCGCGCCCAGAGGTTGCCCGGGAAGTGTCCCAGGGCTTTTTCCCACTGTGCGGTGGCTTCGGCAGTATTGCCGTTAAGTGACTCCACGAGGCCGCCTATGTAAAGCATCTGGCTCTGGGCTCGGTTCTTGTCGGACTCGCCGAACTTGGCGTAATTGTCAACGAGCTGCTTCTTGCGTGCCTCAAGAGCCTTGTTCATCTCGGCTAAAGCCTTGTCGGCCTCCTCCTTACGGTCAAGTTTGCGAAGAGCGAGAATCTGATAGTATTTCAGGTCGGAATAGTCGCGCGCCTTGGCCTGAGCGGCTCCGGCGAAAGCTTCGCGGGCTTTGTCGGTGTCGCCGAGTGCGGCATAGGCCAAGCCCTGATTGTAGAGCGCCTTGGCATCGTAGTTCCATTCCGACGGCGCAACCTCAAGGTTGGCCGGATATTGGCGAGCAGTCTCAAACTCGGCTATGGCCTGGCGATATTTCTTTTTGTCAAGCAGTTCAAGGCCGTTGAGCATGTGGGTGTCAACGAAGATGGAGTGAATCTCGCCGCCCCCTTCCCAAAGGTGGAAGTGGCGCGAATCCATTATCTTTGAAGCGCGGTCATATTTGCCCGTCTGGTTGTAGAGCTTGATTAGGCGAATCACGGCATCGTCATGGGTCATGGCTGTGGCGCGGTGTTTCTCCATCACTTTCAGTCGTTCGGAAGGGCTAATGCCGGCTTTTTCGCGGAGCTTGTCGCTCTCGGTGAGGAACATCGGGTCGGAGGGATTGGCCTTGATGGCCATGTCGTAGTAGGCAATGGCGCGGTCAGTGTTCCCGGCTATTCCTTCGGCAAAACCGGCGTTCCGACAAGCCATGTGGTGGTTCGGGTTGAGCTCCACGGCTTTGGCCCATAAGCTGTTGCCGCGCTCTTTCTGTCCGAGATAATAGAGCAGGTTGCCGAAAAGATAGTGAAGTTCGGCATCATCGGGGTAAGCCTCAATCAGAGCCTCGAACATAGGAATCTCCTCGATGCGCAGCGGGAAGTTGGCATCGGTGGGCAGCGCGCGGGCTGCCGTCATGGCCTCGCGGCTCTTGGCGGCATCGGGCAGCAGTAGCCATGAGCGGTAGAGCTGCACGAGCGGGAATTCGGAGTAGGGCGCGCCGTGGCCTACGGCTCCGTCAAGGAGCGCAAGGGCAGCCTGGCGGTCGCCGAATGCAAGGTAGTTGTTTACGGCCTCAAGCATTTCCTGCACGGCTATCAGCCCCTGGTTGCGGCCGTTGGCTGCGCTGGTGCCGAAGGGAAATTCAGAGCCGTTGAGCTGTGCCAGTTCAAAGTCGGCCATGCGGTCGAGCGGGTCGATTGACTTTATGAGGGCTATGACCTCCCGGGCCTCGTCGGTGCGACCCATGCGGCGCAGAATGTCGGCCTTGGCCGAGAGCACCTGCAGGTCGTGGGCGCCGCTGAGCAGAGCTTCATTGCAGAGTCCGAGGGCTTTCTCCAGGTCGCCTTGGCGTGCGGCTGCGATTGCGAGCTGATAGAATGCCGGATGCTTGAACGAGGGGGTATAGGTGGCCGCCCACAGATTCTCTTCGGCCTCCACGGGGCGCCCGGTGAGGGAGTAGGCATAGCCAAGATAGTAGTTGCCTTCGGTGTTGAGTGCGCGGGTGTAGTCCTTGGTGATACGGCTCTGTGCTCTCAGCAGGTGTTTTTCGGCCTTGTCAAGCTCGCCCTGACGGATGAAATGCTTGGCAACCTCAATGTTCACTCGCGCGTCGAGCGAATCGCGGCTGAGTGCTTCATTGTAAAAATCCATATATGAGAGTCGGGCATTGTTGAACTGGTCGACCCGCAGTCCGGCAAAGTAGAGTTCCTCTACTGTCTCATAATCTTTCGGGTCCTTGGCGCCTTCGATTACAGGAGGAAGCTCGTTGTCGCCGTTGTGTTTCACCGGAGTGTAGTCAACGAGCAGATTCCCGGCATTGTCATAGAGCGCCGTGTAGAGGGCCGAGGGGTCGGCATCGGCCGGAACGGCTGTTTCGGTCAGGAAGTAATGGTCGGGGTCGAGATTGGCGGTCTGCTCGAATATTATGTCGTTGCCGTTCTTCACAATCACCCTTGCGCCGGGCCTTGTGGTGGTCACGTTGTAGCCCACGAGATATTTGCCCGAGGCTGTAGGCTCAAAGTTCACGGCGCCCTCCTTCGTGGCGTTCTTCACGCCTTTTATTCCTTTGACCGGAAACCAGATCTGCGAGAACTCGCGTATCTCGCCGGGATTTATCCAGCTGTAATCAGGCTGATTGTCGGAGTATCCCCCCACCATCAGTTCGAGGTAGGGGCCGTCGTTATCGGAAAGAATCTTGTCCCACATGCGTCCGTGGGCGGTGTTGCCCCATAGGAAGAATTTCTTGCCGGGCACCTGATGTCGGTTTGCCACATGCACCGTACCGGCATCCTTGCCGTAGTCGTAGCCGGCGAGGAATTCCATCTTGCTGTCCCATGCAAAGATGGAGCGCGTGCCCTCGGTGAAGTTCTTCCACCACGACTGATCTACCTCCGGTCCGTAGCCCGGCATCACCGGTCCCTCGGGCCAGTTGGTGAAATACACCTTGTAATGATCGGCTCCGGTCTTCACATCGGGCGGGAATATCACCTGATAATCCTCGCCGCAGTGAACCGACACGTTGGCCCAGTAGAGCATCGACTGAATCATGGGCGTGGGGTTTATCACCTTCACCTTTGCCTCGACCCATGAGCGGCCGGGATAGACGGTCACGCCTACGGTCCATTTCAGTCGGTGACGCAGCTCCGTCTCGCCTATCCACGCCGTCTTGCTGCCATCGGGATTCTCGGCCAGAGTCCAGTTGACCGGCAGGAAGCTCGTGGCGCGATGATGGTCGGGGATGTTCCACTCCACGCCGCCCGAGAGCCAGGCGCCGAGCATGCCTATGAGCGCCGGCTTGATGCCCGTCTGCGTATAGAAGAAGTTGTAATTGTTCGTGAGGTCCTTGGCCTGGAATATGCGGCCGCCTATCTCGGGGAGCATACCTATGTTCACCCATTCGTTGTCGAGCTTGATCACATCGTAGTCCTTCATCACCTTCTCATCCGTGATGCGGTCATAGAGCTGATAGGGATAGATGTAGCCTTCGGCACCCTGATAGACTCGCCCCGTGAAGAAGATTGGCTCCTGTTCGGGCGCGCCCACCTTGTAGGTGGGGATGGTTTCCTTAACTACTTTTGCGCTCACCGACGGAGTTGCCGCAGAGGTCGGAAGCGCGCACAATAGCGATAATGCGATAATGGATTTGGTCATGGTATAGAGGGTTTATAGATTCAGCCTGCAAGTTACAAAGTTTCAGCGAGCCGTCCAAGCGAACGGCTGTAATTGTTTCAAAAAATCGTTCGCAGACCGATTTATTACATGAAATTTGGCCGTGAGGCCATAACTTTGGTTAACCGCGGACGCCAGTCCGTGGAGGTCGTAATACACTGATAACAACCCCGGTAGCGGGTTGCCCTTCTCCTTCATCCGATTGTTGCGCCGCAACGCGGACAGCATATTTCTGTCTTAGGCGGGTTTTTATGGTAATGCATTGATTATCAAGACGCGACATGTCGCGTCCCTACTGCCGCTTTGGCCGCTTTTTTAACATATTTATATGTGATATGCTCGCTTAGTCTTTGAGGGATTTGAGGGCTTCGATGAGGCGGCGGAGTTCATCCATGGTGAGGAGGTCGGCGGCTTTGTCGGCGGCTTCGGCAAAGTCGGCTTTGCGCTGCGTGTTTTCCATCACGCTTTTGCCCTCGATAAGCGCGAGTGCGATTGCGCCGAGCGTAGAGAAGAGCGGGAACACCGGCACGCTCCAACCCATAGTGGCTCTGAACAGCATGGCGGCCACTATGACCACTGAATCGACCACGGTGAGTGACAGTAGGGTGACAAGGTAGCGCGAGGCTTTCTCCACTGTCCGCCGGTAGCCGCGCGATGTGCGCCGCTTTCCCTCGCGCCGGGCTTTCAGCACTCCGCTGCGAAGGTCGATGAGGATGGCCGCCACTACGGCCGCGTAATCAATCAGCAACATTGCCGCCACCCAAAGAAGCTCACCCACCAACTCGGGCGACAATGAGATAACAAGTGTTTTCATAGTATATCGGTGTTTTTTCTGCAAAGTTACGGCGTTTTTGAGGGGGAATCGTGGCAATGACTGTAATTGCCATGCATTCAATATGTCGGTTATAACACATTTGATGATATAGCGGAAGCTTCAAATATCATTATAAAGTTTTGTAATTCATTTGTTATAGCTATATTTGCCAATCTAAGATGTATTGGTAACATATTTGACTAGTTTAAATAAGTGCAATTATTTTTAACGGTTTAAGTACATGACAAAAATTTGAAAACATCGAATTTCTGCTTGTAGAGCGGTCTGAGGAGTACGTTTGCGATTTCTT
>ENA-ORCP01000511-ORCP01000511.1-human-gut-metagenome-genome-assembly--contig:-NODE-511-length-34772-cov-5.222856_pt1 | contig 34772 bp, 33 predicted proteins | sample MGYA00242990_ERZ507991 | MGnify/ENA primary metagenome ERZ507991 (study PRJEB26167, sample SAMN06115496) | human gut metagenome | host: Homo sapiens | place: China:Henan | collected 2015-05-07 | study... | reverse complement strand
AAAATTTTGCAAAATGCAAAAGCACTTATAATACAAATAAAGAAGAATTGTTGATTGCCTTATTAGTTGAATTACTATAAAATATTCCTTTAGGAAGTGCATAAAATTATGAAAAACAAAAAAATACTTTATTTTTTAACTAATCATTTTTCACTTATTCAAACTGTGATATGTATCGTTTATTTATTGGGGTGGGTAATAATTGCTAATAATTTTATGCCAGATTTGGTTAAGGAATCTAATAAGATTTTTGATTTATCTGTTATTTTTCTTGAATTAGTATATATTTTAATTATGTTGGAGGGTATTTTTTATCAAAAAGGAGAGGAGAAGAAATTACATCAACGTTCTCAAACAACATTGAGTGAATTCTTACGAGAGGCAAAGCAAGAAGTATACATTACAGGAATAATTAATAATAGTGTTATAAACTTCTTTTTGAATAATCGTATATTATTGGAGGATTGTATTCATCGAAACATTAAAATACATATATTATTTTATGTTTCGGATAATGAAGATAATTTTAACTGGTATTTGAAAAATATGTATGGGAATAATGAGTATAAGAAAAAAATAGATAGTGACAAGTCAACGTATAGAACACAACTTCAATCAATAGAATCATATGACGTGTTTAAAATGCTGAAAGAAAAAGGATTGTTGGAAATCAAAAGAATTGATTTACCGATAACCACAGCATATGTTGCTAGAGATATAAATAAAACTTTTAATCAAAATGGTAAAATTCAATGCTTATTTTATCAATATAAAGTGGATTCTCCAGATTGTCCAGCATATATTATTGATTCTGATGAAGAAATTTATCCACAGATGTGCAAGGTAATTTTAGATATGTGGAATGATGCTGTATGTGAATTAGATGTTTCGTATATATAAATAAGCAGTTGACAGCTGATGCTTAATAATGTAAATTATTCGTAAAATTTAAAAGAATTTAAACAAATACATTAATACAATTAAAACACCCACCGATTAGATAATATGTGTCTAATAGGTGGGGTGATTTTTATAAATATGTAAATTCTAGTTATGATATAGCCTTTTTGAGTGCGGAGGTGAATTCGCCGACCTTTTCAGCAGACTCTCTGCCGTATTCGCCGACAATTTTTACAATTGCACTTCCGACAATAACACCGTCGCAATAGCTGCTCATTTTGGCTGCCTGCTCGGGTGATGAAATGCCGAAGCCCACCATTGCAGGTATGATGCAGCTCTTTCTTATCTCGCTGAAAAAGCTGTCAAAGTCAGTTTCAAAGCTGCTTCTTGTGCCTGTAACGCCTGTGGAGGACACGCAGTAGAGAAATCCCTTGCTGTCAGCGGAAATTTTTGCGATTCGTGAGTGTGATGCAGGTGTTACCATACTTATTGAAATAACACCGTTCTTTTCTGCGTAAGGAAGTATTTCGTCCTGCTCCTCATACGGAAGATCGGGAACGATAACACCGTCGATGCCTTTTTCACGGCATAATGTGAAGAAACGCTCTGTTCCGAAACGGAAAATCGTATTTACATACATCATAAGTATAAGCGGTTTATCGGTCTTTGCTCTAAGACGTTCAACCATTTCAAATATGGTGAGCAGGTTAGTCTGACCGCTTGCAAGGGCACGGAGGCTTGCTGCCTGAATAGTTTTTCCCTCTGCGATAGGGTCGGAGAACGGAACGCCTATTTCAATTATATCCGCACCGTTTTCAAACATTTTCATAACAAGCTTTTCTGTTGTTTCAAGGTCAGGGTCGCCTGCGGTAATAAAGGTGATAAGAGCCTTTTTTCCGTCTTCTTTAAGCTTTGCAAGTGTATTTTCAATTCTGTTCATGATAGGTTCTCCTTTACTGCTCTGTAACATCAACGCCGCGGTATTTTGCGATGGAGTAAACGTCCTTGTCACCGCGTCCCGAAATTGTGATGACCATAATGCTGTCCTTGCTCATTGTCGGAGCTATTTTAAGAGCAGCCGCAACAGCGTGTGATGACTCGATAGCGGGAATGATACCCTCTGTTTTTGAAAGGTATTCAAATGCGCATACAGCTTCTTCATCTGTAATATCAACATATTCCGCACGTTTTGTTTCCCGGAGATGAGCGTGTTCAGGACCGATTCCCGGGTAGTCAAGACCTGCTGAAATTGAGTAAACAGGATCTATCTGACCAAACTCATTCTGTAAGAAAACGGATTTCATACCGTGGAAAATGCCTGTTGAACCCTTAGCAAGAGTTGCAGCGTGAAGCTTTGTGTCAATGCCCTTGCCTGCGGCTTCCGTACCGATAAGCCTTACGCTTTCATCACCGATAAAGTCATAGAAAGAACCCATAGCATTTGAGCCGCCGCCTACGCAGGCAACAACACAATCGGGAAGACGTCCCTCTTTTTCCATAAGCTGAGCCTTTATTTCCTCGGAAATTATCTTCTGAAAATCACGCACCATAGCAGGATAAGGGTGAGGTCCCATAACAGAACCTATGCAGTAGAATGTGGTAGCGATATTTGTTGCCCAGTCACGCATAGCCTCGTTGATAGCGTCTTTGAGGGTAGCTGTGCCGTCGTGAACAGCTGTTACCTTTGCGCCGAGAAGCTCCATACGGTAAACATTAAGCGACTGACGCTTAACGTCCTCAGCACCCATATATACCTGACAATCAAGACCGAAAAGTGCACAGACGGTAGCGGTAGCAACACCATGCTGACCTGCACCCGTTTCAGCGATGATACGTTTCTTGCCCATACGCTTTGCAAGAAGTATCTGTCCGAGAACGTTGTTTATTTTATGTGAACCTGTGTGGTTAAGATCCTCACGCTTGAGATAGATTTTTGCACCGCCGAGATCCTTTGTCATCTTTTCTGCATAGTAGAGCATTGAAGGTCTGCCTGCATAGTCATGGTACAGGGTCTTGAGCTCCTCAATAAATTCGGGATCGTTTATATATTTGTCATAAGCCTCTTCAAGCTCACTAACAGCATTCATAACGGTTTCGGGAACATACTGTCCGCCGTAGATTCCGTATCTGCCCTTTTTGTTCATAATGATTTATCTCCTTTTACGTATAGATGTGATTGCTTTCATTTTTTGCAGATCCTTGTAACCGTCGGTTTCAATACCGCTGCTGAGGTCTATTCCGAATGGTTCAAGACGAGCTTCTGTCTCAGCGATATTGTCTGCATTTATGCCGCCTGCAATGAAGAAAGGGCGGTCAATAAGCTGTCGTGTGCTTGTGATAAGGTCAAAGTCAAGAGTGAGTCCCGTACCGCCGTAAGCAGAGGGTGAGAAAGCGTCAAAAACAAATTTGTCGGCGTCAAGTGCCATTGCATTTGCAATATCGTCGGCATTTCTGACACGGACCGCTTTCCATATTTCCTTGTGCGGAAGAAGTGTTCTCAGCTTTGAAATATATTGTGCGTTCTCATTTCCGTGAAGCTGAAAAACGTCCGCTGCATCGTTGTATTCAACTATCTCCTCCAAGGGACTGTCAACAAAAACACCAACTGAAATTATACCATATTTAAGTCGTTTTTTCAAGATTTTTGCGGTATCGTTTGATATTTGACGCTTGCTTTTGGCAAAAACAAAGCCTATGTAATCGGGAGAGGTTTCGTTTGCATATTCAATGTCCTCTTCACGTCTTAATCCGCAGAATTTAAGTTTGCAGCTCATACTCCGTCCCTCAGTCTTTCAAGAGTATCTGCAATATCATCGCTCCGCATAAGAGTTTCACCGATAAGAACAGCGTCAGCACCATAGCTTCGTACAGCTTTCATATCGCTGTTGTCCTTTATTCCGCTTTCGGAAACTATCACTTTTCCGTCAGGGATAAAGCCTGCAAGCTTTGCGGTAGTATCAAGAGTAACATCAAAGGTTTTAAGGTTGCGGTTGTTTATGCCGATAATGTCAAAATCCGCTGCGAGAACTCTGTCAAGCTCTTCCTTTGAATGAGTTTCCGCAAGAACATCAAGACCGAGCGAATCTGCGATCAGCTTGTATTCTTTAAGCTCAGCGTCATCAAGTACGGCAGCGATAAGCAGGACAGCATCAGCACCAATTATTTTTGCTTCGTATATCTGATAGGGGTCAAAGATGAAATCCTTGCGTATCATCGGAAGAGAAACTTCAGCCCTTATTGCCTTGAAATATTCGGAAGAGCCTTGAAAATAAAATTCTTCCGTAAGGCAGGAAATTGCATCAGCACCGCTTTTTTCATATGTGACCGCAATTTTCACAGGGTCAAAATCAGGCTGTATAAGTCCCTTTGACGGTGAAGCCTTTTTTACTTCGGAAATTACCGAAAGACGACCGCCGCCTTTTAAAGCGTCTTTGAAGCTTATTGGATCTCTGCCGCATTTTTCGGCGGCAGCTTTTACTTCATCAAAAGAGTGTGCGGCAATTTCTTTTTCAAGCTGTATTCTGCGTTTTGCAATGATTTCATCAAGTATCATAATTGACTCCTCGGATAAGTTATTTGTTGGTGAATTCTTTGAGCTTTTCAAGCTTGGTGAGAGCCTTTCCGCTGTCGATAGCTTCTCTTGCAAGATTGATGCCGTCCCCGATAGAAGCGGCAGCACCTGTGCAGTAGATAGCACATCCTGCATTGAGAAGAACTATGTCACGCTTTGCGCCTTTTTCCTTGCCTGAAAGAATGTCATATGTTATCTTAGCGTTGTCAGCAGGACTTCCGCCGACTATTTCTGATTTTGGAGCACGTTTGATTCCGAAATCCTCAGGCTGTATGGTGTACTTTATAAGCTTGTTGTCACGGAGTTCGCAAACGGAGGTAGGACCTGAAACGGATACCTCGTCAAGACCGTCGCCGTAAACAATCATTGCACCCTTTACACCGAGATTCATAAGTACCTTTGCCATTGTTTCAAGCAGCTTTTCATCATAAACGCCAAGGAGTATATAATCGGAAAGTGCAGGGTTTGCAAGAGGTCCGAGAATGTTGAAAACTGTTCTTACGCCCATTTCACGTCTTGCCTTGCCGACAAATCTCATTGCGCTGTGGAAGGACTGTGCGAAAAGGAATGCAATGCCCGTTTCCTGCATACAAGCGGACGCCTGAGCAGGTGTCATACCTATCTTTACGCCCAATGCTTCAAGTACGTCGGCAGCGCCGCTCTTGCTTGAAACGCTTCTGTTGCCGTGCTTAGCAACGTTAAGACCCGTAGCTGAAATAACAAATGAAGATGTAGTTGAAATGTTGAAAGAATTTGCAAGGTCGCCGCCTGTTCCGACGATGTCAACAGCTGATTTTGCGGCAGGAACGATAGATGCCTTTTTGCGCATTATTCTTGCAAAGCCTGTTATTTCGTCGATAGTCTCACCCTTTGCACGGAGAAATGCAAGGAATGCAGCTATCTGAGCGTCGGTAGCGGCATCAGACATAATGATGTCCATAGCTTCTTCGGCTTCCGACTGAGTAAGATCTTTTCCGTCAGCAACAACGGCAATGTATTTTTTCAAGGCTGTGCGGTTCTCGGCAGGGATAACAACAGGAACACGGTCAAATTTTTTGATTCCTGCAATTTCGGAAAGGAAGTTTGAAATGATGTTGTTTCCGAATTCTGTTAGAATGGACTCGGGGTGGAACTGCACACCGTAAGTTGGGTGGGATTTATGGCGGATAGCCATTATCTGACCGTCACCGTCGGTAGCGATAACATTTATGCAGGTAGGAATGGAAATGGAATCAACGATAAGTGAATGGTATCTTGCTGCGGAAATGTGTTCAGGCATACCGTTAAAGAGAGGGCAGCTTGTGTTGAGTGATATTTTTGTGGATTTGCCGTGCATAGGAAGCTTGGCTTTGACTATCTTTCCGCCGAATGCTTCCGCAATGGACTGATGACCGAGGCATACACCGAGGATAGGGAGCTTTCCGCTGAAATGCTTTATTGCCTCAACAGAAATTCCTGCTTCGGCAGGATAACCGGGGCCCGGGGAGATGATAAGTGCTTCGGGAGCAAGCTTTTCGATCTCGTCAATGGTTATACGGTCGTTTCTTACAACTTTGATGTCGGGATAAATTGAGCCGATCTGCTGATAAAGGTTATATGTGAAGCTGTCATAGTTATCAATTAAAAGAATCATTGTTTTATCCTCCTATCAAAGCTTTGCGGCTTCTCTTACAGCATTTACAACTGCGAGAGCCTTGTTTTTTGTTTCCTCATATTCTTTTTCGGGTACGCTGTCATAAACGATCCCTGCGCCGGCCTGAACGTAAGCTTTATTGTTTTTGAAAAGAACGGTTCTTATTGCAATGCAGGTGTCAATGTTTCCGCTGAAAGCGAGGTATCCGACTGTTCCGCCGTAAAGACCTCTCTTCTGTTTTTCAAGATTGTCGATTATCTGCATTGCCTTTACCTTAGGAGCACCCGAAAGAGTTCCCGCAGGAAGAACTGACATAAGTGCGTCGATAGCGGTCTTGTCATCGCTGAGCTCACCACGAACATCTGATACAAGGTGCATTACCTTTGAATAACGTTCAACACGCATAAAGTCCGTAACGCTTACAGTACCGAACTTTGAAACTCTGCCGATGTCGTTTCTGCCGAGGTCAACGAGCATTGTGTGTTCGGCACGTTCCTTAGGGTCGTTGAGGAGCTGTTTTTCAAAAGCCTTGTCCTCTTCGGCTGTCTTTCCTCTGCCGATAGTTCCCGCAATAGGTTTTGTGACTGCAACACCGTCAGTAACGCTTACGAGCATTTCGGGAGAAGCACCTGCAATGCAGTAATCCTTGTGGTCAAAGTAGTAAAGGTAAGGTGAAGGATTTGTTGAGCGGAGCATACGGTAAACATCGAATGGGGAAGGAGGATTGTCTATCTCAAAACGCTGTGAAAGAACGACCTGACTGATGTCGCCGTTGTAAATGTGTTCCTTAGCCTTTGCGACCATATCCATATATTCTTCCTTGGTCACATTTGATTTTACATCAAGCTCACGTTCCTCATTGCTGAATGTACCGTTGAAAGGCGGGCAGTTGTTAAGTATGCGGCAGATGTCTATTGCACGGTTCTCACATTCATCATAGCGGACATCAACATTTTCGCCGCTGTTGATATTGAGAATGATAACAGCTTTGTTTGTAAGGTGGTCGTAAGCAACTATCTCGTCGTAAAGGAACATATTTGAATCTGGCATATGAAGGTCATCTTCGGGAGTGTTGACAAGTTTTTTTTCAAAGCAGCGGACTGTGTCATATCCGAAATAACCGATAAGACCGCCTGTGAGCTTAGGTCTGTTCGGGAAAACAGGGGAGGTATGCTCGGAAAGAATACTGTTGTAAAGCTTTATGGGGTCGGGACAGTCAAGCTTTTCGGAAACGCCGTCCTTGATTATCTCAGCGGAAGAACCGCTTATTTTTATTTCTGTTTTAGGGTCGATACCGATAAAAGAATAACGTCCCCACTGTTCCGAATTATCAACGCTTTCAAGAATGAAGCAATTTTCAAATTTTTCTTTCAGGGCTGCAAAAAGTCTTACAGGAGTGCAGCTGTCAATGAGAGCCTCATAAAAAACAGGAACGGTCTTATATTCTGTAAGCAGCTTTTTAACGTCTTCTTTTGTTGGAAATAACATAATTATCAACCTTTCTTAAATAAAATAAAAAGAGGTTCACCGTCCCATACCTCAGAATTTACTGAAGTATGGGACGATAAACCTCGTGGTGCCACCCATTTTCACGGAGCAGGTCATAAAATAAAAAATCTGCGATCCGCCTTGTCGGATACGACACGAATCACAGTTACACTCAAAATCACATTTCAAGTACGCCATAATATCGTGGTTATACCCTATCCACTAACGCAGGAAACTCGGCGCAGGTTACTATGAAAGATCAATTGACCCTTGCTCCTCACAAACCCATTCACAAATACCGTATATGTTCTGCTCACACCCACCGCAGACTCTCTGGACATCGTATATTTGTTACTTGCTTTTGTTCAAAGGATTTGAATTATTAACTTGGCTTTATTATATACCGCTGATTTTTATTTGTCAAGAGTTTTTTGAAGTTTTTTTATAAAGAGAAGGAGTGGGGGAGCAGCTCGCCTATGGAAAATGCCGAAATTTCGCCGTTTTTGTCTTTGAGGATTATTTTTATTTCGGGAGAAAATTCTGCGAGCACCTGCCTGCATATGCCGCAGGGAAATGTCAGACCGCCGCCTGAGGAGGTTATGGCGATAGCGGTAAATTCACGGTGTCCCTCGGAAACAGCTTTGAAAACAGCGGTGCGTTCTGCGCAGTTGGTTGCGCCGTATGTGGAATTTTCAATGTTGCAGCCTGTGTAGACCGTTCCGTCAGCACAAAGCAGAGCCGCTCCCACATAAAAATGCGAATACGGTGCATATGCGTTTTTCTGCGCTTTTTCGGAAAGCTCAATGAGTTCCTTGTCAGTCATAATTATCGCTCCTTTGCTATTATTTATATTATACACTTTATCTTTTAAAAGCGCAATTCCCTTTGAAATAAAATTGTTTGATAATTTATTGACAAGGTGAACAAAAAAAGGTATAATAAATCTATAATTGTATGCTTAAACGGCACTATGCCGCTGTCTGCATATCCAATGGCGGAGCTTTCCGCTCTATTCAGTTATTGAAAGGATGTTTAGCATGGGACTTACTTTGGCAGAAAAGATCCTCAAGGCTCACGTCGTTGACGGCGAGTTCGTTAAGGGCAAGGAAATCGGTATCAGAATCGACCAGACATTAACTCAGGACGCAACAGGTACAATGGCTTACCTCGAATTTGAGGCTATGGGTGTTCCGAGAGTAAAAACAGAACGTTCTGTTGCATACATTGACCACAATACACTCCAGTCAGGCTTTGAAAATGCAGACGACCACCGTTTTATCGGCTCGGTTGCAAAGAAACACGGCATCTATTTTTCACGTCCCGGTAATGGTATCTGTCATCAGGTACACCTTGAACGTTTCGGTGTTCCTGGCAAAACTCTTATCGGCTCTGACAGCCATACTCCGACAGGCGGCGGCATCGGTATGATCGCTATCGGCGCAGGCGGACTTGACGTAGCTGTTGCTATGGGCGGCGGCGCATACTACATTACATATCCAAAGATAGTAAATGTTAAGCTTACAGGCAAGCTTTCTCCTTGGGTCGCTGCAAAGGACGTTATCCTTGAAGTCCTCAGAAGAATGACTGTTAAGGGCGGCGTTGGCAAGATCATTGAATATACAGGTGAAGGCGTAAAGACACTCAGCGTTCCTGAACGTGCCACTATTACAAATATGGGTGCAGAGCTTGGCGCAACAACATCTGTTTTCCCTTCCGATGAGATAACAAAGCAGTTCCTTAAGGCTCAGAAGAGAGAAGAAGTATGGACAGAGCTTTCAGCTGACCCGGATGCAGTTTATGATGAAACAATTGAAATAAACCTTTCCGAGCTTGCACCTCTTGCTGCCTGTCCTCATTCTCCTGACAATATCAAGTCAGCAACAGAGTTAAAGGGAATGAAGATAGATCAGGTCTGCATCGGTTCATGCACAAACAGCTCACTTATGGATATGATGAAGGTCGCATACATTCTTAAGGGCAAGACAGTTCACCCTGATGTTTCACTTTCTATTGCTCCCGGCTCAAAGCAGGTGCTCAATATGCTTGCTGAAAACGGTGCTCTTGCAACTATGATCGACGCAGGCGCAAGAATACTTGAAAGCGCATGCGGTCCTTGCATCGGTATGGGTCAGTCACCAAACTCAAAGGGTATCTCACTCCGTACATTCAACAGAAACTTTGAAGGACGTTCAGGTACAAAGGACGGTCAGATATATCTTGTATCACCTGAGCTTGCTGCACTTTCAGCTATAAACGGCGTTCTTTCCGACCCGAGAGAGCTTGGCGAAATGCCTGAATTCAAGCTTCCCGATGAATTTGTTATCAATGACAACATGATAGTTCCTCCTGCTCCTGTTGAGGAAATGGACAAGGTCGAGATCCTCCGTGGACCGAACATCAAGCCTTTCCCTGCAACAAGTCCTCTTGCAGACAGCATTGACGCAGGCTGCTCACTTAAAGTCGGCGACAACATCACAACTGACCACATTATGCCTGCAGGCGCAAAGATACTTCCGCTCCGTTCAAATATTCCTGCAATTTCAAAATTCTGCTTCACAGTATGCGATGAAGAATTCCCTGAAAGAGCAGAAAAAATGGGCAAGAGCATTATTGTCGGCGGCGCAAACTACGGTCAGGGTTCATCCCGTGAACACGCTGCACTTGCACCTCTCCACCTCGGCGTAAAGGCTGTTCTTGTAAAGAGCTTTGCACGAATCCACCGTTCAAACCTTATCAATGCAGGTATTCTCCCGCTTACATTTGTAAACGAGGCTGATTACGATAAGATCTCACAGGGCGATGAGCTTGCTCTTGACGGTGTAAGAAAGGCTGTTGAAGAAGGCAAGTCCGAGCTTACACTCAAAAATAAGACAACAGGTGCGGAAATTCCTGTACTCTGTGAACTTACAGGCAGAACAAAGGATATTATCCTTGCGGGCGGTCTGCTTGACTACACAAGAGAAAGCTTAAAGTAAAATGTGCTCATCAAGATGCGGCAAGCTGTGCGGCGAGTGCTCTCATAAAGAGGAATACGGCTGCGCAGGCTGCATTAATATTACCGACGGCTACTGGGGAAGCAAATGCGAGATAAAGGAATGCTGCGAGGGCAGAAAGCTTGAACATTGCGGACTTTGCAAAGAGTTTCCCTGCGAAATGCTCCGTGAATTTTGCTATGACAAAGAAACAGGCGATGACGGAGAAAGGCTGATGAACTGCAAAAAATGGGCAGATGAAAAGCGTGAAGAAACCGAAAAGGTCATAAAAAGAGTGCTGCTGGGTGTTTCGCTCGGCGGTATCGCAGGTGTGATGATCGGTGAGATGCAGGGTGCTGTCGCTGCCTTTGCTATAGTCGGGATAGTGGTTGGAGCAGGTGTTGCTGCAATGCTTACGGCGAATAACAGAAAGAGGTGACAGCTGTGGAAAGGCTTTGTGAAAAACGTCCTCTGAGTGCAAATGCACTGAAATATATTGCGGTCATCGCTATGGTTATCGACCATATTGGCTGGGCTTGGGTCCCGACTGCGTCTGTTTTGGGTCAGCTTATGCATCTGATAGGGCGATTTACCGCTCCCATAATGTGTTTTTTCATTGCCGAGGGTTACTATCATACCCGTGATGTGAACAAGTACCTTAAAAGGCTTTTTGTTTTTGCGCTTATCTCACATTTTCCCTTTGCCTTTGCAGAGGGTGTTCAAAGTAAGCCGATATGGACAGAAAACGGAAGTATTCATTTTAATGAAGAGCTGTTTTTGTCCTCGACAGGTGTCATATTCACGCTGTTTCTCGGTCTGCTGGCATTAAAAATATGGCAGACGGAAGAGAATAAAACAAAAAAGATACTTGCGGTCGCTGCCATATGCTTTGTTTCAACTGTGGGCGACTGGATGTTTTTTGCGGTATTATGGGTGCTCGGCTTCGGTATTTATCACGGCAATTTTAAAAAACAGCTTTTGTTTTATTATATGGTTGCCTGTGCGGAGTTTCTTTTTATTATCGCTTTTTCGGGAAGTACGCCGATGCGGTATTATGTATGGCAGGCAGGGATTTTCCTTGCTCCGCTGTGGCTTCTGCTTTATAACGGTGAACGTGGCAGAGGCGGCAAATTCAATAAATGGTTCTTCTATATTTTCTATCCTGCGCACTTGGTTGTGATAGGTATTCTGAAATGGTATATATTATAAATGGAGGTAAAACCAATGGCTGAGAAAATCAAAATGACTACCCCTCTCGTCGAAATGGACGGCGACGAAATGACCAGGATCATCTGGAAAATGATAAAGGATATTCTTATTCTTCCTTATGTTGACCTTAACACGGAATATTACGATCTCGGACTTGTTCACAGAAATGAGACCAACGATCAGGTCACATTTGATTCTGCTGAGGCTACAAAGAAATACGGAGTTGCTGTAAAGTGTGCAACAATCACTCCTAACGCTGCCCGTATGCCTGAATACAACCTCAAGGAAATGTGGAAATCCCCTAACGGTACTATCAGAGCTATCCTCGACGGTACAGTTTTCCGTACACCTATCATTGTAAAGGGTATCACTCCGTACATCCCGACCTGGACAAAGCCTATCACTATCGCACGTCACGCATACGGCGATGTTTACAAGAACACAGAGCTTCGTGTTGAAGAGGGCGCAAAGGCTGAACTCGTTGTTACAAAGAAGGACGGCACAGAGGAACGTTCCCTCATTCACGAATTTAAGGGCACAGACGGTATCATTCAGGGACTTCACAACACAGACAAGTCTATCTCCAGCTTTGCAAGAGCCTGCTTCAATTTTGCTGTCGATACAAAGCAGGATCTCTGGTTCGCAACAAAGGATACTATTTCAAAGAAGTATGACCACCGCTTCAAGGACATCTTTGCTGAAATTTATGAAAATGAATACAAGACAAAGTTTGAAGAGCTTGGAATCGAATATTTCTACACACTTATCGACGATGCGGTTGCAAGAGTTATCCGTTCAAACGGCGGTTACATCTGGGCATGCAAGAACTATGACGGCGACGTTATGTCCGATATGGTCGCAACAGCTTACGGCAGCCTTGCTATGATGACATCAGTACTTGTTTCTCCTGACGGAGTTTATGAGTATGAAGCTGCTCACGGTACAGTTCAGCGTCATTACTACAAGCACCTTAAGGGTGAAAAGACATCAACAAACAGCGTTGCAACTATCTTTGCATGGTCAGGCGCACTCAGAAAAAGAGGCGAGCTTGACAAGAACGATGCTCTTATGAAGTATGCCGACAATCTTGAAAAGGCTACTATCCGGACAATTGAAGATGGTGTTATGACAGGCGATCTGGCTGCACTTTCCTCAATTCCGAACAAGCAGACTGTTGATACAGAAGCCTTCCTTGTTGCCGTAAATGAGCGTCTTGCAAAGCTTATGTAAAAAAATTGTTTCTATGGTCAGATAGGGAGAAATGAAAATGCCTAAAACAAAAAAATCAGGGATCTCGACATCGGTCATAAAGCGTCTTCCGAGATATTACCGTTTTATCGGTGAGCTTATCAAACAGGGAGTGGTAAGAAGTTCTTCGGGTGATCTTGCTGAAAAAATGTCACTTACAGCCTCGCAGATAAGACAGGATCTTAACTGCTTCGGCGGCTTCGGTCAGCAGGGATATGGTTATAATCTTGTTGAACTGCGTGAGGAGATAGGCAAGATACTCGGCGTGGATCAGGGGTATAAAACTGTGCTTTTTGGCGCAGGAAACCTTGGTAAAGCTATTGCCACCCATATGAATTTTTCGGAATACGGCTGTGATCTTGTTGGTATTTTTGACAGCGACCTGCGCAAGGAAAATGAAAAGGTCGCCGATCTGAATATTATGCCTATCGGAAAGCTTGAAGAGTTTTTTGAAGCTGTTCATCCGCAGATAGCTATCCTCTGTATACCGAAATCATCGGCGCAGGAGCTTGCGGATAAGCTTATTTCCCTCGGCATAAAGGCATTCTGGAATTTCAGCCACTATGACCTTAAGGTTACTCATAAGGATATTGTCGTTGAGAATGTTCATCTCGGTGACAGCATTATGATGCTTTCTTACAGCCTTACCAATTCACATAAAGATGATGAGGAAGAATAAGGCAGCTTTCTGAATTATCGGGTGAAAAATATTGCTTGGGACTTGTGCTCAAAGTGTATTTTTCACCTTGTTTTTATGTAATATGACTAAAAATATGTTATTTATGGTGCAAAAAACATAAATTTTTTTAAAAGACTTCCATTTATACTGTTTGTGTGGTATAATAAAGTGTATTTTTAAACTTGCTGCCATTTGCGGCACAGCAGGTTATAGTATTTTTGAAAGGGATAATTGTATATGAAAAAGCTTATGCTTGGTAATGATGCTTTCGCAAGAGGGCTTTATGAGGCAGGCGTTACGGTAGCTTCAAGCTATCCGGGAACACCATCTACCGAAATTACAGAATGTGTTGCAAAGTATGACGAGGTCTACGCCGAATGGGCGCCGAATGAAAAGGTCGCAATGGAAGTTGCTCTCGGTGCATCTATCGCAGGCTCACGCTCCTTCTGCGCAATGAAGCACGTTGGTCTTAACGTTGCGGCTGACCCGCTTTACACAGCTTCTTATACAGGTGTGAACGCAGGTATGGTAATTGCCGTTGCAGACGACCCCGGTATGCATTCTTCACAGAATGAACAGGATTCACGTCACCATGCTATCGCATCAAAGGTAATGATGATAGAGCCTTCCGATTCAGGCGAATGTAAGGAATTTGTAAAGAAAGCATATGACCTCTCCGAACAGTTCGATACACCTGTTATCGTTCGTATGTGTACAAGAGTTGCTCACTCACAGTCAAGCGTTGAGCTTTGCGACAGAGTTGAACCTGCACAGAAGGAATATGTAAAGAACGCTCAGAAATATGTTATGGTGCCTGCAAATGCAAGGATCAGACACCCATTCGTTGAAGAACGTACTGAAAAAATACGTCAGTATGCCGAAACCTCCGATATGAATAAGGTCATCGACAACGGCGGTGAGATCGGTATCATCACAAGCGGCATCTCATATCAGTATGCAAGAGAAGCTATGGGCAAAAATGCTTCATACCTTAAGCTTGGTATCGTAAATCCGCTCCCTGTTGACCTTATTAAGAATTTCTGTGCAAAATATAAAAAAGTATACGTTATTGAAGAGCTTGATGATATTATCGAGACACATTGCCGCAAGCTTGGTCTTGATGTAACAGGCAAGGAGCTTTTCGGTTACATAGGTGAATTTTCTCAGGCTGTCGTTGCAGAAAAGCTTCTCGGAAAGAAGAATGAGTGCGTTTCATTCCCTGAAACTGTTCCGGGCAGACCTCCTGTTATGTGTGCAGGCTGTCCGCACAGAGGTCTGTTCTACTGCCTCTCAAAAAATAAGATCCGTGTATCGGGCGACATCGGCTGTTATACTCTCGGTGCATCTGCTCCGCTCAGTTCAATCGATACAACTATCTGTATGGGTGCATCGATCTCGGCACTTCACGGTATGAACAAGGCAAGAGGAGCTGAATATGAGCAGTCCACAGTTGCGGTCATCGGCGACTCAACATTTATGCACAGCGGTATGACAGGTCTTGTCAATATAGCATATAACGCAACAAACTCTACCGTTATTATCCTTGATAACTCTATCACAGGTATGACAGGTCATCAGCAGAACCCTACAACAGGCAAAAACCTTAAGGGTGACCCTGCCGCAGCTGTTAATCTTGAACAGCTCTGCAAGGCTATCGGCATAAAGAGAGTAAGAGTTGTTGACCCGTATAATCTTGCTGAAACAGAAGCTGCCATTAAGGAAGAGCTTGCAGTTGCAGAACCTTCTGTGATCATTTCAAGACGTCCGTGTGCACTTCTTAAATATGTTAAGCATAATCCTCCTCTCAAGGTTGCAAACGATAAATGCAAGGGCTGCAAGATGTGTCTGAAGCTTGGCTGTCCTGCTATTTCCGTTAAGAACGGCAAGGCATTTATTGAGCATACTCAGTGTGTAGGCTGCGGAATCTGTACAGAAGTCTGCAAGTTTGACGCTATCGAAAAGTAAGGAGAGCTCACCCAATGAACAGCACGACTGACATAAATGCAGAGGAATCGGCAGCAGTTTCCGTTATAAAATGTGTGATCGGAGCTGTGCTCGGTTCAATACCTTCAATGATACTTATGGTGGTTCTCGGAAAGGTCGGGTATCTTGCATCAATATGCGGATTTTTTATGATATTCGGTCAGATGTACGCCTGTGACTTCTTTACAAGAAAAAGCACACAGATAAACGTTGAAACGGCTCTTGTGATATGCGTGATCGTAATGGCTGCGGCTGTTTATGTGTGCGAGAGGATAATCTGGGCGTGGGAGCTTAAAGACGCTGAAGCTTCGGGAGCGGCATCATTTTCTTACTGCTTCCTGAATTTTGGCAGGCTTGCTGAACAGTTGGATATAGAATATGAATTTTTATCGGCTCTTATAAAAAGCTATGTATTTGCGGCTATCGGTGCGGTTGCAGGATATTTTAAGTTCGCAAAGAAATAAAGGAGATTTTTTATGGAAACTAAATCAATAATGATCGTCGGAGTCGGCGGACAGGGTTCTCTCCTTGCTTCAAGACTTCTCGGCAATGTTCTTCTTGCACAGGGCTATGACGTTAAGGTTTCGGAAGTACACGGAATGTCACAGCGAGGCGGCTCTGTTGTTACATATGTAAAATACGGTGACGAGGTTTGTTCGCCTGTTATCGAAAAGGGTGAAGCTGACGTTATTATCTCATTTGAGCTGCTTGAAGCAGCAAGATGGGTGCCGTTCCTCAAAAATGGCGGAAAGCTCATCACTTCAACACAGACACTTGACCCTATGCCTGTTATCACAGGTGTTGCTGAATATCCGAGCAATATTGTAAGCAAGCTTGAAGCACTTGGGATAAAGGTAACAGCTGTTGATGCCCTTGAGCTTGCTGAACAGGCAGGCAATGCAAAAGCATCAAACGTTGTTCTTATGGGTGTTGTTGCTTCTCAGACTGATTTTGACGACAAGCTCTGGCAGGACGCTATTGAACAGTGCGTTCCTCCTAAGTTCCTTGAACTCAATCACAAGGCATTTGAGCTTGGAAAGAATGCAAATAAATAAGATATAACAATGCCGCACAGGGCTTTGCAAAGGCTTTGTGCGGCAGCTTAAAAATTTCAGCGAGGTGATTTAATGTCTGCAAAGACAAGTGCCGCATTATCAGCGCTGCTTGCTTGTATGATCTTCGGTTCAGGCTGCGGAAAAAATGCAAATGAGCCTGTCCGGAATGACGACAGCAGTTCAGCGGAAAATGAGGCATATAAGGTTTCAGACAATAATTCTGCTTCGGATGATATTTCAGAAAAAAAGAATGATACAAATATCGGGGAGCCGTTTCTCAGCGAGGTACTCCAAGGCGTCAATGAAGAGCTTAATGATGCTTCCGAGATAGTTACTGAGTTTATGAACGGGCTTTTGTATCATAATTACGACGTGTTTATGCAGTACAGCGGAGCACAGTCTTTCAGTACATATGATTTTCTGAACGGGGTCTATCTTTCCGATTGGGAAATTGTCAATGTTGTGGAATATGAAGGCAATGAGCCCGAAAATGACGATAAGGCTTATACATTTGAGATAAAAATGAATGTTTCCGACAGCGACTGCGAGCGTTTTAAAACAGGTGAGAGCGTCTGGCTGCTTGATGTTATAAATTCCGACAATTCATATTTTTCGTCATTCCGTCCCGAAAGCGAGTCCGCCGACAGGATACTTAACGGAAAAAATGATGATTTCAGCGATGCGGTAAAAATGTGCTATGCATTCACATCGGAGCTTGGCTGGGTTTGCGGTGATGAGGAAGTAATTGACCTTTGCGATGTAGATAAGCTTGTGGAAAAAGAAATGCTGGCGAATAATCTCATTGAGTTCTGCGGACGCTTCAATATGACCGACGGAGCTGTTACGGAGAATTATACATACAGCGTTGACTGGCTCAATGAAAGCACGGAAAAGCTGCTTGGCATAAGCGGTATTGACTTTACATTGGTTCCGACCTATGATGATGAAAACAACACGATCGGACTTACAGCATCAAAATACAGCTGCGGCTACGGTATACTGACCGATGAGCATACGGATACGGAAAGCGGTCTGCATAATGTAGTCATAGACTGGTATGCCGATACTATATGCCTTGCAAAGGCTTGTACGATGCAATATGTTCTGGCGGATAATCCCGACGGTACGCTGAGGCTTCAGTCTGTGGAAATGCTGTACAGCAGCGGAGAAAGAATGGCATTTTATCTTGAAAACATAGAACGCTGACAGTAAAAAAACAAGAGGTGCGACGTGAAAAAGACAGTTATGGGTATTATATCTGTTATACCGATATTTCTGGGCATTGTGATATTTATTCTTGGAAAAATTGCAGGGAATATTGCTGTCGGTGTCAATGATGCCGATGTGATGTCACCCGAATTCGGTGCAATGGTCAGAGTTATGTATGTGCTGTCGGCGGTAATGACAGCTGCGTATATTTTAGCGGTGATAATATTCTTTATTTACAATCATAAGAATATGTACATTACCCATGATAAAAAAGTCGGCTGGGGATATATGCTCATACTTATAGGCATAGTGGCAATGCCTGCATACTGGTATAATTTTATTTACAAAGAATAATATTTCGGGAGGTTTTATTCCAATGTCAAAATACTGGAACGAGTCTATGGAGTGCGCAAAGCTCCATGAAATGAGAGCACTTCAGAGTTGCCGTCTTTCACAGACTGTAAGACGTGTTTACGAAAAAGTACCTTTTTACCGTGACAAAATGATAGCCGCAGGAGTTACGCCTGACGACATCAAGGGTATCGAGGATCTTCACAAGCTGCCCTTCGTTGTAAAGCAGGATCTCCGTGATACATACCCATACGGACTGTTTGCAGTACCAATGGATCAGGTAGTTGAGCTTCACGCTTCATCGGGTACAACAGGCAAGCAGATCGTTGTAGGCTATACCAAAAGCGATATTGATATATGGGCAGAGTGCGTTGCAAGAGCATTGACAGCCGCACACGCTGACAAAAATGACTTTATGCACGTTTCCTACGGCTACGGACTTTTCACAGGCGGCTTCGGTATCCATTACGGTTCGGAAAAAATAGGTATGACAACTATCCCTGTATCGGTAGGCAACACAGCACGTCAGGTAAATATCATCAAGGACTTCGGTTCAACAGTTATCTGCTGTACACCTTCCTATGCACTTTTTATTGCCGAAACAATGCAGGAAATGGGCATAAAGAAAGAGGACATCAAGCTTAAAGCAGGTATTTTCGGCGCAGAGCCTTGGACAGAGGAAATGCGCAGAGATATTGAAAATAAGCTTGGAATTAAAGCATACGATATTTACGGACTTACGGAAGTTATCGGACCGGGTGTTGCATTTGAATGTGACGAGCAGACAGGTATGCATATCAATGAGGATCACTTTATCGTTGAAACTATCGACCCCGATACGGGAGAGGTACTCCCGGAGGGCGAAGAGGGCGAGCTTGTATTTACCTGCGTAACAAAGGAAGCGTTCCCGCTCATCAAATACAGGACCCGTGACATCGGCGTGCTTTCAAGAGAGAAGTGCTCCTGCGGACGTACCCTTGTAAAGATGCTGAAGCCGAGAGGACGTTCCGACGATATGCTTATCATCAGAGGTGTGAACGTATTCCCGTCACAGGTCGAATCCGTGCTTCTTTCTATGGGCAATACCTCACCGTATTACCAGCTTATCGTAGGCAGAGAAAACAATACCGATACATTTGAGATAAAGGTTGAAATGACGCCTGAGATGTTCTCAGATACAGTAAAGAGCATCGAAGAAAAGGAACACGCTATCAAGGCAGCTATCGAGTCAACACTTGGCATCAGTGCAAAGATAACACTTGTAGAGCCTAAGTCCCTACGGAGATTTGAGGGCAAGGCTGTCCGTGTAATTGATAACCGTAAGCTTCACGACTGATAAGGAGGAATGTATAATGTTAATAAAGCAGATCTCTATTTTCGTTGAAAACAAACCGGGAAGATTAAACAGCATCACAAAGCTTCTGAAAGACAACGATATTGATATTCGTGCGCTTTCAATTGCCGATACAAAGGATTTCGGCATACTCCGCCTTATCGTGAACAAGCCTGAGCTTGCGTGTGAAGTGCTCAAAGGCGCAGACTGCACAGTTTCCATAACAAATGTAATTGCTATCGGCATAAATGATAAGCCGGGCGGACTTGCAGATGCAATGGACTGCCTTTACAGAGCAAATATTTCGGTTGAGTATATGTATGCGTTCATCACAAAAACATCGGATCAGGCATATGTGATACTCCGTGTCGAAAACAACGACAAGGCACTTGAAGCATTGCAGGACGAGAATTTCACTATCCTCACAGGAAAAGAAGTTTACGAAATGTAAATATCAAAAGCGGGAAGCCGTAGGTTTTGCGGTTTCCCGTTTTATTTTTTTGGGGGACGCGAGGTAAGAAAGCGAAAAAAGGTAAGTTTGTCCCCGCGGTGCTTTGGCAGGACCCGAAAAAAAGAAAAAAGCCGACCTGCACAATGCACAGGTCGGCTTAAGGTTTTAGCCGGTGGTTTTTAGAGGTGACCTCAATTTATTCCCAAGTGTATTTTGTAAGCTGTCCCTCAGTGGCAAGCTCAGGGTAATCCCATTGGCGCAGCACCTCATATGCCGCTATCGCAACCGAGTTTGAAAGGTTAAGACTGCGTAATTTAGGGCGCATCGGTATGCGCAGACAGCTGTCGGGATTATCGTGAAGAAGCTCTTCGGGAAGCCCTGCGTCCTCACGTCCGAAAACAAGGTAGCAGTTGTCGGGATAGGTCATATCGCTGTGAATGTGACGTCCCTTTGTGGTAAAGTAAAAGAATTTTCCGTCTGGGTTCTTTGAAAAAAAGTCAGCAAGGCTATCATAGTATGTAATGTCAAGCTCGTTCCAGTAATCAAGTCCCGCACGTTTAAGATGCTTGTCAGTTATCTCAAAGCCGAATGGACGGACAAGATGAAGCCTTGCACCCGTTACTGCACAGGTGCGTGAAATATTGCCCGTGTTCTGGGGTATCTGCGGCTCGACCAGTACAATGTTCAGATTATTTATCATTTTGATACTTCCTTTAAAGCTGTTCGTAATCGCATAATGTAGGGTTGCTGATGAGGAAATCAAGACAGCTTTCAAGCATTATGCCGTCACGGGTATCTGTGGAGTAGCTGTATGTTGTCTTTATTGCTATCTCAAGAAATTCCGTTGCACGGTTCATTGCGATAGGCAGACTGTCCCCACGGAGAATAGAGCCTGTAAGAACAGAAGCAAAAACATCGCCTGTGCCGGGGTAGTTGGCATTGATAAGGTTGTATGGCACTTTCCAGAACTTGCTGTGTTCACGGTCATAGCCGATGTTGTATGATTTCCCGTCGGAAAAAACGCTTGTGATAACGACTATCTTCGGACCAAGCTCGCTGAGCCTTACAAGGTAGCTTTTCATCTGCTGAGAGGTCATATCGGGCTGCATTGGCGACTCACCGAGAAGCATAGCCGCCTCAGTAACATTAGGTGTGATTATGTCAGCAATGGCAACAAGCTTGTTCATTCCCGCACGAAGATCGGGAGTGCAGGTCTTGTATGGCTTACCGTGGTCAGCCATAACAGGGTCAACGACCTTGAGAGCGTCCCTGTAGTGCTCAAAAAACTGCAGACAATGGTCTATCTGACCCGTTGAAGCAAGAAAACCGCTGTAAATGCAGTCGAAATTGTAGTTCAGCCTTTTGTAGTGTTCAAGGGCAGGCTGAATGTAGTCTGTAAGGTCACGCATAACGACTTCACCGAATCCGCCCGTGTGTGTGGAAAGTATCGCCGTCGGAACAGGACAGACCTGTATCCCCTGAGCGGAAAGGGTAGGAAGAATAACGGTGAGCGAACACCTGCCGACACCCGACAGATCGTGGATAGCGGCAACTTTATATGATTTCTGATACATAGTAAACTCCGTTTTAAAATTGATTTTAAACATATTGCCATAAATAAAAAAATATGCTATAATACATTAAATAGTATCACATATTTTATATCGTGTCAATCGGATAAAAATTAAGAAATAAGTGGGATAAAATGAAGAGAAGAAAAGCATACACCGCAGCTTTGTGCGGAACTGCGATTATATTTTTTGCAGTATTCGGTGTTTTAAATTATTACGGCACAAAAAAGGCTGTGCCCGTCATATCATATGTCGAGGAAACATCGTTGCAGACAAGTGCGGAAGAAAAGGCAAATGCAATACAGACAGAAACCGTGATAAACAAAACTGTCAAAAAAACCGACAGCTCTGATACGATAGACTACCCGCTTGACCTTAACACAGCGACCGCTGAGGAGCTTTGCAGCATTGATGGAATAGGCGAAGCCACAGCAGAAAAAATCACCGCCTATGCCGTGAACGTCGGTTTTGTGACAGTTGACGAGCTTGCGAACATAGACGGTATCGGAGAGAATAAAGCGGAGCTGCTCGAAAAATATGTAACAGTAAAAAAGAAAGAGGAAAAAAGCGAAAAAGCAGCAGCTTTAACAGCCGAAAACACATCAGAGCAGGTCACGGAACAAACCTCAGCCGAAGCAGCGGCATCGCAGTTATCAAAGCTTATAAATATCAACACCGCCTCAAAGGAAGAGCTTATGGAGCTTGACGGAGTAGGCGAGATAATAGCTGAGCGTATAATAGAATACCGCAGCAACCGGACATTTGAAAATGTTGAAGAGCTTACAAATGTAAAAGGCATCGGGGAAAAGAAAATGGAGAGTATACGTCCTTACGTTACAGCGCAGTAACGGCGGGCGTTTTTTCTTTTGATAGGAATTTTCCCGCTTCATAGACTATTATGAATGAAATGCCTGCCGACAGGATATAAATTGCCGCAGTAAAAAAAGTGTTTATCGGCTTTGCCAGATCGACTGCAGCTGATGCGGCAAGACAGCTTGATGCACAGTAGATAAACGGCTTTAAAATGTAATCGCATATGCTGAAACGAACGGCTGTTGTCCTGCATACAACAGCAATGCGAACGATATTGCTGTAAATATTGCTTGCATAGTAAGAAATAAGCACTCCCGAAAAGCCGTAAAAATGTACGAAAATTATGACACAGAGTATTCTTATGGCATATTCGCAGAGAGCGTTCACCGTCGAGAAATTCTGTTTTCCAAGTCCCTTCAGTATGCTTTCGAGGACTATTTCAAGGTAGATGAACGGTATAACAGGAAACAGCTTTACAAGAGTTTCACCCACAAGACTGTCGGAGGGACAGATGATTGCACCGATATTCATTCCCTGAGTGAAAAAAAGCCCCGCAATAAAAAACGAATAGCAGAATGAGCGGCTCAGTACCTTGTGAACAAGGCTCCGGACACGTTCCTTGTTGTCAGCGGAATGTGCTCTTGCAATTTCGGGCATAAGTACATTTGCAAGGCTTCCCAGCAGTACGGCAGGGTAAAAAACGGTAGGCATTATCATAGCCTCGAACATACCGTATTCGCTGAGAGCCTGCTCGGCGGAAGAGTTGTAATTCAGCAAAGCCACGGGAACGAGCGCATCATTTGCCGCCGACAGAAGCATCTGAACATATCCGCTGAAAAGAATGGGCAGACAGAATTTCAGATATTTCGGAACGGTCTCAAGATTAGGCTTTCCGCAGGGCAGCTTTGAAAAAACACGGTACTCCTTAACATACCGCAGCACAAAATAAACACAGCTTACCCCCTCGCCGATAAGTATTGAAAATGCGATAAGGAAGTAGATGTTCACGCCTCTGTCAAATAAAAAAAGCACGGAAAAAAGCAGAAATACCCACTTTGCGGCAAATTCAATGCAGTCGCCGCAGCAGGGGACCTTTACTTTGCGGACGGCGTGAAAATACCCTTTTATGCACGAGCCGATTGACGCAAGGGGCAGGGACAAGGCTATCAGACGGAGCGGCGGCACAAGGTCGGCGGCAGCGGAAAGCTTATCCGAGATAAAGCCTGCCAGAAGTATGGAAAGAAGAGTGAATGACAAGGACAAAATAAGGGAAAAGGTCATTGAATAGCGCATTATATGCCGCACATTCTTATGTCCCGCACCGATCTCCTCCGACACAAAACGGCTTGTCGAAATAAAAATATTGCCGTTTGCAAGCACCATTATAAACCCGAAAAGGCTGAAAATAAGCGTCATAACTCCCACCGACGCAGTTCCCAGCTTTTCGGAAACAATAACATTCAGCAGTATGCCAAGCCCCTGCAGAATAAGTGAAATTACCGTCAGCCCGATAGTGTCCTTTGCGATCTTGTTTATGTAAAGCTTCAAGTGAAGTCCCTCTTTTCCTTTTTTATTTTTTTAGGTCACCTCTAAAAACCATAGTGCCTCAGATGCACAGTCAGATTTTTCGTCAGATTGTATAGAAATTTCGCAGGCATACTGTCGTATGTCAAGAAATTTATGTGCAAGATGACGGAAAATATGCAAGCAGATGAGGTGCTAAGGCTTTAGCCGGTGGTTTTTAGAGGTGACCTTTATTTAGACGCGCCCGAATTGCCTGCGTACCGAAAGAAAGTACCCGCGCCGCATAAAAAAAGCATATCCCAATACAATAAATATTATGAAAAGAAACAAAAATCTATGCCGACGGTTGCTATTTGCGGAATAATTGTATATAATAAACAATGTATGAGTTTACTTCGGAGGGAAAGACTATGACTAAGGCAGAACATTTTTTTGAAAGTATAAAAAATAAGAAAATTGCATTTATCGGAACAGGCGTGAGCCATAATGACCTTATTGAAATGTTCCTTGGAAAAGGACTTGATGTTACAGTATGCGATAAAAAAAGCCGTGAGGCTATGGGGGAGCTTGCAGACCGCTTTGAAGCAAAGGGTGCAAAGCTTTCTCTCGGTGAAAAATATCTTGACGCAATATATTCTTCCGACATTGTTTTCAGAACACCGGGTATGTATTTTAACGCTCCCGAATTGAGAAAAGCTATGGATATGGGTATCGTCGTTACTTCTGAAATGGAGGTTTTCTTTGACCTCTGCCCCTGCAAAATATACGGCATAACGGGTACTGACGGAAAAACAACTACAACAACTATCATTTCCGAAGTCCTTGCAGGAAGCGGAAAGACCGTACATAAGGGCGGAAATATCGGCCGTGCTCTGCTGCCTATAATTGAAACAATAAAGCCCGAAGATGCAGCTGTCGTTGAGCTTTCAAGCTTCCAGCTCATCAGTATGAGAAGATCGCCGGATACAGCTGCGATAACAAATATCTATCCCGACCACCTGAATGTTCATAGTTCAATGGCGGAATATATCGATGCAAAGAAAAATCTTATCGCACATCAGAACGCTTTCTCACGCACGGTCCTGAATCTTGACAACGAGGAAACAAACAAGCTTTCAAAGGCTGTAAGAGGCGACCTCTATAAATTCAGCGTGAAAAATAAGGTGGAGAGAGGCTCATTCCTTGACAGCGAGGGCTGGCTCTGCTTTACGGACGGAAAAAATACCGAGCGTATTCTCCATAAGGATACGATAAAGATCCCCGGTATGCACAATGTTGAAAACTATCTAACCGCAATTTCAGTTCTTCACGGCGAGGTTCCCAATGAAGCATTTGCGGAAACGGCTGAAAAATTCGGCGGAGTTGAGCATAGAATAGAGTTTGTCCGTGAGCTTGACGGCGTAAAATATTACAATGACAGTATCGCAACAAGCCCTGTAAGCGTTATGGCAGGTCTTAATTCATTTGACAGAAAGCTTATCGTTATTGCAGGCGGTTCGGATAAGCAGCTTGACTACAATACAATGTCACAGGCTATAAATGAACACGTTAAGATACTTATTCTTCTCGGTGCAACTGCCGATAAGATAGAAGCTGCCGTAAAGGGTTACAGCGGATACAGTGCCGGCGAATGCCGCATTATCCGTGTAAAGACTATGGAAGAGGCTGTTGAAACAGCAAGAAAATGCGCCGGAAACGGTGATATTGTAACACTTTCCCCCGCAAGCGCAAGCTTTGATATGTATAAGAACTTTGAAGAAAGAGGACGTCACTTCAAGAGCATTGTCAATGATTTGAAATGAGGTGTAATTATGGACTTGAAAAAAACTGTAATGTCACTTGCCGACGCTTACGGTGTTTCGGGTGATGAAAACAGCGCAGCAGAGCTTGCTCTTTCCTATTTAAAGGAATACACAAGCGACTGCTATATCAAAAACGGCAGCGTTTTCGGCAATTTCGGAAAACGTGAAGAGGGAAAAAAGCATATCCTTATCGATGCACATATCGACCAGATAGGCTTTGTTGTAACATATATCACAGATGACGGATTTCTGAAGATCTCAAACTGCGGAGGTATCGACCGCAGACTTCTTCTCGCACAGCAGGTCATTGTCCTCGGAAAGGAAAATGTAAGGGGCGTTATCTGCTCTATCCCGCCTCATCTTGAAAAGGGCAGCGACGAAAGCAAAGTCCCTGAGCTTTCCGATATATGCATTGATGTCGGTATGACTAAGGAACAGGCAGAAAAGGTAATTTCTCTCGGCGACAAGATAGTGTTCTCGCAGCATTGCGCAGACCTTCTCGGCGACAGGATAACAGGTGCGGCACTTGATGACAGATGCGGTGTTGCGTCGGTGCTCCGTGCTGTCGATATTCTGAAAAATGAAAAACCAAACTGCTCATATACCGTGCTTTTTTCCACTCAGGAAGAGGTAGGGGAGCGTGGTGCAAAGATAGGTGTTTATGATGTTGCCCCCGATATTGCAATTGCGGTCGATGTGAGCTTTGCTCTTACATCAGACGACTCGGAACTGAAATGCGGTCATATGGGCAAGGGCTGTATGATAGGCATTGCCCCGACGCTTGACAGAGAGCTTTCAAAGGAAATGATGAGAATTGCCGAAAAGAACGGTCTTTCCTGTCAGACAGAGGTAATGAGCGGCGAAACAGGTACAAATGCCGACAGATTTTCGGTAAACGCAGGCGGCGTCAAGGCTGTAACATTGTCTGTTCCCCTTAAATATATGCATACACCCGTTGAGGTCATCTCACTTTCCGATGTTGAAAACACAGCACAGCTTATCGCTGCATATATAAAGGAGGTAAAGTAAAATGACTTTTGAAAAGCTTCTGAATGAACTTTGCCTTTTGAATGGTACATCGGGCGACGAAAAAAATGTCCGTGACTATATCATAGAAAAAATCGAGGGCAAGTGCGAATACAAAGTCGACCCTCTCGGAAATCTCATAGCATTTAAAAAGGGCAGAACAACACCTAAAAATAAAGTAATGATGTCTGCGCATATGGACGAGGTGGGAATGATAGTGACCTCCGTTAAATCGGACGGAACACTTACCGTTTCGGCAGTAGGCGGCATTGATGCCCGTGTCGTTATCGGCAGAAAAGTGAAGATAGGCGGTATTCAGGGCGTTATCGGCTCAAAGGCTGTCCATAATTTAAGCAATGACGAAAAAAACAAAGCACCAAGCTTCTCTTCCCTTTATGTTGACATTGGCGCAGAGAATAAGGAAGAGGCTGAAAAGCTTGTTTCTCTCGGTGACAGCGTTTATTTTGATTCGGATTTTTACAGCTTCGGCGATGGTTTCATCTGCGGAAAGGCTATTGATGACCGTTTCGGCTGCGCTGTTATGATAAACCTTATCAACAGCGACCTTGCATATGACTGTACCTTTACTTTTGTGGTGCAGGAGGAAGTGGGACTCCGTGGTTCAAGAGCGGCAGCATATACTGTTGAGCCTGATTTTGCAATAGTTCTTGAATCAACAACAGCCGCTGACATACCTCTTGCGTCCGATGAGAAAAAATGCTGTATCCTCGGAAACGGTCCTGTTGTATCATATATGGACCGCTCAACTATATATGATAAGGAGCTTTTTAAGCTTTCCGAAAAGTCGGCTGCGGAAAACAATATCCCGTGGCAGACCAAAACTATGGTCGCAGGCGGAAACGACAGCGGAGCTATCCATATCACAAAGGGCGGCATACGCACTATGGCTATCTCTATCCCCTGCCGCTATCTCCATTCACCGTCCTGCGTTGCAAAGCTTGACGATATGGAAAATTCCGCAAAGCTTGCAGAGATAATGCTTGAAAAGGCGTGTATGCTTTGATAAAACAAATTTATGACACGGATATTGTTCTGAGTGGGAGCTGGTACGGCAGGAAGATACGCTCCTGCCTTGACGCTTACGGAACTAACTATGATTTCTGCCGGCTGTATGCAGCTGACAGCGGCGGATATATACTTATTTACAACAGCACTCTTACCGCAGACGGTGATCTTGACGCTGACGAGCTTTCAAGATTTGTTTCCGCAGCGTCGCCCGTCAACGTGGAAGTGCCTCAGAACATAAAGCTGCGGCTTGGAAATGATTATAAAGAAATACAGAAAACGCTTTTCAGATGCAAAGGCGGAAAAAGCAGCATCAGATATTCGGATGTTAAGGTAAATGAGCAGGTGAGGGACGTTTTCCCTATACTTGAAGAGGGCTTCGGTCTGAATGATTTTGATATGTGGTATGTGGATATAATGCACCGCATAAGACACGGCATTTCCGATGTTTTTGCTTATGAAAGCACGACCCTGACAAAGCTTTTTGATATTGATGATCATGTTTTTATCGCTCTTGTTGCCACCGCAGCTGCGGACAGGGGAAAGGGCAGGGCAAGAGAACTGCTTTATACCGTGTGCGGCGAGCTTGAAAAACAGGGCAAAAAAGTGTATCTTTATGCCCGTGATGAGCGTGTTTCATTTTATGAGAGCATAGGCTTTGAGCCTGTGAGCAGGGAGATCTTTTACGAAAAGGAAGGTTATTGAAATGGCAGAAATATTTGACCCGATACCTGAAAAGGTAAAGGACTTTGAAATTGACGAACGTATACTTGCAATTGCGGACGAGGCTGAGGCTGACTGTGCAGAGGTATTTGCCCGTGCTGACAGAACTGCAAGAATAAACGGTGAACGTGTTCTCCGTGCATTTATAAACAATAAGGTAAGCGCAGCCTGCCTTAGCGGAACAACAGGCTACGGCTACGACGATCTGGGAAGAGATACTCTCGATAAGGTTTATGCCGAGGTTTTCGGTGCGGAGGACGCTCTTGTGCGCCATACCTTTGTTTCGGGTACTCATGCGCTTACAACAGCACTTTTCGGTGTACTCAGAGCAGGTGACAAAATGGTGAGCCTTACAGGTGCGCCTTATGATACGCTTGAAGAGGTAGTGGGAATAAGAGGAAAGGGCAACGGTTCACTTGCCGATTTTGGTGTTAATTACGACCAAGTTGACCTTCTCCCCGACGGAACACCCGATATTGCCGAGATATTCAACAAGGTAAAGGACGCCAAGGTTGCATATATCCAGCGTTCAAGAGGCTATTCCCTCAGACCGACGCTTACCGTTGATGATATTGCGGAAATAGTAAAAACAGTAAAAAATGCAAATCCGAAAGCTATCGTAATGGTCGATAACTGCTACGGTGAATTTGTTGAAACAAAAGACCCTATCCATGCAGGCGCAGACCTTATTATCGGCTCTCTTATCAAAAATCCGGGTGCAGGCATTGCAGAAACAGGCGGATATATCGCAGGAAGAAAGGATCTGGTGGAGCTTTGCTCCTATCGTCTTACCTGCGTAGGTATGGGAAAAGAGGTCGGCTGCACACTTAATCAGAACAAGTCTATGTATCAGGGACTTTTCTTTGCTCCGGAAGTGGTTGCCAACGCTGTAAAAACAGCCGCATTTACCGCAAGACTTATGTCAAAGCTTGGATTTGAGTGCCTCCCCGCATACAATGAAAAGCGTGGTGATATTATCACCACCGTACTTATGAAAAATCCCGAAAACCTTATTGCATTCTGTCAGGGTGTGCAGAAGGGTTCGCCTATCGACAGCTATGTAACGCCTGAGCCATGGGATATGCCCGGCTATGATTCGCAGGTAATTATGGCTGCGGGAGCGTTCAATATGGGTGCATCTATCGAGCTTTCCGCAGACGCACCTCTACGTGAACCCTTTGCGGCATATGTTCAGGGCGGTCTTACCTTCCCGACAGGCAGAATGGGTATACTCACAGCCGTTCAGGAAATGTATGACAAGCATTGTCTGAAGCTGTTTTGACCGTTACAGGACGCTTTTTTGACTTAAATCAAGCGTCCTGTATATTTTTTTGAGATTATGTCTTGCAATGCCGCCGTAAACGTGTTATAATATATTCCGTGTTAAATTTTATATAGAAACGAGGTTAATGCTATGGATTTGGATATGGTCAAATATTTGTCAAAGCTTGGCAAACTGAATTTCACTGATGAAGAGCTTGAAAAAATGGCAGGCGATATGACTGACATCATTGAAATTATGGATACCATCAAGGAAATTGATATAACATACGATCCTATCAAGGATAATCATAATGTATATCTTAACGATTTGCGTAAAGACATTCCGGCTGAGTCATTCCCGACAGAAAAAATTCTGCAGAATGCCGTAAGTTCCGAAAATGCTTTTGTAGTTCCAAAGGTCGTTGAATAATTAAGATAGGAGTTAAGATAATGGATATTACCGCATTGAAAATCAGCGATATGCGTTCCATGCTGGATAAAAAAGAAATTTCCGTATCCGAATTGACTGACGCATACCTCGACAGAATAAATGCAGTTGACGGCAAGGTCGACAGCTATATCACAGTTACTGCCGACGCTGCTAAAAAGGCTGCCGAAAAGGCACAGGAAAAAATAAATAAGGGAGAAGCTTCCGCACTCTGCGGGATCCCTCTCGCTATCAAAGATAATATTTGTACGGAAGGCGTTAAAACAACCTGCGCATCTGTAATGCTGGAAAACTTTATCCCACCTTACAATGCAACAGTTATGGATAAGCTCGAAAGCGAAGATATTGTAATGCTGGGCAAGACCTCTATGGACGAATTTGCTATGGGCGGCTCAACACAGACCTCCGCATTCAAAAAAACAAGAAATCCTTACGATACAAACCGTGTTCCGGGCGGAAGTTCAGGCGGTTCGGCTGCAGCAGTTGGTGCATCACTTTGCGCTGCCGCTCTCGGTTCGGATACAGGCGGATCTATCAGACAGCCGGCTTCATTCTGCGGCGTAACAGGTCTTAAGCCAACATATGGACGTGTTTCACGTTACGGACTTGTTGCTTTTGCAAGCTCCCTCGACCAGATCGGACCTATCGCCAAGAGTGCTGAGGACTGTGCTGTTATACTTAATGCTATTTCGGGATTTGATCCCCACGACGGTACTTCTTCCAAAAATGACGTTCCCGATTTTACAGCTAAGATCGGTCAGGACATCAAGGGTATGAAGATCGCTCTTCCTAAAGAATTCTATGCCGACGGTATCGACGCTGATGTAAAGGCTGCCGTTCTTAAGGCTGCCGATTACTATAAATCACTTGGCGCAGAGCTTATCGACTGCTCAATGCCATCACTTAAATATGCAGTTGCGGCATATTACCTTATTTCTTCCGCTGAAGCCGCATCAAACCTCTCACGTTACGACGGCATCAAGTACGGTCACCGTTCTGAAGAGGGCGACTCATTCAATGAGCTTATCGCAAATTCAAGAAGTGAGGGCTTCGGTGATGAAGTCAAGAGAAGAATACTCCTCGGAAACTATGCTCTTTCAAGCGGCTACTATGACGCTTACTACGGAAAGGCAATGGCTCTCAAGCAGAAGATCCGTGAAGAATATGACCATATCTTCGCTGACTGCGACGTTATCCTTACACCGACAGCTCCGACAGTTGCTTACGGCGTAAACGAAAATATCTCCGACCCTGCAAAGATGTATCAGGCAGATATTTGCACAGTTACAGTAAACATTGCTTCACTTCCTGCAATTTCAACGACCTGCGGCTACGATGCAAAGGGTATGCCTATCGGTATGTCTGTTATCGGCAAGAAGTGGGACGAAGCTACGATAATCCAGACAGCTGATGCTTATGAAAAGAATTTCACACGCATTGCTGCAAATATATAAGAAAGGGGCAGATAAACTATGTCAGCATATATTCCTGTTATCGGTCTTGAGATCCATGCCGAGCTTTTAACAAAATCAAAGGTTTTCTGCACCTGCAGCGCAGAATTCGGCGGTGATAAGAACTCACGCTGCTGCCCGGTATGCTCAGGTATGCCCGGTACACTCCCTGTTATCAATCAGACAGCTGTTGAGTACGCTGTAAAGGCTGGCTTCGCAATGGGCTGCGATATTAATAAGTTCTCCGTTTTTGACAGAAAGAACTATTTCTATCCAGATCTTCCGAAAGCATATCAGATCTCACAGCTCAATCTTCCTCTCTGCATAAACGGACTTGTTCCTATCGAATATGAGGAAAACGGCGAAAAGAAAACAAAGAATATCAGAATCAACCGTATCCACCTTGAAGAGGATGCAGGCAAGCTTATCCATGATGACCTTAACGGTGTTTCTCTTGCAGACTATAACAGATGCGGTGTTCCGCTTATCGAGATCGTAACAGAGCCTGATATGTCATCAGCTGCCGAAGCTAAGGCTTTTGTTGAAAAGGTTGCACTTCTTCTCCAGTATGCAGGTGTCTGCGACTGTAAGATGGAACAGGGTTCTATCCGTGCCGATGTCAACGTTTCTATTATGAAGCCTACCGACACAGAATTCGGTACAAGAACAGAAATGAAGAACCTTAACTCTATCAAGGCTATCGGACGTGCCATCGACTTTGAGATCTACCGTCAGGGCAAGCTTCTTGATATGGGTAAGAAGGTCGTTCAGGAAACAAGACGTTTCGACGATAACAAGGGCGAAACAAAGGCAATGCGTTCAAAGGAAGATGCTCACGATTACCGTTACTTCCCGGAGCCTGATATTCTCCAGGTAAACTTCACAGATGAACAGCTTGAAGCAATCAAGAATTCACTTCCCGAGCTTCCCGAAAAGAGAATTGAAAGATATACAGCTCAGTACGGTCTTTCCGAAAATGATGCAAAGATCCTTGTAAATACAAAGATACTTTCCGATTTCTTTGACAATGCAGTTAAAAAGTATGATAATCCTAAGTCAATATGCAACTTTATCAACGGCGAAATGATGAGAAGAATCAACCTCGGTGAGATAACAATTGACAATCTCCCGTTCACAGCCGATGAGTTTGCAAAGCTTGTGGAAATGGCTGATACAGATAAGGTATCAAAGAACGACGCTAAGGATATTTTCAGAGAAATGTCCGAAAAGGGCGGCGATCCTGAAGCTATCGCAAAGGAAAAGGGTCTCCTTATCACAAATGATACAGGCAAGGTAAATGAAGTTATAGATCAGGTACTTGCAGCTAATGAAAAGGCTGTGGGACAGTACCTCGGCGGCGACCAGAAGGTATTCGGCTTCATTATGGGACAGTGTACAAAGGCTCTTAAGGGTGTAAGCACACCTAAGGTCATCAAGGAAGAGCTTGAAAAGAAACTGAAATCCCTCTAAATCACAACAGAAAGGTTGTTATTATAATGGTTAAAGTAGGCGGAAATGATCTGCTTCAGGAATTTGACCTTGAAGAAGCTCTTTCAAAGGTCGGACAGGACATTGAAATATGTGCCTGCGTTCATAACGTAAAGCAGATGAGCGGCTTTGCGTTCGTTACACTCCGTACAGGACGTTATCTTATTCAGTCTATATACAGTGCAGAAAACTGTGCTGACCCTATCGACGAGGTAAAGGAAGGCTGCTATGTAAAGGCAACCGCACTCGTAAAGGAAGAAGCCCGTGCGTTCAACGGCATCGAGCTTACACTTAAAACAATCAAAATTCTTTCAAAGCCTTCAGCAGAATATCCTCTCCACGTTGCAAAGAGAAGACTCGGCTGTTCACTTGATATAAACCTCGACCTGAGAAGCGTTGCACTCCGTAACCCATACGAAAGAGCAACATTCAAGTTCCAGGAAGGCGTAGTATCAGGCTTCAGAGAATTTATGCTTGCAAATAAGTTCACAGAGATCCATACACCAAAGATAGTTGCACAGGGCGCAGAGGGCGGCGCAAATATCTTCCATCTGGACTATTTCCAGAAGGACGCATTCCTCAATCAGTCACCTCAGTTCTATAAGCAGACAGCCGTAGCGTTCTTTGACAGAGTATTTGAGATCGCACCTGTTTACCGTGCAGAACGTCACGCAACATCAAGACACCTTAACGAATATATCGGTCTTGACTTTGAAATGGGCTATATCAACGATATGTACGACGTAATGGATATGGAAACAGCAATGCTCCGTTACCTTATGAAGTACCTTAAGGAAAATTATCAGCCTGAGATAAAAATCCTTGATGCGGATATTCCTGAGATAACAGAGATCCCATGTATCAAGTTTGAAGATGCGATCCAGCTTATCAAGGGTACAAAGGCAAAGAATAAGTTTGACCTTGAACCTGAGGACGAAGTATTCCTCTGCAATTGGGCAAAGGAAAATTACGGTACAGAGTTCATCTTTGTAACAAACTTCCCGTCATCAAAACCGCCGTTCTATGCAATGAACGATAAGGACGATCCAAGAACAGCCTGCAAATTCGACCTTCTTTTCAGAGGTCTTGAAATTACAACAGGCGGTCAGCGTATCCATAACTATGAAGAACAGCTTGAAAAGATGAAAGCACAGGGACTTGACCCTGCTGATTTTGAGTATTATCTCCAGATCCATAAGTACGGAATGCCACCGCACGGCGGACTTGGCATAGGTCTTGAAAGACTTGTTATGAAGCTTCTCAACCAGCAGAATATCCGTCAGGCATCAATGTTCCCAAGAGATCTTAACAGACTTCTCCCGTAACAAAATAAAAGCATTATCTGCCGGCTGCCAAAGCAAAAATTGTGCAGCCGGTTTTTTATTTTTATTAGGGCGGCGGCATAAAATTTGCTGTGATGTTGGGGATAGCAAGCCGCCGCGGTCGTAAAATAGCATCATATTTTACTTTTTGGAAGTGCAGAAAACAAAGGATGCGGTAGCCGGAAAAGATATTTATCTGACGATTGATTCCGATTTGCAGGAAGCAACTTATC
>ENA-ORCP01000504-ORCP01000504.1-human-gut-metagenome-genome-assembly--contig:-NODE-504-length-34939-cov-10.533016_pt1 | contig 34939 bp, 30 predicted proteins | sample MGYA00242990_ERZ507991 | MGnify/ENA primary metagenome ERZ507991 (study PRJEB26167, sample SAMN06115496) | human gut metagenome | host: Homo sapiens | place: China:Henan | collected 2015-05-07... | reverse complement strand
CCCGGTCGAGCATGAAAGTCCGGCACAGGAAATGCAGAAGCTTATCAAGCGCATGGACCAGGTGTTCGCATTCCTGATATTCATCGACACATACATACTTGAACCGATGATTATAGTAATCGCGTATTTCATCGTGACCGCGAAGCAGCTCGACGGTTTTCATTATAATATCGTCAAAGTCAACTGCATTCGCGGCAGTCAAATGTCTCTGATAAAGATCATATATACCGGAAATACGCTCGCGGTTATAATCGTTGCCGACTGCTGCGGCAAACTCTACCGGAGTGATAAGCCTATCCTTGGCAGAGCTGATAGTATTCTGAACAATCCTCGGAGCAAGCGTTTTATCGTCGATACCGAGCTCCTTCATGCAGGCTATAATTGCGCGCTTCGTATCGTCGCTGTCATAGATGGTAAATCCGGAGCGAAGCCCCGCCTCATCGGCATGACGGCGAAGAATACGCAGACAGACCGAATGAAATGTCCCCGCAAGGACATCCGACTCTCCGTTGTCACCTCCGATAAGCGTGGCAAGCCTTGACTTCATCTCCTGTGCAGCCTTGTTTGTAAATGTAATGGCAAGCACCGCCCATGCAGGGCACGGGTCTACGGCAAAGCTGTCAGCGGCAGCATCCAAAGCAGCGCGGTCGGCGCTGTCATCGGCGGCAAGAGCCTCGATCGCGGAAACATATTTCTCGGTCAGAGTGCAACTCGGCTCGGCAAAATAGGCATTACCGTATCGGATAATGAATGCAATACGCTTAGTAAGTACCGTAGTCTGTCCGCTGCCCGCGCCCGCAAGCACAAGTAATGGTCCCCGTACGGTAAACACCGCCTCGCGCTGCTGCTCGTTGAGCGTGTCAAAAAGGCGGTCGAATATGCGCTGCTTCGCCTTTGTAAATCTTTCTCCGATAACGTCAATACTACCCATGATAACCTCATAAAAAGCAAAAATGACGCAGCGACCAATGCCGCGCCCATACCTATATTATACATTATTCGGTCGCGAAAAGCAACAAAAATAATTGACAAAAATCCAAAAGCGTTGTAGAGCTGCAATAGATGTGAGACCGAAAGGCATAGAAAAAGACGATTGAGATCGTTATAATCAAGTTACCACGCAATCACATAACGAAAGGTCTCAATCGCCATGGATATCGTAGCACAAAAGAAGGAAAACAGCAAGCGTTATTTGCCACACGCCATAAGCACAAAGGAGGGCGCTTCAAACTGTGGTTTTACGTCGCAGCCGGTAAAAGACATTGGCCGGCCTCCGATCCAGTATGGGAAACATGTCCCGCACGCTCACGCTGAAAGCTGCATAGACTGGCCGGAAGAATGCTCTTCGGAGACCTTGGCGAGGTGTTGTAAGTATGCTGCGATTGAATGAGCTTGCCCCGGGCGGTGTGGGGCGTGTGGCGGGGCTGGAAACGGAGGGGGCTATGCGCCGAAGGCTCCTGGAATTGGGGCTGGTGGCAGGTACCCGGGTGCGATGCCTGGGCAGGAGTCCTCTGGGAGATCCGTCGGCCTATGAGATCCGGGGAGCGGTGATCGCCCTGCGGGACAGGGACAGCGCTGGGGTGCTGGTGGAGGGCGAAGCATGGGACTGAGCCGCGCTTCCGTTGGCCATGGAGCTCTGGATGGCCCTAAGACCATAGAAAAGGGCTGCATTGCCCTGGCCGGGAATCCCAATGTGGGCAAAAGCACCCTGTTCAATGCGCTTACCGGTATGCGGCAGCACACCGGTAACTGGCCGGGAAAGACCGTGGCCCTGGCCAGCGGAAGCTGGCATGGGCGGGTGCTGGTGGACCTGCCGGGGACCTATTCCCTGCTGTCCCACTCCCCGGAAGAGCAGGTGGCCCGGAATTTCCTGTGTACCGCCGGGCCGGAACGGGTCGTCGTAGTCTGCGATGCCACTACCCTGGAGCGGAATCTGGTGCTGGTACTGCAGATCCTGGAGATCACGTCCCGGGTGGTGGTCTGCGTCAACCTGATGGACGAGGCAAAGCGCAAGGGCCTTTCCCTGGACCTGAGCCTCCTGTCCCGGCGGCTGGGGATTCCGGTGGTTGGGGTCACTGCCCGGAAAAAGGGCAGCCTGCGCCGCCTGGAAGCGGTGCTGTCCGGAAACCTGCCGGAAAGCGTGCCTGTTTTCGTACCCTATCCCCCGGAAATCGAGGGGGCTGTGGAGAACATTCAGCAGTGCCTGCCGGACGGCACGCTGCCGAAACGTTTTCTGGCCCTGAAGGCCCTGGAGGGAGACCCCACGCTTTTGGAGGATCTTGGCATTCCTCCGGAAGCCCGGCAGGCAGCAGAAAGTGCCAGGAGCACTCTGACCATGACGGATGGGGCGCTGACGGATGCCCTGGCAGCAGCCCCGGTCCGCCTGGCGGAGGAAATTGCTCGGGGCGTCGTGCATCGGGAGAAGACACCCTATTCCCAGCTGGACCGGAGGATCGACCGGATCCTGCTGTCCCGATCCTTGGGCTATCCGGCCATGCTGGCGCTGTTAGCTCTTGTCCTGTGGCTGACATTGGTAGGGGCGAATTCCATATCAGATGGCTTGCAGGGGCTTTTGAACCGAGGGGAGGGCCTCCTTTTGCAGCTTCTGACCGGCTGGGGTGCTCCGGCGTGGCTAACGGGAGCGCTGGTTCTGGGGGCCTGGCGGACGACGGCCTGGGTCTGTGCCGTCATGCTGCCGCCCATGGCCATTTTCTTTCCACTGTTTACGCTTCTGGAAGATGTGGGGTATCTGCCCCGGGCGGCCTTCCTGCTGGACCGCCCCTTCTGCTGCTGCCGGGGCTGCGGGAAGCAGGCTCTGACCATGTGCATGGGACTGGGCTGCAATGCCGCCGGAGTGGTAGGCTGCCGGATCATCGACTCGCCCCGGGAGCGGCTGCTGGCCATTCTCACCAACAGTATGGTGCCCTGTAACGGCCGTTTTCCCCTGATGATCACCCTGCTGGCCGTTTTTTTCGGCGGGCAGGCATGGCAGCAGGCGGGGCTGCTGACCCTGGTGATCGTCTTTGCCGTGGCAGTGACTCTGGCAGCTACCTGGGGGCTGAGTCACACGGTGCTGCGGGGCGAGCCCTCGGCCTTTGCCCTGGAGCTGCCGCCCTACCGAAAGCCCCAGGTTGGGGCCGTTATCATCCGTTCGGTGCTGGACCGAACCTTGTTCGTTTTGGGCAGGGCCCTGGCTGTAGCCTGTCCGGCTGGGATTGTGCTGTGGCTGCTGGCGAATATTCAAATGAGGAATGGGACGGTCCTGAGCGCCGCTGCCGCCCTGCTGGAGCCCCTGGGCCGAGCCATGGGGCTGGATGGAACGGTGCTGCTGGCATTCATTCTGGGCTTCCCCGCCAATGAGATTGTGCTGCCCATTGCCATTATGGGCTATCGGGCCCAGGAAAGTCTCACCGCGGTGGACAGCGGAAGTCTGCTGACCATTTTGCAATCCAACGGCTGGACCTGGCAAAGGGCGGTGAGTATGCTGCTGTTTACCCTGCTCCACTGGCCCTGCTCCACCACCCTGCTGACCATCCGCCGGGAGACCGGCAGCCGCAAATGGACGGCACTGGCCGCCCTGCTGCCAACGGCGCTGGGTGTGATTCTGTGCTGCCTGTTCACCGCCGTTTTTGGCGCATAACAGCAAAGTCCCCGGGATTTTCACAATCCCGGGGACTTTGCTGTTGGAAATAGAAAGAGAAGAGAGAAGAGAGAGGTCTATCTGTAAAACGAAAGGGAAACTTGTTTCTTGTGTTCCGCTTTCGTGCCCTTATCATATCTTCCGACTGTGAAAGGAATTTAACGGAAAACGAAACAATCTGGGGATAAACCGTGAATATTCCGTGTCGGCAGTTCAGCCCTGCCCAAGCATGGCGCGCAGGCAGTTGGCTGCGGGGAAATCCTTCTGGCCCAGACCGTAGCCCATGCGCTCCACGGTCATGAGCGGCATGGGGCCAAAGTCGGAGACAAACTGCCGGATCAGGGCCGCACCGGTGGGGGTGCACAGCTCCCCTTCGATGTTCCCGGCCCGGATGGGCACCCCCAGCAGCAGCTCTGCCGTGGCCGGGGCGGGCACGGGCAGCAGCCCATGGGCGCAGCGGGTCTTTCCAAAGCCAACCTGTACGGGGGAGGCAATGATTTTCTCCGCTCCCAGCTGCTCCAGAAGAAAGCACACGGCGGTAATATCTGCCAAAGCGTCCATAGTGCCGACCTCGTGAAAGTGAATTTCCGTCACGGGAACGCCGTGGACATGACTTTCCGCCTGGGCGATTTTTTCGTAGACGGCCATGACGTTTCCTTTTACGCTCTGGGAGACGTGCAATCCATCAACCAGGGCCTGAATGTCCGCCATGGAGCTATGGTGGTGATCGTGGTGGTCGTGATGTTCATGGTGATCGTGGTGATGCGCGTCGCCCTCTTCCTCGCCGTGAATCAGCACCCGCATATGGGTGCCGCGGATGCCGCATTTGGCGCTGTCCTCCGGCTGGAAAACCACCCCCGGCAGCCCCAGGCCATTCAGCTGCTCCAGAGCCCGGGCCCGGTCCGGCATCAGCTCATAAAGGGCGGCGGTGAGCATATCCCCGGCAGCGCCCATTCCTAAGTCCAGATAAAGTGTGTTCATTGTGCCTCCTGTTATATGGCCGTGAAACCTTCTGCCATAACCGGCCGGACCGTTCGTCCGGCCGCGGCCAACTTGCGCAGAGGAGCCTTAAACTCGCTGGATCGTCCAGTCCACGTCCTGCTTGACCTCCCGGGCGGGAACACCTGCCAGAACGCAGTTCGGCTGGGAATAGGCCTTGGTCAGCAGGGAACCGGCGCCCACCACACAGCCGTCGGCAACCCGGACGCCCTTCAGAATGGTCACATCGGTACCCACCCAGACGTGGTTCCCGATGACAATGGATGCCGAGGGATTGATCCGTTCTCCCGTGCTCTTTTTCAGCAGACTGTGGGAGTCTCCGGTCCGGAGCCGGACGGCACTGGAGAACAGGCAATCCTCGCCGACGGTAATATCGGTACCCTCCATGGCAGCCAGCTGGACATTCCCGCACAGGTAGGTGTGCCGCCCCAAGGTGATGGTACAGCCGTTGTCTTCAATGCAGAACTCCGCATTTTCGCAGTGGCACCAGGGCCCGATCTGCACCGTATTGCCCGTACCCTCAATGTGAAACACGCAGTTTTTCAGCCGTGCATAGTCCCCGATGATCAGGGTGTTCCCTGCGCCGCCGGTAATGCGGCAGCCCTTGAGATAGGAAAGTCCTGCTTGGGTTCGGATCCGCCCTTTCCGGCGGTTGACGAAGGGAAATCGGTTATGCAGCCGGAACAGAAACCGGAAAAGGCTCCGATGCTTCTGCGTCAGGGCTGTTACCTTTTGCTTGTCCACGGCTATTTCTCCTTTTGAAGCTCTGCCAGGATCCGCATGTGATCGGCGGCCATGGTTTCCACGGTGTAGGGCCTTATGGTTTCCAGAGCGGCGGCCCCAAAGGCGGCGCTGTGGACAATGGCGTCCGTAATGGCCATCCGCAGGGCCCGGACATCCTCCGGCGGCACCAGGAAGCCGTTCTTCCCGTTGTCGATCAGGGTCAGACCGGCGTTGCACATGGTGGTGGTGATAACCCCCAGGCCGCAGGACATGGCTTCGCCCACCACCAGGCCCCAGATATCCTCCCGGGTGGGCAGCACGAACAGGTCCGCCGCCAGGTAATAGCTCTCCAGCTCCTGCTTGGTCTTGAAGCCCACGAAATGCACGTTGGTCAGGTCATTTTCCCGGGCATAGGTCAGGTATTCCTCCGTAGGCTTGCCGCCCACGATATAAACGCCGATGTGCTTATCCAGGGCGTTGACTGCCTGTAAAAGAACATCAAAGCCCTTCCGGGGGATGAACTGTCCCACGGAGAGCAGCATCTTCTCTTCCGGAACGCCCAAGGCCTTCCGCAGAGCCTGCTTGCGCCCCAGGCTGACAGGGGCGGCGAGAATATCACGCTCTGTCAGAGAGGAGAAATGGTAGCGCCGCAGGGCATCGGCCTTTGCGCCGTAGTGCAGGTAGTATTTATCCAGCTCCTGGCAGGTGGAGAGGTACAGCGTCGCGCCCCGGATGCTCTGGGCCTTGATGCGCTCTTTCAGCCCGTTTCCGCTTTTGGCGAAAGCGCCGTCCCCCTCCAGGCAGTAGGGAATCCGGCGCAGCTTACACCAGGAAATGGCCAGAAGCTCCGTAGGCGAGGAATTGCCGCAGATGACGATGGCATCCCAGCCCTTTTCCAGCCAGGAGATAATACCGGGGCACAGGGCCTTGTCTACATCCGTGGCCTTGCCCTTTAAGAATACGGTTTCGTAATCCCCCTCCTGGGCGGCGGTCCATTTTTCGTCCCGTTCCGCAGAGGCATGGAGCTGGTAGAGCACGGTAAGGCGGCAGCTCCGGCTCAGTGTATTGAAAAAAGCCACCCGATAGGGCGACGGCACATTGGCCAAAAACAAAATACGCATTTTCTGACTGTCTTCCACAGGCAAGTCCCTCTTTCTCCCCGCCGAAAACGGGAGCCTCGGTATGTCTTTACATAACAAATTATACCACAGCCCATTTGACCGTGTCAATGAAAACAGAAAATTGGGGCTGTTAGAAAACGCTCTGTCATTGCGAACCAGCGCGCACGCTGGTGTGGCAATCCCCCGGATTTTCAAACATCTTGGCCGTAAAACCAAGCTGTTTCCATCCAACCGGGGGGCTGCCACACCAGTGACGTCGGTCACTGGTTCGCAGCGACATACTTTTCTAACAGCCCGAGAGGAGGCAAGCTTAACCTCTTGCCTTATTCAGCTTGTCCGCTTTGCAGAACAGCACATAGCCGATGGCAAACAGGATCACCAGAGTGCCCACGGCGATGCTCTCGTTTTGCAGCTCCTGGCCGAAAATATGGACGGTGGTTCCGGCGGTGAGCTGGCTGATGACGGCAATCAGGGTGGTGCCCAGGAAGGCCGCGCCCTTGCCGCAGATATCCATCAGGCCGAAGTATTCGCCACTGCGCTCCGGCGGGATGATCTTGCCGAGATAAGACCGGCTCAGGGCCTGAATGCCGCCCTGGAACATGCCCACGAGGACGGCCAGAACCCAGAACTGCCACTGACTTTTCAGGAAGACCGCAAAGAGGGTAATGCCCGTATAGGCCAGGATGCACAGCTTGATCAGCTTGCCGGTGTCCTTCGCAGCGGACAGGCGGCCGAAGAGAATGGCGAAGGGAAAGGCCACAAACTGGGTGACGAGCAGAGCCAGCAGCAGCCCTGTGCTGTCCAGGCCTAAGGCCGTGCCATAGGCGGTTGCCATATCAATGATGGTGTAAACGCCGTCAATGAAGAAGAAAAAGGCGATGAGATAGAGCAGAATGTGCTTTTCCTTGCTGGCATCCCGGAAGGTGCGGCCCAGCTGCCGGAAGGTATCCTTGATGGGATGCTGCGCCCGCTCCACATAGGCCTTCTGCCGGTAGCTCTTCAGCAGCGGCAATGTGCAGCCCAGCCACCAGACGGCAACCAGCAGGAAGGAGACGGTCATAGCCGTGCCGGCGGACAGGCCAATTTTGTCCCCCAGCAGCACCAGCACCAGGCAGAGAATGAAGGGAATGACGGAACCGATGTAGCCATAGGCGTAGCCCTGGGAGGAGACGTTGTCCATGCGTGCATCGGTGGTGACCTCCGGCAGCATGGCGTCGTAGAACACCAGGCTGGAGGAATAGCCTACCTTGGCCAGAACATAGATCACCAGAAAGGACAGCCAGCTCCAGGCAGCGCCCAGGGCGGCGCAGCCGATAACGCCCAGCAGCATCATGGCTACGAACAGCTTCTTTTTAAAGCCCTTCTGGTCTGCCAGTGTGCCGCAGATGGGGGCGATGAAGGCCACCATCAGTGTAGATACGGAGCCTGCATAGCCCCAGAAGGCCAGATACTGGCTTTCGTTCAGTCCGCCTGCGCCTGCCAGGGAATTAAAGTAAATGGGAATCAGGGTGGATACCAGCAGGATGAAGGCGGAGTTGCCCACATCGTAGAGAATCCAGTTTCGTTCCAGGGTCGTGAGCTTAAATTTTTTCTCCATAGTGACTTCCTTTCTTATCCGAAGGTGGGGTCAAATTCCGGACCCAGAGGGACCCCGTCTTTCAGAGCATCGGCCAGCTGGGCTGCCAGGGCGGGAAAATCCGCCAGAGCTGCGGAGTAGGCTTCAAAAATGGGCTCGTCCAGGTGGGCATACATGGGATTGGGGCCAACGGTCATGAGAAAGGCCCGCCCCCGTCTGCCGCCCAGTCCCAGAAGCCGCTTGGCAAACCGGCGGTTCCGGGATGTGGCCACATGGTGCACATTGGCCAGATTCCGGACGCACCAGCCGAAGGCCCGGGGGGAGAGATCCTCATACAGCGCCGCAGCCGTGGCCCGCTCGCCCCGGGTCATGCGCAGAGATTTGTAGTAGTCCTGCAGGTGGGTCGGCAGCTTCCCGTCTTTTTGCAGCAGGAATCGGTCAAATTCCGTCTCCAGCTCCATGTGGTCCAGGTCAGCCTCCTCTGTGGCGGCATTGATCAGGGGATGGCAATGGGAGTCCAGGCAGTAGTGGGCCAAAACGCCGAAGAGATAGGCGGCGGCCCCTTCCGAGGGGGCGGCGCGGTAGCGCACCAGGGCTGCCTCAAAAAAGGCTTTTCCGGTCATGGCGTGGCAGCGCTGGCCCTGCTTGTCCACGGCATTTTCCACCAGGGGATTGTAGTAGAACAGGGGGTCCGGCCCCTGAGTGCCGACGTTATAGAGCTGGGTCAGATTTTTGGCTGCGGCCCGGTAGGGCGTAGGGATGGCGGACAGGACCTCCCAGCCGAAGCGAAGATGAGCATAGGCAGAGGGCATTGTATCACCTCATTCGTTTTTCTTTTTCCATTGTAGCGCGTTTTTGACAGAAAAACCAGCTTTATTTTTGTAAAATTCCATTTACGCAAATCCCGCATTTGCCGCATTGCAAAGAAAATGGAAATGTGATATAATGGAAAATCAGGAAATTTTCAGAATCTTCCCGGGAAAAAGGAAGAAAACGAAAGGGAATGAAGATAGTTATGGAAACTGAAAAAATATACTATGCCGATTGCCATTGCGCAACTTTCCGGGCCCGGGTGCTGGAATGCAGCGAGACAGAGGGTGGCTTTGCCGTTACATTGGACAGAACTGCCTTCTATCCCCTGGGCGGCGGTCAGGCAGCGGATACGGGCACCTTAGGCGGCGTCCGGGTGCTGGATACCCGGGAGGAGGGGGAGAATATCGTCCACCTGTGCGACGGCCCCTTGACCGTGGGCAGCACCGTGGATGGGCAGATCGATTATGAGGCACGGTTTGTCCGGATGCAGCAGCACACGGGGGAGCACATCGTTTCCGGCATTCTCCACAGGCTGTACGGCTGCCACAATACGGGCTTCCACATGAATCAGACCGGCATTGTCATTGATTTTGACACCGTGATCCCGGCGGAAAAGCTGCCGGAAATCGAGCGAGAGGCCAATGAGGCCATCTGGAAAAACATCCCCCTGCACATCTGGACCCCCGGTCCCGAGGAGTTGGAGAAGGTCCCCTACCGGACCAAGCGGGCCCTGCCCTGGCCGGTGCGGATCGTGGAGGTGCCGGGCTTTGATATCTGCGCCTGCTGCGGCGTCCATGTGGCGGCGACGGGCGAGATCGGGCTCATCAAGCTTCTCTCTGCCATTCCCTGCCGGGGCGGCACCCGCATCGAAATGGCGGCAGGCCGGGCGGCCTTTGATCTGATGAATGCGGTGTTCGACCAGAACCGGCAGGTTTCCCGGCTCCTCTCTGCCCAGCTGACCCAGACGGCCCAGGGTGCGGAGCAGCTGCTGGACACCCTGAACGGCTGGAAATACCGCGCAGGGGCTCTGGAGCGGCAGCTCTTTGCCTATCAGGCGGCGGCCCTGGAAGGAATGGGGGACTGCTTCTTCTTTGCGGACGGCCTGAATCCCGAGGGCTTGCGGAATCTGACAGACCAGGCTTCCGCCAAAACCGGCGGCATTGCGGCGGGTTTTTCCAGGAACGGAAACGGCTTCCACTATTGTCTGGCCCTGCCCGGCGGCGATCTGCGGGGGCTGAACAGGGAGCTGACCGCCGCCCTGAATGGCCGCGGCGGCGGCAAGCCCAATTTCCAGCAGGGCAGCGTGAAGGCAGAGGAGCGCGAAATTCAGGCGTTTTTTGCGGGAAGGGGCTTTAAAAAGGGAAAAATCTGACCCTAATCTTCCCCTGCGGGGAAAGGGGACCACCGCAGCGGATCTAATCTCCTATAGCTGCCGGTGGCAGCTATGCTATAATTTATGGATGAGGGGTGTTGTGGGAGAGGGCAGTGCGTGACTTGAGTTGCCCTTTCTTACCGCTCTCTCCCATAGCGTCCCTCCTCAGTCAGGGCTTTGCCCTGCCAGCTCCACTTTTTATGGTATAGCTGCCACCGGCAGCTATTTTGAATTAGATTCGCTGCGCGACGCACCGCCCGGAGGGGAAGTCTTCTTGCTGAGATTTGCCGCGTTTGTTCACAAAATACTCTATATTTTTTGATTGCCATATGTTATAATGCATTGAATTATAAGAAAATGGAAGAAGCTTCGGGGATCATCCCCGGAATTTGAAAGGAGAAATGTCCAATGGGACTGATTACCAAGCTCTTTGGAACCCGTTCCCAGCGTGAGCTGAAGAAGATTCAGCCTACGGTGGATGCCATTCTGGCGCTGGAATCCGAATATAAAGCCATGAGCGAAGAGGCCCTGAAGGCCAAGACCGAGGAATTCAAGCAGCGCTATCAAAACGGCGAAAGCCTGGATGCATTGCTGCCCGAGGCCTTTGCGGCCATCCGGGAGGCTGCGGACCGGGTCATCGGCCTGCGGCCCTATCCTGTGCAGCTCATCGGCGGCATTGTTCTGCATCAGGGCCGCATTGCCGAAATGAAAACCGGTGAGGGCAAGACTCTGGTGGCCATTCTGCCGGCCTATCTGAATGCTCTGACCGGCCGGGGCGTGCACATCGTCACCGTCAATGACTACCTGGCCAAGTACCAGAGCGAGTGGATGGGCAAGGTCTATAAGTACATGGGCCTGACCGTGGGCCTGGTGATCCCCGGCATGACCCCTCCCGAGCGGAAGGTGGCCTACGCGGCAGACATCACCTACTGCACCAACAACGAGCTGGGCTTTGACTACCTCCGGGACAATATGGCTATCTACAAGCAGGAGCTGGTCCAGCGGGGCCATGCCTTTGCCATTGTGGACGAGGTGGACTCCATCCTCATCGATGAAGCCCGTACCCCCCTGATCATCTCCGGCAAGGGCGAGGATTCCTCTCAGCTCTACCAGATGGCGGACAAGTTCGTCTCCACCCTGCGCAAGCAGGTCTTCGCCAAAACCGAGGACAAAGAGGAGAAGGACGACCTGGACTGCGACTACTATGTGGACGAGAAGTCCCGCACTGTCTCCCTGACCGCCGAGGGTATTGCCAAGGCGGAGAAGTTCTTCGGCGTGGAGAATCTGGCGGATGCGGAGAACACCACCCTTTCCCACCACATCAACCAGGCCATGAAGGCCCGGGGCCTGATGAAGAAGGACATCGACTATGTGGTCAAGGACGGTGAGATCATCATCGTGGATGAATTCACCGGACGACTGATGTACGGCCGCCGGTACAACGAGGGCCTGCACCAGGCAATCGAGGCCAAGGAAGGCGTCACCGTGGCCAGTGAGAGCAAGACCCTGGCCACCGTCACCTTCCAGAATTTCTTCCGGCTCTATGACAAGCTCTCCGGCATGACCGGCACCGCCCTGACGGAGCAGGAGGAATTTGAAGCCATTTATAATCTGGACGTGGTGGAGATTCCCACCAACCGTCCTGTTATTCGAATTGACCATCCTGATGTGGTCTACAAGACCGAGGCCGGCAAGTTCCGGGCCATTGTGGAGCAGGTGAAACAGTGCCACGCCAAGGGTCAGCCTGTGCTGGTGGGCACCATCTCCATTGAAAAGAGCGAAATCCTCAGCAAGATGCTCAAACGGGAGGGCATCCCCCACAATGTGCTGAACGCCAAGTACCACGAGATGGAGGCCCAGATCGTGGCCCAGGCCGGTAAGCTTGGGGCTGTGACCATTGCCACCAACATGGCCGGACGTGGTACGGACATCATGCTGGGCGGCAACGCGGAGTTCCTGGCCAAGGCGGACCTGCGCAAGCAGGGAAAGCCCGAGGAGCTCATTGCCGAGGCGGATTCCTTCGCCGAGACCACAGACCCCGAAATTCTCGCCATTCGGCAGGAATACAATGACCTTCTGAAGCAATACAAGGGCCATATTAAGGAAGAGGCCGAGAAGGTCCGTGCTTCCGGCGGCCTGTTCATCATCGGCACCGAGCGCCATGAGTCCCGCCGGATCGACAATCAGCTGCGGGGCCGTTCCGGCCGTCAGGGAGACCCCGGCGAGAGCCGGTTCTACCTGAGCCTCCAGGATGACCTGATGCGCCTGTTCTCCTCTGACCGGATCATGGGCATGATGGATTCTCTGGGCCTGGATGAGGACACCCCCATTGATGCGAAGATCCTCTCCGGTGCTGTGGAGAATGCCCAGAAGAACGTGGAAAGCCGGAACTTCAAGGCCAGAAAGAGCGTCCTGGAATATGACGACGTGATGAATACCCAGCGTGAGGTCATCTATGCCCAGCGCCAGAAGGTGCTGGACGGCGAGGACCTGCGGGAGAATATCCTGACCATGCTGCGCTCCGTCCTGGAAACCACGGTTTCCTCTGCCCTGAGCCAGCACGGCGGCATTGCCAATGAGGAGGCTCTGAAGGAGCTGTCCGTTCAGCTGGAGGGTATTTACTTCGTCAAGGGCACGCTCCAGAGCCGCAAGGCTGAGCTGGAGGGCATGGATGCCCAGAAGCTCACGGATACCGTTTACGACATCGCCCTGAACACCTACCAGGCCAAGGAAGCCGCCTATGGCGACAAGCTCATGCGGGAGCTGGAGCGGGTGGTCATGCTGCGGGTGGTGGACGAATACTGGATGGACAACATCGACGCTATGGACGACCTGAAGCAAGGCATTGGTCTGCGGGCCTATGGCCAGCATGACCCTGTCATTGCCTATAAGGAAGAGGGCTACCAGATGTTCGAGTCCATGATCCAGTCCATCAAGGAGGAGACCGTCCGCCGGATGTTCCTGGTGCGCATTCAGCCTCAGCAGGAGGTCAAGCGGGAGAAGGTGGCCAAGGAGACCGGCGCCGCCGGCGCCAACGACGGCAGCGTCGTGAAAAAAGCCCCCGTCCGCACCGCCGCCAAGAAGGTAGGCCCCAACGACCCCTGCCCCTGCGGCAGCGGCAAGAAGTATAAAAAGTGCTGCATGCAGAAGGACAAGGAAGCGGAGATGCAGCAGTAAACCTTCAGGAGAAACAGAATGATACAAACGATCCACAAGGGAAGCCTGGAATATCTGGCGGCGGAGGGGATTTCCGTGCCCCATGCCTTCACCACCCGCTTCGGCGGGGTCAGCACGGACTATCTCAGCTCCCTGAATCTGGCCCCCACCCGGGGAGATGACCCGGAAAACGTGGTGAAAAACTACGAGATCCTGGGCGATGCCCTGGGCTTTGACCCTAAAAATGCGGTGCTTGCCCGGCAGGTCCACTCGGACATCGTCTACCGTGCCGAGGGGAAGGACCGGGGGGCGGGGCTCTTTGCCCCCAGGCTTCCGGACTGCGATGCGCTGGTGACGGATGTGCCGGGGCTGGCCCTGGTGGTGTTTTCCGCGGACTGCACGCCCATTCTGGCCTATGACCCGGTGACAGGTGCCGTGGGTGCGGCCCACGCCGGGTGGCGAGGGACGGTTTCCGGTATTGGTGCACGGATGGTGGAGGCCATGGCGAAATACTACGGCAGCCGCCCGGAGGATATCCGGGCAGCCGTAGGCCCCAACATCGGCTTCTGCCATTTTGAAACCCATGCCGATGTTCCCCAGGCCCTGCGGGAAGCCTATGGCGAGGCCATGGAGCCCTTCATCCGCACCCAGGGAGAGAAATACCTGGTGGATTTGAAGGCTGTCAATGCCTGGGTGCTTCGGCAGGCAGGGGTTCGTCAGGTGGAGGTCAGCACGGCCTGCACGGTCTGCGAAAGTGACCGATTCTGGTCCCACCGGGTGACCCAGGGTCACCGGGGCAGCCAGGGGGCTGTGATCGTGTGCAAAGGAGGGACGAAATGAAACGGCTGCTTGCACTTTTGCTGGTGTTTGCCACGCTGACGGCACTCATTTCCGGCTGTGCCTCGGAAAAGGACAGCACCTATGTGCCCACGGGGGATGCCATCCTTATGGAGGATGACCCGGACCCCACGGAGGAGGATACCCTGGCGGATCAGACCATGATCCTGGCCTATTATCCCAACCGGTCCATGAATCCCATTATCGGCATGAACTTTTCCAACCGGGTGCTGTTCTCCCTGATGTATCAGGGTCTCTTCGCCTACAACAGCAGTAATGAGACCACACCCATTCTCTGCTCCCGGTATCGGGTCAATTCCAACAACACGATCTATACGTTTTATGTGGATGACAACGCCCGGTTCTCCGACGGGACCCGGGTAACGCCGAACGACGTTCTGGCCTCCTATCAGGCGGCGCAGCAGAGCGACTTCTACAAGGGCCGCTTCACCCACATTGCGGAGATCAAGCTCCACGACGACGGCCAGGGCGTCATGTTCTACCTGGACACCTCCTATCAGAATTTGCCGCTGCTGCTGGATATCCCCATTCTGAAAGCCAGTGAGGTAGGGGCCGAGCACCCCGTGGGGACCGGGCCCTATGCCTTCTACCAGAACGATGAGGGGGCCGAGATGCGGAAGGTGGACTCCTGGTGGTGCGATGCAACGCTGTCCGTCCGGGCCAATACCATTACCCTGATGGAGGCCACCAGCCAGTCCCAGCTGCGGGATGAATTTGAGTTTGGCGAGCTGAATTTGGCCATTGCGGATCCCATGCTGGATTCCTTCGGCGAGTACCGCTGCGACTACGAGCTGTGGGAGGTAGAGAACGGTGTGCTGCTGTATCTCAGCTGCAACCTGCTCTACAGCGACTGGTTCAAGGATTCCGATGTTCTGCGCAAGGCCCTGACCTATGCCATTGACCGGGAGACATTGAATGAGGAGAATTACCGGGGCATGGCCCAGCCCACGACGCTGATCACCTCTCCGGGCTCTCCTTACTACTACCCCACTCTGGCCTCCAACTACGTCTACGATCCCATGAAGTTTTTGGACCAGCTGGGCAATTTCCAGTTTCCCCGGGATGAAAAGACCCGGGAGGTCAAAAAGCTGCGGCTGCTGGTCAATGCGGACGATTCCGCCCGGCTGCGGACGGCCCGGGACATTGCCGCCCACCTGACGGAGCTGGGCATTCCCTGCGGTGTGCTGGAATATGGCGGCTCCGGCGGAGGCATCACCTACCAGCAGATTCTGCGGGCGGGAACCTACGACCTCTACCTGGGTCAGACCAAGCTGCCCCCCAATTCGGACCTTTCCGAGTTCTTCAAGGGCTATGGCACGTTGACCAACAATGTGCTGAACAACGACACCCTTCTGGGCATGACCAAGGAGGCCCTGTCCAATTCCGGCACCTTCTACAACCTGTGCCAGATGGTGGCGGAGGACGGCAGCGTGATTCCCATTCTCTACGGCTGCTACAATGTCTATTCCAAGCGTGGGCAGCTGCTGGATCTGCAGCCCGCCCGGGACAATGTGTTCTATTATTCCATTGGCAAGACCATGGACGGTATTCTCCAGGAGAGCAGCGAAGGCTGAGCCGTTCGGTTTTGAATACACCTATAATTCCATTGACAAGAGGTACGAAACAATGAAAAAAATGATTTGCCTGCTGCTGGCCCTGACTCTGGTTCTGTGCGGCTGCGCCGGTGCAGGTGCATCGGCCACCACCGAAGCGGCCACGACGGCCCCGGCCACCACCGAAGCCCCCACGGAAGCTCCCACCACGGAGGAGCCTACCACGGAGCCCGCGCCTGTCTACACCAACCCCCTGAACGGCAAAACTCTGGACGCACCCTTCACCGGCCGCATCTATGCCGTGTCCATCAGCAATATCCGGGGTGCGCTGCCCCACTACGGCACCATGAATGCCGATATTCTCATGGAGATGTGGGTCAACGGCTCCATCATCCGGGATCTGGCACTGTTTACAGATCCTACCCAGTCCGAGGCCATCGGCTCCGTCCGGTCCGTGCGGCCGATGTTCAATGAGATCGCCAAGCATTATGATGCCGTCATTTTCGATGCAGGTGGCTCCGAGCAGGCTCTGGGCCATGCCAAGAAGCTGGGTGTTGACCGGTTCAACATCGATACGCAGAAGGACAGCGGCTATTCCTTCCGGAATACGGACAGAGCATATCTGTTTAAGAACGAATCCGGCTGGGAGCATTGCCTGTTCGCCCGGGGCGATCAGCTGGAGGCTCTGGCCCAGGAGAAGGGCTTCCGCACCACCCAGCCGGAGGACAAGGAATACAATCTGCGCTTCCGGGAGGACGGGACTCCGGAGAATGGCGAGAGCGCCGAGAACGTCACCGTGACCTTCACCTACCGCAACAACCGCAAGGACACCTCCATGGTCTATGATGCGGCTCTGGGGAAGTACGTCTACAACCAGTACGATCAGGCCATGGTGCTGGGCGACACCCAGGATCCTGAAACCTTTACCAACGTGATCGTCATGCTGGCCGACATCACCACCGACGGCATTTACTACACCGCCAACTTTGAGGCCGGCGGCCAGGGCTACTATGCCAACGGCGGCAAGATCATCCCCATTACCTGGGGCGCAGACGATGCCGAGAGCCCCTTCTGGTTCAAGACTGTGGACGGTGAGCCTCTGGAGCTGGGTGTGGGCAATACCTATATGGCCATTGCTCCTGTGGATTCCCCGGTAAGCTACCAGTAAAACGGAATTTGCACAAAAAATTGCAGAAAAATTCTACGGGTTTTGACAGAATTTCCAGTTTACATTAACTGGGGGTTATAGTATAATAAAATCCGTACGGGCGTATCGATTGAGCCTGTGCTGACAGTATGATAAGACTGCGAAAGCAGTAATATGAAATGGAGGAAATTCCCATGTCTGTTAAAGTTGCTATCAATGGTTTTGGCCGTATCGGCCGTCTGGCTTTCCGTCAGATGTTCGGCGCTGAGGGCTTCGAGGTTGTCGCAATCAACGACCTGACCTCTCCCAAGATGCTGGCTCATCTGCTGAAGTACGATTCCACGCAGGGCGCTTATGCAAAGCCCTTCGGCACCCACACTGTCGAGGCCGGTGAGGACAACATCGTTGTCGACGGCAAGAAGATCACCATCTACGCCAAGGCCAACGCTGCCGAGCTGCCCTGGGGCGAGCTGGGTGTTGACGTCGTCCTGGAGTGCACCGGTTTCTATACCTCCAAGGCCAAGGCTCAGGCTCATATCGACGCCGGCGCCAAGAAGGTCGTTATCTCCGCTCCTGCCGGCAACGACCTGCCCACCATCGTATATAACGTCAACCACAACACCCTGACCAAGGAAGACAACATCATCTCCGCCGCTTCCTGCACCACCAACTGCCTGGCTCCCATGGCCAAGGCTCTGAACGACCTGGCTGGCATCGAGTCCGGCATTATGTGCACCATCCACGCCTACACCGGCGACCAGATGATCCTGGACGGTCCCCAGAGAAAGGGCGACCTGCGTCGTTCCCGTGCCGGCGCTTGCAACATCGTCCCCAACTCCACCGGTGCTGCTAAGGCCATCGGCCTGGTTATCCCCGAGCTGAACGGCAAGCTGATCGGCGCTGCACAGCGTGTTCCCACCCCCACCGGCTCCACCACCATCCTGAACGCCGTTGTGAACAAGTCCGTCACCAAGGAAGAGATCAACGCCGCTATGAAGGCTGCTGCTACTGAGTCCTTCGGCTACAACGAGGACGAGATCGTTTCCTCCGATGTCATCGGCATGCGTTTCGGCTCCCTGTTCGACGCTACTCAGACCATGGTTTGCCCCCTGGAGGGCGGCAAGACCCAGGTGCAGGTTGTTTCCTGGTACGACAATGAGAACTCCTACGTTTCTCAGATGGTCCGCACCATCAAGCACTTCTCCACTCTGCTGTAATTAAAACCAAATGTTTTGCGCCGCAGGCCTGAAAGCCTGCGGCGTTTTTTGATAGGAGCAAATGATGAAAATGTTCAAAACCGGAGAAGTCCGTTAAGGAACTCCCCAAAAGCTTCCCCTTTATACTTCCCTGCGCTTCGCCGCAGACCGGAACACCGGTTCTACCGTCAGGTATTCCTGCACCAGATCCCGGATGAACCGCTTGTCGAATTTGGCGTCCTGATCGGGCACTGCCAGGCTGGGGTAGCCTGTGCCCCGCTGCAGGTAGTCATCGGTGACGACGGTGTAGACCCTTCCCGGCTCCACCGGCTGCCCGTCAACAAGCATGGTGAAGGGCGCTCGATGTACCTCCACATTGCTGCTGTAGCCCAGGCAGCCAAGCACGGTGCCCCGGAAGCCGGCGCCCTTCCCGGGTTGCCGGATGTGGGTTTCATCCAGAGAGAGCTTTGCCGCCTCCAGCAGCTTTTCACCGGGCAGGGAATAGAGTGTTGGGTTCAGCTTGGAGGGCAGAAGCTCCAGCAGGCTCCTTCGGGACACCGGCCTCCGCAGAGGCCCTTCTGCAATGCCACTGTGCATCAGTGCCAGGTCACAGCCAAATTCCGCTTTCAGGCAGTCACAGATGAAATTGGTAAATTCGCTTTCCCGGAAGGGGTCAAAGTCCAGCTCCCGCAGCACGGGAAGCTCCTGAGAGAGAATGGCTTCGGCACTTTCCTGAGCCTGCCCCAGTCGGTACATAAATTCGGCGCTTTCCTGAGCCGGAAGCTCGATTTGCACGGAATTCAGAATTTCAATGCCCTGCTCCTGTACGTCCAGCGTCACCCGGCCCAGGAATTCCCCCATACCGGACTGGGAGCAGCACTTTTCCGTGACAACGCTGTGAGAGTGCCCTTCCAGCCACAGGTCCACAGGGGGCAGGCGCTTGGCCAGTTCCCGGTCCACCGCATGGCCGCTGTGGGACAGGAGAATGGAAAAGTCGTATTTTTCGCGATTTTCGCACAGAATCTGCGTTACTGCCGGGACCGGGTCTAAGGTGTGCAGATTCCCCATTTCGAAGAATACATTGTATTTGTCTGCGAGCATTCCAAGCCCATAGAAGGGAGCCAGGCCGATGATGAGAAACCGCTTGCCGCAGCGCTCCAGAATCAGATGGCTTTTCAGACCAGGGGCGGGGCTTCCGTCGTTGCGGCAGATGTTGGCACAGAGCAGAGGGAAAAATGTCAGCTTTTCCAGGTCCTCACTGCCCAGATCGATCTCGTTGTTGCCCAGGGCCATGGCGTCCATACGGCAAAATTTCGCCAGTGCCAGAGCACTTTTCCCCCGGTCAGCCTGCACCACAAGGCTTTTCAGGTCCAGAAAGTCCCCACTGTCCAGATAGAGGTCCGATTCTGTCCGGTGTTCCTCAAGATAGGCGCAGACCCGGCCCAGAAAGGCAAAATTGGCGTGGATGTCGTTGGTGTGGTAGATGTTCAGACGCATAAGTCCCTCCTTACGTTTGACAGCGCAAACGGATGGTGCGCTGCCACTTGATTATATGAATGTCATCCAACACGGTCAAGGCCGTATTTCTCTGTGGAGAAAGAAATCCACAAAAGCCATGAAAACTGTTTGCATTTTGAGAGATTTGTGCTATAATATAGCCAGAGGATAGCGGCGTTGATCAGCTATCGTGGCGACGAGGCATTTGACTGGTTCGGTTGCAGCCGAGTGCGGAGCCTGATCGTGGGTTATGCGGGAACCACAAGCCGAATAGATTCTTTGGATCGAAGAAAAACGCTTACAGGAGCCTTGCGTTTTGCGAGGCTCTTGTTTTTCAAAAACCGACATGAAATATGTGGGCGCTGCCGCTGGCAGCGCCCATTCAATTTCAATGCTGTTCCTGCCCGAAGTGCAGCTGGCGGATGCCCTCTACCTCGTCGCAGACCTTTTTCAGGCTGCATACGTTGCAGTCCGTCATGGCGGCGGTCATGGCGTGGTCGATGGCCCGGGTGATTTCCCGGCTTTTTTTGACCAGGGCCTCCAATTCCCCATAGGGGAAGGCGGGGTCCGTAATATAGATCAGCCGCACCGCCTGAATTTGGGGGTTTTCATGGTAGCTTGCCAGCATTCTTCCGCCTACCTGGGCGAAGGTGAGCCCCTTTTTCAGGGCTTCCCGGCTGACCCGGGCGGATTCCCGGCCCTGGATGGCGGAAATGCGGGTCATGAAGCCCTCAGGGTTCACATGGTAGCGCACGAAGTCAATTTTTTTGATGGCCTGGTACAGTGCGCCGCCCTGGTCCGGGAGCCCATCTTTGACGGATGCCACCGTCAGTCGGGCATAGGGGCCGTCTAATAGGATCTCCGGCAGGTCCGGACCGCACAACAAAAGCCGGTCTTCGGCAAAACCGCCCACGGTTACGGCTGTGGCCCCCAGAGCGGGGAGCGAACCGCCGCCCAGCTCATAGGCCATATCCGAGCGCAGAATCATATTCCGCTCCCCTGTGTCCGGCCAGAGGCCCGACAGGGGTAGGGACCGAAGGGAGAAATCCTTCAGCAGGGCGGACCAGCCGTCTATGATTTCGTCGTAGAGCTTCATATTACAGGTGCCGGTCCCGCTTGATCTTGTCGTAGTGCTTCAAAAAGATGGGCTCCAGCGCGGCGGTGAGCTTCATGTCCAGGTTGAAGAAATAGACCACAAAGGTCAGCACAAACAGCGCGGCCACCACAATGGCGGCAATGCCCAGAATTTTCAGAATGATCATGATTTCCTCCTTAGCCCTGGGCCAGACCCTTCTGGCGGGCGAATTCCGCAGCGCCGATGGCGCCGATCAGCTGGGGGTCCACGGACAGGTCGATGACTTTCAGCTTCAGCACCTTTTGAATGGCCTGCTTCAAGCCCTCATTTTTGGCACAGCCGCCGGTGAGGGTGATCTTATCCACGGCGCCGGCCTTTTTGACCATGACGAAGCACCGCTTGGCCACGGACAGCTCAATGCCTGCCGCGATCTCGTCCATGGGCTTGCCCTCGCCTACCAGGGAGATGACCTCGGACTCGGCGAAAACCGTGCACTGGGCGGTAATGGGAATGACGTTCTTCGCCTGCAGGGACAGGTTGGAGAATTCGGTCAAATCCATTTCGAAGGCCTTGGCCATGGCCTCAAAGAACCGGCCCGTACCGGCGGCGCACTTGTCGTTCATGGCAAAGTTCAGCACGGTGCCGTCGGTGTCCACGGCAATGCCCTTCACGTCCTGGCCGCCGATATCGATAATGGCCCGAACGCTGGGGTCCACCACGTGGACGCCCATGGCGTGACAGCTGATCTCGGAAATGTTCTCATCTGCTGCGGGCACCTTGTTCCGGCCATAGCCGGTGCCCACCAGGTAGCTCAGGTCCCGATAGGAGCCAAGCTCCTTCACCTGGGCCGCCGCCTGATTCAGAGCGTCCTCACAGCTGAGGACCGAGTTGATCCGGCTGCGCAGGGTGACATCCGCCACCATCTTGCCGGTCTCGTCTAAGATGACGCATTTTGTATAGGTACTGCCGGAATCACATCCGCCGAAATAACGCATATTTTTATCTCCTTACTATATTCAACTGCCTTCCCCTGGGGGAAGGTGGGCCGCCGATAGGCGGGTCGGATGAGGGGCGGGACGCAGAACCGATGAGGAGAAACCTTTACAATTCTGTTCTGATACGCAAATATGTAACTGCATGGGCTGGATTCTTGTTGGTTCTGCGTATTGCCCCTCATCAGTCAGGGCTTCGCCCTGCCAGCTTCCCCCAGGGGAAGCCTTTTTACATTACCACGAGTTTTCGTCGTGGATAACCTCCAGGCTGGGGTCGATGGGCTTCTCCCGCATAACGGAGCGCATATACCGGTTGATCTGGTCCCGGATGCCCTGCCGGTTGATAATGCGGGGGTCGAACAGGTCGTGGGAGACCCATACCAGGTGAATGCCCAGCTGACGGGCCTTCTCCTCAAACTGGCCGTGCATACCGTCCAGGGCCTTGCAGCTCATGTGCTCCCAGAGGATGACCATGTCCGCATTGAATTCCTCGCAGAATTCCCACAGCTCGTCAAGCAATACCTTGTAGCCGCCGTGGGTACGGTTGCGCATGATCATATTTTCCGTCAGCCAGGCCATGTCGTAAATGGCCTGCTCCCGGTTCTCCGGGGTGTCCTCCTCTACAAGCTCCTTGGTGGAAACCATGCTCAGCATATCCGTCAGCGGCACGATGCCCCAGCAGTTTAGCAGCCACAGCAGGAAGTCCATATAGAAGTGGGACTGCACGCCCCACACAATGGCCCGGTGGCGGTACTCCTTGGCCATGCGCTTTTTCTTGGCATAGGCCTGCTCGGCAAGACGGGCGATCTTCCGGTCCGCTTCAATGAATTCCGGAACCTTGCCGCAGATGGCCATATAGTTGGTTTCCGTGTACAGGGCCAGATTGGAGCCGAAGACCTGGGGGTAATCGGTCTTATTCATGTCCAGCCATTCCTGGCGGTACTTGGTGGAGATATTCACCCGCTTGGCGCACTCGAAGTAGTACTTCCAGTCCCACTTCTCGCCGGTGTGTTCCTCGATGAAGGCAATGGCGTTGCGGATCTCCTGGGCGGCGTACTCCTGCACGTCCTCCTCCCGGTGGCGCAGAGGGGCGGCCAACTGGAAGCAGGGAATGCCGTCCTCCAGCTCCAAGCGCTTGGAGATAACGCCGTTGCCCATCAAAGAGCCGTCGCAGGTGGTGTTGCACTGAATGGCGCAGGCGCCCAGAACGGGGGCGTCGTCGTCAATGGACACACCGGCCTCTGCCTCGGGCATGGGGCACACGTCACCGGCCAGGCCGAATTCCTGGGCAACGTCAATATAATGCAGGGCGGCGGTCTGATTCAAGAGCACAGAGACATAGGTGGAGGGGGTCTCCCGGCTCAGACCTTTCAGAGTGGGGAAGCCCATCATCACGGCGGTCATCTCGTTCTCGTCCACCAGCACCACTTTTTTGGAGAACTCGGTGTCGTTGCCGATGCGGCGGTCGCCCCGGAACAGGTTGTCCAGAAGCTTTGCCACGTCCTTGATGATCAGGTCCTGCTCTGTGTGGCAGATGCGCAGGTATTCTCCCCGGAGCCCCTGGGTGTGCCGGTCCACCATCATGGGAACGGCCAGGTAGTTGGCCATCCAGCGATAGCGGAACATGGCCTTGATGTTCCGTGGCTTGATGATGAAGCCTGCCAGAGTGCCCATAATGCCCAGCCAGCACTTGTAGTCGTACACGGTGTCCTTCAGGCCGCGCCATTCCCGGCGTTTGCGGACCTTACCGTTGGTGTAAAAATCACCCAGACGGTCTGCACCGATTTCTTTAGCCACGGGCTGCACCTCCCTGAATCTTCTTGATTTCCATGCTCTCTACAAAGGCCTGAACCCGTGTCCGCAGCTGGCCGGAGGAGCCAACGGCATAGGGCCGGTCTACGGACAGCACGGGGTAGCCGTATTCGTCCCGGAGAACCTGGGTGCCCACCATGCGCTCGTAGGCCCAGGGGTCACAGAATTTCACCTGCTCATAGATAATGCCATCGGCCTTGTAGTCCTTGGCAAGCTGGTTGACATAGGCGCGCCGCCCCAGCATTTTTGGCATGTTCATATACCGGGGACACTGGGCCCGGTTCATATACTGGCGGCAGATCTGGGTCAGGGCATCCTCATCGTCCGTGAGCTCGATGGGGTCTCGGCCCGGGAAGGAACCGTAGCAGAACCGATCTGCGCAGACATAGGCCCCGCTCTCCTCCACCAGCTTCACCATATCGATGTCGTCCACCTCGGAGCCCACCAGGACCACCCGGGCCCGGAATTTGGGCTTGGGATCAGGCTGACGGGTTTTCAGCTCCTCCAGCGTCTCTTCCAGCATGGGGATCAGCAGATACTTGGGAGCTGCGTAGCTGATGAGATTGATGATGTGGTACTCATAGCCAGTGATTCGGGGATTTTCTTCCTTCCGGTAGTCGCCGATCTCCCGGGTCAGGCGGCACAGGCGGTTGTGCTCCTCCACGGCCTTGCGGATGGCGGTATCGGACACGTCAATGCCGAAATGCTCCTGCAAGGGGGTGAGGATGTGGTTCTTGCACTGCAAAACATAGAGATTCAGGCCGTTGTCATCGGCTTTCATGGGAATTTCCATGTAGGAGTAGAAGAAGTGCTCCTTCTCCATGGTTTTCAGCAGCTCCATATTCTCCACGCAGCGGTTCATCATGGAGCAGCCGTCCGGGGTGAAGATGCAGTCGGCGAAGTTGTAGCCGCCCTCAATGGCCCGCTCCAGCAGGGCCCGGCTGTATTCGCACAGGAAGCTGGTCATATAATAGGTGCCCATTTCCATGGACCCGGTCCGGGGCGCCCGCAGCCGTGCGGAGAAGACCCCCGGCAGATTCAGCAGCGGCTCCGGCACGTTTTCGCAGGTATAAGCGGCGCAGTATTTCCCCTCCGCCTGCGCCTGCCGCACCAGATCGTTGTTGGCCTCCTGCAAGAGACGCTCAAAGTCGTATAAGTATTTTAGATCTTTCACTTTTTTCCCTCTTTCTATTGTAGTCCAAGGCTTCCCCTGGGGGAAGCTGGCTCGGCGGAACGCCGAGACTGATGAGGGGCGGTACAAGGTATGTTGCAGTAAAACCTAAGCAGCAATATTCTATTTGCAAGAACTTTTCCGAAAAGGTTTTCTCCGCATCGGTTCTGCGTCCCGCCCCTCATCCGTCAGGGCTTCGCCCTGCCACCTTCCCCCAGGGGAAGGCGTTTTATATTCCCAGCTTTTCCAGCGCTTCCCTTACCCCCCGGACGATGTTTGCCTCCTCCGGTAAATAGAAAACGTTCTCACCCCGAATGTCAAAATCTGCCAGTGCGGCATCGTTTTCAATGTAGCTCAGCACCGGAATATCCCCGGTGTCCAGCAGCGGGATGACCTCTCTGGAGGGCAGGCGGTTCACAATGGCCCCAACCTGATCGTACATGACCAGCTCGTCTGCCACCTTTTTCACCGTCTGGATGACCTGGGTGCCCTTCCTGCTGGCGTCCGTGATCAGCAGCAGATGGGTGACCTTTTCCATGACCCGGCGGTTGATTTGCTCCACACCGGCCTCGCCGTCGATGACCACATAGTCAAAGCTCCCGGCCAGAAGGCCGATGACCTCTTTCAGGTAGCCGTTGACCTTGCAGTAGCAGCCGGCACTTTCCGGGCGGCCAATGGCGAGAAAGGCGAAGCCCCGGCTCTCGGCGACGGCGTCGAAAATCTGGCAGCGGGCCTCTCCCAGCAGCTCCACAGCGGCCTTGGCATCCCCCTGCCTGGCCTGGGCAACCACGGCCTTGCGGATGTCGTCTACCGTCAGGCACACCTCCACGCCCAAGGCGGTGGCCAGGCCTACGGCGGGGTCTGCGTCTATGGCCAGAATGCGCTTGCCGGGGTGCATTTGGCACAACAGCCGTACCATAGTGGCGGCAACGGAGGTTTTGCCCACGCCGCCCTTTCCGGCAACGGCCAGAATTGTGGTTTTTCTCTCTTCCATAGAAGCCTCCTTTATATACAGGTTTTATTTTATCATAGGTGCGATAGCGCTGTCATTCGTTTTTATTCACAAATAATTCAAAAATTACAGCTGTAATAAATCAATATTTTTGTAACTATTGCGCATATTCGCGGATAAGGCCGCAAAAGCAGGAGAAATCGCAATTTTTCACATATGTTAGCCCTTGCTAACTGCTGCTTTTTGGCAATTTTGTACGCTTTTTGGGCAATTGTGCCGGTGATGCACAATTGACATTCGGATTCCCCTCGTGTATAGTTAATCTTGAGAAAAAGTGCTTTTCACGATTTTTCGCAGAAAAAGCCAACACAAGAAGGGAGTTTCTCATGGACCCATATCGCGTGATCGAAGTGAAGCAGAGCGTGTTTGCCGACAACGACAAGGACGCCGAGGCTTTGCGCCGGGAGCTGAAAGAGCAGGGCACCTTCCTGGTGAACCTGATGTCTTCCCCCGGCTCCGGAAAGACAACAACCTTGACAAAGCTTTTGAAGGCCCTGCCCCAGGATATGAAGGTGGGCATTATGGAGGCGGACATTGACTCCGATGTGGATGCCGGAACCATTGCGGCCACCGGCACCAAGGTCATCCAGCTGCACACCGGCGGCATGTGCCACCTGGATGCGGACATGACCCGGCAGGGTGTCCGCCAGCTGGGAACGGAAGGGCTGGACCTGGTGGTGCTGGAAAACGTGGGCAACCTGGTGTGCCCCGCGGAGTTCGACACCGGCGCGGCGCTGAATATGATGATTCTCTCCGTGCCGGAGGGCCACGACAAGCCCCTGAAATACCCCCTGGTATTCCAGGTGTGCAATGCCATGATCATCAATAAGATCGATGTCATGCCCTACTTTGACTTCGATATGGAGAAGGTCACGGAGTACGCCAGAATGCGCAACCCCAATATCCGCATTTTCCCCATCAGCGCCAAAACCGGCGAGGGCGTGCAGGCTCTGGCCGATTGGCTTACCGAACAGGCCCAAAACTGGAAACAGAAATAATAGGCAGTTATGCCGGAAAGAAAAGGTGGAAGCGAATGATCGATCAGGAACTGAAGAAAAGAGCGTTGGAACCTGCCGCCAAGGGCGATCCCGCACCCCGGGAGAAGGTGCTGAAGGTCGGCAAAATGATCACGGACGTCATCGAGCACAAGCTGGGCAAGGTCACCTCTGAGGATGCCGAGTACTGGGGCCTGGAGGCCCTGCTCACCGACGAGATGTGCGACATCATGCTGGCCATGAAGGTCCGCAAGCCCCACACCGTCCCCGAGCTGTGGAAGCTGTGCAACGTGAAGGAGGAGGACAAGCAGCATTTCCAGGAGGTCCTGGACAAGCTGGCATTCCTGGGCCTGCTGGAATATGACTATGGCTACCATTACGACCACAACGGCCGTACCGCCCCCCAGTCCGAGCGGCGCTACTTTGTGCCCATGTATGTCCCCGGCTCCGCAGAGCTGCTGAACATCGACGAAAGCGGCAGCGGCGAGAAGCCCTGCTATGACGAGCGGGGCGAGATCTCCTACAATACCCGCCTGCAGGAGCATCCGGAGCTGGCCACCTTCTTCGAGCGCATGACCTATGTGCCTCTGGCCGGAAAGACCCATCTGATGCCTCCCGGCGGCGGCGGTGTCGGTATGCACGTTATCCCCGTGGAGAAGGCCATTCCCATGGAGAACCAGAGCCTGGATATCGAGCACCTGAGCTACTGGCTGAAGAAGTACGAGGGCCACATCGGTGTTGCCCAGTGCTCCTGCCGGGCCAGCCGGGGCGTTATGGGTGAGGGCTGCGCAGACGACCCCGCCTCCTGGTGTATCGGTGTAGGCGATTTCGCCGACTACTGCCGGGAAACCGGCAAGGGCCACGACATTACCTATGAAGAAGCCATCCGCATTCTGGAAAAGGCCGAGGAGAACGGCTTTGTCCACCAGATCACCAATATCGACGGCGAGAACAAGATCTTCGGCATCTGCAACTGCAATGTGCAGATCTGCAACGCTCTGAGAACCTCTCAGCTGTTCAATACCCCCAACCTGTCCCGTTCCGCTTACACCGCTGAGGTGGAGCGCGACAAGTGCGTGGCCTGCGGAAAGTGCGTGGAAACCTGCCCCGCCGGCGCCGTGAAGCTGGGCCAGAAGCTCTGCGACAAGGAAGGCAAGGTTGTGGAGTACCCCAAGCACGAGCTGCCCAACTCCATCAAGTGGGGCCCCGAACACTGGGATCCCGACTACCGGGACAACAACCGGAAGAACTGCTACGACAAGGGCACTGCCCCCTGTAAGACCGCCTGCCCCGCCCACGTGGCCGTTCAGGGCTACCTGAAGCTGGCTGCCCAGGGCAAGTACCAGGAGGCCCTGGCCCTCATCAAGAAGGACAACCCCTTCCCCGCCGTCTGCGGCCGCATCTGCAACAAGCGCTGCGAAGAGGCCTGCACCCGCGGCACCATCGATCAGGCCGTTGCCATCGACGCCGTCAAGAAGTTCCTGGCGGAGCAGGACCTGAACGCCGAGACCCGCTACATTCCCCCTGTTGTCATCGCATCTAACCGCCTGGAACACTGGGCCCAGAAGATTGCCATCATCGGCTCCGGCCCTGCAGGCCTCAGTGCTGCCTACTATCTGGCAACCAAGGGCTACAAGCCCACGGTCTTTGAGAAGAGCGCCAAGCCCGGCGGTATGCTGACCTACGGCATCCCCTCCTTCAAGCTGGAGAAGAACATCATTGACGCCGAGGTCCAGGTCATCCGGGAGCTGGGCGTAGAGATCAAGTGCGGCGTGGAAGTCGGCAAGGATGTGACCATCCCCGAGCTGCGCAAGCAGGGCTATGAGGCCTTCTACATCGCCATCGGCTGCCAGGGCGGCCGCCGTCCCGGCGTTGCCAATGATACCGCCAAGGGAACTTCCATCGCTGTGGAGTTCCTGCACCATGCTCTGGAGGACGAGAACCAGAAGATGGAGGGCAATGTGGTGGTCGTCGGCGGCGGCAACGTGGCCGTTGACTGTGCCAAGACTGCCAAGCGCTTCGGCGCTGCCAAGGTCTCCATGGTCTGCCTGGAAGATCGGGCTACCATGCCTGCTTCCAACAATGAGATTGCCGAGACTCTGGAGGAAAACATTGAGATCAACAATAGCTGGGGTCCCAAGGAGCTGAAAGTGGACGAAAACGGCCATGTGACCTCCATTGTCTTCAAGAAGTGCCTGCGGACCATCGACCCCGAGACCAAGCGGTTCTCTCCCGTTTATGACGAGCACGAGACCATGGAGCTGGCAGCAGACCATGTGGTCTTTGCCATTGGCCAAGCCATTGAGTGGGGCGGCCTGCTGGAGGGAACCAAGGTGGAGTTCTGGCGCGGCAATTACCCCGTGGCCGATCCTCTGACCTACCAGACCGCCGAGCCCGATATCTTCGTGGGCGGCGACGTGTACCACGGACCCAAGTTCGCCATTGATGCCATCGAAGAGGGCAAGTGTGCTGCCGAGTCCCTGCACCGTTATGTCCATAAGGGTGCGGATATGAAGATCGGCCGGAACCGCCGGGACTTCATCATGCTGGACAAGGACAACATTTCCGTTTCCGGTTACGACCATGCAGGCCGTCAGGAGGCCGGTATGGACGAGAGTATTCCCAAGCACTCCTTCCGGGATGCTCACAAGACCCTCACCGCCGAGCAGGTGAAGATCGAGACTGCAAGATGCCTGGGCTGCGGCGCCAGCTGGGTTGACCCCAACAAGTGCATCGGCTGCGGCGTGTGCACTACCAGATGCGTCTTCGATGCCATTCATCTGAAACGGGATCACCCCGAGTGCTCCAAGATGATGAAGGCGGAAGACAAGGTCAAGGGCATCATCCCCATGGCCGGTAAGCGTCTGGGCCAGACCATCGTCACCAAGCTTGGCGGGAAGAAAGACTGATGCACGAGCTAGGCGTTGTATTCCACATTGCCGACAGCGTGGTGAAAATCGCCCAGGACAACCAGGCCCAGCACGTCCGCAGAGTGACCTTGCAGATTGGCGAGGTCTCCACGGTGATCCCGGATTACCTCATTGACGTGTGGAAATGGAACTGCAAGCGCAATCCCATGCTGGAGGACTGTGAGCTCCTGTGGGAGCCCATCCATGCCATTACCTACTGCGAAAACTGCGGGAATACCTATGATACGGTGCCCCAGGGCAAGATCTGCCCCCATTGCGGCAGCGACCGGACCTATTTGCAGCAGGGCAATGAGCTGGAAATCAAGGAAATTGCGATAGAATAGACTTTCACGGTGCGCCGCCCGTCAAACGGCGGCGCACCGTAAATTTCAGGAGGCAAGCTATGAAAATCAGAGGCCTGATCATCAGCGTTTTGGGGCTGGGGCTGCTGCTCTGTCCGGAGCTGCTGGACAGTCTGCTAAAGCAGAAGAATGACGAGACCACTCTGCGCAGAAAAGAGCGGATCATCGGCGGCGTTTTGCTGTTCATCGGCCTTTTTGTGGCGGCAGTGGATAATCTGTAAAATGTTATTTCTAAATTTATAAAATTAGTACTTGACAACTCTCTATACCCATGCTATAATAACCCAGCATTCAAGAAGTGCATGCATATCGCGGAGTAGAGCAGTTGGAAGCTCGTCGGGCTCATAACCCGGAGGTCGTAGGTTCGAGTCCTGCCTCCGCAACCATAAAAACACCGGATTTCGATAAGAAATCCGGTGTTTTTCTAACTTTTGTGGCTATTTTTCCTTGACCTCAAATTATGCATGAGAAGGAATAGAGCCCGGCTAGCTGCCGGGCTCTGGTTTTCAGTAGTGGTAAGCTGGGTTTTCAATCCCGGTGACGGGGGATTGGTCTTCACTATGCTGTGCCCCTCACACGGCAGCTAAATTCGAATAACCTTTTCTGCAATACCATCTGCTTCTGCTGCGAATTGGCAGTCGTGGGAAACTTAAGCCTGCTTCCTCCGTCGGCGCAGATGCATGAGAAACATTACGGAAAGCCATTGCCATGGGCATCAACAAGGAAGGCTTTGTAGCCACTTTGCTGGATGGTCACGGTGTTCCCGGAAACGGTGCTTTCCCCAACGGCTTCTCCTCCTTCGGCGGTGAGAAGGTCACTACCGAAACCTATGACCCGGAAGGAGCCAAGGCGGTTCTGGAAAATGCAGGCTGGGTAGACACCGATGGCGACGGCATCCGGGAAAAGAACGGCACCAAGCTGACCATTCGCTGGCTGACCTATCCCAGCCGTCAGGAGCTGCCCCTGCTTGCCGAGTCCATACGTCCGCAGGAGACCAGACATAATTATCCATAAAAAGGCATGCTGGGAATCGTCGTTAAATTCAAAAGCATTCAAAATTGCTTTATGCAGATCGGACAGGGTATCATTTGCGCCAATCTGAATGTGCCGGTAGCAGCCCGTCCGTGATAATACTGTCCCGGAACGGAAGCAGTACCGCATCCAGCAGCACAGGTCCTTTCCCAAGCATCTCTTCCCAGGTGGAAAACAGGCCCTTTACCATGTAAACCTTCTGCTCTTCCTCCGAAATAAACACAGGCCCCTTTTTCAGATGCCGTTCCACAATATGTTTTCCCGACCTGCATCGTTTCCAACCGGTTATAATTTGCGCTTGCTCCTCCGGCAGATTTGTTTCAGATAGATATTCGTCTATGATTTCCGTATGTGCCCACAGATAGCCTGCGATTTTCTTGGCAGCCGATATATCAAAATTATGACCGCGGTCGAATGTTCCTAGCTGAGGACAGATTTCGTATTTTTGATCGACAAAATTCAAAAGCGGAATCCACAGCTGATAAACAAGCTCCGCATCCTGTTGTTCCAGCAGCATATGATTCTCCTTTTTGCCTTATTTTTCTTCCCGCAGCATTTCCATCAAATGGTCCAGTATAAACTGCTGGGCTTCCTTCGAATAATACACCGCCTGGTAGGGCCCATTCTGGCCTTGCTGTTCCCGGAGGGTCAGGCCCAGCTGCTCTCCTGCCGCTGTTGGCAGCCGTCTGGATTTTCCAGCTGAATCCAACCGCTTTTCCAAAAAGCCTTTTTCAATCAGCCAATTGGTGATAGTCGTCGCCTTCAAGCGCTTTCGGGCCGGGTCATTGACCGATTCCGTGACCCGATCTGCCAGTTGAGTGATCCGGATCTCCTCCCAGGCAGGCTGCACACGGGAAAGCTCTTCCTGAGTGATATAGAAATTCTTCTCTTCCGAGATAACCCGTCCTCCATTGGCAATAACCTGATCCAACACCCCGGAAACATAGAAAAAGCATCTTGCCAGGCGGACATTGTTCAGCACGGAATCATTGGGGAGCTCCTGCCCTGAAATAGGGTCGATTCCCTGGGCCAGCTTGTCCATATACATTTTTGCACGCTGCATAATTTCCAGTTCTGTCATAATAGCCCCTCCTTGTTATGCTTTCAACTTAGCACCTTTGCGCCAGACAGGCAACCGAAATCACCAGTTGAAACGAATATTCGTCTTTTTTGCCTAGAACTTCTTTTTATTTCTGTGCAATATGCCATAGGTTGGCTATTATCTGGCACCTTCTTTATTCTTATCACAATGCACTTTTCAATTAGATATGCTTTTTGTTTCTCCAGCTAAACTTCTTCAATCCAGTCGAACACAAGAAAATTATATTGATTATTCGTTGGGTACAGGAAATGGGGCTGGATTCCGAGAATCGTCAAATGGAATTGAGCTTTGACGGAACATCCATTACAATTATAAAGAAGCTTTCCTTCTCCGAATTTCTGGAAGCAAATCGTCAAACTGGCCATAAGTTGTTTCCGATTTCCTGCTATTCCGGTTCCGTTCTCTGTGTCCGAATCGTTGCCGATGAAACAGCAAAGAAACTTCGTGTAGAAAATCTCGTTTCCGATTTTCTAAAGCTGCCCTTTGGGAACAGCCAGAATCCCAGTTGGGAGGATTATCTACATTTTTTGGAAAGCCGCTGCATTCCACGAACCAGGGCCGGGCTCCGGGAATATCTGTAAACCATCGGCGTAGACCACTACGACCCACCGGAAATTATCCGGAAAACACAAGGACGGATGGCCGAGGATGCTATTGGGCTGACTGTGGAGGAAATAAAATGACTGTACACTTGGTATCCAATCAAAAAATTGCAGAAACCTCCTCCAAGGGTAACCAGGAAAAATGGCTGGACTGCGGCATCTGGTACAAGCTGGATCAATTCGGCTACGAGGCACTGGCAGAGGTCTTTACCTCCCAATTGCTGGAATACGGCAACATAGAAGCAGCCTTTCCCTTTACGTTGGAAAATCTGTACAGAAAACAGCTGGAAATCCCCTCTTTTACCCGGGAACAGCTTGCGCAGATGGTGAAGCCGCTGTTTGAATACTACCCCACCCGTGATCGGGAGCTGATTGCCGACCGGGTTTGCAAAACGGTTTTGCTGCGGCAGAAATGCAGATAAACACAGCATCACTGCGGCTCCCATTGTTTTCCAGACAGCAATGGCGTATAATGCTTCTAACGGCAAAACACGTCAAATACCCAACTACAGGAGGAATCCTACCATGATTTTTCTTTGCTACCCCAAATACACCACCTGCCAAAAGGCCCAGAAATAGCTTGACGCGAAAGGTATTCCATACGAGATCCGACATATCAAGGGACAAAACCCACCGAAACCGAACTCCGGCAGTGGCATCAGGAAAGCGGCCTTCCGCTGAAAAAGTTCTTCAATACCAGCGGGCTTATTTACAAAGAGAAGCACCTAAAAGAAAAACTTCCGCTCCTATCCGAGGACGAAATACTGGCCCTTTTGGCGGAGGACGGAATGCCTGTCATACGCCCGATGCTGATCGGGGACAATTTTATGCCGATGTCCTCCTCTGTCTGCATCGCGCAGATTCCCATCCCCATAGAGTATATCTGCACATCGTATTTTTCACCGCGTTTTTCCCAATATATAGGGAAAAACGCGATTTTTCATTTCAAACAGACTCCTTTATAATGAATACACATTCAGGCTTGTGGCCAAATTAGGAGGATTCCCATGGACTATCACATTTTAGCTATAAACCCCGGCTCCACTTCCACAAAAATCGGTTTTTTCGAGGGAAGCACCTCTCTCTTTTCTTCCAATATTTCCCATGATGCCAAAACGCTGTCACAATTTTCAAGCATTGCCGATCAATTCTCCTATAGAAAGGAGCAAATTCTAGAGCATATTCAAAAAGCAGGCATTGATTTAGCCACTACCGATGCCTTTGTCGGCAGAGGCGGCGGGCTGCTCAGTGTCGAAGGCGGTACCTACGTAGCAGATGCATTGCTGCTGGAGCACGCGCGAACAGGAGCCAACGGCGTTCGGCATCCGGCGCAGCTCGGATCTCTCATTGCCTATGCGCTGGCCCATCCCTACCAAAAGCCTTGTTTTGTCGTTAATCCACCGGATACGGATGAATTGACCCTATGTGCCCGACTTACCGGCATAAAAGGGGTCTATCGGCATGTGCATTTACACGCTCTGAATTTAAAGGAGACCGCCATACGCCACAGCGTTTCACAGGGAAGGATATACGAAGATTGTCGTTACATAGTATGCCATATTGGCGGCGGTATTTCAGTATCTGCCCACGACCACGGGAAAATGATTGACGGTTTTGACATTGTCGGCGGAGAAGGGCCTCTGACCCCAACGCGCTGCGGCGCTGTCCCAGCGTCTGAACTTCTTCGCCTATGCCAAGAAAAAGGGGCAGCTTCGATTCTCCCGCTTCTGACCAAGTCAGGTGGTTTTGTAAGTTATCTGGGCACCTCCGATGCCAAAGCTGTCAGTCAGCAGGCGCAGACTGGTGATCCTACCGCAAAGCTGGTTTGGGAAACCATGCTTTACCAAATAATACGCTGCATCGGTGCAATGGCGGGCGTTCTCCATGGGAATATAGACGGTATACTCTTGGGTGGTGGAATGGTCTACAACGAATATCTGGTACAGGCAATCGTATCCAGCTGCAGTTGGATCGCACCTGTGTACGCCTATCCGGGAGAATTCGAGCTAGAGGCCATGGCCGCCGGTGCAATCCGAGTTTTGTCTGGGCAAGAGCAGGCAAAGCACTACACGGGTCAACCCGTCTGGTCTGCGGATTCTGTCCCCGGTTTGGCTGGTCTGTAAATCACTCATAAGCAAACATCCCCGTGAACTGCACCCCATTTGTTAGACAGTATGATATACTATCTAACAAGTGGGGTGTTTTGCTATGCCAAAGGGAGTAC
>ENA-ORCP01000499-ORCP01000499.1-human-gut-metagenome-genome-assembly--contig:-NODE-499-length-35162-cov-6.471740_pt1 | contig 35162 bp, 30 predicted proteins | sample MGYA00242990_ERZ507991 | MGnify/ENA primary metagenome ERZ507991 (study PRJEB26167, sample SAMN06115496) | human gut metagenome | host: Homo sapiens | place: China:Henan | collected 2015-05-07 | study... | reverse complement strand
ATATTCCATTTACTTAAAATAAATAGATTCGCCATTACTTTCATGCCCGAGGCTCTATTCTCTGGAATTGGAATATCCATGTTTTTAATAGAGATTGTAGGGTCAAAATGGTTGAATATTGATAATGATATTGTAGCTCTCTGCTTCTATTATATTATTTTCCCGTCACTTATGCAGTCGTTACTTCTCCTGATTCAAGGAACTTTTATCAAGATGAAAAAAGTCAAATAATATTTCATACGATAAATAAGTTGAAATCCGCTGAAACTTCGTAACTTGCAGCCGAAAAACCAATTGACACCACTCAATCCCATGGAAAATAGTTCACTCCGCAATGCAGGGCTATCCCTTTGGGATGGAGCAAACACCCAAAACCGTGTGGGCAACGTGCGCGTGGTGGTGAGCGATGCATACCACTGCAGTAACATGGGTCACGATGCCTGTCCGTCAGGACGGCGATTATGAGTAACCGGGTACGCCGTCAGGCGTGCCCGGAGAGCGGCCACTCAATGAAATGGCTTCCGACAGGAGGCCGATTAGAGAATAGGTGACCATGTCTATAAAATCGGCGTGCCTACGGACGCCCTCCCCTTGATTTGATGGTCCCGGCACGCTGACGGCGTACCGGGTTACTAATAAACATCGTTCTGCGAACGTTTTTTTGAAGCAATTACAGCCGTTCACTTGGTTTGTTCGCTGAAACTTCGTAAATTGCAAAACAAAAATCATAATCTATGAAAATGTCAATTATCGCCTATCTGCCGCCTATCGCAGGGATTATTGGCGCCATTATCGGTGCCCGTATCTACCACAAAAATAAGCGTAAGAGGGAAAAATAACCCGGGTTGGCACGGTTAAAAGCTGTTTTTTATTGAAAAGAAAGGGGCGGATTGCGGCAGATTTAGTAAATTTGCACTTTGAACTTAAAACATTACTTAACAATGGATTTGTTTGATAAAATCTCGGCCGACATCAAGACGGCCATGCTGGCTCGCGAAAAGGTGCGTCTCGAAACACTCCGCGGCATCAAAAAAGAATTTCTTGAAGCTAAAACAGCCAAGGGTTCCGACGGCACTCTCGCCGATGACCAGGCTACTAAAATACTTGCAAAAATGGCCAAGCAGCGCCGTGAGACGGCCGCTATCTATGCCGAACAGAACCGTCCGGAACTCGCCGAGAATGAGCTGGCCGAAGCTGCCGTGATTGAGGAGTATCTGCCCAAACAGCTCTCGGAGGAGGAACTGACTGCCGAACTCAAGAAAATCATTGCCGAAACCGGCGCCACTTCGCAGAAGGAGATGGGCCGTGTGATGGGCGTGGCTTCCAAGGCGCTTGCCGGCCGTGCCGATGGCAAGGCGATATCGGCCAAGGTGCGCGAACTGCTCTCATAACCCCCTAACATTCAAAACAACAACATACCCAAAATGCTTACACTTCAACAGATAAAGGAAGCCCCCCAACATATCATTGAGCGTCTGGCCGTGAAAGGCTTTGACGGCCAGCAGGTCATAAACCGCGTAGTGGAGCTTGACAACGAGCGCAAACGCCTGCAGCTCAACAACGACAATAAATCCGCCGAACTCAACAAGCTCGCATCGCAGATCGGTGCCCTCATGAAACAGGGCAAGAAGGATGAAGCCACTCAGATAAAAGAGGCTGTAGCAGCCATAAAGGAGGACCAGAAGACGATTGCCGCAGACCTCGCGGCTACCGAGAAGGAAATTCGCGACCTGTTGCTCACAGTGCCCAATGTACCGTGCCAGATGGTGCCCGAAGGCACTTCGGCAGCCGACAATGTGGTTGAGAAAACCGGAGGTCCCATGCCCGAACTTCCCGCCGATGCGCTCCCCCACTGGGAACTGGCAAAGAAATACAACATCATCGACTTTGACCTCGGCGTGAAAATCACCGGTGCAGGATTCCCTGTCTATATAGGCAAGGGCGCACGCCTTCAGCGCGCCCTCATCCAGTTTTTCCTCGATGAGGCAGGAAAGGCCGGATACCTTGAAATTCAGCCTCCTTATGTTGTCAATGAAGCCTCGGGCTACGGCACAGGACAGCTCCCCGACAAGGAGGGCCAGATGTACTACGTGAATGAGGACAACCTCTACCTCATCCCCACAGCCGAAGTTCCTGTGACCAACATCTACCGCGACGTGATTATTCCCGGCGACCAGCTCCCGAAGAAAAACTGCGCATACTCGGCATGTTTCCGCCGTGAGGCCGGCAGCTACGGCAAGGATGTGCGCGGCCTTAACCGTCTGCATCAGTTCGACAAGGTTGAAATTGTGCGCATAGAGCGCCCCGAAGACTCCTACGCCGCTCTCGAGGAGATGAAGGACCATGTGCAGCATCTTCTTGAGGAACTCGGATTGCCCTGGCACATTCTCCGTTTGTGTGGCGGCGACATGAGCTTCACTTCGGCCATCACATTCGATTTCGAGGTGTTCTCCGCTGCTCAGAAACGCTGGCTGGAGGTGTCGTCGGTGTCAAACTTCGAGACCTATCAGGCCAACCGACTCAAATGCCGCTATCGTGCTGAAGACAAAAAGACACGCCTCTGCCACACACTCAACGGTTCGGCGCTGGCTCTTCCACGCATCATGGCCGCACTCCTTGAAAACAATCAGACCCCCGAAGGCATAGTAGTGCCTGAATGTCTGCGCAAATACACCGGCTTCTCAATCATTGACTAAGGCCGGACTCAGTGGAAAAGAAAACCATCTGGGACTTGCACCGCGACTCTGTCGAGCAATACCGCAGCAAGGAGAAACTTCCGCTGACGGTGGTGCTCGACAATGTTCGTTCGCTCAACAACATAGGGTCAGTGTTCCGCACCTCCGACGCTTTTCTTGTGGACCGCATAATGCTCTGCGGCATAACGGCCTGCCCCCCCTCGGCCGAAATCCACAAAACAGCTCTCGGAGCCGAGGAGTCGGTGGAATGGGAGTATTTCGCCGACACCACGGAGTGCATTGACGAGCTGCGGCGACGCGGCTACACGGTGTGCGTGCTCGAGCAGGTGAAAGGGAGCGTGGAACTTGACCGCTACATCGTTGACCCTTCGCAGAAATATGCTATTGTGGCGGGTCATGAGGTGCACGGCGTGGATCCGCGCGTGGTGGATAAGGCCGACGTGTGCCTTGAGATTCCACAGTTCGGCACCAAACATTCGCTCAATGTGTCGGTAAGTACCGGTCTGGCACTCTGGCACTTTTTCACGGCCATGCGTCCGGAAACCAAAAAATGAATCATGGGAAAGAACAAACTGAAGAAATTTAAGGAAATGGAGGATATTGAATTTGTGTTTCAATATCCGTGGGCACGCGTGCAGTCGGAGGGCTTTCCTCTGCGTGGGCGCTGGCTTTCCGATTTTTTCCACAATGACCGTCCGATAGTGCTGGAACTCGGCTGCGGCAAAGGCGAATACACCGTAGGGCTTGCTCAGGCACATCCCGAATGCAACTACATTGGCATTGATATCAAAGGAGCGCGAATGTGGACCGGCGCGAGCCGCGCAAGGGATTTAGGCCTGAAAAATGTTGCGTTCCTGCGCACCGACATTGAACTGCTCCCGCATTTCTTTGCTCCTGAAGAGGTGGCCGAAATCTGGATTACGTTCCCTGACCCGCAGATGAAGAAAACGCGCAAGCGCCTAACATCCACACGCTTCATGGAGCTTTACCGAAAGGTGACATCCCCTGATGCCACTATCCACCTCAAGACCGACAGCCCATTCCTCTACACCTACACCCGCGAAATGGCCGCGCTCAACGGCCTCGACGTTGTCACCGACACGGCCAACCTCTACACCTCCCACGCCGGAAACCCCATACTCAACATCCGTACCTACTATGAACAGCAATGGCTGGACCGCGGACTGACAATCAAATATCTCGCTTTCCGGCTTGACCATGCCACTCAGCTTGCCGAGCCCGAAATAGAGATTGAACGCGACACCTACCGCAGCTTTTCGCGCGGCGAACTGCAGATGCCGCAATTGCTTAACGAACACAACTAAACACCCCCAAAAATGGAACGTCTTTATCCTCAGCTTATAACCGATGCGCTATCAACCGTGCGCTATCCCGGTAACGGTAAAAACATTGTGGAACTCGGCATGGTTGCCGATGACATACGCATAGATGGCTCCAAGGTGAGCTTCTCGCTTGTGTTTCAGAAACCTACCGACCCTTTCATGCGCTCGCTCGTGAAAAGCGCCGAAGCCGCCATCCACACCCGCATATCGCCCGAAGTTGAAGTGACAGTGAACACTATTGTGCCGCAGGCAGCTCCGCAGAAAAAGCCGGCTCTTCCGGGCGTAAAAAACATCATAGGAGTGTCATCGGGCAAAGGCGGCGTGGGCAAATCCACCGTAGCCTCTAATCTCGCCGTGGCTCTTGCCCGCGAGGGTTATAAGGTTGGGCTGCTTGACGCCGACATTTTCGGACCTTCGGTGCCCAAGATGTTCGGACTTGAAGATGCAGAACTTTACATGCATGAAGTCGACGGACGCCAGCTCATCATACCTGCCGAACGTTACGGAGTGAAGGTGCTGTCAATCGGATTCCTCGTTGACAAGAACGCCCCGGTGCTCTGGCGCGGCAGCATGGCCTCCAACGCACTGCGCCAGCTGATTGAGGAAGCCGACTGGGGCGAGCTTGACTATTTCCTCATTGACATGCCTCCCGGAACCAGCGACATCCATCTTACCCTCGTGCAGACTCTCGCTCTTACAGGCGTGGTGGTTGTCACCACTCCGCAGGCCGTGGCTCTTGCCGACGCCCGCAAGGGAATAGCCATGTTCACCTCCGACAAGGTCAACGTCCCCGTGCTCGGCCTCGTTGAAAACATGGCCTGGTTCACCCCCGAGAAGCACCCCGATGAGCGCTACTACATCTTTGGCCGCGAGGGCGGCGTGGAGCTTGCCCGCGAGTTCGGCGTGAAGCTCCTGGCTCAGATTCCCATTGTTGGCTCCATCTGCGACAAAGGCGATGAAGGCGAGCCTATTGCCATGTCCGACACCATCACAGGCCAGGCTTTCATGCACCTTGCCCACGAGGTTATCGAGGCCGTGGATGAGCGCAATTCATCGCTTCCTCCCACTGTAAAAGTCGACGTTACAAAGCGCTAATATGCAGACTGTACTGTTCCATTCAACGATTTTCGGCCCCATCCATTCGCGCCGCCTCGGCACCTCTCTCGGAGTGAACCTCTCGCCCGCCGACGGCAAGACCTGCTCCTTCGACTGCCTCTACTGCGAAGCAGGATTCAATGCGCAAGGACCCGGTAAGGCCGGGCTGCCCACTCGCGCCGACGTTGGCCGCCTTCTCGAGGAGAAACTAAGCGAAATGAAAGCGGCCAATCAGCCCCTCGACGTGATTACCTTCTCAGGGAACGGAGAGCCTACACTTCACCCTGATTTCGAGGGCATAATTGATGACACTATCTGCCTGCGCGACAAGTATTTCCCCGAAGTAAAAATAAGCGTTCTGAGCAATTCCACGCGCCTTGACCGCCCCGCCGTGCAGCGCGCGCTCCTGAAGGTCGACAACAACATTCTGAAACTCGACTCGGCCATCGACTCCACCATGCGCCTGATTGACCGTCCGACATCGCCCGATTTCACTGTGGCAAAGGCAGTTGAAGACATAAGACATTTCGGTTCGCAGGCCATTGTTCAAACCATGATGCTCCGGGGCAAAATCGACGGCAAGACTCTCGACAACACCACTCCCGCTGAAGTCAACGCACTAATTGACGCTTACCGCCTAATAAATCCGCGCGAAGTGATGCTCTACTCCATTGACCGCCGCACTCCCTGCGAAACCCTTTCCAAGGTGCCGCTACCCGAACTTGAAACCATTGCTGAAAAAATACGCGCTGCCGGCATAGCCGTGCAGGTCAACTGACATCCCCCCATGGCCGAACCAGATCTCATCATTCCGGCACCTCTTGCCGAAGGCGATAAAATAGTCATACTCTCACCTGCCGGCGTGACACGTCCTCAGAACGTCTACAATGCCCTTCCGGTGCTTCAGGGCCTCGGCTGGGAGCCTTATACCTCCAAGCATGCTTTCGGCCGCCACGGTACTTACAGCGGCACTGACGATGAACGTTACGCCGACCTCGAGGAGGCGCTGCTCGACCCCGAAGTGAAAGCCATCCTCTGTTCGCGCGGCGGCTACGGCGCAGTGCATCTTCTTGACCGGCTTGACCGGCTGCCACTCCGCGAGAATGCAAAATGGATAATAGGATTCAGCGACATCTCGGCGCTCCACGCCCTCATGCACCGCCACGGCATAGCCTCAATCCACGGCCCGATGGCCAAGCACATAGCCTCACATCATGGAGAGGATGAAGATTCGCAGTCGCTTTTCGCTATTCTTAAAGGGGAGCGGCCGACTTACAATATCGACCCGCATACACTGAACCGTCAGGGTGAAGCTCACGGGCCGCTGCTCGGCGGCAATATGGCTGTGCTGACCGGCCTCATAAATACGCCTTATGATGTTTTTAAGCCCGGAGCTATACTCTTTATTGAAGACGTATCGGAACCGGTCTACAAAATTGAGCGAATGATGTATCAGCTTAAGCTTTCGGGCGTGCTCGGCAAGCTAAATGGCCTGATTGTTGGAGCATTCACCGAGTATTCGCCCGATGCCGACTTCAAGTCCATGGAGCAGATGGTCAGCGAGATGGTGAGTGAATATGACTACCCGGTGGCCTATGGCATCCCGTTTGGTCATGGCTCTGACATAATGCCGTTCATCGAGAGTCACCCGGCCACCCTCACAGTAACCGAAGTAGGCGTCACCATCGCCCACTCCTAATATCCTGTATTTTCGCCGACTTGTAGGGACGTGCCTTCGGCACGTATCTTATTTAAAATCCACATTTTAAGAACAATTTTTTCTTTCTAAAGAGCAATTTTAGAAATAACATTGAATAGCAGAGAGAAGTATGGCGCGTTAATCGTTGTTGTTGCCGAAGAAATTAAGCAGGAACAGGAACAGGTTGATGAAATCAAGATAAAGCGTTAGGGCGCCTAAAGTGGCAAGCTGGCTTGTGTATTCGGCAGGAGCCATCTGAGTCATGCGTTTCACTTGCTGGGTGTCCCATGCGGTAAGTCCGATGAAAATGAGCACTCCGGCGGCAGAAATTATCCATTCCATTGTGGTGGATTTCAGGAAAATGTTCACCAATGCAACTATAATCAGGCCGAAGAGACACATTGTGAGAATCGATCCCCACCGGCTGAGATCACGGTTAGTGAAATATCCGTAGACGCTCATTGCGCCGAAAACTGCAGCAGTGATGAAGAAAGTTTTTGCTATCGACACTCCCGAATAGGCAAAAATTATGGGAAAGAGCATGAAGCCGTTGACAACCGCAAACAGATAGAAAAGAAGTGTGGCCGTTGAGCCGCGCATGCGGTTCATGCCACCGCTTATGGCCATCACAAGCAGCAGTTCGGCTCCGAAAATCACCCACATGGCCCATGAGTGAGATGCGAAGAAGGTTATAACAGCCGGTGATGAGGCACAAAACCATGCCGTGAGCCCGCTTACGAGCATGGCGAGAAACATCTTGAAATATACGCGCTTCATCACCTGGCTCACTTTATAGGTCAGAGCATCATTCCGGGGGTCGCGCCCCGACAGCGAATCATAATAAGTGTTCATAGCAATTTTGATTATTGAAACAGTTCAATATCTATAACAATTTTTGGGGCCTGATTGTTAAGAATCCCTTTAAAATACTTAACTTTGCCCGCTAACAATCTCAAACATGAAAAAGATACTCAAAACCCTCAGCCTCCTTCTCATTATCGTTTCATCCATTACGGTCACGGCTCAGAGCCGTAAGGGCGTTTCCATTCTCGGTGACTCCTACTCTACGTTCAGCGGATTCGTACAGCCCGATACCAATCGCGTGTGGTACGGCTGGAATCCAAAGGCCGAGCAGACCAATGTTGACAACGTCAACCAGACATGGTGGCACCTTCTCATCAAGGAAAACGGTTGCCGCTTGGTGAAAAACAACTCCTTTTCGGGCGCCACAATATGCAACACCGGCTATAAGGGCAACGACTACACTGACCGGTCCTTTGTGTCAAGAGCCAAGGACCTCGGCTCGCCCGACATGATTTATGTATTCGGAGGGACCAACGACGACTGGGCAAAATCGCCTCTGGGCGAATTCAAATATGCCGACTGGACAAAAGATGACCTCTTCCAGGTGCGCCCCGCAACGGCATGCATGCTCGCCACTATGATTGACTATTATCCCGGCACAGAGATTGTGGTGATTATCAACAGCGAGCTCCGGCCCGAAATCACTGAATCGCTGGCTACGATTGCCAAGCATTATGGATTGCCGGTTGTGCGCCTGCACGACATTGAGAAACGTGCCGGCCATCCAACAATCAAAGGGATGCGTCAGATTGCCGATCAAGTTGCGGCCGCAACTCTCCGCTAACGGCCAAACACCTTTTTGCCTGCCACATAGGTGGCGTTCACCATATTGTCTGGAGCAAGCGTCAGCATCACAAACAGTTTGTCGGCCAAAGAGTTGGCAAACTGCATGCGCCATTGCGTGAATTCGCCGGCATTGAAGTCGATTACAGCGATATCAGCCTCATTTCCGGGACGCAACGCGCCTATGCAGTCATCGAGATGCAAGGCTTTGGCTCCGCCGAGCGTAGCGAGGTAAAAGCCTCGGAGTGCATCCAGGCCGTAATTATTTATCATCCCGCACTTGTAAGCGTCGCCGAGCTGTCTTATGACCGAAAAATTGGTGCCCGCACCAATGTCAGTGCCAATCCCCACGCGGCACCGCCTCCCCTCCCTCTGTGAATCGGGGATGCTGAACCTACCGTCGCCTAAAAACAGATTCGATGAAGGGCAGTGAGCTATCCCGCACTCACGGTTATGGAGTACGGTCCATTCCCTGCTGTCCATCACGCAGCAATGGGCCATAACTGTGCGCTTATCCATCAGTCCGTAACGCTCATAAACGGCTGTATAGTCCACGGCATCGGGGAAAAGTTCCTTTACCCAGCGTATCTCGGCCTCCGATTCATTGAGATGGGAGTGGAGATACACGCCTTCGCCTATATGTTTCTGATACAGTTCACCTGCCAGTTTCAGCTGCTCGGGAGTGCTTGTAGGAGCGAACCGAGGGATAACGGCATAAAGCTGCCGCCCGCGTCCATGCCATTTCATAAGCAACTCTTCTGATAGTTCAACGGATTCACGCGCAGAACGGTCGCGCAGATTGTCGGGCAGATTGCGGTCCTGAAGCACTTTACCCGTAATCATTCGCGTGTTATAACGTTCCGATTCCTCAAAAAAAGCATCGACGGAGGTAGCAAACGTAGTGCTGAACACATTGGCCGTAGTTGTCCCCTGGCTCAAAATCTGCCGGAAAAACACCTTCGCGGTAGCCGCGGCAAAATCCTTGTCGGCAAAAAGCGCCTCGGTTGGAAATGTGTATTGCCGCAGCCAGTCAAGAAGCGTATCACCGAATGAAGCTATCATGGGCGACTGCACATAGTGCGTATGGCAGTCAATGAACCCGGGCAATATAAGTTTTGAGTCATCGTAACGGTCAATAATCTCAAGTCCGCGATAGCTTTCGGAGAGCGTAGCGAAATTGCCCACAGCCTCAATCACTCCATCTGACATGACTATCAGCCCGTCGGAGATATAATCATAGCATTCTTTGGCTCCTACGACAAAAGGGTCGGCTTTGAATGTGAGAATATTGCCGCGGATACCGGTACGGCCCATTCCCGATGATTCACGCATGGTGGTTTCGTTATTGGTCATCGCTGTTCTGGTTATGCATTAGTCATAACGTATTGCGGCCTCGAAAGTTCCTATTTGCCATTCTCAAGCGCCGACAATATGGCCCCTTCAAGGCGGCCAAAAGGATAGCAGTCGGCAAAATACCACTGGCCGTCAATGCGCTCAAACAGAATCACCACAGAGTTTACATCCGCCTCCGCATCGGGACTCTTACGCCAGGCGCTGTAAATAACGCTGTCGTGCCCTATATCGTGCCAATCGCCAAGCTCTACGGGCTGGTCAAACTCATCCTTTCCGTCGGCATGGCCATAGAACGGGAAAAAACCTTCAGAGTCGAGCACCTTCACAGCTGTCTGCAACACCCCGACATAGGGCATAATCAAATCCTCCACCGGTTCCGCTTCCGACACCCTACAGCGGCTGAGCCTAAAAGTCTTGTCGGCATTGAACTTTTTCAGAAACGAACTGAATTTTTCGCCCGGAGCCTGATTGCACGGCGCTGACGCCGGTATTTTCAGAGCCGACAGTCCTTCATAGTAAGCCGCTGGAATGCTATACCAATGGGGCTTGACATCCTCTTCCACGACAGCAGAGTCAATGGCTTCCCACGCATCCACCACCGCCACAGTATCGCAATAATCCGCACTGTCAATCCCGGATGTCACAACTGGTTCTGCCGAAACAGCCATCACGCCTCCCGCAGCCGCAACCACGGCTCCAAGAAACAGCTTTCTGAAAAAATAACCTCTATTCATGTTCGTTCAGTTTAATGCGCTACAAATATAGCAATTTAAATTGGATAATAGCCAACAAAACAAAGCGTGGGTTAACGGTATAATATTGCTGCGACTCCTTGACAGCGGCAATCTTGAAAGGGGAATTCACTCAAGCTCCTACCTTTCATCGTTTTTTGTTTTGCCAAAAAATGCTTTCAATTAATGTCGGGCCGGGAATCAGACTCGGTCCTGATTATTCTCATGAAGCTGGAATCATTTCCTGATGATGGAATATATTGCTAACTTTGCATAACCTTTGGAAGGAGACGCCGAGAATCTCGCCGTATATTTGACGAGCCGATTACTTGCAGCCCTCGAACAGGATAACTAAAATACAGTCAAGTTATGAACTGGATTATTCTTATCTTAGCCGGGCTAATGGAAGTCGGCTTTACATTTTGTCTTGGCAAGACCAAGACCGCAACGGGCCAGGAACTTGTATGGTGGTGGGCCGGATTCATTACCGCGCTGTCATTAAGTATGTTTTTAATGGCAAAAGCCGCCGAGCGATTGCCAATCGGCACTGTATATCCGGTGTGGACAGGTATCGGTGCAGTGGGAGCAGTCATCGTCGGCATCGTGTTTTTCCACGAACCGGCCACCTTCTGGCGTATCTTCTTTTTTACAACCCTTATTCTTTCGATTATCGGACTTAAAGTATTAGGATGATGACACGGACTATGCGACAATTCAAGCAGCAACTGCCTGCTGAAGAAACAGAAAGAATATTGCGGAACGGGAAATATTGCGTACTGGCAGTTGCGGGCGATGATGATTTTCCCTACGCGGTTCCCGTCAACTATGTTTACGACGGAACCTCTATTTACATCCACTCCGCAGCGCAGGGGCATAAGATTGATGCTATCAGGCGCAATCCCAAATGCTCGCTGTGTATTGTCGACAAAGACGATGTGATACCCCAAGAATTTACCTCCTATTTCCGAAGTGTGATAGTGTTCGGGACAGCTCATTTCGTGGTATCGACGGAGCATAAGATTGCGGCTCTCCGGCTACTGGGCGACAAATACAGCCCCGGAATCGCCCCCGATGCCGAAATAGCCCGATTCATAAAGTCGGTCAGCATTGTCAGAATAGATATCACCCGTGTCACCGGCAAAGAGGCCATCGAACTGACAAGGGGAAGGAAAAAGGAGTAATCTTATTCGTAATCGATGCGCTCTATCTTGAAGATGAGGGTGTGGGTGCCTGAGGGATAGTCCTTGGATTCGGTTTGGCCCGGAAGGGTGACGGCAGCGGTGGCTCCCTCGGGGACTGTGAAGCGCCAAATCCATTTGTCGCCTTCGTAATGCCATTCGCTGCTCACAGTACCGGCAGCCGACCGATAAGAGGCTTTGACAAATCCGAGACGCTTGTCGGGGACAGGCTTCATCACAATGCGTTTGAATCCGGGCTGCGTGGTGTCGGCAGCGATGCCGGCCATGGTTTCCCACATCCACTCGCACACGCAACCGTAGGCGTAATGGTTGAAACTGTTCATGCCGCGCGGCCCCATCCCCTGCTCTATCATATAGCTGTTCCAGCGCTCCCAGATGGTGGTTGCGCCATTGTCAATGGAGTAAAGCCAGCTCGGATTCTTGCGCTGCAGCAGGAGCTCGTAGGCAATGTCGGTCATGTCGTTTTCGGTAAGTGTAGGCATGAGAATAGAGGTGCCGAGGAAGCCTGTCTGGAGGCAGTTGTCGTGCTGCTCGAAATTCTTGCGGAGGCGCGCTTTCATTGCCTCTTTCGCATCGCCATCGACAAGGCGGTTTTTGAGGGCGAACAGAGCCGGAGTCTGCATGGTGTTTAGAATTTCAAGCTTGAACTGCCCATCGGGCTCGAGAAAGCGGCTCAGGATGTATTTGCGGGCATTATCGGCCATGTCCTGATACTTGGCGGCATCGCGCCCGGTGGCCTTGGCCATGTCGCGCATCATCTCGGCATCCATGAGCCAATAGCTTGCGCTGAGATAGTTCCAGTATTCATAGGCTTCGGGGCGCACATGCCAGTTGCCGTTATGGTCCTGAAAGTCTTTGCCGCCTCCGCAGCTTTCAAGCGGCTCGTAGCTGAGCCAGTCGGCCCACTGATAGTTGCCGTTTTCGCCAACGAGTGCGTGATGGTCGTATTTCACTTCGTTGATATGGTTCATGTAACGCTCCATCGATTCCCAGCTTTCATCAACGATTGTGTTGTCGCCAAACTGTTTCCAGACCACCCAAGGCACAATCACTCCCGCATCGGACCATCCGAGACGCGTCATTTCATTGCCATACTGCGCGAGGGGGGCAACGCCGGGGAAGCCTCCGAGAGGGTGCTGACTGTCACGCATGTCGCGCATCCATTTGTGGAAGAAGTCGCGGGTATCGGCAAAAAATGTTCCGGCCTCGGCAAACACCTGAGTGTCGGCAGTCCAGCCCAGGCGCTCGTTGCGCTGCGGACAGTCGGTAGTGACGGAGAGATAGTTGGACCGCTGGCTCCACAGAGTATTGGAAATCAGCTTGTTCACCATCTCGTTGCCGGTAACTATGCTGCCAGTTTCCATGTCGGCGCTGATGGAGCTGACCGGCACAGACTCTATCGACTTGATTTTCACTACGTCATCGGCTGTAACCGACACATAGCGATAACCGAAAAATGTGGTTCGGGGCTGATATTTGGAGTAGCCTTTTGAATTTGCAAAAGTGTACTTAAGAATCATTCCCGTATCAGGCACGCGAAGATTCAAGCGGTGGCAGCTCCCCTCGGGGCCGTCCATGCCGCGTTTTTTTGCTCCGTTGCCATCGTTGAGCAGCTCGGCGGGCAGACAGGTGAGTGTTGTGCCCTCCTTGGCTTTGAACTCAAATGCGGGCACCGCGGCGCAGTTCTGACCGAAGTCAACTACAAGTGTCTCTCCGGGCGCCAGCGTTATCTCCTGACCGGGGCGATAGGTTCGCGTTCTTACGACCGTGCCGAATTCATCACCGTTATCCCCGGTTACACCGTTCCAGGTGTAGACCTCGCGCGGTTTCAGAGCGAGATCATGACGCATATAGATTTCGGCACCGGACGTGGGTAGAATCTCGCCATGGAATTCCCTGTTGACTTCGGGAGCCGACAGTTTATCGGGGGTAAGATAGCCGGCTTTTTCGCGGGCGTCATACTCCTCGCCGTCGAAAATAGCGGCGTGTTTCACCGGTCCGGCTATTCCGGCTTTCCAGTCACGGGAGTTGGTTCCGAAGAGTTCTTTGGATCCGTCGGTATAAGTTAGCTCAAGAACGCCGCGAAAAGCCGTTTTTTTACCCACCATTCCGTCATGGCCGCCGGGGGTGATGATTTTATCGGCCCACCATCCGGGAGTAGACTGTACGGCGAGTTGATTCTCGGCATTGGCTTTTCTGTTTAAAGCATCTGTAATGTCATAGGTAAAGGAGCGCTTGGTCTTCTCGGGATGCGTGAAGCCCGGCTTGAGCACTTCCTGGCCGATTAGTTTGCCATTGACATAAAGATCGTACACACCCAACCCGGCAGTCATCCATTTGGCCGAGGCTACATTCTTGCAGTTTTTCAGGGTGGCAACGAACCAGCTTGACCCGTCGGCAGCGCGGCGTCCGTCATGAACCTGACCTGTGACCACCGGCGCATCTGCAGCCGAAATCCATTCCGATTGCGACCATGCCGAATTGTCGAGAGTCCGGGTAAGTGTTCCTACTGTTTTCTGCGGAGCGGCCTGCGCCATACCCGCAACTGCCAAAAGGGCAGCCGCAGCAAAGATTCTGATTGGGTTATTGATTTTCATGTCAGGAGTAATGTGATGAATGTTCACAAAATTACCCCAAAAAACGCGACAAATCAAGCCTATTTATGTAATTGACACGATTTTAGTAAAAATGGATCGTTTTTGAGCCGCCAAAATAAAATCATTCTATTGATTATCAGCTTGTTCCACTTCTTCAGAATGAATAGCCGAATAAACAATTGAAGCTTTAGCGGGTCCTACTATGGCGGCTATATCGTCAAGGTCGGCCTCGCTCACGCGCTTGAATGAGCGGAAATGTGAAAGCAACGCCTCACGCGTTTTCACTCCTATGCCCTTAATGCCGTCGAGAGCCGATACGGTCTGGCTCTTGCTGCGGCGGTTTCGGTGATGCGTGATGCCGAAGCGATGGGCTTCATCGCGCATGTGCTGGACCACGCGGAGCGTCTCGCTGTTTTTGTCAATGTAGAGCGGGATAGAGTCGCCCGGGAAATATATTTCCTCAAGGCGTTTGGCGATTCCGGCCACAGCTATTACACCACGCAGCCCCATCCCCTCCAAAGCTTCCACAGCCGCCGAGAGCTGCCCTTTTCCGCCGTCAACCACTATGAGCTGCGGCAGTTCTTTCCCTTCATGCATCAGTCGGGTGTAACGGCGTGTGAGCACCTCCTTCATCGAGGCGAAATCATCGGGGCCTTCCACCGTTTTGATGTTGAAATGGCGATAGTCGCTCTTGTAGGGTTTGCCGTCACGAAACACCACGCAGGAAGCCACCGGGTTCGTTCCCTGAATGTTTGAGTTATCGAAGCACTCAATGTGGCGCGGCAGCACGTTAAGGCGAAAATCGGCCTTCATGCGCTCAAGGAGCTTGTTGGTGCGCTCCTCGGGATTGTGGCGCTCAAGGTGTTTGAGTGTGTCAATTTTATACTGCCGCGCGTTGCGCTGCGACACTTCAAGAAGCTTGGCCTTATCGCCCTTCTGAGGCACAATAAAGGTGACCCCGGGCATATCTGTGTCGGGCTTTTCGGCCACTATCACCTCCTCGAACTGAGCGCCGAGCTGCAGACGGATTTCATCCATGGCATAACTTAGAAGCTGTGGGGCTGTCTCATCGAGGCGGCGTTTATATTCCAGCGTCACGGAGCTTACCACTGCCCCACGGCGCACATGCATGTAATTTATATATACATCACGGCCACCATCATCATCAATGCCGAACACATCAACATCGCCTATGGTCTGACTCACAATCACGCTTTTGGCCGTGTAACGGCTCACAAGATCATACTTCTCCTTCAGCTCCTGCGCCTCCTCGAAGCGCAGTTCCTCGGCAAGCTTCTGCATTTCGGCACGCAGATGGTCGAGCAGCTCGTTCATGTCGCCGCGCAGAATCTGCTTCACACGTTCAATCTGCTTGCCGTATTCCTCCTCACTCACCATGCCCGCGCAGGGACCGTTGCATCGTTTGAGATGGTAATCGAGGCAGAGCCTCCCCTTCCCTTTCGCAATGTATTCGGGGGTTATTGCATGGCGGCATGAGCGAAGCTTATAGAGATCGCGGATAAGGTCGAGCACGGTTCGGGCCGAAGACGTATCGGTGTACGGACCGTAATACTTCGAGCCGTCCTTGATGCGTTTTCGCGTCATGAAAACGCGAGGAAAGCACTCCTTGGTCACCACAATCCATGGATAGGATTTATCGTCCTTCAGCAACACATTATAACGCGGCTGATATTCCTTAATCATGGAGTTTTCAAGATTGAGGGCGTCCTGTTCGGTGGGTACAACTATATAGCGCATGTCCACGATGGCCCGCACCAGCAGATTGGTGCGGAGCGAATCATGAGTGCGGTTGAAATAGGATGATACGCGGCGCTTGAGGTTTTTGGCTTTCCCCACATAAATCACATTACCCTCGGAGTCGTAGTAGAGGTACACTCCGGGGGTAGTGGGAAGAATAGATATTTTTTCTTCGAGTTCGGCCGATTTCTTGTGTTTTGCCATAGATGAAAGAGAGGAGAAATTTCAGTTCGGTGTTCACCCTTAAAGGGCGGCATCAATAAGCGATAAGAGAAGTCACCTCAGCATCGGCAGGCATAGCTGCTCTACCGTTGAGAGCGGTGATTTCAAGGATGAAGCTGATATAGATTTTTTTAGGATTCATGCTCTTCACAAGCTCATAGACTGCAGCCATTGTTCCGCCGGTTGCAAGGACATCGTCATGAATCACCACGATATCATCGGGTGTTATCGCGTCGCGATGAATCTCTATGGTGTCCTTTCCATACTCTTTATTGAAAGAGCAGCTGATTGTGTCGGCCGGAAGTTTACCGGGCTTGCGTGCCGGCACGAATCCGGCGCCGAGTTCAAAGGCAAGAATTGAGCCTCCAATGAAGCCGCGCGATTCTATCCCAACCACCTTGGTTATGCCTTTATGGCGATAAATCTGCGAGAGGTCCCAGCCGATGATGTGGAGAGCGCGAGGGTCCTTAAAAGCGGTTGTGAGGTCCTTGAAGATGACTCCTTTTTTGGGGAAATCAACAATGTCACGCACTTTCGATTTTACGTATTCCATGTTTGATAGGTTTTATTGTTAATGGTTTGATTTTGTCAATGTTGAGAGTGTTCCACGTGGAACATTACTGATTGTTTCACCGGCCGAGAAGCAGTAACAGAATATTGATGTCGCTCGGCGAAATGCCGGGGATACGCGAAGCCTGGGCAATAGTCTCGGGCTGAATTCTGGCAAGCTTCTGTCGGGCTTCGGTCGAGATTGAGGTTATGGTTGAGTAATCAATGCGGTCACTGAGCTTAACGTTTTCAAGCCGGTGAATCTTGTCGGCAATGAGTTGCTCACGCTCAATATAGCCTTGATACTTCATCTTGATTTCAGCAGCCTCAATGATTTCATCGCGGCGTTCCTCCTCAATGTTCTCAGAGATAAAAGACGCGAGAAGGGGAAGATGTTCGGCGAGACTCACAAGCGTGAGCTGAGGACGGAGAATGAGGTCATGGAGCTTGGTGGACTGTCGCAGGGGCGAAACGCCTATCTCCTCAAACCAGGGGTTGACATCGTGCATCTTTACCGAATAATTGTCGGCGAACGCAATCAGCTTTTCAACCTGATGTTTCTTTGAAAGCATGAGCTGGTAACGCTCCTCGGAAGCCAAACCCGCAGCATATCCTTTTGGGGTAAGGCGCATGTCGGCGTCATCCTGGCGGAGGAGTATGCGATATTCGGCGCGCGAAGTGAACATACGGTACGGCTCATCCACACCCTTAGTGACAAGATCATCTATGAGCACTCCTATATAGGCTTCATCACGTCCAAGTGTGAAAGCATCCTCTCCTGCATGACGGCGATGAGCATTGATGCCGGCAACGAGACCCTGCCCGGCCGCTTCCTCATAACCTGTGGTTCCGTTAACCTGACCGGCGAAAAAGAGTCCGCCAACAGCTTTTGTCTCCAACGTATGACGGAGCTGAGTGGGGTCAAAAAAGTCATATTCTATTGCATAGCCGGGACGGTAGATGGCCACATCCTTGAGCGCAGGGATAGACTCAAGCGCCGAAACCTGCACGTCGAGAGGAAGCGAGGAGGAGAAACCGTTGAGATAATACTCCTGGGTGGATTCACCTTCCGGTTCAAGGAAAAGCTGATGCTCATTTTTATCGGCAAAAGTGACTATCTTTGTTTCAATGCTCGGGCAATAGCGGGGACCTATACTCCTGATCTGACCGTTATAGAGCGGCGAGCGGTCAAGACTTGAGCGTAGAATTTCGTGAACGGTGGGATTGGTGTAAAGAATATGACACGGGCGCTGTTTAAGGCAACGCCTAACGGAAGGAAGATAGGAGAACTTGTGGAAATCATCATCGCCATACTGGATGGAGGTAAGTTCCCAGTTGACAGTTCGGCCATCAATTCTTACCGGCGTACCGGTCTTCATGCGGTCAGTCCTGAAGCCAAGATTACGCAATTGCTCTGTAATGCCCGTGGAAGCAGGTTCAGACACACGTCCGCCACAGGTACGGACTTCACCGACATGCATCAGTCCGTTCAGGAAAGTTCCGGCAGTGAGCACAACGCTTTTAGCTTTGAATGTGACACCAAGGGCAGTGGTGACACCCTTAACCTCACCATTGTCAATGACAAGCCCGTTGACAGAGTCCTGCCACATAAATAGATTGTCGGTGTTTTCAAGGACTTTTCGCCACTCGGCACTGAAGCGCATCCTGTCGCTCTGCGAACGCGGACTCCACATAGCTGGGCCTTTTGAACGATTGAGCATACGGAACTGAATAGCCGAACGATCAGTGACAATAGCAGTCATTCCGCCCAAAGCATCAATCTCGCGCACAATCTGCCCTTTTGCAATCCCTCCGATAGCCGGGTTGCAGCTCATCTGCGCAATCTTATTCATATCAATGGTGATAAGGAGCGTGCGCGAGCCGAGGCGGGCAGCGGCATGCGCAGCCTCGCATCCGGCATGGCCGGCACCTATCACTATCACGTCATAGTCAAATCGCATAATATGCTCAAATTATTGAAAAAGTGAAATTTACGTATTTTCAAGAAGAGAGAGAGCTTCATTTTCATGCGCTTCCATAATTTCGCGCTCGCCCGGACCTTTATCGTTTATTCCACAAAGATGTAAAAGGCCGTGAATTATAACGCGGTGAAGTTCAGTAGAATAATCAGCGCCTACCGACTCGGCGTTACTGGCCACGGTGTCAAGCGAAATGAACATATCGCCGCTCACTCGGCGCCCGTGAGTATAGTCGAAGGTGATTATGTCGGTGAAATAGTCGTGATTGAGAAATTGACGGTTTACCTCAATGATTTTTTCATCACTACAGAAAATGTAGGTTAGAGGGCCGAGCAACCTGTTGTGTCTGTGCGCCACCTCTTCAAGCCAGCGCTCCAACAGGGCGGTATCAATTTCGGGAAAAGCCACCTCTTGCGTGGTCCATTGTATCAAACTGTCCATTATCAATGATATTACCCACAAAGTTAGTGAAAATTTCTGATTCTTTGACCCATGAGTTTTTTCGCTCAGTTTTCAAACACATCAATTTTGAGGTTAATTAACAGGAAGTCAACAGAAAATGCAAAATTTAAGCCTCTGAGAATTGAAAATTTGGCGGCGCACGAATATCTTATCGGGATTTTTGCATTCTGAAACGGTTGATTTTGCCTAAATTTGCCTTTATGAAAAAAATCACTTACAGAGCTGAAGAGTGCTCGCTGAAAAATTGGCACGAGGCATTTGAGATTCTCGCGTCATCAGAAAAAGCAGCCATCCTCTCCCGATTCTTCAAAACCGGGAAAGGCGAGTATGGCGAGGGCGACCTGTTTCTCGGAATTCCGGTGCCGGAGGTCAGAGCGGTGTCGCGCCGATTTGCCGCCGCCGAATTTTCGGACGTGCAGAAAATGCTCATGAGTCCTTACCATGAACACCGACTGAGTGCCCTGCTGGTGCTCGTTGAAAAATTTGCCCGGAACCGCCGCTCCCCTACTGCGCGGAAGGAGGTGGTGGATTTTTATCTTGTAAATGCAGCGAGGGCCAACAACTGGGACCTTGTTGACTTGAGCGCGCCGAAGATTCTCGGGGAGTGGATGATTGAGAACCCTTCTCCGGCCCTCCTTGACAGGCTATCGGAAAGCAACTCTCTTTGGGAACAGCGCATAGCCATAGTGAGCACACTCACGCTCATCAGAGCCATGAGGTTTGCCGACACGTTGCGCCTGGCCAAGCGTTTCCTCAGCCACAGCCATCCGCTCATGCATAAAGCTACGGGATGGATGCTCCGTGAAGTAGGGAAGCGCGACATGACAACGCTGCGGGAGTTTCTTGACGAACACGCTGCGCGGATGCCCCGCACAGCTCTGCGTTACGCCATTGAAAAGATGGATGCCGAGGAACGGAAAGCTTATATGGCAATCCCTCGCGCGAAAGAGGGCGTTAAGAGGATGTAATGAAACACCCTCTTAATTTTGTTATTCCAACTTTTTGTAATTATCTTTGCAACTCCAAGCATTGTCTGATTGCCATGAACAAGATTACAGCCACAATACTGACCTTCAATGAGGAACGTCGCATAGAGGCGTGTCTTGAATCGCTGCGCGGTGTTGTCGATGAAATAATAGTCGTGGACTCCTTCTCTACCGACTCCACCCTTGATATATGCCGCCGTTTCGGCTGCCGGATATCGCAGCGCAGAATGGCCGGGTTCGGCGCGCAGCGACAATACGCTACCTCTCTTGCATCCCACGCCTATGTACTCGCCATCGATGCCGATGAAGCACTGTCTCCGGCGCTGCGCGAGTCGTTGCTGGAACTTAAAAAGAAAGGATTCGGCCACAGAGGCTTCAGCATGTCGCGCCTCAATTTTTTCTGCGGGTTCGCTGTGAAACACTGTGGATGGTACCCCGACAGGCAAGTGCGTCTGTTCGACAAACGATACGCCGCCTGGAGCCTGAACGACATAGATGAGCAGGTGATTTTCCGCGATGACGTGGTACCGGAACCACTTGACGGCGATCTGCTCCATTACCGTTGCGACACACTTGACGAATACCTGAGGCGCAGGCTTAAGCAAGCCGACATAAAAGCCCTGAGGATAGCTGAATCGGGCGAGACAATCGGCCCCATGACTCCATACGCCAACGGACTGAAAGCGTTTCTTGAAACCTACGTTGGCCGTGCCGGAGTACTCGACGGACAGGTTGGCTTTGCAATAAGCCGGCAGCATTACCTTGCCGAGCGCCATGCGTGGAAAGCGGCACGCCGAATCCGTGACAAGCACTGAACCCTAAAATCCAACGGAGCGTTCTAAGGAAAAGTAATTTCATCACACAGGAATAATGGAAAAACCTATTGAAGTATATTGCCGGAATCTCGGACATTATATGAAAGTCGACGGCGGGTCATCTGTGGCCGACATGTTTCGCGACAACGCAGAACTGCACTCTTTGCCCACGCCGATGTGCGCGCTTGTTAACAATAAAGTAGAATCACTCGACTTCCCGATATTCGCTCCCAAGACCATAGATTTTCGCGGACTCGACACCCCGGAGGGAAACCGCTCTTACGTGCGGTCACTGTGCATGATGCTCTACCATGCAGTCAACACCCTCATGCCCGGAGCAAGCCTGCGCATAGAGCATTCGCTCGCCAACGGCTACTACTGCCGAATAAGCCGCCCGGGGTCAAAGCCACTGACTGCAGAAGATGTGGCTGACCTCTCGGCCCACATGCGCAGCCTCGTGGAGCGCAATCTGCCCTTTGAGCGAAATGAGAAACTCACGTCTGACGTAATAGAGATTTTCCGCAAGCAGGGTCTTGACGACAAAGTGAAGCTTCTATCGACATTACACGAACTATACACAACCTTCTATACTCTTGACGGTATTTCCGACAGCTACTATGGCCCATTAGTGACCTCGACAGGCGCATTAAAAGTATTCAGTCTCGTAGCCTACGAAGACGGAATGCTCCTGCTCGGGCCGAGCAAAACCGACCTTTCGCGGCCGGCTGACCCCGAGCCCCAGCCAAAAATGTTTCAGGCTTTCACGGACTACGTAGCTTTCAATTCAGTTGTAGGGGTAAACACCGTCGGCGAGCTCAACGAGATGGTTGAAAAAGGGGAGTCGCGCATGGTAATCAATGTATCCGAAGCACTCCACAACAACCGCATAGCTGTGATAGCCGACGATATAACACGCCGTTTCCATCAGGGCGCCGCAAGAGTAGTGTTCATCGCCGGCCCATCCTCATCGGGCAAAACCACGTTTACCAAGCGTCTGGGCATCCAGCTCATGACCAATCTGCTGAAACCGCAGCTCATCTCACTCGACGATTATTTCGTAGACCGCGCCCACACTCCGCGCGATGAACAGGGAGAATATGACTATGAATCGCTCTACGCTCTTGACCTCATAACATTCAATGACCACATCAATCGCCTTATAAAAGGCGAAAGGGTAGAGCTGCCCTATTATAACTTCACCACCGGCATGCGTGAATATAGGGGCAACTACGTTCAGCTCCCATCCGACGGCATACTGCTGATCGAAGGCATCCACGGCCTCAATCCTGAACTGACGGCCCATGTGCCCGATGAACTGAAATACCGCATCTATGTGTCGGCGCTGACCACGATATCAATCGATGACCACAATTGGATTCCAACCACCGACAACAGGCTTCTGCGACGCATTATCCGCGACGCGAAGTATCGCGGCGTCACTCCGGAGAACACTATCAGACGCTGGCCCAGTGTGCGCAGGGGTGAGGAGCGCTGGATTTTCCCTTATCAGGAGAATGCCGACGTGATGTTCAATTCCGCTCTTCTCTTTGAACTGGGAGTGATGAAAGACCGCGCCGAAAAACTGCTGCGCCAGGTGCCTCACGACTCCTGCGAATACTCCGAGTCATCGCGGCTGCGCCGTTTCCTCAGTTACTTCCATTCTATTTCCGAAACCGACGTTCCTTCCACGTCGCTTCTGCGCGAGTTCCTCGGCGGGTCGAGCTTCAAATACTGAAAGGCGTTTATTTAACGAATTTATTGATTTAAGCAGAAGTTCCGCAAAGATTCACACGCGAAATAATTCACTACATACCAACTGATTACGGACGCAACATGCCTTGTCTCCGCTTTCTGATGCATTCAATTTTTGCCATCAAGGATTAGAGTGTAGCCAGTTATGCTACACCTTATATTAACAGTTGTCATTGTAAATTAACTTGGAAAAGCTTTGAGCGCGCCGGGAAAAATGGTATCTTTGCATAATAAACTCTCTTCACGGCCAATAAACCGCAAGATGCCAATCGGACAATGATTGAGGTAAAAGATATAACCAAATCCTACGACAACCTGCTTGTGCTTAAAGGCATTGACCTCTCGGTTAAAAAAGGGGAGGTCGTATCCATTGTCGGCCCCAGCGGGGCGGGCAAAACCACACTGCTCCATATCATGGGGTCACTTGACAAGCCCGACAACGGAAAAGTGATTTTTGACGGTACCGACATCTTCAGCCTCAACGACCGGAAACTGGCTCGCTTCCGCAACGCCAATATAGGCTTCGTGTTCCAGTTCCATCAGCTGCTCCCCGAATTCACCCTTCTTGAGAATGTGGCAATGCCGGCGCTGATTGGCGGCACTCCGCGCAATGAAGCCCTGAAGCGTGCCGCAGAACTGCTGCGCTATATGGGGCTGGAAAATCGCACCGCCCACAAGCCGGCCGAACTCTCGGGCGGCGAACGCCAACGCGGAGCAGTAGCCCGCGCACTGGTCAACAATCCGTCAGTGGTGCTTGCCGATGAACCGTCGGGGAGCCTCGATACTCACAACCGCGAGGAGCTGCACCGGTTATTCTTCAACCTTCGCCGCGACATGGGCCAGACATTCGTTATAGTCACCCACGATGAGCAACTCGCATCGATGGCTGACCGCACTATCACAATGCGCGATGGCCGCATAACCGACATAACATCCCGCAGCTCCCTCCTATGAACCGAATCAACCCCCTGTCAATTCGCGCCTTAGTATGCGCCACGCTGCTCGCCGCCTCCTGCTCCGATGACAATGACGGCAATTCAATAGCCGTGTATCAGAACGTGGTTACCTTCACCGGCAATCAGCCCGAGGGCGCCCGCTTTGAATTTCAGGAGGCCGACGACAGCCCGGCTGTGGTTCTCGGCGTATCCGGACACGTGAATGAAGAAAAAGTGAAACCAGGCACTCGCCTGCTCATGATCTATTCTCTCCCTGAGGGTTACAGCTACGGTCATGATTGCATGAATGTTGTTCTGCGTGGACTGCAGACCATCTACACCGCAACCATAACTCCCCTCCCCCACACCGAAGCCGTAGCCGCAAACGCGCCTATTTATCTCAACACAATCTACCGCACGGGGCATTACATCAACGTCACCGCCTCCATGCCAGCGCTGACCGGACGCAGCTACACTCTGGCCGCAGATGAAACAACCCTCGGCACCTCGAACGTGGAAGCATATCTCACAACCTCCACCGAAGAAGAAAAACCTATGTTCAACGAAAACCAGACACTTTCCATTGACATAAGTCCCGTTTGGGAGATGGCTCAGACCAAAAATCTGACCATACATATCAACAACACTAACAACAAATATCTCACATCAGTAACATTCTCAAAAACCATCAACAACTAAGTATGAAAAACTTTCTGAAAGCGACTCTTCTTCCTCTCGTTGCCCTCGGCTCAGCTTTGGGCTTCAGCTCTTGCGGCAACGATGACGACCCATTCAAAATCGCAGGACCGTTCTATGATTTCGCCACTGTCAAATCTTACAACACCTCAACCATAACACTTGACGCCTACGTCCCGAACTCAAACGATGACGTTGCTCTTTCTGCCGACTTCCTCAACATAGTAAAGCCCGAAGAATACCCGGCTGGAACCCGAGTGATGATGACGTACAACACCAACTCGCAACTCAACGACGGACTTCCTTCTGAGACCACCAAAGTGCAGCTCATTTCTCTTAACAAGGCTTTGACTCTCGTTCCGGTGGAAACTGAAGCCGGGGAGTGCACTACCGGCGATTTCAACGGGCGCCTGAGCATTGCGCCCTACCGCACCGGAGGTTACATCAACTTCCTTTTCTACGGGCAGGATCTGGGTCCGCGCGCCCAATACACGGCCCTTCTCGACAAAGCCTCGCTTGCCACTGACACTCCGCACATATATGTTAATGCCACCGAAGGCGAAGGGGAGAGCTCTGCCGATAACTGCTATCCTGTTTCGGTTGACATAGCCTCACTCTGGAACAACCATTCCTACAAAGCAATCACAATCCACATAAAGAGCTTAAATTATGAGGCTCAACAATTCACAATCAAAAAACAGTAACAACCCACAAATATCCAATCAAACATGAAACTAAACAAACTTCTTTCGTTACTCTTTATCACGATTATTTCGGCACTCGCCACCTCATGCCTCAGCGACGATGACAATGGAGGCGACTATGTGCGCACCGGCTCCGACTTCGCCACAATAACCGGATATTCCGACACCAGAGTTTATTTTAATGTTGCAACCGCAACAGGCTCAAACGTGACGGTCTACAGCGATATTGACGGAAAATTCAACAAAAACGACTACCCTGAAGGAACCCGCTGCTTTATCACTTACAACATTCAGTCGGGCCAGGACACGGACCTGCCCGTGAAAGTAACGCTGGTGTCACTTCGCCCGGTCACTACAGTAGGCTTAGCCGAAGGCACTTCTGACCAATGCAAGCTGGATTATCCCAACTTCGCTGTAAGCCAGATGTATCTCACGGGAGGCTACATCAACATCCTCGCCTCAGTGCACAAAGCCGAGAACCGCACCTGGAACTGTTACATTGACACACGCAACAGCACTCCTGAAGCCGTTCAACTCTATCTCGTGACCTCAGCCGAAAAAACCGAAAGCACAGGCGTCACCACGGCGCTCTCAATCAACGTGGGCAGCCTCCTCTCCCAATACAAGGAAATCCACCTTCACCTGAACGATCAGGAAAGCAACGACCACGTGGCAAAATTCACTCAGGCAACAAATTAATAACTTTCAAAAAAAAAACTTATAATCATGGAAAATAAAAAAGCACCGGCAAACGAAATCAAAATTGAACTCACTCCCGAAGTTGCCAAAGGCATCTACTCAAACGTAGCCGCCATAACTCACGGCCCCTCGGAATTCTTCATTGACTACATAACTCTCGCTCCCAATCTTCCTCAGGCCAAGGTTCAGGCACGCATCATAATGACACCCGAAAACGCCAAAAACCTCCTGATGGCCCTCGCCGAAAACGTAAAGAAATATGAATCAGTGTTCGGTGAAATCAAGCCCCGCACCCCCAAAATGAACCCGGCAGCAAACGGTGGCAACCCCGGCGACCTGCCCAATCCCTTCATTATGGGTGGTAACGCCTGATAAAGAAGCGACCCAACCACACCTAAAAAATCCAGATATTCCGCAATGAAACCCAACAATCTGCTCATCTACAACTCGCTCTCCCGTCAGAAAGAAGCATTCCGGCCGGTCCATGAAGGCCGCGTAGGGATGTATGTTTGCGGTCCGACGGTCTACGGCGACGGCCATCTGGGTCATGCACGGCCCGCCATCACCTTCGACATAGTTTACCGCTATCTTCTTCACCTCGGCTACAAAGTGCGCTACGTCAGAAACATAACCGATGTGGGCCACCTTGAACACGACGCCGACGAAGGGGAGGACAAGATAGCGAAAAAGGCTCGCATCGAACAGCTTGAACCTATGGAAGTGGTGCAGCACTATCTCAACCGCTATCATAAGGCTATGGAGCGTCTCAATGTGCTCCCCCCCACCATCGAGCCTCACGCATCGGGCCACATTATTGAACAGATTGAGTACATAAAATCCATTCTCGATGCCGGTTACGCCTATGAAAGCAACGGCTCCGTCTATTTCGACGTACCCAAATACAACCGTGACCACCATTACGGCAAGCTATCGGGGCGCAACGTGGAGGAGCTGCTTTCAGCTACCCGTGAACTCGACGGACAGCAGGAGAAGCACAACCCGGCCGACTTCGCGCTATGGAAAAAGGCTGCGCCCGAGCACATCATGCGCTGGCCATCGCCCTGGAGCGACGGCTTCCCGGGCTGGCACCTTGAATGCTCAACGATGGGCGAGAAATATCTTGGAACTCCGTTCGACATACATGGAGGGGGAATGGACCTCAAATTCCCCCACCATGAATGCGAAATAGCCCAGTCAGTGGCCCATAACGGCCATGACAGCGTGCGCTACTGGATGCACAACAACATGATAACCATCAACGGGCAGAAGATGGGCAAATCGCTTGGCAACTTCATCACGCTCGATGAATTCTTCACCGGCTCTCACCCGCTGCTCACGCAGCCCTATTCGCCCATGACCATCCGGTTCTTCATTCTGCAGGCTCATTACCGCGGCACTGTCGACTTCAGCAACGAGGCCCTGCAGGGCGCCGAAAAGGCCCTCCAGCGCATGCTCGAAGGCTATCGTCGCGCCAAGAACCTGAAACCGTCGGCCGAAGCCAACGCGGTTGACATCGAGGCGCTCCGCGCCAAATGCTACGAAGCGCTCGATGATGACTTCAACACCCCTATCCTGCTCTCGCATCTCTTCGAAGCTTGCTCCATTGTGAACAAAATCAACGACGGAGCGCTCAAAGCCTCGCAGGCCGACATTGACGGCCTCAACGACCTGTTCCAGACCTTCCTCGTGGATATTCTCGGAATAAAGAGCGACGCCGCCGAGGCCGAAGGCGGTGAAACCTCGCTGAAGCCTTACGAAGATGCCGTCGACCTCCTTCTGCAGATTCGCAGCGAAGCAAAAGCGCGTAAAGACTGGGCCACAAGCGACCTTATCCGCGACCGCCTCGCAGCAATAGGCTTTGATGTCAAAGACACCAAGAACGGCTTTGAATGGAGTCTGAAATAGACCTATAATCGTTGATAAAGAACTCAATGCCGGCCGGAAGCAGTGATGCGACATGTCGCGTCAGTTGATTTCCAAGAGATTACCTCTGTATGGCGGCTCATAGTAACAGAGCTGATTTGTGTAGGCTCCGCCGAGCCTGATTTCACTCATCATCACAACCCCACCCAATCCGGCATTCGCCGTCTAAGGTGGGGTTTATTATCTTCATGGCTCTCCGAGCCTATTACCTTTGTGCGGGATAATGGCCATCTTCAACGGCCATGGCGGGGTAAATGCCGCCTCCAACCCTACGCTCGGTCATTTCATTCCCTCGGGTAAGACTTCGACTACCTGCTGCCTCCGGCAGTTGCATAAGCCTACTTATCAGCCGACTATCTGTATCTGCCGAAGGCAGAAAACAATGGTAGCCCCGCCCGAAGCGCGATAGCGCGAGCGTGGGGTAAACAGCGAATGTGAGGAATGGCCGTCGAAGATGGCCGGTATTCTCAGCTGTCACACCGCCGACGCGGCGCTAATATGTTGATTGGCATCGTTACCACAGCAGCGCCTACGGCTTGCAGTGGCCTACTTCTCTTATATCGCCGATGGCGCCAGCATAGCGCTGTAGGCGCTTGGAGAACAGTAGGCCACGTGCGAGGGAGGCATAGCCGACCGCTGCCGTGGTATTATACGCACACCCACACCCCCCGTGCCGCGTGGCGGTGCAACTGTTGGGTATAGTGGCAATCTTCATGGCTCTTCAAGCCATTGCACTGTAGCAGATTTTTTCAATCAATTACAGCGGTTCGCTTGGATTGTTGGCTGAAACTTCGTAACTTGCAGCCGAAAACCAATCGCGTCCCGTACCATGAAGAGTATTGTAGCCGTTTCCCTCCCATTGTTGTTGTCATTGACCGTGCCGACTGACGGTGTCGGCCTGCGCGGCTTCGTAGTCGGCGGCGCCGACGCCTACGGCCTTATCTGTGCCACGGATACAGTGTCGGACCTCTCGCCGGTGTCCTCTGTCGGTGATGAGGCAGCATGGCATTACTTCACGTCGGGTGACGGCGACTCGCTGTCGGTGACAGAGCTGCAGGGCGACCGGTGGCTGCTGTTCACGCTGCGTGGCGACAGCCTGCGGCACGTCCACACAGAGTCGTCGCGTGAACAGTCCTCGTTCTCGGTGGATCCCCTTCAGGACGGAATGTCGCCGTTCCGCGCCGCCGGTCGCCGCGACATGGCCTTCCTGTTCGCCGATTCCGGGTCGGTGTCGGTATCTACAATCAGCCCTGCCACCGTGATACTCGCCGAGGGCGACACCGTAGGCGGCTGCACCCTGACACTACAGACACGTCGCTTCGAACGCCGCCGCGATGACATGTCGGGCATCCGGGGACATGTCACCGAGACGGAGCTGCGCTGGACCCTCCCGGGACGGCTCGCACCCCTTGCCTGCGCCTGTAAGCGCACGGTGGCCACCCCGGGACACGACAGCGTGTCTACGGCGCTGCTCACCGTTTTCCCACGTGCCATGAACGAGGGAATCAATTCCGACGGCATGAATCCGCCTGCACCACGTTCACGCAATATTTACAGGACGCCGACAGGAACTCCCGGCGAAATCACTTTTCTTTATGACGCCGCTGAGCGCACCCTGACAGTCAATGCACCGTCGGGCGCCGGAGTGAGCGTGTGCGACATCATGGGGCGTGTCTGCCTCAGCCGTCCCCTCCCTGACGGGAGCGGCCTGATAAGTCTCTCCGCACTGCCTCCGGGCGAATATGTTGCCACTGTGACCTGTGGCGCCGAACATAAATCACTGACCATAATCCTTGCGCCATGAAGACCTTACGTCCGCTGCCCGCCCTGTTCCTGCTGACGGCCTCATGCTTCTGTGCCGAAGCGCAGACCACCGACAGCCTCCCCGCCGCTCCCGACAGCGTCCCCCGCATGCGCGCCGCCTCGACAAGCGACGCGGCTCAATTCGCACCGGTGCTCACCCTCGACGCCATGGTCACCGCCCCCTCGCCGGAAGCCGCGGCCATGAACCGACATCTTGACGAAGGCATGGACTACGCCACCGGCACAGCCTCGCTCAGCGTGCCCCTCTTCTCATGGGACTCCGGCGAAATCCCTATGGCTCTCTCGCTCGATTACCGCATCGGCGCTTACAAGATTGATGAACAGCCCGGATGGTTCGGACTCGGGTGGAACCTCTCGGGCGCGGGCTGCGTCACACGCCACATCAACGGATTCCCCGACGGGCAGAAGAAGCAGTCGATCCGTCCGGCCTCCTCCATCAGCGCCGACACCACGAGCTATAAATACCTTCAGGAGATAGGCGATTACAAGACCGACGCCGCGCTTGATTCCTACAGCTACTCGTGTCCAGCGGGCAGCGGCACATTCTATATTGCCGACGGCGTGATAGTGCCCACGCCGGAGACCGACTGCCGCATATCCTTCGCAGGAAATGCGGTGGACGGAGTGCATGATTTCATGGTGACGGCACCCGACGGCACCGCATACGTCTTCGCCGAACGCGAGCATGTGGACTACACCTACAAACCGGCGCAGATATCGCCCGACGTCAAGTCGCCCAACTACAGCAACGCCGTCAACGCCTGGTATCTCTCAAAGATCATAGCACCCGAAGGCGCCGACTCGGTCCTGTTTGCCTACGACACCCTTCCGGCACGCACTCACCAAAAGGCCGTGACTACTCGGTCTGTAACAGGGACACGTTATGTGCCGCATTCGGGTCTTGGAACAACGATTTCCGTTTCCGATCTGTCTCCCTATCATTCCTACGCCAACACCACCTACCGCGATGCGAAAGTGCTCCGTTCCATCACGGGCCGCACCGCGACAGTGGAATTCACCCACGCCACGATTCCGGGCGTCAACACCGAATCATCGCCCGTGGGCATCACCGGCATGACCGTCAAGGCCACCGGAGGGCCTACGGTGCGCGACATAACGTTCACCCAACAGGTACCTGCGGGCGACAGGCGCGTCCTCACGGCCATAGAGGTGAAAAGCTCCGGCGTGCTGCTCGACCGTCACGACTTCCGATACATGTCGACAGGCGACAAGCTGGGCAAAGACTTCTTTGGGTATGCCAACGGAAAGAAACAGGACATCAACAACCGGTCGGTCATCGACCCCTATACGGGTACGTTCAATGAGCAAAGGGCCACAAACACCGCCACCCTCTGGCATCTTGCCCTCATGTACCACAATACAGCTTTGGGCGTCGAGACCCGTTACCGCTACGAACCCGCCACGGCGCAGTGCATACGCAACCGCGGACAACAAACCGACACGATAAGTGTGACCATAGGTCTGAGGCTCAAAAGTATCTCCGACATTGACCTTGTCACCAACCGCGAGCGGCAACGCAGTTTCAAGTATTCCCAAGCGGTGTGCGACATCGACTTCTCAGATGTGGCCTACGGCGATTTCGTGAGCCTTTCAGGAACTAATTCCTATGTGCCATCCAGCTGGAGTCCCAATCTACATCTAATCCAACTGCAGACCACGGCCACGTTCCTTGACGGCTCCCGTGGTCAGGGAAGCCCGATAGAGAACGCACGCATATACCACGGGAGGGTCGAGGAACTCCTTTCCGGCACCGGCATCGACAACCCGGTGAGGACCGTCTATGAATACGACTGCACCCCGTGCATGCTCGCTCATTCACCCTCCTACGGACGCAACGACAACTCGGCGCAGATATATCCGAGCCTTGACAACCTGCATTTCGAAGGACTGTCGCTGCCGTTCAACGCGCCCGAAGGTTTCCGGAAGGCACTTGAGCTGAACGTGGTCTCCTCCGGATGCTTCCGTGAACGCCCCGGGAGCGCCCCGTTGCTCAGGAAAAAGACCGCGTTCCGCCACGAAGGCGGCAAGTATGAACCCGAGTCGGAAGAATCGTTCAGATACCTGACCACAGGCAAAGGGAGCCTCCTGACGGCGGTCCATGCCGAATCGCTCATACGCGAAAGAATCACCTCCGCAGGCACTACGGAGCATCTTCACACATCGTCCACTCAGTTCAACTACTCCAACGCCTATGTGGATTACGACCGCCGTCTGTGCGACACCCTCGTTTCGGTCACTCATTTCCCCGACGGCTCCAGCCGGAGCGCGGTCACCTCATTCCGCTACAGCGGCATATTCTCCGGCACAGGAACCGTCCCGGTCCCGCTGCCCGATTCCATCAAGCCGGTCTTCCCCGTGAATCCGCCCGTTGCGGGCGCCGATACGATCTCCGCCGTCGGCTCGCTGCCGCTGCTCCTTTCTGTGCGCACCGAGAGCGGAGGCCACACCACGGAACACTACACCGCGCGCGCCCAGAACGTAAGAGGCTCCACGATATTCGCCGACGCATGCACGCGCGGACGCCGTTCGCTCCCGGTGCTGGAGCGCTGGGTGGTCGACGGCCGCGACACCATAACGCGCCATTATGAATACGGCGTGTTCAGCGGCGTCACGCGCCCCACCGCCGTCACCCTCCGTGGCCGCGGAGGCGCCCTGATGGACCGCATCGCCGTTGGAGGCTACACCGCGCAGGGACGCCCCCTCTCCACCCGGCGCCTCGGCAACCCGCCCGAACACTACGAATGGGGCTACACCGGCGACCTGCTGACAGCCCTCACTCTCGGTGACCCCGGTGTGCAACAGCTCACCACCACCTTCACCCACAGGCCGCTCGTCGGGTGTACATCGGTAATACAGCCTGACGGCAGCGCCACATATTATTCCTACACCGGCTCGCGACTCACGAGCGAGAACGACAACGCCGGACGCAACCTCAGACAATATGAGTACGCGCTTTACGCCGACGGCTTCTCCGGTGGCCTGAACTTTGTGAAGACCTCCTCGCGCCTCACCGACACCCGCACCCAGGCCGGACAGCCCTCGGTGACTGCGCAGTACTACGACGGCTTCGGCCTCCCCGCCGTCAGCCTGTCGGAAGGCTACGGGTCGGAGGGCGACGTGGCCGCCGTGACGCGCTACGATGCCCTGCACCGCCCGGTGCGCCAGTGGGTGCCGCTGCCCGCCACTGCCACGGTAGCCTCGCTCCTTGAATCCGACTCGGACCTCTCGCAAGCCGCCACCGCCACCTTTTCCGACCCCTTGGCCTACGCCTCCACCGCCTATCCGCATTCGGCCTCCGACATAGCCGCGCGCTCCTCACTCCCCGGGAGCGACTTCGCCGGAGCTGCCTCCACGCAGTCCATCACATGCTCCACCACACAGATGCGCGACAACGAGCGCGCCGTGTTGCGCTACACCTTCGACGGCGCCACCCTGCGCACCGACGGCTATTACGCCCGCGGCGAGCTGAGCTGCCTGAGGGCCATGGACGCCGACGGCCGCGTCACGCTGACGTTCACCGACGTGCTCGGCCGCACTGTGCTGCAGCGCCGCGTCATCTCCGAAGGCAATTACGCCGACACCTACACCGTCTCCGACTCCTGGGGCAACCCCCTTATAGTGCTTCCGCCGGAAGCCTCCGCCGAACTCTGCTGGACTCCCGGCGAATGGACCCTCGGCGAAGAGGCCATAGACCGTTACGCCTTCGTCTACAGCTACGACGGCGCCCTGCGCCCGCGTTCGGCCAAGCTGCCGGGGTGCGCGCCCACCGAATACGCCTACTCCAGTGAGGGCAGGCTCGCCTACAGCCGCAACGGCAACCAGCGCGCTCAGGGACGCCGCGCTTTCGTGCTCTACGACGCGTTCGGGCGCGAAGCGGTCACCGGCCTTTGCGACGACGCCCTGAGCGATGACATCTGGGAGAGCGACCTGTCGGCCGTCACCGAGCCGCCGACCGCTGTGCCCTGCGGCCTCGCCGGAAACGGCTTCCTCGGGTCGGGCTACACCGCTGGGGGCACCGCAGAGCCGGAGGGACTGACCGGCGCCACCCTCCTGACGGCCACCTACTACGACTCCTGGGGCTTCGCGCCCTCCGTACCGCAGGCGGCCACCTCGGGACTCTCCCACCCCTTGGGGCGGGTCACCGGCTCGCTCACGGCCGTGTTGGCCGACTCCGTGGCCGACATCGGCGGGTGCACGCGTGTGCTCTCGGTCACCGGCTACGACCTCAACGGCAATCCCTGCTACTCCAGCTCCGACTTCGGGGCAACGGGCACGGTGGAGGCCGTCACGGCCAACTCCCGCGCCGGGCTCCCGCTGAGGCAGGAGGTCACCCTCACGCGGGGGGACAGCACCGTGGCGCGCTACGCCACGCGGACCCTATACGACACCTTCGGACGTCCCGCGGAGACATGGCTCTCCTACGGCGAGGGAGCGGATGAACGCCTCGTCTACGCGGCCACTATTGACGCCGTCGGTCAGACCGCCTCGGAGACCACAGGCGGAGTGACGCGCACGGTGAGCCGCGACGTGCGGGGCGCCGTGACCTCGTGGGCCACCCCCTACATCACCCAGCGACTGCTCTACGGCGCCCAGGCGGCGCGGACTTCCTACACCGGACGCGTCACGGGGCGCGTCACCACGGCTTACGGCCACGACCGGCGCTACGACTACACCTACGACGCCCTGGGGTTCCTCACCGAAGCCAGATACTCGTCCACCGACTCTTTGAAGGACTTCACGGCCCTCTACACCTACGACCGTCAGGCAAACCTCACCTCCATGCTGCAGCGCAACAAGACGACGCAGTTCTCGCTCATACAGATGCCGCGGAAGATAAAGCGCGAAGGGAACCGCATAGTCTCCACCGAAGTCCCGAGTCCGTTCCTCCCCTCGGAACCGGTGCCGGACCCGGTGGTGAAAACCGGCGGCAAGGAACCCGTCGAGGGCGGCATCATAGAAATAGATCCGCGACCCGTACTGCCGTGGTTCACCGGCCCCGACTATGGCTATGACGCCAACGGCAACCTGACCCACGACCGCGACCGCAATATAGCGGCCATAGCCTACAACGCCGTGGACCGTCCGAAGAGCGTCCGCTTCGCAAACGGCGACGTGACGCGCTACGTCTACTCCGCCACGGGCGAGCGTCTGGCCGAGGTGCACGCCTCGCGCGACGGGCTGTCGGACGTGCGCCGGATGCGCCTGGGCGCTTTCTCTTTCACTGACGGCCGACTGGAGCGCACCGAGCTGCCGCAGGGCTACCTCGACACCCTCGGGACGCTCCACGTGTACATCCCCGACTTCCAGGGCAACATAGTGGGCGTGTGCCGCGAGGGAGGCGGACTGGAACAGTTCACCGACTACTACCCCTACGGCACGCCGCATCCCGATGCCCGGCACCCCGAGGCGAACCGCCGCAAGTACGGCGCCAAGGAGCTGCTGACCGAGGGCGGCCTCAACGAATACGACTTCGAGGC
>ENA-ORCP01000495-ORCP01000495.1-human-gut-metagenome-genome-assembly--contig:-NODE-495-length-35283-cov-23.116656_pt1 | contig 35283 bp, 28 predicted proteins | sample MGYA00242990_ERZ507991 | MGnify/ENA primary metagenome ERZ507991 (study PRJEB26167, sample SAMN06115496) | human gut metagenome | host: Homo sapiens | place: China:Henan | collected 2015-05-07... | reverse complement strand
GCATTACATATTGTATCAAAAATTCGGGCGTTTGTATAGGCTTTTTTGAGAAACTCCGAACTTTCTTGCCATTTTGTTACCTGAAATGTGGTCTGTGCAACCGCAAAAATGGGCTTTTGGGGGTCAGAGGGGCCTTTCCAGGCCTTCAGCTCGTCCAGATCGCTGAACACAAATACCTCTCCCCGGGTATGACCCACGATGCCCTGCACTTCGGGGTGGGCAGCATCACCGGCCACCAGAAGCACCGCGCCCTCGGCCTCGGCCCGGGCGGCAATGCTCTGGATCTTCTTCACAAAGGGGCAGGTGGCATCGTGGTAAACAAGGCCGCGCTGCTCCAAAGTATCATAGATGGTGCGGGGCACACCGTGGCTGCGGATGATAACCTCGTAGCCGGTGGGGATATCGTCCACGGTATCGGCCACCAGCGCACCGCGCCTTTCCATATCGGCCACTGCCTGCGGGTTATGAATCAGCGGGCCCAGCGTTGCCACCTTATGGCCCTCGTTCAGCAGATTGTAGGTCAGCTCCACCGCGCGGTTCACGCCAAAGCAGAATCCAGCGGTCTTGGCAAGACGAATTTCCATAGCGTTTCTCCTTCTCTAAACCTCTTACTTCAAATTCTCCCATGCATCCAGCAGTGCCTGCTTATTGGCCCGGAGCACCTTCATATCCCGGCGGCTCTCCATGGCAAACTGGGCGGCGGGCATCGGCTCGCCGTAGATGACGTTCACCCGGCAGAACAGCCGCATCTTCCCGTCCGGCGTATCGTAGCGGATGCGCACCGGCACCACATCCACCCCGGCCTGCGCCGCAATGACAAACAGGCCGCTCTTGGGCGGCAGGAGCCTGCCCTCTTTTTCGCGGGTGCCCTCCGGGAAGATGAGCAGGGTCTCCCCCGCCCGGCAGGCCTCCACGGTCCGGTCAATGATCTCCAGCTCCTCCTTGGTGCCGCGCACGCAGAGCGCGCCGCTGCAGCGGAAGAACCAGGTGAGCAGGGCGTTGATCTCAAACAGCTCCTTTTTGGCAAAAACGAGCATCCGCCTGCCCCAGAACCGGCTGATGACGATGAACACCGGGTCAATGGCTGAAACGTGGTTGGGGGCAATGATGCAGCCTTTGGTCTGCACCTTGCGCAGGTTCTCACGGCCAACGGTATGGACCCGGAAGCCGATGTGGAACACCAGCCAGGCCAGCGGCAGCAGTATGTAATATAGTACCATTCAATTAACCTTTTCTGCAATAATCTTTTTCATCGCCGCAAGGCTCTGCTCAAAGTTGAGGTCTGAGGTATCCAGCAGCACTGCATCCTCGGCCTGCTTCAGGGGGGCGGCGGCACGGTGGGTGTCCTGATAGTCCCGCTGCTTCACATCAGCCAGCACATCCTCAAAGGCGACCTCCATCCCCTTCTGCTGGTATTCCAGCCAGCGCCGTCTGGCCCGGGCTTCGGGGGCGGCGGTCAGGAAGATCTTGACAGTGGCATCCGGCAGCACCACAGTGCCGATATCCCGGCCATCCATCAGGACGTTCTGGGTCTTGGTCATGCCGCGCTGCAGCTCCAGCAGGAAGGCGCGGACTTCCGGGTTGGCACCCACGGCAGAGGCGGCCATGCCGGCCTCCTCCGTGCGGATGGCGGTGCTCACGTCCTCGCCGTTCAGATAGATATGCTGCTCCCCGTCAATGCAGTCCACCCGCAGGCCGATCTCCGGCAGCAGAGTGTTGACCGCCGCATTGTCCTTCGGGTCCACGCCCTTGCGCAGGGCATACAGGCCGATGGTGCGGAACATGGCACCGGTATCCACATAGATATAGCCCATCTCTGCAGCCAGCCGCCGCGCCAGGGTGGATTTGCCTGCCCCCGCAGGGCCGTCGATTGCAACTGAAACCATTTGATACGCTCCTTTTATAATATAAGCTTTTCTTTTATCGGTCAGTATAAACTTTACGTAATGCCAAGGGCTCCCCTACTAGGGCAACAGCAACAACCGCCGCCAGTGGCGGATTGAGGGCGTTGCTGTTGGGGCCGCGGCCAGCAAGATGCGAGTGCCATATCTGGCACGATGCAGATGCTGGGTGCCGCAACCCGATAGCTGGCGAGCGTCAGCGAGACTGAGAGGTTTCATCCAGATTCCTCGCAAAGCTCTGCGCCGTACAGAAAGCGATCTGCAGGTTGTAGCCGCCGGTATAGGCATCCACATCCAGCACCTCACCTGCAAAGTAAAGGCCCAGCGCCTTCTTGCTCTGCATGGTTCTGGGGTCCACCTCCCGCACGGACACGCCGCCGGAGGTGATGACCGCATGGGCCAGGTCGCCCCGGGCATCGATGGGCACGTTCCAGTGCTTCATCAGGCGCACCAGCTCCCGCTTCTGCTCCCGGGTGATCTGGTTGGCCTTTGTGGCAGGGTCAATGCCCCAGCGCGCCACCATGACCGGCTGCATACTGGCAGGCAGCAGCTTGACCAGCGCCCCCTGGGCGGCATGGTTGGCCAGCAGGGCAAAATCCCGGGTGATGCGGTCATAGAGCTGCTCCTCGCCCAGGGCGGGCTTCAGGTCGATCTCGGCGTGGTACTTGTGCTTTTTCATGTCGCCCAGATGGCTGGACGCGCTTAGGGTCAGCGGGCCGCTGATGCCAAAGTGGGTGAACAGCATCTCGCCCTGCTCCTCAAAGATGTCCTTGCCGTCCTCAAAAAGGGTCAGGGTCACATTTTTCAGGGCAAGCCCCATCATCTTTTTGCAGTCCGGGTCATGGCTGACCAGACTGACCAGACTGGGCACCGGCTCCACAAGGGTGTGCCCGGCCTGCTGGGCCAGCCGATAGCCGTCACCGGTGGAGCCGGTGGTGGGGTAGCTCACACCGCCGGTGGCCACCAGCACGGCATCGGCCCGGTATTCTTTCCCGGAAGTCCCCCGCACACCGACACACCGCAGGGCAGGCCCGGCTTTTTTCTTTTTGGGATGGCGCGGATTTTCCGGCACGGCAGGGGCGGCTTCCGGCTCCGGGGGCAGCTCTTCCAGAAGCAGCTTTTTTGCCCCGTCATAGACGATCTCCGCGTCCTGTGCGTAGCGGAGCAGTGCCTGCCGGATCTCTTCGGCTTTGTCGGACACCGGGAACACCCGGCGGCCGCGCTCCACCTTCAGCTCCACGCCCAGGCTCTCGAACAGCTCCATGGTCCTGGCGGGCGGGAACGCCCCCAGCGAGGAGAACAGAAAGCGCGGATTGGTGCGGACATGGTGCAGAAACTCCTCCGCGGTGCAGTCGTTGGTCACATTGCAGCGCCCCTTGCCCGTGACCAGGATCTTCTGACCGGGCTTGTCGGTATGCTCCAGCACCGTTACCTGATGCCCCTGCCGCACAGCGGCCCCCGCCGCCATCAGCCCGGCCGCACCGGCCCCCACGATCAACACCTTTGCCATTCTGGTTCCTCCCGCAATTCACTGCCTGTCGAAATTTGTTCTAGTTTATCATACCAGAATCGGCCCGCAATTGCAATCTGCATTCCTCTGGAAAGGCGCAGAAAAGCGGCAGACAGTCGCGTCTGCCGCTTTGGGTCACTGCATCAGTTTTGCGGGGTCAAGATAACGGTCGTCCTGCTTCACTTCCAGGTGGATATGGCTTTCCTCGGCGCATTCACAGCTGACGCTGCCCACTTTGCCCAATGTCTGCCCGGCACTGACCGTCTCGCCCTCCTTCACCGCCGGGCTGGCCACGCCGCAGAGCCGCCAGACACGGCCCGCACTGTCCTTGATCGCCACAGTGGGGCCCCAGCTGCCATCGGAACCGGCCAGCACCACCGTGCCCGCCGTGGGGCTTTGGACGGCAGCATCCTTTGCGCAGGCATAGTCGATGCCGTTGTGGGTACGCCAGTCGCCCATGGTCTTGTTGTAGACCAGCTCATCGCCGCTGTATCCATTGAGCACCCTGCCAGAGACCGGCTGCGTGGAAGCAGGCGCTGCCGAACTGCTGGCAGGCGAGGATGCACCTTGCAGCGCGGATGGTTCGCGCACCGAGCCAGAGCCAGCCTGCGGCACAGAGGAGGCCGAAGATGCACTCCGCGATGCCGAGGAGGCCGCCTTGGGCACATTGCTTACACTGTTTGCGGCGGGTTCGGTCGGCCATTCCCATGTTGTTTCGTCCTCCTGTGGCGTGGTGGTGGAAAGCCCCTCATCGATGCCGGGGGCCGTGGATGTGCTGTCCGGTGTCTTCAGGCCCGAAAGGTTCTTGTCCAGCTCGTCGCGCACGGTGCGCACCGCCCAGACCCCCGCCGCCGCTGCCGCCACCAGACAGGCCAGCAGTGCCAGTGCAAACCCTTTGTCCCGCAGAAATTTCCTGATCTGTTCCATGTTCGTTACTCCAATCCGTCATGGTTTCGCTTGATTTTCTGATTGCAGTATGCGATTCCGGAACCGGGTTTATACACATTTTATAAAAAGAAAACCCTCTCCGTCAAAGCCTGAGGCCTTGACGGAGAGGGCTGAAATACACAGATCAGCTGCGGCGGCGGTTGTTGCCCATCAGGCGGACAACATACAGGAAGATGTTGATGAAGTCCAGATACAGGGTCAGCGCGCCATAGATGGAAGCCTTTTCGGCCATCTCAGCATCAGCGGAGTAGTAGCTGTACATCTGCTGCAGCTTCTGGGTATCGTAAGCGGTCAGCAGCATGAACACCACCAGACCGATGCCGCAGTAGAGCACCGAGCCGCCAAAGCCGAAGCCGAACAGCATCCCCACAAAGCCGGTGATGATCATGGCAACCAAAGCCATCATCAGGCGGGGGCCCCAGCCGGTCAGGTCCTTATGGGTGGTGGTGCCGTAAACAGCCATCAGCCCGAAGTAGAGGGACGTTGCCAGCAGCGCCATGATCAGGGTGCTTGCCGAGAAAGCAAAGAAATAGTAGCTCAGCACCATGCCGTTGAGCAGTGCATAACCGAAAAAGGCCGCGCGGGCAGCTCCCACCGACATGGTCTGCACCCGGGAGCTCAGCACGATTACCAGCGCCAGCTCCGCAATGGTCAGCACAAGATAGAGCGAATCGACCAGATAGATGAGCGAGGTCGTCGCAGTGAGATAGGCCATGGCGAAGGTGATGAGCAGGCCGCAGGCCATCCAGCGGTAGGTGCGGGTCATATAGTCCGATGCGCTCATCGTGGGCTCCGCATAGCCGCGGTCATAATTTCTGTAATCCATTGTGGAACTCCTCCAGTCTTTTTGCCGGGGCGGGCATTCCGCCTTGCTCCGGTCTACGTTTTATAGTATACTGCATAGAAATGAACGTTTCGTGAAAAAGGCTGTGATATTGTATGTCTCTTGGACTTTATCTGCATATTCCCTATTGCTTTTCCAAATGCCGGTACTGTGATTTCTATTCGGCCCCCGGCCAGCGCGGTGTGCCCACCCAGTATGTGGATGCCCTTCTGCGGGAGCTTGCCCGCTTTGCGCCGGAAGCGCTTCTTCACCCGGACACGATCTATTTTGGCGGCGGCACCCCCAGCCTGCTCTCCCCTGCCGATGCCGCCCGGCTCATTGCGGCGGCAGCTCCGGCACCCGGGGCGGAGATCACGCTGGAGGCCAACCCTGAGACCGTAACCGAGCAGACCCTGTGCGGTTTCCGGGAGGCTGGGGTGAACCGCATCTCCTTCGGGGTACAGTCGGCCCGGGACAGCCAGCTGAAAACGCTGGGCCGCCCCCACACCGCCCGGCAGGCCCGGGCTGCCTTTGCGGCGGCACGGCGAGCGGGCTTTACCAACATCAGCGGCGACATCATGCTGGCCCTGCCCCATTATACGCAGGCCGAGTTTGACGAGACACTGGAGCTCATTGCGGAGGGCGGGGCAGCGCACATCTCCGCTTACCTCTTAAAGATCGAACCGGATTCCGCCTTTGGCAGGCACCCGCCCGAGGGCCTGCCCTCCCCCGACGAAGCAGCAGACTTTTACCTCTACGCCGTGGAACACCTGGAGCACCACGGATACCGGCAGTATGAGATCTCGAACTTTGCAAAGCCCGGCTATGAGGGCAGGCACAACCTCATCTACTGGAACTGTGGGGATTACCTCGGCCTTGGCCCGGCGGCGCACTCCTGCATGGGCGGCAGACGATTCTATTATCCCGCCGACACCGAGGCCTTCCTGAACGACAAAGCAGCCCCCGTCATGGACGGAGGCTGCGGCGCAGAGGACTATCTCATTTTACAGCTGCGGCTGCGCAAGGGGCTGGATCTTGCCGCCTATAAGGCCCGCTACGGGAAGGAGTTTTCCACCGCCCAGCTCGCCTTTGTGAAGAACTGTGTGAAGTCCGGCTATGCCGCCTTCGATGGCAGCACCCTTGCCCTCACCCCCGCCGGTCTCATTGTGCAGAACAGCATTCTGGCGGAGCTGCTGTGACTTTTGCTTGACAATTTACGTTGAAACGTATATACTGAAATTACAAAAGGTGCTGCCCTCCAAACGGCCAGCTCCTTACGTTACTCGTATCAAAAAAGATTGACCGATTTGCTTGGGGAAGCATAGATGGCGGTCAGTCTTTTTTGTTTTTATATCTTTTGTCGTCATGGCTGATTTTCCATGTGATGTCAAAAACACCATATGCTACGCTGGAAACAAATGTCAACAGCAGCAACACTTCTGACAAAGTCATGCGCATTCCTCCTTTCGCCGAAGCGTCGGGATTGTGCGCCCAAAAAAGCCGCCCTCCCGATGCCTGTTTACCAGTAAGTAAAACCTTTGCGGTTCGGTAAGGAGCGTTCAGCCGCCTACGTTTAAGGCAACACCTGATGACAGCTTAAAAGCTGTATTTTTAAGATATCATATTTTCTGACAAAATACAATCGCTTACGTCAGGTCAATGACCCTCCAGCCCAGCTCCCGGATGGCTTCCTGGTCATGGGTAGCCAACAGAACAGCCCGTTCGCCGCGGCGCTCTTTCAGGAGCGCTGCGGCTTTTTTCATGGTCTCCGGGTCCATGCCGGTGAAGGGTTCGTCCAGCAGCAGGGTATCGCACCCGGCCCAGAGAGCGCGGAGCAGGGCCGCACGGCGCTTCTGCCCGCCGGAAAGCTTCCGGGCAGGCAGGGCAAGCGCCTGCTCATCATATCCAAATCGTTGAAAATCCGACATGATTTGCGTTTTGTATTGTGTTTTTCCCTCCGGGAGCACCAGTTCCACGTTCTGCACGGCGGTCAGCTGCGGGCAGAGCCGATCCTCCTGAAAGACAGCGCCGACCCGGCCCACGCCCTGTACCGTGCCGGAATCCGGCGCTTCCAGCCCCATCAGGATGCGGAGCAGGGTGGTCTTGCCCCAGCCGCTGGGGGCCCAGAGGATGGCAGGCTCCGCAAGGGTCAGATCCAGGTCTTCAAAGAGCGTTTTTTCTCCAAAGCGTTTTGTTAATCCGCAAATTTCCAGTTTGTTAATCATTTTCTGCCACATCCTCTCCCAACACGCGGGCCACTGCCTTGTCCAGCAGGGCCAGGAACAGCTTCTCAAAGCCTGCGCTCAGCAGGATGATGACGAACGTCCAGGCGAACAGCTCCCCGGTGGAAAGTGTGATCTTTGCCCGGTAGAGGGCATCTCCGATGCTGCCATCGGGCAGGCCGATGACCTCGGCGGCCACACCGCTCTTCCAGCAGATGCCCAGCGCCACGCTGCACCCCTGCCGGAAGGCCGGCAGGATGGCGGGCAGCCAGATGGTTTTGACCCGCCGGGCCAGCGGCAGACGGAACACCTGTGCCATTTCCAGCAGCTGCACGTCCGCGCTCTCAATGCCGGTGCGCACGGCACTGTACAGCACGGGCAGGACCATCAGATAGCTGATGAGGATGGAGAGCGACCGCCCGCTGACCCACACCAGCGCCAGAATGATAAAGCTGGCCACCGGCGTGGCCTTGACCAGCTGGATGACCGGGGCCAGCAGCGTGTCCACCCAGGCCCAGCGCTCGGCGGCGGCCGCCAGCAGAACGCTGACCACCACGCCCAGCGCAAACCCCAGCAGGATATGCCCGGCGCTGAACCCCACCCGCTGCCAGAAATCGGCCTGCGGCAGCAGCTCCATCAGGGTGCCCGCCGCCTGAATGGGTGACACCAGAAAAACCTCCTGCCCGATGGCCATGGCCGCCGCCTGCCAGACGGCCAGCCAGAACACCGCCGCTGCCAGCAGCCCTGTGCGGCGTTTTTTTGTCTGTTTCATTTTACCTGCTCCGTTCTCACTCAAAAAGAGCCGTGCGGCTGCACGGCTCTCCTTTTTACCGGTTTACTGAAAACTGCGCTGGACGCTTTTCCAGAACACCTGGCCGGGCGTGGCCTTGGTGTAGTAGAAGTTTGCATCCGGAAGCTTGCCGCCCACTGCAGCGGGGGAAGCATCATACAGCACCTTGAGGTAGGCGTTGACATCGGCCTTCATCTCATCACCCACGCGGTAAACGATATTGCACTGGGGCAGCGCCTTCTGGGCAATGGCCTTTTTGGCCACCACGCCGGTCTCCTCGCAGAGAGCCGCCGTACCGGCAACATCTGTCTGGGCGGCCTTGATGCTCTTCTCGTAATCCCGCAGGAAATTTGCCACGATGTCCGGGTTCTCTTTGGCGTACTCCGTGCGGACAACGGTGACCCCCGTGATGAGCTGGGTGTCACAGACCTTGTTCCACTCCTTGGTCAGGTCCAGCACCACCCGCAGGCTGCTGTCCTTCAGCTGAGCGGCGGTCACATAGGGCTGGGGCAGAACGGCAATGGCATCCTTTTTGGAGGCGGCCATCTGGGCGGTCACCTCAGATGCCTCGCTGTAATACTCGATCTTCACATCCTTGTCGGGGTCCAGGCCATTCTTGGTGAGAAGGTAGCGCAGAACATACTCCGGCGTGGTGCCCTTGCCGGTGGACAGGATGGTGCGGCCCTTCAGGTCGGCAAAACTGTGGACACTGTCGCCTTTTTCCACCACATACAGCACGCCCAGCGTGTTCACTGCCATCACCTGGATGCCGCCATTGGTCTTCTGGTAGAGGGTCGCGGCCAGATTGGCAGGGATGGCGGCCATATCCAGCTCACCCTTGATGAGCTTGGGCACGATCTCGTCCGCCGCACCGTAGAGCTGCAGGTCGTAGTGCTGGCTGGCCTTGCCGCTGCGCTCCATATCCAGCAGATTGACCAGGCCCATGGTTGTGGGGCCCTTCAGGCCCGCAATGCGCACGCCGCTTTTTGTTTTGGCGGCAAAAGCCCCGCAGGCCAGCAGGCTGATCATCAGCGCAGCCGACAGCAGCAGGGAAGTCAGTTTTTTCATCATGGTTCAGATTCCTTCCTCTCTTTGTTGTTCCAACCAGAAACAAAATTTGCAAATTTTGAAAAATCATTTGCTTTACGCGCTCAAGTTTACTATAATGGAGCTAAAAATACCGTTGCCCATGCAACGGAATTGCAGAAGGGCGGTGAGGGCCCGGGGAAAACCTCACGGAACTGACATGGAAAACTATCTGCCGCTGTTACAATCCACCTCTCTTTTTGCCGGGATCTCTGCCGGGGAACTGCGCCCCCTGCTCAGTGAGCTGGGGGCCTGCATCCGCAGTTATGGCCGGGGCGAGGCGCTGGTGCAGGCCGGGGCCCCCAGCCGCCGGGTCGGCGTTGTGCTGACCGGAAGCATTGAAGCCTACCGCCCGGCACCGGGCGGGGCACGGATCCCCATCACCCACATGGGGCCGGGGGGCGTGTTTGGTGATGTGCTGGGCGGTTCCAGCCTGGACAGCCCGGTCACGGTGGTGGCATCCGCCCCCTGCGAGGCCCTGCTTTTCCCCTACGAGAAGCTGCTCCAGCCGGACGGCTCCGCTGCCCGCCAGCGCCTGCTGCAGAATCTGGTGCGGACCATCAGCGATAAATATTTCCTGCTCTCCCGCCGGGTGGATCTGCTGGTGATGAAGACCCTGCGGGCCAAGGTCTGCGCCTACCTGCTCAGCGAGGCCGAGCAGCAGGGCAGCATGACCTTTACCATCCCCTTCTCCCGCATCCAGCTGGCCGATTACCTCAACTGTGACCGCAGCGCCCTTTCCCGGGAGCTGAGCCTGATGCAGCGGGATGGCCTGCTGGACACCTACCGTTCCAGCTTCAAGCTGCTGGAACCGGAAGCTCTGCGGCAGATGATTCTATAAAAGGAAAGTGATCTATAACTATGTCTAAACCAATCCTCTGGATCGTGATTCCCTGCTACAACGAGGAGCAGGTGCTGCCCATTACAGCGCCGATGTTCCTGCAAAAGATCACCAGCCTCACCGAAAAAGGCATGATCAGCGACAAGAGCCGGGTGCTGTTCGTCAACGATGGCTCCAAGGACAAGACCTGGGAGCTCATCTGCAGCTTTGCAAAGCAGGATGCGCATTTCATCGGCATTTCCCAGAGCCGGAACCGGGGCCATCAGAACGCCGTGCTGGCGGGCCTGATGGAGGCCCGCGCCAACAACTGCGACATCACCATCTCCATCGACTGTGATGGTCAGGATGACATCAACGCCATGGACGAGATGGTGCAGAAATATCTGGACGGTGCCGAGGTGGTCTACGGCGTGCGCAGCCGCCGGGACACCGATACCTTCTTCAAGCGGTTCACTGCCGAGGGCTTCTACCACCTGATGAATGCCCTTGGCGCGGATATCGTGTTCAACCACGCCGACTACCGGCTCATCAGCGCCCGGGTGCTGGACAGCTTTGCCGACTACAAGGAGGTCAACATCTTCCTGCGCGGCATGGTGCCGCTGGTGGGCTTTAAGAGTGAGCAGGTGCTCTACGAGCGGCACGAGCGTCTGGCCGGTGAGAGCCACTATCCCCTGCGCAAAATGCTGGCGCTGGCCTTTGATGGCATCACCAGCCTTTCCAACAAGCCCATCCGGCTCATCACCGGGGCAGGCATCGTGGTCAGCCTCATCAGCTTCATCGGCGTGATCTGGGCCATCGTGCAGGCGGCCATGGGCAGCGTGGTGGCCGGCTGGGCCTCCACCATCTGCATCGTCTGCTTTGTGGGCGGCGTGCAGCTGGTCTGCCTGGGTGTCATCGGCGAATACATCGGCAAGATCTATATGGAAACAAAGGCCCGCCCGCGCTACATCATCTCGGAGCGCACCTGGGCCCCCTATGAAAGGAAGTATCACGGATGAGCAAACAGAGCTGGCGGGGCAGCACCCTGCTGAACCCGGAACCACCGGTGCTGGTCTCCTGCGGTGGGCTGGAGCAGCCCAACCTCATCACCATCGGCTGGACAGGCACCATCTGCACCCAGCCCAGCATGGTATCCATCAGCGTCCGCCCCGAACGGTACAGCCACCACCTCATCAAGGAGAGCGGACAGTTTGCCATCAACCTGCCCACCGAACAGCTGGTGCGTGCGGTGGACTGGTGCGGCGTGAAGAGCGGCCGCGACAACGACAAGTTTGCCGCCTGTAAGCTCCACGCCGCCCCGGGCAGCGTTCTGACCGACTGCCCCATCCTGGAGGAAAGCCCGGTCAATCTGGAATGCAGGGTCACGCAGGTCATCCCGCTGGGCAGCCATGACCTGTTCCTGGCCGAAGTCGTGGCCTGCGATGTGGATGAGAACCTGCTGGATGAAAACGGCAAGCTCTGCCTGGACAAGGCAAAGCTGATCGTGTACAGCCACGGCGAATACCTGAGCCTGGGCAAAAAGCTTGGCACCTTCGGGTACAGCGTGCGGAAAAAGAGACCCGGAAAACGGAAAAAGTGATCTGACCTGCAAAAGGCGGGGCATCAGTGCAGTAATCTGATGCCCCGCCTTTTTCCTGTTTTGTTCCCTTCCCCCAACAACAAAAGCCCCGCCGGCAGAGGGAATTGCCAGCAGGGCTCCGGTAATGTCAATATGAACTTAACCTGGCTCTCCTATCAGGAGAGCTGTCGAGCGGATACGAGACGGAGTGGTTCAGTCCTCCGCACCCTCATCCAGGTTGCCCAGCTTCTTGGCCTGCTCCACCACAGCGGGCACCAGCATCTCGGGCAGGATCTCGTAGCGGGCAAACTCGGTGGTGAACCAGCCGCGGCCCTGGGTGATCTGCCGGATAAAGGTGGTGAAGTTGCTCAGCTCAGCCAGCGGGACCTCGGCAATGACGGTCTGCATGCCATCCTCATCGGGTTCCATGCCCAGCACGCGGCCGCGGCGCTTGGTCACATCGCCCATGATATCGCCGGTGTTGTCGTTGGGGACATGGGCCTTCAGGGTATGGATGGGCTCCAGAATGACGGGGCCTGCCTCGGGCATTGCAGCCTTATAGGCCAGCTTTGCAGCCATGATAAAGGCCATCTCGGAGCTGTCCACGGGGTGGTAGCTGCCATCCAGCAGGGTGGCCTTCAGGCCGACCACAGGATAACCGGCCAGCACGCCCTTTTCGGCGGCAAGGCGGACACCCTTTTCTACAGCCGGGAAGAAGTTCTTGGGCACGCTGCCGCCGAACACCTTTTCCTCAAACACGACCTGCTCGCTGTCACAGGGCTCGAAGTTGATGACGACATCGCCGAACTGGCCGTGGCCGCCGGTCTGCTTCTTATGGCGGCCCTGCTTCTGGCAGGCCTTGCGGATGGACTCACGGTAGGCAATGCGAGGAGTTTCCAGACCGATCTCCACGCCGAACTTATTCTTCAGCTTGGCCTTGACCACATCCAGATGTTGCTCACCCAGGCCGCCAATGATCTGCTGGTGGGTCTCGGCGTTATTGATGTAGCTCAGGGTCGGATCTTCTTCCATCAGGCGGGCCAGTGCGCTGGAGATCTTGCCCTCGTCGCCCTTTTTGGCCACGGTGACTGCCATGAACAGGCTGGGCAGCGGGAAGGCAGCGGCAGGCAGCTTGACCACGCGGGAAGCATCGCACAGGGTATCGCCGGTCTTTGCGCTGACCAGCTTTGCCACAGCGCCGATATCACCAGCACCGATGCCGTCGGTCTCGGCCTGCTTCTTGCCGATGACGGTCAGGGGCTTGCCGATCTTCTCGGTCTCGCCGGTGCGGGCGTTGACCAGAGCAGCGCCGCCGGTCACCTTGCCGCTGATCACGCGCAGGTAGCTCAGCTTGCCCACGAAGGGGTCAGCCACAGTCTTAAAGACATAGGCTGCGGTGGGCTCGGTCTCATCACAATGCAGCTCCACAGGCTCGCCGCTGGCATTCTCGGCCAGGATGGCGGCATCGTGCTGCGGGCTAGGCAGGAGCTTGTGCATATTGAACAGCAGCATATCCAATGCCTGCTGGTTGACGGCGCTGCCGCAGAACACGGGGGTGATCAGGCCGTCCTTAACGCCCTTGCGCATTCCCTCAACGATCTCCTCGGTCGTAAAGGGCTCGCCGCCGAAGAACTTTTCCATCAGCTCATCGTCGGTCTCGGCAATGGCCTCGCTCATGGCCTCGATCAGGCCCTGGAAGCGGTGGCCGATATCGGGCAACTCCACCTGGATCTGCTTGCCGCTCTCATACTTGAAGGCTTTCTGGCTGAACAGGTTGATGTAGACAGGGGTGCCGTCGTCCAGCTTGGCGGGCACAACACAGGGGCAGACGGTGGAGCCGAACTTGATCTTCATCTCCTCCAGGATCTTGAAGTAGTTGGCATTTTCCAGGTCGCACTTGGAGATGAACACCATGGTGGCCTTGCCGTTCTTGCGGGCCAGCTGGAAGGCTTTCTCCGCGCCCACGGTCACGCCGCTGCGGCCGGAAACACACACCAGCACGCTCTCGGCAGCGCGGATGCCCTCATACTCACCTGCCTCAAAGTCGAACAGGCCCGGCGCATCGATCAGGTTGTACTTGATGCCTTCGTACTCCACCGGCACCACGGATGCCGACAGACTTGCCTTCCGCTTTGCTTCCTCAGGGTCAAAGTCCGAAATCGTGGTGCCGTCCTCAACACGGCCCATACGCTCTGCTGCGCCCGAAAAATAGACCAATGCCTCAGTCAGCGTCGTTTTGCCGCTGCCGGCATGGCCTGCAATCAAGATATTACGGATGTTGTTGCTTGCGTATTTCATATCGGTTTTTCCCTCATTTCCGCCGCACGGAGCAGCCTCTCCGTTTTTGTGGCATATTTTACAAAGATAATACCACACTCCAAATGATTTTCAAATAGATTGTCCGAAATTTTCTTTCACCTGCCCGCCAAACTTCCCAGGGTTCTTTTGTGCATTTTGACCGGATGCGCGCAAAATCGATTGCAGGACGTGGGTTGGCATGGTACAATAGACCCAATGAAAGATAGAGGGAGGCACTTTGCCATGAAACGCACCGATTACATCAACTGGGATGAATACTTTATGGGCATCGCCCTGCTCACCGCCATGCGCTCCAAGGACCCCAACAGCCAGGTGGGAGCCTGCATCGTCAGCCCGGAGAACAAGATCCTCTCCCTGGGCTACAACGGAATGCCCATTGGATGCGATGACGATGCCATGCCGTGGGAGCGCGAGGGCGACCCGCTGGACACGAAGTACATGTACGTCTGCCATGCGGAGCTCAACGCCATCCTGAACAGCGCCCACAACAACCTGAAGGGTGCCCGGGTCTACGTGACCCTCTTCCCCTGCAACGAGTGCGCCAAGGCCATCATCCAGTCCGGCATCTCTGAGGTGGTGTACTACGGCGACAAGTACCACGATTCCGATTCCAGCGTGGCAGCGCGGTTCATGTTCAAAAAGGCAGGCGTACGGCTGACCGCCTACACCCCCAGCGGGCGGAAGGAACTGCTGGAGCTGTAAGGGGAGCGAAACCTCTCCCAAAACTTTCCCTTGAAAATACAGTTTATTCGTTATATAATAGAACCATCTTATCGAATAAATATACATTTTATGTTGCATAGAGAGGAAAGTATACAATGAGTCTGAAAAATCGCAGTTTTCTGAAGCTTCTGGACTACACCCCTGCCGAGATCGAGGAGCTGCTCGATCTGGCCGCCGACCTGAAGGCCAGGAAAAAGGCCGGCATCCGCCACAATGAGCAGCTGGCCGGCAAGAACATCGCCCTGATCTTTGAAAAGACCTCCACCCGCACCCGCTGCAGCTTTGAGGTCGCCGCTCACGATCTGGGCATGGAGGTCACCTACCTTGACCCGTCGGGCAGCCAGATCGGCAAAAAGGAATCCATTGCCGACACCGCCCGGGTGCTGGGCCGGATGTTTGACGGCATCGAGTACCGCGGCTATGGGCAGGAGATCGTGGAAGACCTGGCCCATTACGCCGGTGTTCCGGTCTGGAACGGCCTGACCAACGAGTTCCATCCCACCCAGATCCTTGCCGACTTCCTGACCATCCGGGAGCACTTCGGCAGCCTGAAGGGCATCCATTTCGTCTACTTCGGCGATGCCCGCTACAACATGGGCAACAGCCTGATGGTGGGCTGTGCCAAGATGGGGCTGCACTTCACCGCCTGCGCCCCCAAAAAGTATCAGCCGGATGCCGCCCTGATCGCACAGTGTCAGGCCATTGCTGCCGAGACCGGTGCCACCCTGACCTTTGAGGAGGACCCCGCCAGGGCCGCCCAGGGTGCCGATGTCCTTTACACCGATGTGTGGGTCTCCATGGGCGAGCCCATCGAGGTCTGGGCCGAGCGCATCCACGACCTGGCCCCCTATCAGATCAATCAGGAGCTGATGAATATTGCAGGCCCAAAGGTCGTATTTATGCACTGCCTGCCCGCCTACCACGACCACAAGACCGCTGTGGGCAAAGAGATGGGCGAGCGCTTTGGCCGCGATGCTATGGAGGTGACCGATGAGGTATTCGAGGGCCCCCAGAGCATCGTCTTTGACGAGGCCGAAAACCGGATGCACACCATCAAAGCCGTGATGGCGGCTACGCTGGGCTATCAGAAGTAACTGCGTCTCTCTCAGCACAATATGCACAGGCCCGGTCGTTTCCGAACGATCGGGCTTTTTGTTTCTGTCTCCCGTTTTGGTCTGCCGGAGGCTCCCCCGCAAAGGGTCCTGGCCGCACGGGAAAATTTCCCATTCTCCGAAAGCGTTGCAATTACAGTTGAAAATCCGTTGCAAAACCCATATACTAAAAGGGTAATGCTCTGGAAAAGGAGGGAGACTATGGGCGGAGGACATCTTTCCCGGCCGGACTTCGGGATGCCGCAGCCGGACCCGGACCACCCGCTGACCGAATTCTATCTGCTGCTGCAGCACGGGCTGGACAAGGCGGGCGTTTTCCACCTGCCTGCGCTCTATGCCAGCTTCCGGGCACCGGCCCGGCGCATCTATGCCGACGAGGCCGCCGGGTGCCTCACCCTCAGCGAAACGGCGGATGAGGGTGCTGTTCTGCTCTCTGCTCCCCGGAACCTCCAGCTGCTTTACAGCAGCCTGCATGTGGAGCCGGATGGCTCCCCCGCCGCCCTGCTGCTCACCGAGGAGTGTTCCCGCGCTGTCTGCGCGGTGCAGCTGCTGCCGCCCTTTGTCTGGGAGGACCCGCTGCCGCCCCTGCCGGATGTCCCGGCCGCTCTGACCCTGCAATTGACCCTGCAGGATGTGGAGGCCATCGACACCGACCCTGCCGCCCTTGCCCGCCGCCTGTGCCAGACCACCCGGCAGAAGCACTGGCTGGCCCACCCCAAAGCAGATCTGTATCTTGCGGAGAAAATTGCCCTTTTCCAAAGGCTATATCGTTAATGCAATAATCCGTGCGCTTCACCCGTATATGGGGTGAAACGTCCCTTTGAAACAGTTGTTTCCACCAGCCCCGCCCGGGGCCGCAAAGGAGAGAAAGAGACTTATGGGACAGTTGACCAAAGACGAAGTTTTTGCGCTGGCTGTACAGCGATACAGCGACACCGTGTTCCGCGCCGCGATGCACAATTGCAGCTGCGCCGCCGATGCGGAGGACGTGGTGCAGGATGTGTTTGAAAAGCTCCTGCGCTACGAAGGCCGCTTTGAGAGTGAGGAGCACCTCAAAGCCTGGCTGCTGCGGGTCGCCATCAATCGCTGCCGGGATATCACCCGGGCCGCGCGCCAGAAGGACACCGAACTGGACGAAAACATTCCTGCCCCGGAATCCGGAAATGACGGCAGTGTGCTCGATGCGGTGCGCACTCTGCCGGAAAACTACCGCAACGCCGTGTACCTCCATTATTACGAGGGCTACACCGCCGCCGAGGTAGGCCGGATGCTGGGTGCGCCCACCAACACGGTGCTCAGCTGGCTGCGGCGGGCACGCGCCCAGTTACATACGCTGCTGAAGGAGGAGATCGAAGATGAGGTGGTATGAATACAAGATGGAAGTGGACGATCTGCACGCTTCCGATGACCTGAAGGCAAAGCTGCTTGCCCTGCAGGCCAATGCCGCCGAAACACCCGGTGCCAAGAGCATCGCCATGCCCGTGACTTCCCCGACCCCCAAAAAACAGAAAAAGCCCCTCCGCTTCCCCGCCCGGCGCTGGGCCCAGCTGGCCGCCTGCGTGGCAGTCTGCGGGGTCTGCCTGTACGGTGCCGTGTATGCCCACGAATGGGAGGGGGTCACCCTGCTGGGCGGCGGCTCTTCCTCCAACTACTCTGCCGCCGCTAAGGCATCCGCCCCGCAGGCCGCTGTTTACTCCATGGAGGACACCGAGAACGCCACCGACGGCTCTGCAGACAACGGCATCTCCTCCTTCAGCACAGAGGACGGCTACCGGTCAGCAGAGGCTGCCACCGGCGGTTCCCTGCTGACCTCCGGCGAAGCGGAGAGCGATGCTTCCACCCGCACCGCCGACAGCGCCAAAATCATCTATACTGCCAACCTCACGCTGGAGACCCGGGATTACGATACCGCCCGCGCGGCACTGGATGCGGCTCTTTCTGACGCGGACGGCTATATGGAATCCAGCAGCGAGTACACCAACACCGACAGCACCCGGAGCGTCAGCCTGACTTTGCGGGTGCCCCAGGACAGCTACAAGAGCTTTCTGGCCGCCGCTGCCCAGTCCGGCAGCGTGACCTACCAGAACCAGCAGGCGGAGGATATTACCACCCGGTATATGGACACCGAGGCCCGGCTGGCCAGCCTGACCGCCCAGCGCACCCGCCTGCAGGAGCTGCAGGCCCAGGCCGACACCCTGGCCGACCTGCTGGAGATCGAGTCCAGCCTGAGCGATGTGCAGTACCAGATCGAGAGCTGGCAGAGCCAGCTGGACTGGTACAGCAATCAGGTCTCCTGCTGCACCGTCTATATCACCCTGAACGAGGTGGAGACCCTGACCCCCACCAGCACCAGCTTCGGTGCAAAGCTGCTGGCCGCCCTGCGCAATGGCTGGACCGGCTTCGTGTCCGGTGCACAGGCCGTGGCGGTGTTCCTTGTGGGCGCATGGCCTGCCATCCTCATCGGCGCGGTCTGCGGCGTGATCTACTACCGTGTCCGCCATCCCAGAAAGAAAAAGTAAAAAACTTTTCCAAAACCCTTGACATCCACCCGCCTCTGTGGTATTATACTTGAGCAGTCAGCGAACAGCTGATGCAGACAAGTAAATATCGCGGGGTGGAGCAGTCTGGTAGCTCGTCGGGCTCATAACCCGAAGGTCGTTGGTTCAAATCCGGCCCCCGCAACCACCAAGCATCTTGAAGTGATTCAGGATGCTTTTCTTTTGTCCCATTTTCTGTATCCAGCTGTTTCCTGACACAAAAAAAGCTCCTGACGTTCTGCGCGTCGGGAGCTTTTGCTGTTATGCGGTCTTCCGGGTCACTTCAGCACCGCACCCAGGTTTGCACTGGTGACCATGCGGGCATAGCGGCTGAGCCAGCCGGTCTTGATGTTGGGCTCGGGCGCAACGTACTTTGCCTTGCGCTCGGCCAGCACCTCGTCGCTGACCTCCAGCGTGATCTTTGCGTTGGGGATATCAATACTGATGGTATCGCCCTCCTCGATCAGGCCGATGGGGCCGCCGGAAGCAGCCTCGGGGCTGACGTGGCCGATGGCTGCGCCGCGGCTTGCGCCGGAGAAGCGGCCGTCGGTGATGAGGGCCACGGTTTTATCCAGCTTCATACCGGCCAGAGCGGAGGTGGGGTTGAGCATCTCGCGCATACCGGGGCCGCCCTTGGGGCCCTCGTAGCGGATGACCACCACATCGCCCGGGACAATCTGGCCTGCGTAGATGGCCGCAATGGCGGTCTCCTCGCTGTTAAATACGCGGGCCGGGCCGGAGTGCTGCTGCATCTCGGGTGCCACGGCACTGCGCTTGACCACGCAGCCGTCCGGAGCAATGTTGCCCCACAGGATCTGCAGGCCGCCGGTCTGGGAGTAGGGGTTCTCGATGGGGCGGATGGCCTTTTCGTTCAGGATGTGGGCACCCTTGATGTTCTCGCCCAGGGTCTTGCCGGTGACGGTAGGCACATCCAGATCCAGCAGGCCCTTCTTGGCCAGCTCTGCCTGCACGGCGGGGATGCCGCCTGCGGCGTAGAGGTCGGGCATGTGGGTGGGGCCTGCGGGGGCCAGATGGCAGAGGTTGGGGGTCCTGGCGCTGATCTCATTGAAGAGCTTCAGGTCAATGGGCACACCGGCCTCGTAGGCAATGGCCAGCAGATGCAGGACGGTATTGGTGGAGCAGCCCAGCGCCATATCGCAGGTCAGTGCATTGCGGATGGAGCGCTCATTGATGATCTGGCGGGCGGTGATGCCCTTGTTGACCATGTCCATGATGGCCATACCGGCGTGCTTTGCCAGCTGCAGGCGCTTGGAGTAGACTGCCGGAATGGTGCCGTTGCCGGGCAGGGCAATGCCGATGGCCTCGCACAGGCAGTTCATGCTGTTGGCGGTGTACATGCCGGAGCAGCTGCCGCAGCTGGGGCAGCAGTTGCAGGTGCAGTCTTCCAGCTGCTCGTCGGTGATCATGCCGGCCTTGTAAGCGCCCACGGCCTCGAACATCTTGGAAAGGCTGACTTCCTCACCGCCGTAGCTGCCGGCCAGCATGGGGCCGCCGGAGCAGACCACCGCGGGCACATCCATGCGGACCGCGGCCATGACCATGCCGGGCACGATCTTATCGCAGTTGGGCACCAGCACCAGGCCGTCCAGCTGATGGGCCATCAGCATGGTCTCCACGCTGTCACAGATCAGCTCGCGGGAGGCCAGGGAGTACTTCATGCCCACATGGCCCATGGCGATGCCATCGCAGACACCAATGGCGGGGATCAGGATGGGGGTGCCGCCCGCCATCTCCACACCGGCCTTCACGGCATCGGCGATCTTATCCAGATTCATGTGGCCGGGCACGATCTCGCTGTAAGCGCTGACCACGCCGATCAGCGGGCGCTCCAGCTCTTCAGGGGTGTAACCCAGTGCGTAGAATAAGCTTCGGTTGGGGGCCCGCTCCGAGCCTTTGGTCACATTATCGCTTCTCATAATATCCTCACCTTACTTCTTCAGCCAGCTCATCATGCTGCGCAGCTCTGCGCCCACCTTCTCGATGGGGTGTTCGGCCTGCATCCGGCGCTCAGCCAGGAAGTGGACCTTGCGGCCGCCCTTGGGGCTCATCTCGGTCAGGAACTCAGAAGCAAAGGTGCCGTCCTGGATCTCGGTCAGAACCTTCTTCATCTCCTTGCGGGTCTCCTCGGTGATCAGGCGCTTGCCGGTGCGGTAATCGCCGTACTCAGCGGTGTTGGAGATGGAGTAGCGCATCTTGGAGAAGCCGCCCTCGTTGATCAGGTCAACGATCAGCTTCATCTCGTGGCAGGTCTCAAAGTATGCCATCTCGGGCTCATAGCCAGCCTCAACCAGCGTATCGAAGCCTGCGTGGATCAGCTCGCAGACACCGCCGCACAGAACTGCCTGCTCGCCGAACAGGTCGGTCTCGGTCTCCTCCTTGAAGGTGGTCTGCAGGATGCCTGCACGGCCAGCGCCGATGCCGGAAGCGTAAGCCAGAGCGATGTCCTTTGCCTTGCCGGTGTAATCCTGCTCCACGCAGATCAGAGAGGGGCAGCCCTCGCCCTCGGTGTACAGGCGGCGGACGATGTGGCCGGGGCCCTTGGGAGCGATCATGATCACGTCAACGTTCTTGGGCGCGGTGATGGTCTTGAAGTGGATGTTGAAGCCGTGTGCAAAGGCCAGAGCCTTGCCCTCGGTCATGTAAGGTGCGACCTGCGTGTTGTAGATATCGGCGCACAGCTCGTCGGGAACCAGCATCATCACAACATCGCCAGCCTTGGCAGCCTCTTCGACCTCCATGACTTTGAAGTTGTCGTGAGTGGCAGCGAACTCGGAGGCCTTTGCCCAGTGGGCAGAGCCCTTGCGCAGACCGACAACAACGTTCACACCGCTCTCGGCCAGGTTCTCGGAATGGGCGTGGCCCTGGCTGCCGAAACCGATGACAGCAACGGTCTTGCCGTCCAGCACGCCGAGGTTGCAGTCGGAATCGTAGTATTTCTTGATCGCCATGGTAGTAGTCTCCTTTTACTCTTTCCTGTTTTATTTTTATATTTTGATTTTGATGGAAAACTGAGAGATTATGCCTTACTGCGGGCAGCGGGTCCCGGGCAAGGGCAGCTGGGCTGCCCGCACCTCCTGCGGGGGCTTCTGCATGTGCTGGTGCATCCCGCCGCGCTCCAGGGCGGTCACGCCGGTGCGGCACTGCTCAAGGATCTTGTAGTCTGCCAGGATCTTGAGGAACGCGTCCACCTTTTCGGGGCGGCCGGTCAGCTCCAGCACCATGCTGTCGGGCGAAAAATCAATGATCTTTGCCTTGTAGATGCTGGCGATCTCCCGCAACTCACTGCGGTTGTGGACATCGGCAGCCACCTTGAGCAGCAGCAGCTCCCGTTCCAGCGAGTTCTCGTGGTCCAGCACGAACACCTGCCGGGTCACTTCCAGCCGCTCGGTCTGGAGGATGAGCTGGCTCAGCGCCTTTTCATCGCTGGTGATGGTCACGGTGATGCGGCTGACCGCCGGGTCGTTGGTGGCGGACACCGTCAGGCTGTCGATGTTGAAGCCGCGGCGGCAGAACAGGTTGGACACCCGGGCCAGAACACCGCTCTGGTTGTCCACCAGCAGACTGATGACTCTGCGTTTGGATTCCATGGGTCAGTCCTCCTTATTCCATGATGATATCATTGATGTCGCCGCCGCCGGGGATCATGGGCAGGACCTTTTCGTCCTTGTCGATGATGCACTCGATCCAGGTGGGGCCCTTCTGCTTGAGGGCATCGGCAAATGCGGCCTGGAACTCGGGGAGGTTGGTGCAGCGGTAGCCCTTCAGGCCAAAGCCCTCGGCCAGCTTGACAAAGTCGGTGCGGCGATGGGGGTCGGTCTGGGAGTAGCGCTTTTCGTAGAAAGTGGTCTGCCACTGGCGCACCATGCCCAGCACAGAGTTGTTGAAGATGACCGTGATGATGGGCAGCTCATAGCTGACAGCGGTGCAGGCCTCGTTGAGGTTCATGTGGAAGGAACCGTCGCCCGTGAACATGACCACCCGCTGCTCCCGGCCCAGCGCCATCTGCGCGCCGATGGCCGCGCCATAGCCAAAGCCCATGGTGCCCAGGCCGCCGCTGGTGATAAAGCCGCGGCTCTTGGTGTGGCGGATATACTGGGCCGCCCACATCTGGTGCTGGCCCACGTCGGTGACATACACGGCCTCGGGGCCGCACTGGCTGCACACCTCGCCGATGACCTGATGGGGCATCAGGCGGGTGGGGTCGGACACAGGGTGGTAATCCTGTGCCTGCCACTCGTGGATCATCTTCATCCAGTCGGGGTGCTTCTTTTCCTCAATGAGGGGGAGCATCCCGCTCAGAACGTAGCAGACATCACCGGCAATGGCAAGATCCACATCCACATTCTTGCCCAGCTCACTGGGGTCGATATCGATCTGGATGATGGTGGCGTTCCTGGCAAAGGTCTTGGGGTTCAGGGCCACGCGGTCAGAAAAGCGGGTGCCCAGTGCGATCAGCACGTCACAGTCCGCGACTGCCCGGTTGGAGGTGTAGCAGCCGTGCATTCCGACCATGCCGATGTTCATCGGGTCACCGTAGGGCACAACGCCTGCAGCCATCAGAGTATAGGTGGCGGGGATCTCCGCCTTGTGGATCAGGTCACGCAGGGGCTGGCAGGAAGCCGCGCTCCGCACGCCGCCGCCAAAATAGACCAGCGGGCGCTTGGCCGCGTTGATGATATCGGCGGCCCACTTGACCTGCTGTTCGTCGTAGGTGGTCACGGTGCGGATCTGCTCCGGCTGCTTGGGGGTGAACTCGCAGACAGCGGCAGTGACATCCTTGGGGATATCCACCAGCACCGGGCCCTTGCGGCCGCTCTGCGCAATGCGGAACGCCGCGCGCATGGTATCGGCCAGCTCTTCTACCTTGCGCACCGTGAAGTTGTGCTTGGTGATGGGCATCGTGATGCCCTCGATGTACGCCTCCTGAAAGCTGTCCTTGCCCAGACCGGGGGTCGGCACATTGCCGGTAAAGGCGACCATGGGCACGGAGTCCATGTAGGCAGTGGCAATGCCGGTGACCAGATTGGTGGCACCCGGGCCGCTGGTGGCCAGCACCACGCCGGTGCGGCCCGTTGCGCGGGCATAGCCATCGGCCGCATGAGAAGCGCCCTGCTCGTGGGCGGTCAGCACATGGTGGATGCGGTCAGAATTCTTATACAGCTCGTCGTACAGGTTCAGCACAGCACCGCCGGGGTAGCCGAAGATGGTGTCCACGCCCTGTTCGCAGAGGACTTCAACAAAAATTTGCGAACCATTCAACTGCATGGTAAGTTGCTCCTGTTCCTTTTCCTCTTACACTCTCAACAAAATTTCCCTCAGACACGTTACTTTTCGCATCTTGCATTCCGATTTGAACGTTGGGTCAATTATACTATAAATCGGGCCTTTGTCAATCGACGATTTGTAAAGTGAATCAGCCGAAAGATGAAGATAATTGAACACACCCTTGCGGACGGCCTTCTCTGCGTGTATAATCTGGTAAAAACCTCTCCGTCAGCCTGCCCGGCTCCTCTGACCGGGGAAGCAGGAGCAAAACGCCGGAGGGGTTCTGTTAAGAGGAGAGTCTGATGATGCAACTTCGTGAATGGAACGCCCGGCTCCACGGGCTCGTTGTTTTCCGTGCCCTGCTGGGCGACCCCGTTGTGGCAAAGCTGGCGGCGCTGACCGACCGGCTGGAAGCAGCTGACGACAGCATCGCCCCCCTGTGCGATGCTGTGGCCGCCTTTGAAGCCGCCCTGTTCGCCCACACCACCAATCTGGGCGATTATCTTTCCAACGCCGTGCTGGAGACCGAGACCTTCTGTGTGCGGCAGGCCGCCGCGGGCCAGCTCTCCCCTGTGATGGAGGCCGCCCTGAACAGTGAGCTGAACTTTTTGCAGAAGCTCTGCGGCCTGACGCTGGACGCGCTGCTGGAAGCCGCCGACCGGCAGAACCGGGAGCTGGCGTTCCTGCCCCGTTGGGAGGCAAGGCAGCTCGACCTGACCGCCGCCTACAACCAGCGGATGCGGGAAGCCGGGAAGAAAGGCTACGGCATGTTTGCCAAGCACCATGTGTTCACGGTGGAGAACGGTCAGCTGGTGCCCGTGAAGTACCCCGACCCCCAGAAGCTCAGCGAGCTGCCGGGCTACGAGAAGGAGCGGGAAAAGGTCATTGCCAACACCCGCGCCCTGCTGGCCGGTTCCCCCGCCAACAATGTCCTGCTCTACGGCGATGCAGGCACCGGCAAATCCAGCACGGTCAAGGCCATTGCCAATGAGTATGCCGCCGACGGCCTGCGGCTGGTGGAGGTCAAGAAGAACCAGCTCTACCAGATCCCCGACCTGATGGATCAGCTGGCGGCCAACCCCCTCAAGTTCATCCTCTTCATCGATGACCTGAGCTTCTCCTCCAACGACGACAACTTTGCCGCCCTGAAAGCCATCCTCGAGGGCAGCGTGGGCGGCCGGGCCCGGAACATTGCGGTGTACGCCACCTCCAACCGCCGCCACCTCATCAAGGAGACCCTGACCGACCGCACCGGCGACGACATCCACGAAGCCGACACCCGGCAGGAACTGATGAGCCTTTCCGCCCGGTTCGGCCTGACCGTCACCTTCCAGCGGCCTGAGAAAGCCCGCTTTGCCGCCATTCTGGAAGAACTGGCAAAACAGCACCACATCCAGATGCCCATGGAAGAGCTGCTGGTCAAGGCCGAGGCCTTCGCCATCCGCGCCGGCGGCCGCAGCCCCCGCGTGGCCAAACAGTTCATCGAACAGTGCGAGAGCGGCGTGCAGAAATAATGTTTGCTTTTTCGTTTTTATGGATAAGAAAAAGCGCTGTGCAGTGAGATGACTGCACGGCGCTTTTTGCTGTTTTGAAAGAAAACTGCCGCCGCAGGCGGCAGATGAGGCGGTCAGAAAATCAAACGCGCTCGGCCACCAGCTGGAAGCCCTCTTTTGTGAGCTCCTGCCGGATCTGCTCGATCTGGGCATGGTCGCGGGTCTCCAGCACCAGCTTGAGGAAGCAGCTGGAGATGGGCATATTGGGGTCAGAGCCGTCATGCAGGACGGAGACCACATTGCTGCCGCAGCGGGAAACGATGGCGGCCACCCGCTCCAGCTGGCCGGGCTTATCCTCCAGCGCAATGGTCAGGTTGGCCTTGCGGCCGCTCATCACCAGACCACGAGTGATGACGCGGTTGAGGATGTTCACATCGATGTTGCCGCCGGAGATCAGGCAGACCACCTTTTTGCCCTCAATGGGCAGCTTGTGGAACAGCGCCGCTGCCACAGGCACCGCACCGGCCCCCTCGGCCACCAGCTTCTGGTTCTCCATCAGGGAGAGGATGGCGGCGGCGGTCTCGTCCTCGCTGACGGTCACGATGTCGTCCACATATTCCTCGCAGAGCTGATAGGTCAGCTCGCCGGGGGTCTTGACCTGAATGCCGTCCGCAAAGGTGGCCGCATTTTTCAGGGTCTGATACTTGTGCTCATGCAGGCTGCGGTACATGCTGGGGGCACCCTCGGCCTGCACACCATAGACCTTGACCTCGGGGCGCAGGCTCTTGATGGCAAAGGCCACGCCGGAGATCAGGCCGCCGCCGCCCACGGGCACGATGACGGCATCCAGATCGGGCAGCTGGTCAAGGATCTCCAGACCAATGGTGCCCTGACCTGCGATGACTTGTTCGTCATCGTAGGGGTGGATGAAGGTCATGCCGGTCTCGGCCTGCAGCTCCACGGCCTTGTCGTGGGCATCATCATAGGTACCGGGCACCAGACAGACCTCCGCGCCCAGGCTCTTGGTATTTTCCACCTTCATAATGGGGGCACCGTCCGGCATACAGACGATGCTCCTGATGCCCCGGCGGGTGGCGGCCAGAGCCACGCCCTGTGCGTGGTTGCCGGCAGAGCAGGCGATCACGCCCTTTTCGCTCTCCTCCCTGGAGAGCTGGCTGATCTTATAATAAGCTCCCCGCACCTTGAAGCTGCCGGTCACCTGCAGGTTCTCGGTCTTGAGGTAGAGGCGGCAGTCCTTGGAGAGCTTGGGCGCTTCGATCAGGTCGGTCCTGCGGGCAACGTCCTTGAGCACAAAGGCGGCGTGGTAGATCTTATCCAGAGTCAGCATGACGATACTTCCTATCTTCTATCCTTGATTTTTGCATGTGAATATGCATTCCAGTATAAATTAGCAAAAGTATTTTGTCAAATGAACGTATTTCAACATTGCGTTTGCTGGGGTGACCGCCAATGGTTACGCCCGGGCAGGCGGCAGCCCTGCAGCCTGATGCACGCTCCACCTGTGCCCATGCCGTGGGAGCGGTTTTCCCTGACCCAAAACGCCCCTCTCCGGCATCTGTGAGACCGGAGAGGGGCGTTCTCGTTTTTAACCTTTCATCGGCACAAATCCGACCAGATCCTTCACGACCTCGCCGCCGATGATGAGCCCGGCCACCGAGGGCACAAAGGCGTTGGAGCCGGGGACCGAGCGCCGGATGGTGCACTTGCGCTGGGTGCCCGGGGGGCAGATGCAGTTGTTCTTGCAGCTGATGGAATCATCCTCGATGGGGGTCATGGCAGGCTCTTTGGAGTAGACGACCTTCAGGTGCTTGATCCGCCGCTTGCGGCACTCGGTGCGCATCACCTTGGCCAGCGGGCAGACGGAGGTCTTGTAGATATCCGTTACCTCAAAGCGGGTGGGGTCCATCTTGTTGCCTGCGCCCATGGCGCAGATGATGGGGGTACCGGCCTCCTTGGCCTTGACCACCAGCGCGATCTTGCCGGTGACGGTGTCGATGGCATCCACCACATAGTCGTACTGGGTGAAATCGAACTGATCCTGCGTTTCCGGGGTGAAGAAGATCTTGTAGGTGGCGACCTTGATGTTGGGGTCGATCTCGTGGATACGCTGTTCGGCCACATCCACCTTGTACTGGCCCACGGTCTTGCGGGTGGCCACGATCTGACGGTTCAGGTTGGTCAGGCAGACCTTGTCATCATCAATGAGGTCCAGCGCGCCCACACCGCTGCGTGCCAGCGCTTCCACCGTGTAGCCGCCCACGCCGCCAATGCCAAACACCGCCACACGGGAATTGTGCAGCTTTTCCATTGCTTCCTTGCCCAGCAGCAGCTGGGTGCGGGAATATTGATCCTGCATAGATACTTGCTCCTCCATTTTACACTGTGCCGTTCATTTTACCGGTTTGGCACAGCTGCTTTCGTTTTGCTTTATCACTTTCCTGCGAAGCGCCTGAGTGGTTTATTCCACCGCAACGATGGTGCCGCCCCCCAGCACAACATCCCCCTGATACAGCACCACGGCCTGACCGGGCGTGGGGGCACGCTGGGGCTGGTCAAATTCCAGCCGGAACTGCCCCTCCCCTGCCGGGTAGACGGTGGCCGCCTGCTCGGTCTGGTGGTAGCGGGTGCGGGCCGTGACCCGCAAGGGCGCGGTCAGCTCCGGGATGGCGATCCAGTTCACCTCGTCGGCATAGACGATGCGGTCAAACAGGTTCTCCTCCGGGCCCACCGTGACGGTGTTGGCCTGCATATCCTTGGCGCAGACATACACCGGCGCACCCATGGCAAGGCCAAGGCCCTTGCGCTGGCCGATGGTATACCGCACCGCACCGTTGTGGGTGCCCACCTTTTTGCCGTTCTCGTCCAGAAAATCGCCTGCCGGGTAGTGCCTGCCGGTGAAGTCCTCCATGAAGCGGGCGTAGTCGCCGTCCGGCACAAAGCAGATATCCTGGCTGTCGTGCTTGCGGGCGTTGATGAAATGCTGCTTTTCCGCGATCTCTCGCACTTCAGCCTTGTGCATGGCCCCCAGCGGCAGGCGCACATGGGCCAGCTGCTCCTGGGTCAGGTTATAGAGCACATAGCTCTGATCCTTGCCCTCGTCCAGCCCCTTTTTCAGCAGCCAGCGGCCGGTGGTCTCGTCCTGCTCCACCCGGGCGTAATGGCCCGTGACCACATACTCCATGCCATGGCTCTCAGCCCAGCGGAGCAGGTGGTCGAACTTCATATACCGGTTGCAGTCGATGCAGGGGTTGGGCGTGCCGCCCATCTCATATACCCGGATGAACTTTTCGATGATCTTCTCCCGGAAGTCGGCGGTGAAATCCAGCACCTCATAGGGGATATCCATCGCAAAGGCCACCTCGGCGGCATCCTCGATATCCTTTTCGGAGCAGCAGGTGTGGAAACCGGACTGCCCCAGCGTCTCGTTGCGGGTGAGCCGCATGGTGATGCCGGTGCAGTCGTACCCTGCCTGCTGCATCAGCCATGCCGCCACCGAGCTGTCCACACCGCCGCTCATGGCGATGAGTGCCCCGGGGCGCTTCGTGTTCTGTGCTTCTGTCATATCGTTCCTCATTCAATAACACACTAAAACAGTAGTATAATACTACCGCAGCTTCTTTCTCTTGTCAAGACGCAGAAAATTGGGCCGCCGCAGCCAGCAGCGCGTCTTTTTCGTTGGGTGTCTGCCCAGTGATAACAGCCTCCAGCAGGGCGTTCAGCACCTGCCGCAGACCCGGGCCGGGTCTGACCCCCGCCGCCATCAGGTCACGGCCATTCACGGCCAGCTGGCTCACCCGGCAGCAGGCATTTTCTGCTGTCAACTGCTCTGCCTCGGCCCGCAGGGCAGCAAAGACCCCGGCCTGTTCCGGATGCCGGGCACTGCAAAGGGCGGTCAGGCGCTGGATCGTCGGCAGCTCATAGCGGCCCAAAAGACGTTTGGCCTGTACGGTCAGCGTGGTGTTGGGGGTACCGGGAGTTTCTCCAAGGACCGTCCGCTGGGGTGGGACCCTATTGCCGCAGGCAATAGGGCGGGCGATGGAATGGCCCGATTCGTGTCCGAGGAGAAAGCTCCCGGCACCCCCTCCAGCTTCCCTTTCCAACACTGTCACCTCATCTGTGAGCGCGTTGGAGCATTTCAGTTTGCGCAGTGCCTTGCGGGCGCCGGCTTCACCCAGCGGGCAGAGAAGGGCCGCCAGCCGGGCGGGCACGTTCTCCGCTGTTGGTTCGATCCGGTCGATGGTACGGCAGAGTTCCGCAAACCGTTCCGGCTGTTTTTCCGGTTCCAGCTCCGGCAGGACAACGGCCAGAACGGCGGGTTCCAGATAGCTTCCGGGCCGGGGGGCCGCCAACAGCTTGAGCAGTTCTTCCTGGATGCGCTCCGCCGAAACGCAGTCCAGATGCGGCCCCAGTGCCCGGGCAGCAGCACCGGTGGCTGGGTCGATGGCAAAGCCGAACCGGGCCGCGAACCGGTAGAGCCGCAGGATGCGCAGCGCGTCCTCCTCAAAGCGGCGTTCCGGCTCCCCCACCGCCCGCACGATATGGGCGGCAAGGTCGTCCCGCCCGCCAAAGGGGTCGATGAGCCCTTCCTCGGCGCTGTATGCCATAGCGTTGATGGTGAAATCCCGCCGGGCAAGATCCTCCCGCACATCCGGCACAAAGCAGACGGCATCCGGGTGGCGGCCATCGGAATAGGCCCCCTCGGTGCGGAAGGTCGTTGTCTCATAGAGCCTGCCGCCCTGCTTCACCGTCACGGTGCCGTGCTGCAGGCCGGTGGGGATGCACTTTTCCTCCCCGAACAGCTCCATCACCTGCTCCGGGCGGGCGCTGGTGCAGAGGTCCCAATCGTGGGGGTCCAGCCCCAGCAGGCTGTCCCGGACACAGCCGCCCACAGCGTAGGCCGCATGGCCCGCCCCATGGAGCGCATCCAGCAGCAGGGCTGCACCCGGGTCAAGTTTGATCGTTGTCATGTTGCTTCCTCGTCATATTGCAAGATGATCTGTTTGCCGTCAAAGCCGCACTCCGCCGCCGGGAATACCGCCTGCGCATTGGGCAGGGCGGCTTCCGGTTCAAGGATCATGGGCGAATAATGCATCAGCCAGAACCGGCGCACGTCAGCCTTTTTTGCAATGGCCGCACCCTGCGCAAAAGTGCTGTGCCCCCACTGCTTTGCCTGCGCCTCCTGCTCGTTGTCGGGGTAGGTGGCATCGCAGAGGAAGAGGTCTGCGTTCTGCGCGGCCTGTTCCAGTGCCGGGCAGGGAGAGGTGTCCCCCGAGAACACGAACCGCAGACCCCGGCGTGCCGGGCCCAGCACATCCGCAGGGGCAACCACAGCTCCGCTTTCCAGCGGGATGCTCTGGCCCCGCTGGAGCAGTTTCCATGCAGGCACCGGAACGTTCAGTGCCCGGGCCTTTGCAGGGTCAAAGCGGCCCGCCCGGGGCAGGTCGAGCCGGTAGCCCCGGCTGGGCACCCGGTGCCGGGTGCGGAAAGGCGTAAGCTGCGCCCCCGCAGGCCAGCCGGAGGAGAGGGTGGTCAGGTCGATGGGGTCTGTGTCCAGCTGCACAGCCCTGACCGGATACGGCAGCGGCCCGGCCAGGGTGCGCAGGGCGGGCCAGATTTCCCCCAACCCCTCCGGGCCGTAAAGGGTCAGCGGGCGCTCCCGGCCCTGACAGCCCAGCGTCTGCAGCAGGCCCGGCAGGCCGAAGATATGGTCGCCGTGATAGTGGGTCAGGCAGATGGCATCCAGCTTCATCAGGTTGACCCCGGCGCGGCGGGCCGCCGCCTGCGTGCCCTCGCCGCAGTCAAACAGCAGGGCATGGCCCCCGCATTCGGCCAGCGCAGCGGTCAGGGCACGGTCCGGCAGGGGCATGGTGGCCGCCGTACCCAGCAGTGTAATGGTCAGCATAACAGTTCCTCCGTGATTTGTCGGTAACAGTGTACCACATTTTGCGCTCGCACACAATCGGCACAGCCCGGCATAGGATGGCGCAGAGCTCTGATACAAAGGGAGGTTTGACCATGCAGCGCAAAAAAGTCCCCGCCGGGCACCACCGCTTCGGGCTGGCCCGGCTCGTTCTGGTCCTGGCACTGCTGTTTCTCGTCGTGGCGCTCACCGCCGGGCTGGCGGGCTGCCTGTTCCAGCCCGTACTGGCCGCCCGGGGCACGCTGCTGTTCCTGCCGGGGAAATAGAAAGAAAAAGCGGAATCGTTCCATCCTTGCCTGAGAGAACGATTCCGCTTTGTGCTATTTTATTCTGCCGTTTTCAACTGCTGTGCTTTTTTCCATGCGCGAATGGCTTCCCCATAGGAGATTTGCTCATCCGGCTTGAACTGCTCCGTATGCTCTTCATCAGGCAGCTCCATCAGCTCGTTTTCCACGGCCCACTGTGCGGCCTGCTGTGCCACTTCCTCATTCAGGCCGATGTCCTCATACGCTGCATTTACATCCGGTACAGGCTCTCCTGCATTCCTCCAGAGCAGTTCCGCCAGCTGAATCCTGTTTTGGGGAATTGCCGCCCCACTGGGCAGCAGATATTTCAGATAGAGTTCTGTTCCCAGCTGATGCGCCTGATAGGCCAGTACAACAGCCGAAATTCCCACTGCGCCGATCATTGCGGCACTGCCCAGCAGTTCGGTTTCTCTGGCATTTTCCGCGCTTTCGTACATTGCCTCTACGGTCACATCTGCCGTCGGCATGGGAAATGTCATGGTCTGGCTGGTGTGTGCTACATCAGGGTCTCCCATCAGTGCCGGATCACTGATGTTCCACTGCGCAAAGACCATTCCTTCCGGTGCCGCATTTGCCGTAACCGTAACCATTGCGCCCACAGGGATCTTTCCGATCTGGGTCGTGCCCTGTTTTTTCATCACCACATTCTTCGTGATATCCACAGCCGCTCCATTTTCCTCAACCGTCACACGCACAAGAGTACCGTCTTTTTCCGTCAGAGTATACTTTTGGGCCGTATCAGGGTCAGGGGTAGGGGTAGGGGTAGGAGTAGGGGTAGGGGTAGGAGTAGGGGTAGGATTAGGATTAGGATTAGGGTTAGGGTTAGGGTTAGGGTTAGGGTTAGGCTCAGGGTCAGGATTAGGGTTAGGCTCAGGGTTAGGCTCAGGGTCAGGATTAGGGTTAGGATTAGGGTTAGGGTTAGGCTCAGGGTTAGGCTCAGGGTCAGGATTAGGGTTAGGATTAGGGTTAGGGTTAGGGTTAGGGTTAGGCTCAGGGTTAGGGTTAGGGTTAGGCTCAGGGTTAGGCTCAGGGTCAGGATTAGGGTTAGGCTTAGGCTCAGGCTCAGGCTTAGGCTTCACGCTCCAATGTGCGTAAACCGTCACATCTTTCGCCGGCATGGTAAATTTCATGGTGGTGTGTGCTACATCAGGGTTCCCCATCAGTGCCGAATCACTGATGTTCCACTGCGCAAAGACCATTCCTTCCGGTGCCGCATTTGCCTCAACCGTAACCATTGCGCCCGCAGGGATCTTTCCGATCTGGGTCGTACCCTGTTGTTCCAGCTCCACATTCTCCGTGATATCCACAGTCTTTCCATTTTTCTCAACCGTCACACACACAAGAGAACCGTCTTTTTCCGTCAGAGTATACTTTTTGCTCCAATGTGCGTAAACCGTCACATCTTTCGTAATTTTCTGGTTGAAATCAAACGGTACGCCGCCATTTTCTTGCGTATACCAACCATCAAACTGGTAACCTTCCGCTGTTGGATCATCGGGCGGGGTGACAATTCCTTCATACAGCACCACTTTGCTGGTTTTCTTTTCCGGATCGCCGCATTCAAAGCTCACAGTAGGGGCATAATGAAATTCCTTCGGATTATCCAACATGGAATTCACGCTTTTAATCGTGCCCGTGTAAGGATGTCCATTGACCATATACGAGATTTCCTTATTCATCAGCACATCCCATTGTGCCTTCGTTCCCGTATAATGCAGTACCTCTAATTTTTTATTTACATTGAGTCCATAGAAAAATGCCCCATATCCAATCTCTTCAATGCTCTTCGGAATCGTCAACTTTTCCATACTCGTGCAATGCATGAACGCATTATCACCAATTGAACGAACTGAATTTCCAAGGTTCACCTCTTTCAGATTTTCACAACTGATAAACGAAGCTGCTCCGACAGAAGTTACTGAATCCGGAAGTATCACCGTTGTCAATTCGGTGCGCCCACCAAACGCACCTGTTCCAATCGAAGTCACAGAATATTCCTTCCCGTCCGAAGTCGCGGTCGAAGGGATCTCTACATACGCTGCCGTAGCTTTGGGCTCAAACCCCGTCAATTCCACGGTGTCATCATCAAGCGGCATATAGGTATAAGTATTACCGTCTACCACTTCCGTAAATTCCGTAAAAGGTTTTTTCGCTGGCTCTGCCGCAAATGCAGACAGGGGCATCAACCCTAAAACTATTCCCAGAACCAACAAAACGCTGGTAAGCCTTTTCAATTGTTTCATCCCAAAAAACCTTTCTCTGCATTTTCCACAAAAATCGCACAAAAAAACGGATATATATATATATCAGATGGGTATGTCAATGCTTCAGTCTCATTTTTAGCATATCAGTACAGTATTTTGTTTAATATTTTTCATTTTTTGTGCTGTTTTCCAAAATCAAAAACATAGCTCTTCAAAAACAGTGAAAATTGAAATCTCCCTCTTGACTTCAGGACAGTGACGCGATAAACCCCCGCCAAACCAGCGAGAGGACATCCTGCCCGCCCCCGAGAGCAGCCACGCCATCCTCTGCAAACTGAAAACCGCCGACGTATCTCTACGTCGGCGGTTTTTTATGGGCGCGGGTGGATTCGAACAAGCTCAACTATCACAATTCGCTGGATGCGCTTTGAAATTGTGATGGATTCATGCGCATTTTTTGAATTTCACCAAAAATCAATTATCGGCTATCACAACCATTTAGGAACAAAAACGGGTTACAAAGTGGGTTATTTTGCATGCGGAGAATACTCTGCCAGCGCATCTGAAACGGCCATTGCTGCCGTGTCAGCCCTGCCGTCAACGGCGTGACTGTACCAGCCGTAAGTATCCATACTTTTGCTATGCCCTACCATGCGGCGCAGTTCTGCCGGGGACACAGCATCCTCGATGATGCTCACAAAGGTGTGCCGCAGCTCATACAGGCTGACCGGCGGGTCAATGCCGTTGCTGCGCTGGTAGAACTGCCAGTAGTTATAGAGGCTGTGCTCATTCTCCAACAGGAAGATTGGATCATCTCCCCGAAGAGGCCGCTCCTCTTCAAAGGCCCGCTGCTGCAGCTGAGCGTGGAGTTCCGCAGCCGCCAGCGGATGCAGGACCACCGTGCGGATAGCGTTTTCGTTCTTGCCGTGTGTTTCCTCATCAAAGGTATTGATGGCCCGGGCAAGATGCAGCCGGTTGCCCTCCATGTCGCCCACGCGCAGCCCCAGCAGCTCCCCGGGGCGTAGGCCGGTCAGGACCGCAAAGCGGTATGCATGGATATTGGCATCCTGTTCAACCTTGCCACGGACGATGCGTGTATCTACAGAAAGCAGAACCCGCAGCGCGTCCGGCTGAAGGATCTTTCGGCCCTTTGGACGTGCTCCCCTGGGTACCGTGAGCCCCTCGTCCTCTGGCCGCAGGGCGGTGTATTTGTGCTGCCTTGCCCATTTCACAAAGCTGACTTCAACCGCCCGGATTCCCTGCAATGTTTTCCTCGAAAGGTTTCCCCTGCTCTTTCGGATGGCCTGCGGATTCATGCTGCCTTCCTTGTATGCCCGATTCAGCACATCCTGCAGCATTCCCGTATTCAGGTCACCGATCCGGCGGTCGCCCACCACTGGCAGGATGTAGTTCTGTCCGAACTTCTCCACCTGCTGGGCATAGCTTGTACCGGCGGTGGCCCGCACCGAGATCAGATACTCGTTCCAGACCTCCGAGCAGCGCTTGGTTGTGCTGCAGATGCCCTCATCCAGCCAGGCATCTGCTTTAGCATTTGCCTCCCGCTGGCCGGTACGGCCCGGCTTTGCGCTGGTGAACGTCTTGCGCACCCCGTCCTTCTGCACCTTGATCTGCCAACGGTTCTGGTTCGGCAGCCACTGGGCGGTGTTGGTTCTCATTCCCATAA
>ENA-ORCP01000494-ORCP01000494.1-human-gut-metagenome-genome-assembly--contig:-NODE-494-length-35345-cov-22.418878_pt1 | contig 35345 bp, 29 predicted proteins | sample MGYA00242990_ERZ507991 | MGnify/ENA primary metagenome ERZ507991 (study PRJEB26167, sample SAMN06115496) | human gut metagenome | host: Homo sapiens | place: China:Henan | collected 2015-05-07... | reverse complement strand
TTGGCTCTTATTTATTGCCTTACTCATTAAAATTGCTCGGCATTTCTGCCTCGCACATCGGCTTATTCGTTCGCTGTACTGTTCAGTTTTCAAAGAATCATCGCTCTTCAAGCGACTTGATTATCTTACCACAATTCGGTATTTCCTGTCAAGCACTTTTTTTGAAGTTTTTGAAGGAAGACTTCATCGGGGCCGCCGCTCTCGCGGCGACAGGTATGATGATACCATGGATGGGCTTTCGTGTCAACAGGTTTTTTTATCTTTTTTACTCATTTGCATGGAAAGGTTCTTAAGATGGACACGGCCCGGGGCCGTGAGGGTTCTAAGGTTTGACAGCGCCTGCGGCGCTGAGGGTTGTGGTATCGCCAATGGACACGCCCTTCGGGCGTGAGGGTTCAAAGGGTTCAGAAGGTTCAAAGGGTTCAGAGGGGGGGTGGTATCGCCCTTGCAGGTGCACAGCGAACATGATTGGCAGGAGCAAAGCGACGCACCAATCATAGTGAGTCGTTTCCCCTTTAGAAGCGATGAGTATTTTGCCGCCTGCGGCGGCAGCGCTGCCTTTGGCAGCGAAAACCATACAACCGCGCCTGCGGCGCGATGGAAATGCACCCCTATTCCCCTACGGGGACTTCCCCCGGAGGGGGAAGTTTTAGCGGCACATTACCTTGAGCTGCTGATGAGTTCCACAGCTGAGCAGCGAGTAAAGTTCCCCCTCCGGGGGAAAGGTGGTGCGTTAGCACCAAAAGGGGTGCATTTCCATCGCCCGCCAGGGCGGTTGTATGGTTTTAACTACTATATACTCATCGCCGCCAAAGGCGGCGATACCTTCCCCTTTGAACCCTCTGCACCCTTTGAACCTTCTGAACCCATCACCGCCAATGACTCTTCCGTCCCCTCCTCCTTTGACTCCAGCCTCACCAACTTATTCCTTACAAATTTTTTTCATCTCTGTTACAATAGTTTAAATACATTACATGCATTATAAAGAAAAGAGGGATGATGATGGAGGCGGAGAGGATTCGTAGAATGGCGGAGCAGCTGATCCGGGAGAATCCGAATAGACGGATTATTGATTTCACCCTGGAGGGACAGAAGTACTGGATCAAGCGGAAGCTGGGGAACGGGCGGAATCAGCTGGTGAAGTATTCGGTGGAGAAGGAATTTTATTATGAAATCGCCCGCATGACTATTGCTGGAGAGTCGCATCCGGAGCTGGTACCGAATATCCAGGTGCTCACGCCGGATTACATGGTCACCCTGGACGGCGGTCCTACGCTGAAGAATATTCTGGGCTCCAAACGAAGGGAAGAGGAGAAGAAGGATATTCTGGGAGAAACCGGCGCCGCCCTGGCTGCGCTTCATCATGACGGTGTCATCCACGGCCGGCCAGCCCTTCGGGACATTACTTATAATAAAGACGGAAAGCTCACCTTTCTGGATTGGGAGAACCGGCTGTACTCCAGAAACAGGGAGGAGCAGAAGGCCATTGATTTTCTTCTTCTTCTCCAGGGCATCTGCCGGGAAAATTATCGGGAGGAAAAGGGCCGGGTGCTGGCGGTGGCAGAGGGCTACCGGGAGAACGGCGGCGCCGCCACGGTGGAGGAAGCGCGGCGTTTCCTGAAGCGCCATTCCCTGGTAGGAAAGATGGTGCACCTTCTCTCTCCTTTCCAAATGAAGGATATCGAGTCGGTGAGAAAACTGTATGATTATTTGAAATAGAAGTTTCCTGTGCGGCGTGATACGACGGTATCATGTCGACAGGAAACTTTTTATGTATGAGTTTCCTATTCGGCTTGGCTCCATGGTGTTTCTTGCCCACAGGAAACTGTTGGCGAAGGGTTTCCTGTCCGACTTGACTCCATGGTGTTTCTTACCCACAGGAAACTGTTCGCGAAGGGTTTTCTGTCCGACTTGATTCCACAGTGTTTCTTACCGACAGGAAACTGTTCGCGAAGGGTTTCCTATTCGGCTTGGCTCCATGGTGTTTCTTACCGACAGGAAACTGTTCGCGAAAGGTTTCCTGTCCGGCTTGGCTCCATGGTTTTCCTTACCGACAGGAAACTGTTCGCGAAGGGTTTCCTATTCGGCTTGGCTCCATGCTGTTGCTTGCCCACAGGAAACTGTTGGCGAAGGGTTTCCTGTCCGACTTGACTCCATGGTGTTTCTTACCCACGGGAAACTGTTCGCCGGGAGATTTCTCGACTCCGCTCGAAATGACAAAAGGACTTGGCTCCATGGTGCTCCTTACCCACAGGAAACTGTTCGCGAAGGGTTTCCTGTCCGACTTGATTCCACAGTGTTTCTTGCCCAAAGGAAACTGTTCGCGTATAGTTTCTTATTCGGCATGGCTCCACTGCATTTCATATCGGCAGGAAACTTTTTGCCTATGGTTTCCTGTCCGACTTGATTCCATGGTGTTTCATACCGATAGGAAACTATTCGCGTATAGTTTCTTATTCGGCATGGCTCCACTGCATTTCATATCGGCAGGAAACTGTTCGCGAAGGGTTTCCTGTCCGCCTTGGCTCCATGGTGCTCCTTACCTACAGGAAACTGTTCACCCCCCTCTTACCCCTGTAAATTGTCCTCTTGCCGCGGCGGCTCTATTTCTCTATACTTAGATTAAGTATAGTATGGGGGAGAGAACGATGCTGTTTCTTGAACAGGAGAAGGAAAAGTTCATAGCCTGGTGCCAGGATATTTCCATGAGGGAGCTGGCTCTGTATTTCATCAGTGCTTTCTGCCTTCTTTTTATAGTATTTATATATTATGATGCCCTGGGGATTACCGGGCTTTTCCAGTGGTACCGGTTTGGCAGAAATATGGGGGAGTGTTTCCTGCTGATTTTCTTTACGGAACTGATGACGGGAAAAAATCTGCTTCATCCTTTCTGGCGCATTGGGTACATCCCTTTCTTTTCATGGATTCTGATTTTTCCCTATGTGCTCACCCATGCGGTGAATGGCATGAAGGATCCTACATTTAACCATTTGAGTCCCTATTTCCTCACCGCCATAGGCACCCTGCTTTTGATTTTCTTCGTAATGAATGTAATCTGCCGGGTCTATGTGGGGCGGAATCTGGCCACCTTCATCTGTCTGGCCATCGTTTCTTTCTTTTCTTTCAGTGCTTTTATTTTTCTTACCCATTATGAATTCATGGGGCTCATGATGTCGCCTCGGGAGACCTTTTTTGCCCTGTACCAGCCGGTGCGCTGGTTTCACCGCATCGTTCTTCCCCATGTGGGGCTTGTGAATCTCCTCCTCATGGCGGCAGGGGTGATTGCCTTTGAGCTGCTGTACTGGAAATGGATTTACGAAAGTGCCTACCACCTGCCGGCCCGCTGGCAGAGGAAGGCGAAGAAATCCTATTCCTGTATCCACCGTCTTCTCCAGTTCCTGGTGTTCTTCGGCTGCCTGTGGCTGCTGGTGCGCTGGCTCAGTGAGTGCTTCCCGCTCCACGATTATGAACTGGCGAAGCAGTATAAGGAGTATATCGATTTCATCCAGAATACCAGGCTGTGAGGGCGGCGCCCTTTGGGCGCAAAGGGGCACGGCTTCGCCGTAGGTTGTGGCCTGCTGGCGCAGGCAGGTTGTATCGCCCTGTCGGGCGATGAGCTGTCATAATGCCGCCTATCGGCGGCATTCCCCTTCCACTGCTATGGCTTTCCACGTCCCCCTTGGCGAAGCGGCCTCAGCCTTAAGGAAGCACTGATTAATTCGCAGAATCGAATTTCATATGTATTTTTATCCAATGCTGCGTCATCAGTCTCCTTAAATAGCTCGCTATTCGCGTCGACTGATTCCTTGCATTGAATAAAAATACAAGAATGAAATCCAATAACGATTTAATCAGCGCTTCCTTAATGTAACCTGCGCCGCAGCCGCGTCTTTTTTGCATGCGGAAATACAGGCAATCTTTCCTTTTGCCTCCAATTTACAAAGGAAGTCTTATATTTGGAAACTAATGATAAAAATACCCTGACCATCCGGGATAAGATGAAGCTCATCCTGGATACGGGGCAGATGATGATGGAAAGCGGCGCCGGCAGCAAGCGGATTGTGCGGGATATGCTGCAGACCGCTGCTTATCTGGGCATTTACTGGGAGGATGTGCAGATTCACATTACCTATTCCACCATTATGATCAATGTGGATGACGGGAAGAGGACTCACACCATGTTCCGCAAATGCTACCGCCATGGGGTGAATATGCTCACCTTCCTTAAGACCAGCAAGACCAGCCGGGAAGCTCTCTATAAGAATGAACCCTATGGGGTATTTGTAAACCAGCTTCATGAAATCCACCGGCACTGCATGAACCGGATCTACCCGGAATGGCTGGCAATTCTGGCCATCGGACTGGCCTCTTCCGCCTTCTGCCTGATTTTCGGGGGCCACGAGGTGGAGGCTCTTTATACCATGCTGGCAGCCATCATAGGGGCTCTGGTGAAATATGCATGTACCCGCATAGAGTTCAACGGTTATGTCACCATCGCCGCCTCCGCCTTTGCGGCCACCATTACCGCCTATCTCACCATGTACCTGCCCGGTGCCATTTCCCCCTTCCTGCCCATTGTAGCCTGTGCCCTGACCCTCATACCGGGGGTGCCTCTCATAAACGCAGTGGACGATTTCCTGAATAACTACCTCACCTCCGGCATGACCCGCATGACCCATACCCTCCTTATTATGCTGGCCATGACCTTCGGCATTGCAGGGGCCGTGGGTCTCACCCATGTGCCCAGCTTCACTGCCGTAAACATTGCGCCGGAGCACCTGTACCTGGCCCAGGCTCTGGCGGCAGCCATGGCGGCCCTGGGCTTTTCCATCATGTTCAACATTCCCAAACGATATATCCCCCTGGCCTGCCTGGGAGCCATTATTACGGTGGACGTGCGGGATGTATTCATGGTGGTTTTCCACTTCGGCATGGCCAGCGCCTCCTTCTTTGGCGCCGCCGTGCTGTCTATCCTGTATTTCAGTATTTCCAAGTACTTCCACGCTCCCATCTTCGTGGTCACCATACCGGCCATCATCCCTCTGGTGCCAGGGGTGCTCATGTACCGCTTCTTCTTTGCCATCATCGATATCCAGCATATGGACGGCCTGGCCCTCCTTCTCGCCCTGCAGACCGGGGTGGAAGCCATGCTGGTGCTGCTGGGCATCTCCCTGGGCGCCACCCTGCCGGATGTGCTGGCCCATCAGTACATCGAAAGGTCGAAGCGGAAAAAACTGCAGAAACTTTTGATGAAGCGGGATGGAAATCGGGAAATCCTGAAAAATGCGGCGGACCTGGATAAGGCCAGCGGGAGAGGATAAGGGGGCGGCAAAGCCGCCCGGGTTCAGAAGGTTCGGCCCGCCTTTTGCGGGCTGGTTCAAAGGGTTCAGAGGGGAAGGTGGACGGGGCTTCGCCCCGAGGGTTATGGCCGACTTCGTCGGCGGGTTGTGTAGAAAGGGGCGACGGCCCTTTGGGCCGAGGGTTGTGGTATCGCCCTTTCGCGGCGATGAGTATGAAGTCAGCGTTACGGGATTGGCTTTCCTTTCATAACATCCGTTTCCCTTTCTACCTGTTTCCTCAAAACAGCAGCATAACAAAAAGCTGAGAAAAATGACTGCCATTTTTCTCAGCTTTTTTATTTCTTCTATTTTCTATCCAATCAGAATTGCCAGTTTACTCCCACATTCCACTGCCATTTCTTATGCCACATGCCGCCAAAGCTTCTTTCTGCGTCGGCGTAGAGGCTGGTGTTTCCGTTGATGTGCCAGGTGCCGCCAAAGCCTGCTTCGTACCAGGTGTCCCGGTAGTCTTCGCTGTAGTCATAGGTTTCTCCGTCGGGAGCGGCGAGATGGAAGTTTCTTTCGCCGCCGAATTCATAGTATGAATGAATGAAATGGGAGTCTTAAGTTATTTATTTACCCTAAATAAGAAATATATTTTCTGCATGCCCTTGGTTTCATGCAGGATGGATAGGAAAAATCAGAACAGCCAGAGGGGAAGGACGATAGACGATAGATGGTAGATGGCTACAGGAGGGGTACAGCCCCATGGTCTCCCGCTCATCGGTATAGACCGGCAGTGTCTCCACTATCGGCACGTACCGAGATTCTTTGCTCCGCTCAGAATGACGGTGCCGGCGGAAGCCCCACGTCTGATGTCTGAGTGTCTCATGGTCTCAATGTCTCCCGCTCATCGGTATAGACCGGCAGTGTCATCGCTAACGGCATGCACCGAGATTCTTCGCTCCCCTCAGAATGACGGCGCCCGCGGGAGACCTGCGTCTCTCGTCTGACTGTCTCATGGTCTCAATGTCTCCCGCTTATCGGTATGCACCGGCAGTGTCATCGCTATCGGCACGTACTGAGATTCTTCGCTCCCCTCAGAATGACGGCGCCCGCGGGAGACCCACATCTCATGTCTGAGTGTCTCATGGTCTCCCGCTTATCGGTATGCACCGGCAGTGTCATCACTAACGGCACGTACCGAGATTCTTCGCTCCCCTCAGAATGACGGCGCCCGCGGGAAACTCACGTCTGATGTCTCATATCTGCTTGTCTCATGGCGTTCGGCGGCCCCCTCCGGATGGCAGAATACCCCCATTTCATAAAAGGGCAAAAAATATCCCCTATCCTGCCGGAATTCAGAGGAGCAGGATAGGGGTTGTTTCTCACTTCCGGAGAAGTGAGGGGGGACAACGATATGGAAGATGAACCTTATGGATTCATCGCGTCCCTGTGGGTTGAAGAAGAAACTCAGATGTGAGCTTTGGCGCCTTCTTCTTTGGCAGCCAGTGCTGCCTTTTCAGCTCTTTCCTTAGCAAGTACGCCCTGGAAGCGGACGACTTCTTCTTTGATGACAGGAGAGAGAACCAGCAGGGAAATGAGGTTTGGAATTGCCATGAGTGCGTTGGCAATATCGGAAAGGTTCCATACCAGATCAAGAGTCTGGGTAGCACCTACGTAAACGACCAGGGAGAAGATGATTCTGTAAACCATGTTGAATTTATGGGTTCCGAAGAGGTATTCCCAGGCTTTTTCACCGTGGTATTCCCAGCCAAGAATGGTGGAGAAGGCGAAGAGGATGATGCCGATGGCCACGATGTAGGTACCGATGACACCGATGTTGGCAGAGAAGGCTGCCATGGTGAGGGCAATGCCTTTCAGCGGAGCGCCGCTGGCATCGGTGGTGCCGAGGACGCCGGAGGAAGCAATGGTGAGGCCGGTGATGGAGCATACGACGATGGTATCCCAGAAAGTACCGGTCATGTTGATGTAGCCCTGGCGAACGGGGTCATCGGTGGTAGCAGCAGCAGCGGTGATGGCTGCGGAGCCCAGGCCGGCTTCATTGGAGAAGCAGCCTCTGGCAACGCCGTAACGCATGGAGTTCATGACGGTGACTGTGATGGTGCCGAGAACGCCGCCGCCAATGGCCTGCGGGTTGAAGGCCATCATGAAAATCATATAGAGGCCGTGTGGTACGTTCTGGATGTTAAGAAGAATGCAGATGAGGCCTGCGATGATGTAGAACACAGCCATGCCGGGAACAACGACAGAGGAAACTTTGGAAATTGTCTTAATGCCGCCAACGATGATAATCAGGGACAGGATGGTAAGAATGACGCCGCAGATTTCAAGAGGCATTCCGAAGACGGTCTGAACAGCTCCGGAAATGGAGTTTGCCTGGGTCATGTTGCCGATACCGAAAGAAGCGATGACGGAGAACAGGGCGAAGAGGAAGCCCAGGGTACGGCCGGCGGTTTTATTTTTGAAGCCGTTCTTCATGGTGAACATGGGGCCGCCCTTCATTTCCCCTTTGGCATTGACTTCACGGTATTTAATAGCCAGCATGCATTCGGAGAATTTGGTGGTGAGGCCGAAGCATGCGGAAATCCACATCCATACCAGGGCGCCGGGGCCGCCGGAGAACATGGCGGTGGCAACGCCTACGATGTTGCCGGTGCCGATGGTGGCAGCCAGGGCTGTCATTAAAGCGGAGAATGGAGAAACATCGCCTTTGCCGCGTTTCGTGGTGCGGGCTTCTTTGGAAAGGACGCTGTGGATTGCATAGGGCAGGTTCCGCCAGGTCTGAAATTTCAATAAACAGGTGAGGTACACGCCGGTACCGACAAGGAGCACCAGCATTACCGGGCCCCAGACTATGCCGTCAATGGTATTGACGAGCGAGTTGATTGCAGCCATGTCCATAATAATATCCCCCTTACATTTGACCCGTATTTCTGAGAAAAAAACAACCGCCGCACTCAGGCTGCTGGTGAAATAAAGTCTGAGGCTGGCGGTAATATGTATGTATGCATCCATGCATAGCGGGAGTTACCCGGCTGCCAGCCCTGTCCTTTTGCCTGAGAGATTCGGGATTTACGGGTGAAATCCCTTTACACCTTCGGCGCCCAATCGAATGGGACTCTCCAGAGTTGTGTCCGTACACAGTTTCGTGTTCTTCTGAACGCCTGATAGTATTACTCCTTCGGCAGAGGGCCCTTGGGGCTCTCATTTTTCAGTGTACATCATCCACCATATTCTGCTTTTTTGGCTTCTTTCAGGAACCAGATCTGAATTCCCCCTCCGGAAGCCTGCCGTGCATAACGGCATATATTCACAGGCTTTTGCCTGATCCTATACAGATACATACTTGTTAGGTTGTTATTATGGAACCATTTTTTAGAAAAGGCAGGGCCTCCACTTCGGGAAATATTTCCAGGGATACTTCCCGAAGCCCGGCACTCCCTGATGAATCAGTTTAGGAGGGCTTATCCACCAGGGTGCCCTTTGCCGGATGGGGTGTCATATTAATCCCGACGGAAGGAAAATGGGAAAACCTTTCCGCCTAGAAATAATATGTTATATCAGTGCCCGATTGAAAGGCTCAGTCTTCCGTGTCTGCGGAAATTTTGGCCTTTACTTCCTTGCTGGGGTCCTGGTCTACGTATTCTTCGTAGTCCTTGCCTGTCTTCAGGTGGTCGAAATACTTGGCAGTTTCTCTTACCACCACGCCGGACAGGGCCAGCAGGGCAATCAGGTTAGGAATAGCCATGAGTCCGTTGACGATATCCGCCAGAACCCAGATGGCTTCGAGTTTCAAAAATGCGCCGCTTGCAACAAGTGCAATGAAGATGAGGCGGTAGGGAAGAACTCCCTTTGTACCTGCCAGATAAATCATGCAGCGTTCGCCGTAGTAGTTCCATCCAAGGATGGTGGTGAAAGCGAAGAGCACCAGGCCAATCATGAGCATGTATCCGCCGAAAGCGGGGAATGCGTCTTTGAAAGCTGCATTGGTCAGGGCCGCTCCGTTCAGGCCGTTCAGCCATTCACCGGATACGACGATGGTAAGACCGGTCAGTGTGCAGATGATGATGGTATCAATGAATGTACCGGTCATAGAAATAAGTCCCTGTTCCGCAGGCCATTTGGTCTTAGCGGCGGCGGCTACGATAGGAGCGGAGCCAAGGCCCGATTCATTGGAGAACACGCCTCTGGCAATACCATTTCTCATAGCCATAATCATGGTGGAACCAAGGAAACCGCCTGCTGCGGCACTGCCTGTGAATGCATTGGAAATAATGGTTTCAACAGCACCAGGAATCTTATCAGCGAAGAAAATCAAAACACCAACGGTTGAAACGAAGTAAATCACTGCCATGGCCGGAACGATTTTGGAAGCGGCTGCAGCGATGGACTGGAGGCCCCCAAGGGTGATGGCTGCCACAAGAACCGTGAGGATAATGGCTGTCCACATGGGATCCAGTCCGATAGTCATCTTGGTGATATCCACAATGGAATTCACCTGGGCAAAAGTACCGATTCCGAAGTAAGCTACCAGAACGCCGAAGATGGCAAAGAGGGTACCCAGCCATTTGTACTTCTCGCCCATACCGTTCTTAATGTAGAACATGGGGCCGCCGGCGATTTCACCTTTGGCATCCACTTCACGGTACTTCACGGCCAGAAGACCTTCTGCATACTTGGTGGCCATTCCGAAGAATGCGGCAAGCCACATCCAGAAAATGGCGCCCGGGCCGCCGGCTGCAATGGCCGTTGCCACGCCTACAATGTTGCCGGTGCCCACCGTTGCAGAAAGGGCTGTGCAGAGAGCTTTGAAAGAATCAATATCCCCGCTGCCTGCATTCTGTGCTTTGAAAATCAGCCTCAGCGCCTTCGGTAACTGAAATACCTGCAGCAGCTTCAACCTGATGGTAAGCAGGATACCGGTTCCCACAAGAAGAACCAGCAGCGGTGGCCCCCAGATAAAACTATCCAGCGAATTCAACACATTCATGTAATTCAAATCCATTTTTAACAACGCCCTCCCCTAAGAAAGTAGATAACAAAAAGCCGGCATTCCATAAGAAATAAAACTCTGGAAGCCGGCATTGTCTACCTTAAAGCGGAACACATAGTGTGACGCTGCTTTCTCTGTCCTTTTGCCTGAGAGATTGGGACGTTTCCATCCTTACACCTTCGGCGCTCTTTAATCGAGACTCTCCAGAGTGTGTCCACATACGGTACTTATCTTTTTGAGATACCTGAGAGTGTTACTCCTTCGGTAAGCCTTTCGGCTTTCTCCCATATGTTTCATCCACCTGTATGAATTTGATGTTTGCATTATAGGTCCATCGGAAATATTTTGCAAGAGGTTTTTTCACGTTTAATTATTTTCTAATTTTGCAGGGACACACCTTTGGTGTGAGGGTTGACGGGGCTGCGCCCCGAGGGTTGTGGCCGCCTGTGGGCGGCGGGTTGTGTATCGCTTCGCTCAGGGGGCGACAGCGCCTGCGGCGCTGAGGGTTGTGGTATCGCCCCTTGGGCGATGCGTATGAAGTCAGCGTTACGGGATTTACCTTTCTGTGTCATATGGCATAGTAAGCATTCTGGTGATTAGCCGCTGCGCGGCTCCCCCTTATCCGGCTGCGCCGGACTTTCTCCACGGGAAAGCGTGTCACACGATTCTCAGGTCGCTTTGCTCCCTTACGAATCGTGTTCCCTTGCCACCCCATCCGGGGGACAGAATAAATCGCTCTATGCTTTCCTGTAGAGACATGGCTCCATTGCTAAGCGTCCATAGTCCCACCACGAAGTGGTGGCAAGGAAACTTGATTCGCAAGGAGCCGTAGGCGACTGAGAATCAAGTGACACGCTTCCCAACAGGGCGGGAAGGTGGTGGCGCCAGCCACCAAAGGGGATTGTATTTCCTCGCCCGCAGGGTGGTTGTATGGTTTTAGCCGCCAAAGGCGGCATAAAAATGGCGCCCGAAAGGGCGCTCACCTCGCCAGCGCAGCGGTACTATATACCTCCCGAGGGCGGAGCCCTCAAACCGTCCGGGAGGCGTCAGCCGGTCCCGGACAGAACCCTGGCAGCCCAGGGCCGAAAGGCCCGGTGGCTGGCTCAACCCTCACGCCCTAAAGGGCGTGTCAACCTTCGGGAATACTGGAAAGCACCGCCCAGGTCCCTATCCCAGCGCCACATCCAGGGTCATCATGACCATGAACCCCAGGGCAAAGGAAATGACGCCGACATCGGAATGCTCACCCTGTGACATTTCCGGAATCAGCTCTTCCACCACTACATACATCATGGCCCCTGCCGCAAAGGACAGGAGGTAGGGCATGAGGGGTACGATGAGGGAAGTCAAAAGAATGGTAATGAAACCGCCTATGGGCTCCACTGCCCCCGACAGCACACCGCCGGCGAAGGATTTCATTTTTCCCATGCCCGCTCCCCGAAGGGGCATGGAAATGATGGCACCTTCAGGGAAATTCTGGATAGCAATGCCCAGGGACAGGGCCATGGCGGAGGCGAAGGTAATATCGCCGTGCCCTGAGAGGAACCCCGCCAGCACCACCCCCACCGCCATACCTTCCGGTATGTTGTGCAGCGTCACCGCCAGCACCAGCATGGTGGTCCTGGCCAGATGGCTCCTGGGCCCCTCCGCTTCCTTCGCCCCCATGTGGAGATGGGGAATCACATGATCCAGCAGCAGGAGGAATGCCATGCCGCTTCCGAAACCGATGACCGAAGGAATAAAAGCCAGCTTCCCCAAGGAAGAAGATTCCTCCAGCGCCGGAATCAGAAGGCTCCAGATGGAAGCCGCCACCATGACGCCGGAAGCAAAGCCCGTGAGCCCCCGCTGCACGGAAAGGTGCATCTTCCCCCGCATGAAAAACACGCAGGCCGCCCCTAGGGACGTGCCTAGAAAGGGGATAAACAATCCCCAGAAAATATCCATATTCATCATAAGCCTCCTTTTACGAAATTTTTCAATATCCTGTAATTAACATATGCTAAATGAGAGGCTTTGTCAATATGATTTTTGGGAGTTTCCTGTTCGGTGCGGGACATTGTTTTTCATATGGACAGGAAACCGGTTGTAAAAAGTTTCCTGTCCGACGCGGCTCCACGGGGTTTCTTGCCGACAGGAAACTGGTCGCGTATAGTTTCCTGTCCGGCATGGCTCCACTGCGTTTCATTTCAACAGGAAACTTTTTGCGTATGGTTTCCTATCCGGCGTGATGCCACAGTGTTTCTTACCGATAGGAAACTTTTTGCATATAGTTTCCTGTCCAGCTTGGTTCCATTGTGTTTCATCTCAATAGGAAACTATTCGCGAATGGTTTCCTATCCGGCTTGATAACATTGGTGCTTCACACCGACAGGAAACCCTTCGCATATAGTTTCTTGTCCGGCTTGGCTCCACTGCGTTTCATTTCAATAGGAAACTTTTTGCGTATGGTTTCCTATCCGGCTTGGTTCCATTGTGTTTCTTATCAATAGGAAACTTTTTGCGAATAGTTTCCTGTCCGGCGTAATGCCACAGCGTTTCTTACCGACAGGCAACTTTATTTCACTGCTAATTCACAGGTTGTGAATAACCATGATGTGAATCTCTGTGATTAATTTTGTCGATAACGCCTGTGATTTCGGACTTATTTTCTGTGAATTTCCACAGGAATTCACAGAGTTTTGAACAGAATGTGGATAACTTAAAGGGGCCGCCGCAGGCGGCCCCTTTGACACGCCCGGAAGGGCGTGAGGGTTCAAAAGGTTCAGAGGGTTCAGAGGGTGGTGGTATCGCCCTCGGGCGATAAGTATAAAGTCAGCGTTACGGGACTGCCTTTCTGCCCTCATGGTCGTTCTAAACAAAGTGAAGAATCTTGGTATGCGGCGCAGGGGAGACAAAAAGTATTCAATAGCAGTCGGTGGGAAGACTGGCAGCGGTAAACCGACAGCGTCCAGCCGCCTCACTGTTCCACTGTTCCCACTGTCACACTGTCTCACTGTCTCACTATCTCCCCAGCTCACTACCTCCCTATCTTACAAACTCCCCTATATGCCTGTTTATCACAGCGGCTATCCGCTTTTTCGCTTCCACGTCGCCGTGGAGGCCGTCCAGTGCCAGGTTTTCGGGCATAATGTTATCGTATGGGAAAGCGGCGGCGGTGTCGATGTGGGGCTGGGTGCAGATAAATGCATTCACCCTTTGGAATGCCTCTTCCCAGCCTTCGGCGGTGGGTTCGTGGAAGACTTTGTCTATGCTTTTGGGGTTGATAGGCGGCAGGGTGAGGAGGATGGGGATGATGCCGTGGTCCCTGCATTTCTGCTGGATTTCCTTTAAATCTTCTATTACATCCTCCGCCGGCACGCCGCCGCGAAGGCTGTTGCTGCCGCCCATGATGAGGAGATATTTCAAGTGGAATGGCAGCACGTCCCGGTCGAACCGTTCCACCATGTCGTGGCTTGTATTTCCGGAATCTCCCAGGTTTACCGTGTCAAAGTCCAGGTAGTGGCCGTAGCTGTATTCCAGGTCGTTGGGACCGTAGGACATGCGGCCGCCGCCATGGGTGATGCTGTCTCCGTAGAGGCCGATGGTCCAGCCTTCCGTGGAAAACTGCCGCTTCTGGGGAAGGCTCCACTCACCCACCGGATTTCCTTCTTCATCCTTTCCCCGCACCCGCCAGTACCAGGTGCCGAAGCGGGGCGTGTCATCGTAGAAATCGGTATATAGAAAGTCACCGCCCCCTATGTAATAGATAGAATGGGCACTGCCTTCCGTATCTTCGGGATAGGCGGAAAGGACTTCGATTTCATAGGAAGCAGTCCCCGGATTTCCAATGTAGGAATAGACCGGATAAAGCAGGGCACCGCCCCTTTCGCCGCTCCTGTCGGGCCGCGGAAGGGGCGCATTCCGTGAAATCTCCGTCACCGAATCGGCCAGCCTTTGGGGGCTGCTTTCGTTTCCTATGGGGAAACCATCAAAATCAAGGGGCCTTTCCTGCCAGTACAGATTCGACGGATTCCGAAGCCACCCGGCCTGCGGCAGAAGCATGTCACTCATGTAGGCGGTGGTTTCCTGCTCCTTCACCAGCTTCCCCGCTTCCAGCCGGCTGAAGATGACGTCGTACTTCACGGCATCGTAGTCCGGCTCCCAGGACAAATGAAGCAGCCCCTCTGCAGAAACGGTGCCTGCGGTGAGAAGGGCTGCCAGTATGGTGGAAATCATCAGTTTTGTGTTCATAGATTATCTCCATTGTTTCACGTGAAACAATATGGGGCCGCGAAGCGGCCCGGGTTCAGAGGGTTCAGAAGGGAAGGTATCGCCTGACGGCGATGAGTTTTTTAATTCCGCTTTGCGGAATGGAAAACCATACAACCGGGCTGCGCCCGCTGGAAATGCACCCCTTTTGGTGCTTCGCACCACTTCCCCCGGAGGGGGAAGTTTTAGCGGCGCTATGCCTTAAGATGCTTATGAGAACAAAAGCTGAACGGAGAACAAATCTCCCCCTCCGGGGGAGACGCCGCCGAAGGCGGCAGAAGGGGTGCATTTCCACGAGCGTAGCGAGGTTTGCTTGTTTTCCTTTCGCCCACAGGGCGGTTGTATGGTTTTTTCATAATGGCGTCCTACATTTTTAAAAGCGCCCACCTTCCTCCTGCTTTCGGGAATACAGTATGTCTGATGTCTTCTCGCCGACCGGTATTTACTACCGATTGCCTCATCTACGCCGCGTACCAAGATTCTTCGCCGGAGGCTCAGAATGACAGCATTCAGCGGGAAAGCCTCCAACAATAAGCGGTAAGCGGACAGCGGATAGCAGACAGCGGCCCTCTATTTCCTGAACTCTCCCATGTGCCGATTGATTTCTCCGGCTATCATCTGCTTGGCGTTCCAGTCGCCGTGGATGCCGTCCATGGCCAGTTCTCCCGGCATGACGGAGTAGTCCGCAAAGGGGGCGGCGGTGTCGATGTGGGGCTGGGTACGAATCCAGCTGTTTACGGTATCCACCGATTCCTTCCAGCCGCTGTAGGTGACGTCGCCGTAGTATTTCTGGATGTTTTCCGGGTTAATGGGAACAATGGTTAAGAGGATGGGGACGATGTGGTGTTCTTCACATTTCTTCCGGATGGCTTCCAGATGGCCGATAACCTTCTGGGGGTCCGCGCCCATGCGAAGGTCGTTGATGCCGCCCATGATGAGGAGATATTTCACATGGAAGGGCAGTACGTCCCGGTCGAAACGGTCTTCCATCATTTCTGTGGTGTCACCGCTTCTTCCCATGTTGACGGCCGGGAAATCAAGGTAGGTGACGTAGCTGTAGGCCATGTCGGCGGGGCTGTGGTAGAGGTGGCCGCCGCCCTGGGTGATGCTGTCGCCGAAGATACCGACTTCGAAGTGTTCTTCGGGGTTTGTCCTCACCTTTTCCGGAAGGCTCCAGATACCCAGGGGATTTCCGTTTTCATCCATGCCCCGCACCCGCCAGTAGAAGGTACCGATTCGGGGGTTGTCGTCGTACACATTGGAAAGGGTGGTGGTTTTTGAAAAGACCCGGTACTTTGACGGCGCCGTGCCATCCGGATTTTCCGGATACCGGTCCGTCACTTCCACTTCGTAACTGGCAGCGCCGGGATTTCCTGCATAGGAATAGACGGGATAGAGCAGGGTGGAGCCGTTTCCCGGATGGTAGACATGGGGATAAGGGGCATTTCGACTCACCGGTTTCATGGTGCTTCTCACTTCCATGGGAGAAGAGAAGGGGCCCATACCCTGCCAGTTGGCGTCAATGGGCCGCACCCGCCAGTAAAGGGGTGCTTCCCCCGGAGGAAAGGCAGCCAGGTCCACCAGCACCTGGTTCGTGTAAATGCGCTGGTTGTCGTAGAGGTGGTTTTCCACGGGGCTGTTCCTGTCCAGATTTTCCGGAAGCCCCCGGAAAATTTCCACTTCGTAGCGCACAGATTCCGGGTCCTCCTGCCAGGTGAGGAGGATGAGCTTTTCCTGGGGCCCCGCCTTTTCTTCAGCCTGGGCCGGAACGGCCCCCTCTTCCCTGCCGGCGGCCAGGGCACTTTGGAGAAGCAGGTCTTCTATATTTCCTTCTTCCGCAAAAGCAGGAAGGGTCAAAGTTCCGGCCAGAAGGGCGGAGAGAAGAATTCCTGAGAATTTTTTTGAAATCTGAAGGCTCATAACTCATTTCCTTTTAATTCTTGATGAAGGTACTGCAGTGCTTCTTCCGCCTCGGAGCTTCCCAGGGCAGCTGCTTTTTCCAGCCACTGCACCGCTGCCAGACTGTTCGGCTCGGTGCCGTAGCCGTACTGATAGCAGGCGGCCAGCCATCCCATGGCTTCCGGGAATCCCCGGTCTGCGGCCTTTTGGAAAAGGGCAAAGGCTTTCCGGTCATTTCCATCTTCGTGGTACATCACCGCCAGCTGGGTGGTGGAGGAATCCATGCCGGCATCGGAGGCCTTCTGATACCATTCTTTGGCCAGGCGGCGGTCCTTTTTCGTGCCGTTTCCATAATCATAGCAGTTGGCCAGGTTGCCCATGGCTGTGGGCTCTCCCCCTTCCGCCGCCTTTTTCGTGTACCGGAAGCCCTCTTTTTTACTTCCTCCCTTTTCATCAAAGAGGTAAAGCATGCCCAGGGCGGTGCCTGCCTTCAGATGGCCCTTGGAAAAGGCCTTCTTGAAAAGACGGATGCCCTCCTTTTCATCTTTCGCCACTCCATCCCCCAGGTAGTAGAAATAGGCCAGCCGGTTCATGCTGTCCGGATAGCCGGCTTCCATGGATTTCCGGTAGGAGGACAGGGATTTCTTATCGTCCACGTATTTTTTGAGGAGAGGATTGTTATCCTTCACATGGCGGTCATGGAACTGGCCCAGGTCGTTCCAGGCTTTCCAGTATCCCTGCAGAGCCGCCGCTTCCAGCAGATGGAGGCCCGTGTGCACTTCTTCGTCCGTCTTGCCATGCACCACGCTGAGGCAGCCCAGGGCTTCCAGGGCAAAGACATCGCTTTCCTTCTTCGCTGCATCAATCCACTTTTCTTTGGCGTCCATGATTTCATGGAAGGCCTCATGGCTCAGGAGGTCGAAATGGAGCATGCAGTACACGCCGCAGAGGCCGTCTCCCGCCCGGGCCCCCTTAAGGGCTTTTTCGATGGCTCCTTCAGGAGAAAAGGGCGCCGCTCCCAGGTAGTACTGTTCATAGAGAGCTAAGAAATAAAGGGCCCTGCCATTTCCTTCCTCCGCCAGCTTTTGGAAGAGAGGATAGGCCTCTTTCACCTGATAGGCCTGAAATAGTTTTTCAGCATTTTCCAATTCCGTCATTGTGATTCCTCGTTTCTTGTGGATATTTGGACACGCCCTGTCGGGCGTGAGGGTTGACGGGACTTCGTCCCGAGGGTTATGGCCGCCTGTGGGCGGCGGGTTGTGTAGAAGGGTTGCGTCGCTTTCGCTCAGGGGGCGACAGCCGCCTTCGGCGGTTGAGGGTGGTGGTATCGCCATTGAACACGCCTGCGGCGTGCACAGCGAACATGATTTGAAGGAGCAAAGCGACGCACAAATCATAGTGAGTCGTTTCCCCTTTAGGGGTGAGGGTTCAAAGGGTTCAGAAGGTTCAAAGGGTTCAGAGGGTGGTGGTATCGCCCTTCGGGCGATGAGTCTTATAATTCCGCTTCGCGGAATGGAAAACCATACAACCGGGCTGCGCCCGTTGGAAATGCTCCCCTATCCCCGCCTGCGGCAGTACTTCTCCTAAAGGAAAGGTGGCAGCGCCAGCCATCAATTGGGGTGCTGCCGAAGGCAGCATTTATACTGGCGCCGACAGGCGCCCACCACAACCCTCACAGCCGCAGGCTGTGTCAAACTTAAGAACCCTCGGGGCGAAAGCCCCGTCCATCTTAAGAACCTTTTCCTTCCCTCTGAACCGGGCGCCGAGGGCCGAAGGCCCAATGGCGCCACGAACCCTTTGCCCCCTTGCTTTCGGGAATACTTTCCAGCGCCCCTCGGTAAGCGGACAGCCGATAGCGGACAGCTGTCCAACCAGCCCGCTAAATTGCATATACTCCCTGTTTCTTCAGTTCTTCCATAGCTTCTTCGGAGCCCTGGTCTGCGGCGCCCTTCAGATAGTCTATGCCCTTTTCCCTGTCCGGCTCTGTACCTTTGCCGTAGAGGTACATCATGCCTGCCATGTAGAGGGCCCGTTCTTCTCCTTTGGCTGCAGCCGCTTCCATGTAGGGCAGGGCTTCATCTTCTTTTCCATTTTCCAGGTAGAGGAGGGCCAAAGAGAACAGGCCCTCTTCGTATCCGTTGATGGCAGCGTCTTTCAAAAGATTTACCGCTTTTTTCATATCCCTTTCCACGGTGATTCCCTTTTCATAGTAGAAGGACAGTTCCGCCATGGCTTCGCCGCTGCCCTGCCTTGCCGCTTTTTCGTACCAGCGGCGGGCTTTTTCCGGGGACTCCCTGATTTCCATGTCTGTGTCCACGGTTCCTTCGTACAATTTCCCCAGAAGGAGGGCCGCTTCTTCGTTGCCGTGGTCAAAGGATTTTTCCAGCCAGGAAATGGCTTTCTCCAGATCCTTATCCGTCCGGGCCTTCATGGCTCCGTCAAGGCCCAGCATGTATTCGCTTTCGCTGTCGTGGAATTCGGCGGCCTTCTGAAAGCAGGTGAGTGCTTTCTTTTCCCTGTCTTCTGTGAAATTGTATTCATGGTAGAACATGCCCAGGTCATAGAGGGCTTTCCAGTATTCATAGAAAGCGCCCTTGGCCAGCCATTTCACCCCTTCCTCATAATCCAGGATGATACCGCTGCCCATATAGAAAAGGCCGGCTTCGTCCATGGCCAGCACGTCGCCCCGGTTGGCGGCCAGAAGGACGCGGGAGAAATCCTGGTTCACCGTGTCCCACATGTCCTTCCCCGTTTCGCCCTGGAAAAGGGAGATGCTTGAGAGAGGATCTCCCAGCTTTCTTCCTTCTTCAAAGAAATGCCGGCTCTTCTCTTCGTCCGCCCTTCGGTGGCCATAGCCTTCCCTTTCAATGAGCCCCAGAAGGTACAGGGCCCGGCCGCTCTTTTCCTTCAGCAGTTCTTCATAGGCTTCATCAATCTTTCCCTGTAAAAAAAGTCTTTCTCCTTCTGCCATGGTCTGGCTCCTTTCTTTTGAAATCGGTTTCCTGTGCGGCGTGACGCTATAGTGTTTCTTACCGGGCAGGAAACTGTTTGCGAAAAGTTTCCTGTCCGACGCGGCTCCAATGTGTTTCATCTCAATAGGAAACTATTCGCGAAGGATTTCCTATACGACGTGACGCTATAGTGTTTCATCGCGGCAGGAAACTGTTTGCATATAGTTTCCTATACGGCTTGACGCAGTGTTATTCCTTACCGGCAGGAAACTGTTTGCGGAGGGTTTCCTGTTCGACTTGACACCATTGCGTTTCTTACCGACAGGAAACTTTCCGATGGGAGATTTCTCGACTCCGCTTCGCTCCGCTCGAAATGACAGAGCGCCGTGGTTCCACTGTGTTTCCTGTCCGGCTTGATACTATGGTGCTTTTTACCGGCATGAAACTGTTTGCGAAGGGTTTCCCATCCGGAGTGACGCTATGGTGCTTCTTGCCGACAGGAAACTTTCCGATGGGAGATTTCTCGACTCCGCTTCGCTCCGCTCGAAATGACAGAGCGGCGCGGTTCCACTGTGTTTCCTGTTCGACTTGATACTATAGTGTTTCTTACCGACAGGAAACTGTTTGCGAAGGGTTTCCTGTCCGGCTTGACGCAATGGTATTCCTTACCAACAGGAAACTGTTTGCGGAGGGTTTCCTATCCGGCTTGACACCATTGCGTTTCTTAACGACAGGAAACTTGCCGATAGGAGATTTCTCGACTCCGCTTCGCTCCGCTCGAAATGACAGAGCGCCGCGGCTCCAATGTGTTTCCTGTCCGGCGTGATACTATGGTGTTTCTTACCGACAGGAAACTGTTTGCGTATAGTTTCCTGTTCGTCATGATACCACTGTGTTTCATGAAAAATGAGTTCTCAGCACTTTTTCTGCCTCTGCCTGTCCCTTCATGGCGGCGCGCTGGAGGAGTTCCTGGGCTTTTCTGAGGTTCCGGGGGACTCCGGTGCCGGAAAGGTAGCAGAAGCCCAGGGCGAATTCTGCATTTGGTTCGCCCAGATCCGCCGCCTGCCTGAAATAGGGCAGTGCTTTTTCCGGATCTTTCTGATTCATATACCAGTTTCCCAAGGCTGTAATGCTGAGCGGTTCATGTTCTTCTTCCGCCAGGTTTTCCAGTACTTTCAGTCCCAGTTCTTCATTGATATCTACACCCCGTCCATAGAGCATGCACAATGCCAGTTCGCGGAAGGCATCGTTATCCCCCTCCTGGGATGCCTGGCTCAGATAGGAAATCCCCTTTTTCATGCTTTCCGGGTCTCCTTTGCCGTAGATATTAATGAGGCCCAGCATGGTGCCGGCTACGGTATTTCCTGCGTCCCAGGCTTTCCGGTAGCACTGCTCCGCTTTTTCCGAATCCGCCTTTGTGCCTTCCCCTTTGTAATACATTTGGCCCAGACGCAGGAGGGCTTCGCCTTCGCCCCGCTGCGCCGCCAGTTTCAAATAGGTGAAGCTCTTTTCTTTGTCCCGGAACCGGCTGTCCTCTTCGTATTCCATGCCTTCTCCGGAATAGATTTCATAGAGCACCATGGCTGCTTCAGTGGACCCGTGGGCCGCCGCTTTTTCAAGGCAGATGAGGGCACGGCTCATGTCCCTTTCCGTACCGATGCCGTCACGGTAGCAGCAGCCCAGCTGGCATTCGCCGTTTCCGTAGGCCATGGCGGCGCTCTTCAGGTACCAGAGGAAGGCTTTGTGTTCATCGTATTCCTTGAAATCTTCATTTTCAAGAATCCATCCGGCCCGCACCATGGCGTCCACATGGCCCAGGGAGGCGGCCCTTTCGTACCATTCCAGCGCTTTTTTCAGGTTTACCCTCCGATGGTGGCCGAATTCATACATGAGACCCATTTCTATCATGGCAAAGGTATTTCCCTTATCCGCCAGTTTTTTCACCTTTTTCACCAGCTTTTCGAAATCAGCGGAAGGAATGTCCGGGTCCTTGGATTCCACCATGAAAAGGCCCAGGGGACTTTGGAGCTTCACGGACTTGGCCAGAAAATCATCGGCCAGTTTATCGTTCACTTCTCCTGTCATGCCGCAGGCATACATCTGGGCCAGCATGATGGCGGCAGTGCCTCTGTCCTCATCGCTGTAAGGACCTTTGTACAAACGGGTATACATGGCAAGGGCGGCGGAAAAATCGCCTTTCAGAAGCAGTTCCTGTGCTTGTTCAATGGTATCGGTCATGGGGGACTCCTTAGTTAGTATAATAGTGAGCTGGTGTACTAGTGAGCTAGTGGGACAGTGGGACAGCGTCTGCTGGACGCAATCCGCTTTCCGCCGGGGATTGTCATTCTGAGCCTCCGTCGAAGAATCTCGGTAAGAACAGTAAGTGAGGGAATGCCGGTACATGCCGGTCGGCGGAAAGGGATGACAGGGTCCATTCCCGCAAGAGTAAGGGTTCAGGCACCTGCGGCGCCCGGATTCAAGCCGCCATCGGGCTGCGCCCTGGGCGGCTCAGGTTCCGCTCCTGGCGGGCCGAACCTTCTGAACCTGATTTTCTTTACGCCCCATTGTTTCACGTGAAACATTTCAAAAAACGCAGCCCGTCCTTATGACGCGCTGCGTTTTTATCAGTAGTTTCCCGGAAGGAAGTAGGTGGGGTCCACGGCGTCGCCGTTAATTCGGACTTCGTAGTGGCAGTGGGGTCCGGTGCTGTTTCCTGTGCTGCCGGCCAGGGCGATGACGGTACCCTGCTCCACATTCTGGCCCACGGTGACCAGAAGGGCGGAGTTGTGACCGTAGCGGGTGACAAGACCTCCATCGTGTTTGATTTCTACAAGGTTGCCGTAGCCTCCTACCCAGCCGGCCTGGGTGACCACGCCAGAGGCGGTGGCTTCCACAGGTGTGCCGTAGTCCACGGCAATATCAATGCCTTCGTGGTAGGTGGAGCCGATGCCGCCGGGGCTTGACCGGAAGCCGTAGGTGCTGGAAATGGTACCTTTCACGGGCCACATGTCGGGGGTGGTGGAAGAGGTATGGAGCAGGGGGGCCTGCATGCCATAGGTTTCATTCATCAGTTTTTCCCGGAGGACTATCATGGTTTTAATCTGGCTGTCCAGACGTTTATCCAGTTTTCTCATGCTGCTTAACAGTTCGCCGGGGGTGGAAATCTCATGGTCTTCGCTGTCTGCGCCATTTTCATGTTCCGAGGCTTTCACATTTCTTGCCTTATCGGGCACCGTGGAAGCGCCGCCCTGGCCGCCTTCGCCGGAGGTGGAAATATTCTGTCCTGCGCCGTTGTTATTGGCCTGGATCATGTCCTGCAGCTGGGAGGACAGCTTTTCAATGGTCTTTGTCTTGTCAGACAGGGCATCCATCTTTTCTTCCGCCATTTTCAGCTGGTTCCTGTACAGCTCATTCTCACTCTTCAAAGAGTTCATGGAAACGGCGGCATACACCGCTGTGCCCAGGCTTAAAACGAAAACGGCAGCGCCTGCCAGGGATAGAATTTTCAGTTTTTTGATTTCTTTGTCCGTAAAGGAGAAGGTCACTTCTCCGGTGTCTTTGTTTTCTGTTTTCTTCATGGATTACCTTTTATATGAAATCAACTGCCGGAAGTATCCCCATATTCCGGTGGTTACATGTCTTTCAATTTGCACATCCGGATGTATTCCCGAATGCATGAGGGTTCAGAGGGTTCAGAGGGTTCAGAGGGTTATGGTATCGCCCCTTGGGGGGCGATGAAATTTTTATATGCCGCCTTCGGCGGCTCCCCCTTTGGTGCCTGCGGCACCACCTTCGCCACGGTGTGAAGCGTGTCATAGGATTTTCCGGTCGTCAGCACTCCCCTACAGCACGGCTGTCACCGGATTCTCAGGTCGCTCCCGCTTCCACCATCTGGGCCCTTTGAGCTTTCTGCGCCTTTTGAACCTTTTTACAGAGCCCGCAGCGAAGCTTTCTACTTTCCCTTGGCCATGTCAATCTTATGCTGCTGGGGCTGGGATTCCGGCGCTGCCGGAGCTGCCTGGCCCGCTGCTCCCTCCGCCATGTCCGGCATAAGGGTGTCCAGGGCAATGTTGATACTTTCCGCCTCTTCCGAAGAAAGGGCTTCCCGGCACTGGCCGTTCACCACTTTTTTCGCATAAATGCGGGAGGTGTCATGGCCGGCCAGGGAGGAGAGAATGAAGCCGTTGTTTTTTCCGTCCAGTACGGTGAGGGAGAAAGACAGCTTGTCGCCGGTATCGTCGAAGGCGTCGTAGCGCACCAGACCCACCTTCTGGAAGGACTGAAGCTGCATGGTGGCCAGCAGTTCCTGCTGGTGAAGCATATTTTCAGAGGAAGCCACCATTTCACGAAGCTCCCTCACTTCGGTGGACAGTTTCAGTTCGATGGAACCGCCGTCTTCGCCGTTCATGAAGTATTTATATTTCTTGGAAAGACGGTTTACCTTATTTCTAAGCAGCACATACTGCAGGAGAATGAAAAGAAAAATAATAACAATGATGCCGACTGCGGCATACATGAATGCATTGGGATTCATCATATTTGCAGAAACTCCACCTATCTAGACTCATGATTCTGATTCAGAATATCGGCGATGCGCTGAAATTCCTCATCATTACTGAAGGAAATGGAAATGGTGCCTTTGTGGGCATTCTTCCCCTTCCCTATGCGTATACGTACTTTGGACCCCACGGAAAGGCCCAGTTTTTCCTCCACCGCCTTCATAAAGGCCGCTGCCGGCGGATCTTCTTTTTTCTTTGGTTCCTTTCCTTCACGGATGATGTCTTCCACCTTCCGGGCGGAAAGGCCTTCCTTTACGATGCGGCGGGCCAGCTGTACCTTTTCCGCATCGCTTTCAAGCCCCAGGAGGGGCCTTGCCTGACCGGCGGTGAGCTGTCCTTTGGAAAGGAAATCCTTCACTTCCTCCGGCAGGTCCAGAAGGCGAACCATATTGGCCACGTAGGGACGGCTCTTTCCCACTTTTTGGGAAATGTTCTCCTGGGTGAGGCCATATTCATCCATGAGCTTCCGGTAGGCCATGCCTTCGTCCACGGGATTCAAATCCTTCCGCTGCAGGTTTTCCACCAGCGCCATTTCCGCCATGGACCGGTCATCGTATTCCTTTGAAATGGCGGGAATAACGGTAAGGCCTGCTATTTTTGCCGCCCGCCAGCGCCTTTCGCCGGCTGCCAGCTCATAGGTGCCGTCCTTCTTCTTCCGCACCACCACCGGCTGGATGAGACCGTTTTCCCTGATGGATGATGCCAGGGCATTCAGGGATTCCTCATCGAAATCCCGCCGGGGCTGCCAGGGGTTTGGTAAAATTTCATCAATGGAAATGTCCATGACCCTGCCTGTATCGTCCAGGGCGTCTCCCAGAAGCTCGCCGAGGCCCCGTCCCAATTTCTTCTTATTCACGTTTCAAAACCTCCCGACATAGCTTCCTGTAGGCCTCCGCGCCCTTGGACTTGGGGGCATAGGTGAGCACCGGCTCCCCGAAGCTGGGCGCCTCCGACAGCTTCACCGTCCGGGGAATCACCGTGCGGAACACCTTGGAGCCGAAATATTTCTTCACTTCCTCCGCCACCTGGAGGGACAGGTTCGTCCTGCCGTCAAACATGGTGAGCAGAATGCCCAGAATATGGAGGCGGGGATTCATTTTCCGGGAAACCACCTGCACCGTCTTCACCAGCTGGGACAGCCCCTCCAGAGCGTAGAACTCCGCCTGGATAGGAATGATAATGGAATCGGAGGCCACCAGGGCATTCAGCGTCATGAGCCCCAGCGACGGCGGACAGTCGATGAGAATGTAATCGTAGGATTCCCGGAGAGGCCCGATTTTCCGCTTCAGGAGGGACTCCCTTTCCGGAAGCGGCGCGATTTCGATTTCCGCCCCCGCCAGATCGATGGACGCCGGCAGCAGGTGCAGCTTATGGATGGCCGTCTTCACCACCGCCTCCTCCGGAGCCGTATCATTCAGCAGCACATCATACAGGCTCTTTTCAAAATCCACGGACCTGCTGAGACCGCTGGTGGAATTTCCCTGCGAATCTTCGTCGATAAGAAGGGTTTTCTTCCCCTTGTCTGCCAGGTACGCCGACAGGTTCACCGCCGTGGTGGTCTTCCCTACGCCGCCCTTCTGGTTGATGATGCTGATGATAGTTCCCATGGTCGTTTCCTTTCATAGATAGTCTCTATAATTATAACATAAAAAGGGGGAAAGAGACCGTTGATTTCATAAGGAAATATGAGTTTTCTCTATGTCACAGCAATAAGTAAATAAAATCATCCCGTTGTTTACTGTATTCCCGAAGGGGCCTTCGCCTCCGGCGAAGAGGGGCATATGGCATCCATCGGGGCTCTCGCCCCTCGGTGCCAAGGGTTATGGCCGCTGCCGCGGCAGGTTGTGAATTGGTCATACAATGGGCAATATATTCAAGAAATAAATTCTTCCCATGTCCATCAAGGAAGTCAAAACAGCAGGACACTTGATTTTTTGCCCCCTGAGCGCAGCGAACACAACCCTTTTATACAACCTGCCGCGTCAGCGGCGCCCCTTTGGACTTTATGAACCATGGGCCCGTCTCAAAAATTGACCTCATCCCAATATTTGACAAACTCCCCTTTCTTTGATACTCTCTCTATAGAAATAATTCTATTTATCACAGGAGTTCAGACAGTATGGAAAAGATTTATATTGACACCGCCAAAATTCTGAAGGCCATTTCCGATCCCAAAAGGCTGAAAATCGTGGACATGCTTTCCTGCCGGGAGCAGTGCGCATGCAAGCTGCAGCAGGCCTTTGCCATCACCCAGCCCACCCTGTCCCATGACATGAAGGTGCTGGTGGAGTCGGGCCTCATCATCGACCGGCGGGACGGCAAGAATATTTTTTATTCCTTAAATCCCGAGGCCCTGAAGGAGTTATACAGCATTATGGGCGAAATTTTCAAAAATAAGCTCCACTGCGTCTGTGACGGCCATCACAGCCATGAGAGGGAAGCTGCCGGCGGACAGTAAGGAAATTGAAATTTCATCCATTTTCCTTTACAAAAGAAGTTTTTCCTTTTTTACGGAAAAAGTGAAATATTTCCCTTAAAAATCTTCTGTTTATCATGAAAAAGTGGTAAACTATATAAGGAAATAGCAATCGTTCGTTGCTATAAATTGGTCGTAGAGGTGATAAACATGGCAGAAGTAACTGAAAAAAGTATTGTTGTGTGCGGCGTAGATAAATACGCTGTAGCAGATCTGAAGCGTGTTTACGGCAGCGTAACATACCAGGGTGCGGAATACATTTTCCTGCAGTTCCCGGTAGTTGGCGACACAGTCAGAGAATATCGTCCGGACAGCTACACCACAGCTATCCAGCTGGGCGATGAGATTTTCGATGGCCAGACTTTCCATTATCATGTAACCCTCACTTATGACGGACATGTAAGAGAAGTGGCTTATCTCGGTCTTGATGATGCAGGCAGACCGGATACTGTGGATATCGAAGCTTGAAAACCATGAAAAAGTCCCCGGAGCAATCCGGGGATTTTTTTTTGCGTAGAGTCATGGGGGTAGAGGCATATGTGCAGAGCGGCTGTATTCCCGAAGGTTGACTCGCCCTTGCGGGCTCGAGGATTGATGGCGCCGCCGGTCCTGTCGGCCCTGGGCTGCCAGGGTTCTGTCCGGAATCGGCTTCGCCTTCCGGACAGGTTCTGAGGGCTCCGCCCTCGGGAGTTATGAAGTAACGCTCCGCTAGGGAAGTACGGCGCCCCTGGGGGCGCCATTTTATATGCTGCTTCGCGGCAATAGCTGCATGAAACTCAGTCACATCCGCCGACAGGCGGATTATACCGGCGCCGGCAGGCGCCCACCTCGCCAGCGCAGCGATACTATATAACTCCCCTGGGCCGGCAGGCCCTCAAACTGTCCGGGAGGCGGAGCCGGTCCCGGACAGAACCCTTGGCGCCCAGGGCCGACAGGCCCGGCGGCGCCATCAACCCTCACGCCCGCAAGGGCGTGTCAACCTTCGGGAATACCATCCAGCGCCGCAATTGCCACTACAGCCCGTAATCCTTTGCTTATGTGTGATAAAGAAGCAATAGAAGTGCAAAAAATTTTGCCGTTCCTATCCGACACTTGGCCATTGTGTCGGATAGGTCGGGCGGTTATTCGGGCAAGTCAATCTTGCCGACAAAGCTGTAATAAATCTCAATGTCCTGCCTGCGGGTGCCGTTCTCATCATAGCTGCACTCATGCACCACAATTTTCTCGATCATTTCCCGCAAGAGAGTGGGGGTCAGTTCTTCAAAGGCAAGGTGCTTGCGGACAATGCCCATAAATTTCTCGGCGTTGACGGTAGCTGCCTGTGACTTGTCCAGTTCGGCTTGCAGGGCGGCGGCTCTCTTTTTCAGCTCCGCTTGCTCGGCTTCGTAGTCAGCCGACAGTTCCATGAAACGCTCATCGCTGATTTTGCCGTTTACATTGTCCTCATACAGCCGCTTGATAATGCGGCTGATTTCAGAAATGCGTTCCTGCGCCTGTTCAAGCTGCTTGATGGCTGCGGCGGTCTTTCGCTTGCCGCCGATCTCGTTCTGCTGGACAAGTAGTTTCACAAACCGGCTCTCATGCTTGGCTGCGTATTCGGTCACTTGCCGGAGATTTGCCAGGACACCAGCGGTCAACAGATCGGTGCGGATAAAGTGCGCCGTACAGTTGCGGGTGCGCTTCTTGTAGCTGCCGCAGATGTAGCAGTCCTGTTTGCGGTCTTTGTTCTGATACCGCTGCTGATACAGCACATGGCCGCAGTCGGCGCAGAACAAAATCCCGGAGAACAGCCCCACTTCATCGTAGCGGTTCGGGCGTTTGCGCTGTTTGCGTAACTCCTGCACCCGTTCCCATGTTTCCTTGTCGATGATCGGCTCATGGTGGTTCTCGAAAATGGCCTGCTTCTCGACGGGGTTCTCTATGCTGTGCTTGACCTTATAAGAAGGCTTTTCCGTTTTGAAGTTCACCAGACATCCGGTGTACTCTCGGTTTTCGAGGATATGAACGACGGTGTTGGTCGCCCATTTGCACTCATAGCCTGGGTGATAACGGCGGGTGCTGCCTGTCCGCTGATATTCCAGCGTCCCCGGCGTGGGGATTTGCTGCTCCGTCAGCATACGGGCAATCTTGGTCGGGCCGTTCCCGGCAAGGCAAAGCTGGTAAATCTGCTGCACCACCGGGGCGGCTTCCTCGTCTATAATAAAATTCTCGTCCTCGTCCATCACATAGCCGTAAACCGGCTTGCTGGTAACAGGCTTGCCGCTCATGCCTTTTGACTTTTTCACTGCCTTGATTTTCTTGCTCGTATCTCTCACCAGCCATTCATTGAACAGATTTCGCAGCGGGGTAAAATCGTTGTCCATGCCCTCGCTGGCACTGTCCACATTATCGTTGACAGCGATAAAACGCACACCCTTTTGAGGGAACAGCATTTCCGTGTAAAACCCTACCTGCAAGTAGTTTCGCCCTAACCGGCTCATGTCCTTGACGATGACCGTACCCACTTTCCCGGCTTCAATGTCCGCAAGCATGGCTTGAAATCCGGGCCGCTGGAAGTTCGCGCCGGAAAAACCGTCGTCGGTGTACCAGCGCAGATTGGTAAAGCCGTTCTGTTTTGCGTAGGTTTCGAGTATCCTTTTTTGGTTCGATATGGAATTACTCTCGCCTTGCAATTCATCCTCGTGGGACAATCTCGGATAAAGGGCGGTAATGAGGTTTTGGGTGGCTTGTCTTAACATAAAATCCTCCGTTTCCGACAGCCAGCCCCACTATTCCGTGGTTTCATTGTACCACGGAACGACGGGGGCTGTACAGCGGCAAAAGCGTTAAATTTGCTTCTTTACAGCTTTTCAATTTTCCGATTTTTATGGTATGGGTTGTCGTCCCATATTTGCAGTAGAAAAGTTCATAACTCCGTGGTATACTCTAATTTAACAAAAAAATCAGAAGTTAAAGGAGAAAACATGAAGTATACAATAGATGAATTAACCGCGGCCAAAAGGCAAATTGATTCAACTCTGCACAAGCTAAGAGAAACAGTAAAAACATTTGAATCAAAGGATAATTCCGAGCGTTATAAATCACAAATCACATTGGCAAAGAGAAGAATAAAAGCCTTTGAAATTGCAAATTATTTTATAGAGAATGAGATTAAGAATTGCTAAAGCACTTCCGATTTTCGTTCCAGCGGTCATGCTCCCTGGCATGGCCGCTTTTCCATGCCCCGGTTCACGCCGGATAAGTCGGCTCCTGTGTAGCAGCGGCTTCCGCTTCCAGTACCCGCGCCATTTTGTCGGCGGCTGTGGTTGTGGTGTCTTTCTTGAAATAGCCGGACACGACAAGGACGGAATTGCCCATGCGGATTTCCGTCACACAGTCAGGGCGGCGGGTGGTGCGGGTGTCGTGCTGCTTGTTATCTGCCATAGGCAATACTCCTTTCAGTCGGTAATCAGTTTCTTCATGCTCTCCATTTTCCGCTTGGCGGTTTCCTGCCGGAAGTTGTCGCCGGTAAAGCGTACCGGGACGCACATGGAAAGCAGGCGGTCATAAATCCGGGAATGGGCGGTGTCCTCCGGGTTGTGCAGGTCGTCCAGCGTAAGGTTGGTCGTGACGATCAGCGGCTTGCCGCTGCGGTAACGGCTGTCAATCACATTGAACACCTGTTCCAGCCCGTATTCCGTCCCGCGTTCCATGCCGAAGTCGTCAAGGATCAGCAGCGGATAACGACAAAGGCGGGAAATGTACTCGTTGCGCCCCTCAAAGCTGGCGGCAAGGTCATTGATGATAAGAGCAAAGTTCGTCATGCGGACGGGGATTTCTTTCTCCATGAGGGCGTTTGCGATACAGCCTGCAAGGTAGCTTTTGCCGGTGCCTACGCCGCCCCAGAACAGGCAGCCGATATTGTCTGTCCGCATATCTTCCCAATGCTCCACATACCGGCGGGCAAGCCCGGTCTGCGGGTTCCTGCCGTTGTCGTTCTCGAAAGTCCAGTCCCGCATGGTGGGGTCGGTAAAGCCCCGGCGTTTCAGTTCTTCCACGGTGTCAAGGTGTCTGCGCCGCTTTTCGGCGGCTTCCCGTTCCTCGCGGGCGGTTCTCTGGCAGTCGCACTCTGCCGGGTGGCGGTCGCGCCCGAAGATAGCGGCCTTATCCGGCGCAAAATAGGCTTCTTTCGGCTTGCGGCACTTGCCGCAGTACAGTAAACCGTCCTCGCCGGTGTAGTCCTCCGGCTCCGGGATGGTGGTCGTCATATTCTCCAAAACCGCGTTGATTTCATTCTTCATAAACTCTCGCCCTCCTTGCATGAGTAGTCTGGTATGCCCTTTTTAGGGGCTTCCTTTTTGTCGTTCCCCGCCCATATCCGCAGGGCGGCGGCATAGTTCTGGTAGCTTTTCCCGTTGGCGGCAAGGTAGCGGCTCATTTCCTCGATGAACCGTTCCAGCCTGTCAGGGTACTCTGCCTGCAACTCGTCGTATTCGGTCTGTGACAGAAAAATATTTCCATATCGGCCATAGGGCGCGGACGGCCCCCCACTCACTCCCTTTGTTTGGCTCTCTGTAAGGTTGTTTATAGTAGTTTGGTTAGGGGACGGTTTTCCGACCATCATAAGGTCGGTTTTCTGACCATCAGTAGGACGGTTTTCCGGCTCTATGAGGGGCGGACTTCCGGCCATCAGTTGGTCTGAAAACTGTACCTGTGGCACTGGCGGTACTTTGACATAAAGCCGGTTCGGTGCGGAGAAGCCGCCCCGTTCCCGTTCCAACAGCCCCGCCGTGTCCAGTTCATTAAGCGCCCCCTTGATGGTGGTGCTGCCTTTATCCAGTATTTCTGCTATCTCCGCGATGGGATAGATAATATAAATCCTGCCCTCGTCGTCCAGCCACTTGTTTTTCTGGGAGAGGGTGGAACGGTCTAACAGCAGCGAATACAGCAGCTTGGCGGTCTGTGAAATCTCCATTTTCAGCAGGAAACGGGGATACGGCAGATAGGCGGGCAGCCGCGTGTCTGCCCTGATATAATCAGCGATAGGATCACCTCCCTGTGTTCGGGTTGATTTTGGCGTATTGTCACGCATTAAAACGCCGTTTCCGGGGGAAAAGGATAAATGTATCGCGTACCCTTTGACACCCACGAAAAAAGCCTTGATTTATGCGGGTTTGAAAGGCTCTAAAGCGTGACATCTCTGCCTTTGTTTCCGCTTTCTCTCGGCGGCTTTGATTTTCTTCATGCGCCCGGCGCAGTCGGGGCAGTATTTTCCCCGGTTGGATTTGGGGACAAAGGCCGCCCCGCAGACGGCACACCGTTTCCGGCTTCCCCGGCACAAGAGGGCTGCGGCCAGCTCCCCGTCAAGGGGCAGGACAGCCACACGGAACCAGTGGCACATGAGGGAAAAGGAAATGCTCTGGACGCACACGCAAGGCTCCCCGTCGTCCAATAGCAGGCAGTTCCCCTCATCGTAGTTACAGCACTCATGTACCAGCCGCCGCGCCCGCCGGTGCTGGCGGTAGTCCATGTGGGGCAGGTTATCGCTCATGGCTCTGCTCCTTTCTGCGGTGCGGCTCGTCCCGGCGCAAAATCTGGTCGATGTTCCGCTTGACGGTCTGCAACTCCTTGAACCGCTGTTTCTGTTCGTGATAGGTGTTATACAGGCCGTCTTTCTCGGAGATAAGCTGCTCGATCTCGGCCTGCAACGCTTTCCGGGCGGGCAGCTTGGTAATGCCATGCGCCTTGAAATACCGGGCTGCTGCGTCGGCTATGATAAAATCGCTCTCATGGGCCTGCCGGTATGCGGCGCGGGCTTTCTCGGATTTCTGTGCCCGCAGCCCGTCGCGGGCGGCCTTGGTCTGGGCGTAGGCCAACACCTGCCGCTGCAACTTCTTTTTCCCTTGCAGCTTCTTTTCCAGTGCTTTCAGTTCGCCGCTGGTCTGGCGCATTTTCTGATAGGCGGTGTCAACGGCGGCTTCTAACTGCTCCGGGGAAGTAAAGCCGTATTGCTGGTAGACGGACAGCGTTTTGGCGGCCTGCTTCAGATTGTGTATCTTCGCCCAGCGTTCATAGCCCCGGCCTTTGCCCTCGGCCATTTTCTGCTCAATGTCCACAAGCCGCTGCACTCCGTCCTGTTTCGGGGCGGCTATCTCGGCTCTGGCAACCTGCAAGCGGTCTTTTATGGTGCGTGGGGGATCGGGGGATCTGGCTGGCGCTTCGGCTGCTCTGGCGGCGTTTTGCTCTAAAACGGCAAAGACAGCGGCGCGGTCAAAATCGTCGCCCAGCTTCCGGGCGGTAATTGGCTTTGTCCTGTCCGGCGTGAGGTAGGAAAGCCGCCCCCGGCTCTCCTTGACGGTCACACCCTCCTGCAGCAACAGAGAGGAAAACTCGTCAAAGCTGGCGGCGGTGGCAAGGGCTTTCCGTAGGGTCTGCCGCAGCTTCTCCTTGTTCGTTTCAAACTTGGTCTGCCGGGGCGTGATACTATCGGCAATCATGGGGGCGTTCTGCTTGTCCAGCGCGGCCTGTCCCTTTTTCTGCGCCCAATACTCCCGGTCGGTGACGCGGTTCTTGCTGCCGTTCAAGAGGTCGATTTGATAAAGCCCCTCCCGGTGGCACATCTCCATGACTTCGGATTTGAAGTAGCGCAGGGCAGCGTCGGTACATCGGTGCTTGCAGCCGACTTTCGTATCGGCCGGCCTGTCCATGTAGGGCAGGAACGGCACTTCCTCAATCCGCAGGCTGTTTATGACGATATGCACATGAATGTTGCCGCTGTGGTTATGCCCGTCCGGGTGGGTGCAGACAAGGGCCTGGTGGCCGGGAAAATGCTCTTTACAGAATTGTTCCCCCAACGCCTGCGCCCGGTCTACGGTCAGGCCGTTGTCCGGCCCGTCCCGCGGGTCAAAGCTGATGATGTAGTGGTGGCTTTTCACATCTTCCCGCCGCTGGTTTTTCTGATAGCGGAGATTGGCCCGCATACACGCAACGGCAAAATCCTCCCCGTCGCAGTTCAGCGTGGACAGCCGGTAGTCCTCGCGGGGGATAAGCCTGCCGGTTTCATCAAGGACGGGCTTCATGGTAAACTCGTCATGCTCAAAGAGAAGATATTGCTCGGCGGCTCCGTAGTCGGCGTTTTTAGAGTTGATATGCTTGAGTGTTGCCAACCGCGTCACCTACTTTCTTGAGGACTTCATACTTGAGGACGGCAAGGTCGGATATGGCGGCGCGTACCTCGCCGGAAAGGGTGTTGTAGGGTACGCCGTATTCGTTCAGATACCGGGCAATCTGATTGAGGTTGCCGCCGATCCTGCCGTACTCGGCTGTCAGCTTCCCGACAGCGGAAAGCAACTCGTCATTGACCGACGACACATGGACAACCGGGCGTATGGTCGCCCGCCGTATCGCCTGCCGGAGAAATTCGGACTGGCTGATACCATAGGGCGCAAGCCGCGCTGTGAAGTCGGCATACTCATCTTCGGACAGCCGGGTTTTCACAACGCGGCTGCGGTGGGGCGTGTTGTATTTCTTTCGCATGGTGTGACCTCCTTTCTCGCCCGTAAGGGCGCATGAGCAGGGTTTGGGGAAGGCACTCCCCAACAAGTTTCCCGCGAGGGGCAAAACTGCAGAATTGCGGATTTTGGCACCGTGGTAGAAACTTGCTCTCCGTGACTGCAAACTTTCTCTCACTTCCGTCCGCCACTTTTTTGGAAAACTGCAACCACAAAAGTTTGTTTCTCTTTTTCTGCTACTACTAATCCTGTAAAGGGCATTCCTGCCCGCTTTCGCTAAAATGACACCGGACGCAGTGGTTTCTACCCGGTGTTGGAGAAATCCTTTCTCTTTGCCCTCTACTACGGGTAAATGCTCCAAATGCCAAACACCAGGGCAGAAAAATTCCCTCCTCGCTTACTACTACAACCGGCAGGGGGCAAAATGGCCGGGAGCGGAGCCGGACAACAAAAAAAGCAGTAAATCTTTTTCAAGACTTACTGCTTTCGCTGGCCGCGTCGGTGGCGGCTGGTATTCAGTTTTTATGACTTGTCCGGTGGTTCGTCAAGCCGGAACTTGAATTGACAGTCAATTAACCGCTGCTTTACATAGTCCTCCACCTCGGCGTTGACCTGCCCGTTCACTTTTGAGAAATAGCGGATATATCCGGCGTAGTGGAGCAGGACAGCGTTCACGGCTTCTGGGTCGCCCTCACGGGCTTTGAGGATTGTTTCATAGGGGAGAAGTCTACTCATACCGGCTCACCCCCATTTCTTCGCGTAGCCGCTGCAAGGCAAGCTGGATATGCCGCCCCGCTGTGCTGCGTGACCGGCCAATACACGCGCCGATCACGCGCTGCGGCTGGCGCAGAAAGTAATAGCGCAGGATTTCTTCCCGCGTCTGCTCCGGCAAAACAGAGATCGCGTCGGCAAGGGCGGCGTTGCAGAGCAGGACGGTCTGACCGCAGACGGTAAATGGGTATTCCTCGTCCGGCTCCGACGCGGCAAACTGGACAAACTTCTCGTTCATCAGATAGTCAAGGGAAACTTGCCGTTCCCATTGCCGTTTAAGCTTCAAAATCTTGTCCAAGGCGGCACAGCGGATAACAGTCTTGCAAAAGGCGTTGTACCTGCGCTGGATATATTCTTGATAGGCTATCTGGTCGGTCATGGAAATTCCCCTTTCTGAATAATAGTGCGGGGCGGTGGCACTTCTTGCTGTCGCCCCTTGATTGCCTACCAGCAAAGGCGGGCGGGGCTGTCAACGGCTGCGCATATGCGCCGTTCATCTTGACCGTTGACTGGCTCGGCTGGGTTTGCTATTTACCCGACAAACTTGAATTTATTTTAAGCTATCACGTTTTACCTTCTTAAGCCTTACTATCATTACCATAGGAATTTCTTTGTTGTTTTTGAAACATTCTTCATAAAATCCATCAATGACAAA
>ENA-ORCP01000492-ORCP01000492.1-human-gut-metagenome-genome-assembly--contig:-NODE-492-length-35455-cov-45.777998_pt1 | contig 35455 bp, 20 predicted proteins | sample MGYA00242990_ERZ507991 | MGnify/ENA primary metagenome ERZ507991 (study PRJEB26167, sample SAMN06115496) | human gut metagenome | host: Homo sapiens | place: China:Henan | collected 2015-05-07... | reverse complement strand
TGACGAACGCGACTACCCAAGTGTACGCCAATTCCAGCGTTGTGCCGTGGGATTATCTGCTTGTCAAACCCGCGTCCGGCGTGGTGGATGTGTTTGTGGACAGCATGGGCAACGCGTCGCCGAGCGAGGTGCGATTTGTCTACGCCGTGCCGGAGCAGCCGACCGAAGCGCCGACGGAAGTGCCCACCGAAGCCCCGACCGAGCCGCCCGTCATTCAGGCGGAAGTGACCGTGCTGTATCAGCTGGATGACAACGGCACGATTCTGGACACGCAGTATGTGACGCTGAATCAGGGCGACAACTATGTTACCGCCAATAGCGCGATGACTGCTGGGTATCAGCTTGTCGGCGAGGACACGGTGCATGTGTGGGTGGACAACGGCGGCACGGCGAGCGTGAATCCCGTTGTGTTCCACTATGCCACGCCGCAGCCGGTAACATCCAACATCGATGTGTTCTACTATCACGAGAACGGCACGCTGCTGGATCAGCAGTCGCAGCCGCTGACCGAGGGCGTGAACTACATCTATACCGCCAGCGACCGCGTGGGCGGGTACGACCTCATCAGCGAAAATCCGCAGACGGTCACGCTGCGTCCTGACGGTACGACCGACTTGGCGAGTGTGTCCTTCTTCTATGCCGACCCGCAGCCGACCGAAGTGAACGTGCCCGTGCATTACCTCAATTCCGAGGGCGAGCCTGTTGCGATGGACGACACGCTGACGCTGGGCGAGGGGACGCACCTTGTGACGGCGAATCCGCAGGGCATGGCGGACGGCTATGTGCCGATGCCCGGCACGGAAAGCACGGTGGAAGTGAACGTTTCCGGCGGTATCGCGACGCCGAGCGAGGTGTATTTCTACTATTATATTCCCACGACGGAAGCACCCGCAACCGAAGCGCCGACGGACACCCCTGCGCCGACGGACACGCCCGCCCCGCAGACGATGCCGGTGGCGATTCACTACTTCGACATGAGCGGCGTGGAAATTGCCGACCCGGTGGTGAAGGAACTGCTGCCGGGGACGTATCCGATGATTCCGGAGCGCGAAATCCCCGGTTACGAGCTGGACAGCACCCTGACGCAGTTTGACCTGACGGTGGATGCGAACGGCACGCTGTACATGGATGGCGAAGAAATTCCGGCGGATGCGGTCGGATTCTACTACCATCCGGTGCAGACTCCGACGGAAGTTCCCGCGACGGAAGCACCGACGGACACGCCTGCGCCCGCAACGGACGTGCCTGCGACCGACATTCCGGCGACGGACGCGCCGACCGATACCCCCGCGCCCGCGCAGCAGTTCGTGACCGTCACCATCCGCTACTACAACACGCTTGGCGAGGAGATTGCCGACGCAAGCGTGGCGGAGCTGATGCCGGGAACGTACCACGTTACGCCCGCGTATGACAGCATTCCCGGCTACGAGCTTGAAAGCAGCTGGACGTCGTTCGACCTGACGATTTACGCGGATGGCACCATTGCCATCAACGGCGACGAAGCGACGGCGGAAGACCTTGCGTTCTATTACCGCCCGGTTCAAAGCGCTGCGACGGATGTTCCCGTGACCGAAGCGCCCACGAATACGCCGATTCCGACCGAAACGCCGACCACTGCGCCCACCGAAGCGCCGATTCCCGTCGGGCAGCCGGTCAACCGCTACGCGACCATCAACGGCAATAAGGTGGCGTTCCGCAGCGAGCCCTCGACCAGCAAGAGCAACACGGTCATCAAGCGCTTGGCGAATGGCTCGAACGTCTACGTCGTCAACGAAATGCTGAATGACAAGGGCGAGCGGTGGAGCGTCGTCATGGTGGATGGACAGAGCGGCTACATCAAGAGCGAATTCCTGATCATCATGACGCAGGCGGAAAGCGACGCGTATGCCGCATCCACCGGCGCAACGCCTGTGCCGACGGCAACACCGATTCCGACCGAGACCCCGACGGCAATTCCGACCGAAATTCCAACGGAAGTGCCGACGGCCACTCCGACTGCCGCGCCACAGAACGCGACCATCATCATCCAGTATCTGGACAGCTACGGCAATCCCGTGGCGAATGCGCAGTCGATGACGCTCGCGCCCGGCACATACACCCTGCGCCCGATGCCGACGAATTTGCGGGATGGCTATGAGCTGATTCCCGGCAGCGAGCAAATCACCCTGACTGTTTTCCAAGACGGCACGCTGAGCATGGATGCGGCGGATATTGCCTTCTGGTATCGTCAGGTGGCGACCGCTGCGCCGACGCAGACCCCGACCGAGGCTCCGACCCCGACCGCTGTGCCGTACGAGGGCTATGCCGTCACCACGCGCGAAACCGAAATGCGCACCGGCATCGGCACGGGCAACTACGTCATGGCGACGCTGCAGGCGAATGTGCTGGTGTATGTGAATAGCCAGCTGAACACGGCAGGCGAAACGTGGGACATTGTGACCACGCTGGAAGGGACGTCTGGTTATGTGCCGGACGCGAACCTCCGCTACGTCACCGACGCGCAGGCGCAGGTGTACATTCAGCAGTGGAATCAGTCCCGCAGCACGCCCACGCCCAGCCCCACGCCGTACCTGACGCCTGTTCCCGCACAGGAGATGGGCTACGCCTACGCCGTGGGCAACAACGTGCCGCTGCGGCAGATGGCGGGCGACTTCAGCGCGATTGAGGCGTACCTGATGCAGGGCGAAGTTGTCTACGTCTCCGGGCAGGATTATCTGGGCAGTATGCCGTGGCACCGCGTGCAGTATAATGGCCAGTGGGGCTATGTGCGCTATGACATGCTCCGCTTCATGACGCAGGCGGAAATCGAGACATACCTGAACAACCTGAACGCCACGCCCGCACCTACGCTTGTCACAACCCCCCAGCCCTACGACCCGACGAACTACTCCAGCTACGGCTATGTGACTACGACGACCTCGGTCAACTTCCGCCAGCAGCCCAGCATGAACGCGAGCCGTATCAGAAAGCTGTACAACTACGCGTTCTGCTTTGTCCTCGGCACAACGACTGGAACGGACGGCGAGACGTGGTATCACATCCGCTACAATGACCAAGAAGGTTACGTTAACGGAAAATACTTCCATTGGATGACAGTGGAGGAGCTGGAAGAGTTCCTGCAAAGCAGCGAGTACATTCAGGGTATCCAGAATAACACGACGGGGAATGCCACTGCAAAACCGACCAGCGGTCTGATTCCGGAAGAAGACAAGACCATCAACGACTGGAAGGGCAGCGGCGCGACGGTCAGCTATGTGCCGTGGCAAGGCTTTTCAACGCCCGGCCCGCTGACTTCGCCCACAACTGCCCCTACGCAGGAAACCGCCACGCCGACGCCTTCCGCTTCGCCCACGCCGACGCTCGAACCGCTGCCCACCGCAGCCACGACGTACCCCGTGACGAACGAGAGCGGCAACAGCGGGCTGGTTATCTTCATCGTGATTGCGGTCGTGCTGCTGCTGGGCGGCGGCGGATTCGCCTTCATGCAATACCAGAAGAAACAGCGTGAAGTTGCCATGAAGGCGGCACAGCGCCGCGCACAGGCAGCGCGCAATGCGGATCGTCCGGTTGCGCGTCAGGCGGGTCAGCCGCAGCAGATGCGCACCGGCGCGTATGCGAATCCCCAGCAGCGTCCGCAGACGAGCAATGGCGTTTCGCCTGTGCAGGTGCGTCCGGCGACGCCTGTTCCGCAGACGCAGGATGAGCAAAACCGACCGCAAGTCGGTTATCGCACGCCGATTCAGCCCCTGACGAAGCCGCAGGAGACCCCGTCCACTGCCGCACCGAAGAGCACGACGACGATGGAGAATCCGTATGCGCGCCCGGTGGCGAAATCGGCAGAGGAAGCGCCGCGCCATCGTCGCCGTACAGATCAGTATCGCCAGGATGACGACAGCGCAAACCCGAATGGATAACAGAATATTTGGCAGGAGCAGCACGATTTGCGGGTTGCTCCTGCTTTTTTTGTGAATCAACAATATTTTGCTGTTTTCTGTTTACCAAGTTTGGAATGTTACATTGAAAAAGACGAACGAATGGCATGGAAACAAAGAAAAACCGGTCGAAAATTTGCGTACACTGAACGAAAATTACGAAAAATCGAGGAAAGCAACAGACAAAAAAATATTCCTATTACGATAGTTTTAACATGCAAATAACAATACTCAGGAAACTAACAAGCCGTTAACAGGTGGAAATGACAAAATCGCCACACGAAAGTATGGCAAAACACACAAAAATGCACCAAATGAGCATAATGAATGTTATTTTTCCGTCTTGACAGTTGAAGATTTGATGGTATAATAAACCATGTAAGAATTCGAACTGTGATTTGCCGGAAATCTGGCGAATTACATATCGAGAAACGATAAATGCGTTACATGCGAAGGAGACGTGAACTGTGACAGAGAAGGAACTGCGGAAGCTGGGACGCGCGGAGCTGCTGGAACTGCTGCTGGAACAGGCACGGGAATTTGAAGCACTGGAGCAGCGGCTGAATGCGGCAGAAGCGGCGCTGCAAAGTCGGCAGCTGCAGCTGGAAACGTGCGGCTCGATTGCGGAGGCATCGCTGAAGTTAAACGGCGTGTTTGAGGCGGCGCAGAAGGCCGCGGAACAGTATCAGCAGAACGTCGAGCGGCTGTGCCAGGAGAAAATCAGCGCGGCAGAAAGCCAAGCGCAGGAAATCCTCGCGCGCGCAAAGAAAGCCGCCAATCAGCAGTAAAGAAACATGGCAGAAGGGAGGGCGCGCAAGTGTCAGAAGACAAGAATCAGCGGAAAACGGGCAAACAATTGCTTAACGACACGCAGGAAGCGGCGGAACGCGCCCACCTGCTGCGGCAAATGAACCCCACATCCGCACAATTGGAAACGGAACTGAAGCATGAAAAGCGCAAGCACAGCTACAACCGCGCCCTGCGCAGCACGCTCTATACGCTGCTGGTGGTGGCGGCAGTCGCGGTGCTGATTGCAACCATGGTCATGCCCATCCTGCAAATCACCGGCACATCAATGACGCCGGTGGTCGGGCAGGGCGAAATCACAATGGTCGTGCGCGGGTCAAATCCGCAGCGCGGCGATATTATCGCTTTTTACTACAACAATAAGGTGCTGATTAAGCGCGTTATCGGCCTGCCGGGCGAGTGGGTCAACATCGACGGAAGCGGCAACGTCTACATCAATGGCGAACTGCTTGATGAGCCGTACATCACCGACCGCGCGCTGGGCGACTGCTCCATCACGCTGCCGTACCAAGTGCCGGACGGGCGGTATTTTGTTCTGGGTGATCACCGCTCCACCTCGCGCGACAGCCGAAGCACACTGGTTGGTCCAGTGTCCGAAGAGCAGATTATGGGGCGCGTAACGCTACGCATTTGGCCGCTGAACCGCATTGGATTCCTGCAATAACGTAAGTACAATACAGCAAGAAGAGGAACACAGGTTCCAGAATCGGAGGATGCTGACATGAACCGCAAACTCATGGAATTAGCAGAAAAATACGTTGCGCAGCGGAAGCGCCGGATGCGTCTGCTCAAGACGGTCACGGCGCTGGCACTCGTTGTCGCCATCTGCACGTCTTATGTGCTGATGATGCCGGGCCTGACGATGGCGGCGGAAACGTACTGCGGGCTGGAGGAGCATACCCACACGGCGGACTGCTATGTGGACGAGCTGACCTGCCTGATTTCCGAGCGTGAGGCGGAGACAGTCTTTACCGATATTATGCGATGCAGTTTTGAGCCGCACCACCATTCCTCCGATTGCTACAATGCGCAGGGCGAACTCAGCTGCGGCTACTGGGATGGCTACATCCACGAGCATGACGAGAAGTGCTACGACAGCAACGGCGTTCTTATCTGCACGCTGGAGGAGCATCCGATGCACAAGCACACGGATGCCTGCTACAACTGGGAGAAGCAGCTGACCTGCACGCTGCCGGAAAGCGAGGGGCACATCCACACGGATGCGTGCTACCGGGCGAAAGAACCGACTTGCGGTCTGCTTGAGAGTGAAGGCCATCAGCACACGGCGGATTGCGTGACGGAAACACGCACGCTGATTTGCACCGAGGACGTTGCGACGAACTCCGACATGCCGCATGTCCATGATGACAGCTGCTACGAAGTGACCCGGACGTACACCTGCGGCCTGACGGAAGGCGAGGGCGCACATCACCACACGGATGCCTGCTATCCGACAACGGAAGAACCGACTTGCGGTCTGTTTGAGGGCGAAGGCGCACACACGCATGATGATTCTTGCTACGAGATGGTGCGCGGCGACCTGAAATGCAAGCTCTATCCCGACCCGGCGAAAGTGCACACGCATTCCGCGTCCTGCGTCGATGCGAAAACCGGTTACTACACCTGCGGCTACATTCAGGTGCTGCGGCATCAGCATACAAATGAATGCATTGTGACGGTGACGGCGGAGGATTCCGGCCATCATCACACGGCGGACTGCTACGAACGCCACTATATCTGCGGCAAAGAAGAGCACACGCACACGGCGGATTGCTACTATGACCCGACCCCGAACCCCGATGCGACGGCAGCCCCCGAAGTGACGGCTGAGCCGACGGCAGCCCCCGAAGTGACGGCTGAGCCGACGGCAGCCCCCGAAGTGACGGCTGAGCCGACGGCAGCCCCCGAAGCGACAGCTGAGCCGACGGTTGCCCCCGAAGTGACAGCTGAGCCGACGGCAGCCCCCGAAGTGACAGCTGAGCCGACGGCAGCCCCCGAAGTGACGGCTGAGCCGACGGCAGCGCCCGAAGTGACAGCTGAGCCGACGGCAGCTCCCGAAGTGACGGCTGAGCCGACGGCAGCGCCCGAAGTGACAGCTGAGCCGACGGCAGCCCCCGAAGTGACAGCTGAGCCGACGGCAGCCCCCGAAGTGACAGCTGAGCCGACGGCAGCCCCCGAAGCGACGTCAACGCCCACGGAAGCGCCCACAGCAACGCCAGCGCCTACGGAAGAACCGACGCTTGCGCCGTCTGTAACGCCTGCGCCGACGGAAAACGCCGCCGAAACGGCTGCCCCGATGGACGAGCCGTCCCCGACACCTGCGCTTACGGTGATTCCGTCGATGGACGCTGATGCCGCGAAGCCGGACGACATGATGATGCCGTCGCTTGGACTCGACCCGGGCTTCCTGATGATGGCGAACGAACCGCCTGCTGTCAGCGAGAGCGGCATGCAGATTACCAATATTACGGTATCGAACATCACACTTCCTGAAAATGCTAATGCGTACAACTATAGCTTCGCGGCGGACTTCAAGATTTCGGATGAAGCTATTCTTCGCCATGGCGAAGGCAACAAGATTATTATTCCGGCAGAGAACACGCATATCAAAACGGACAGCACTTCTGTCTGGTCGGGCACGGACGCCAAATTCAGCAATGAAAAGCCGGCGTTTAAGTTCCAGTACAATCCCGAAACGAATAACGTTGAAATGTGGTTCACCGACGAGTATATTGACTTTGTCCGGAAACACCCCAGCCATGACGACCGCACCGGCACCATGAAGATGAACGCCGAAATTCGCAAGAATGACGTTGCAGATTTGGGCAACGACGACCTGACCATCAAGTTCGGTGGCGCATCGACTACCGTGAAGTGGGAGGACATCGACAGGGGCAACAACTCCCTCCTCAGTGATTTGAGAACTTGGAAAAGCGGGGCTAATGTCAACTGGGAAAAAGGAACGATTGAGTATACCGTCAAAATCGAATCCACAAAGGGCACGAACGGCAAGAACGCGACTGCTCGAGACGTCATGACGGCGGTGAATAAGCAAATTGCCCTGACAAACATGACCGTCACGGAGGTTAAAACAAACGCTAACTGGAGTCAGGTGCCCGCTGTTGACTCTGCTTCGACAGAAATCAAGACGGACGGTAGTACATGCGCCTGCGGTACGACGGGAACGCACATTCATTACGTTTATGCGAACACGACAGACGAAAGCGGCAAGGTCCATACCATGACGACGGACTATGTGCTGCCGCCGCTTTCGGCAAATGAAACATACGAAATCAAGTATGAATACACGTTCGACAAGGACGGAATGACCGGTGAATACGATCAGCTGACAAATACTTTCGCTGCGGAGAGTGGCGGAAAGTGGGATCATTCCCAGAATTCCTCTAACAGCAACCCTACTGACGTTCAGATTAAAAAGCTGCAAAAGAGCAGCCGGTACAACAGCAATGAGGGTTGCATTCAGTGGACGCTCACCGTCAACGAAAACCGTTTCAATATCAAGGACAAGACGCTGACGGACACGATGTTCGACCAGCTTGTGGACGAAAAAGGCAATCTGCTGTTTTCGAAGACGGACGGCAAGGGCTATGTGTCGCAAATCACGGCGAATAACACGCCTATCACCGCTGAAAACTACACGGATTACTTTACCGTGGAAACCGGCGTGGACGGCAAACCGCAGCTGAAATTCAAGGACACCACCGCTAAGATCGTAATCAAATACAAGACGCCGGTGGAAGCAACCGCGCAGAATCAACAGATTACAAACACGGCGGAATTCGACGGCGAACAAAAGACAAGCACCGCGACCGTAGGGCAGGACACGCGTTACAATGTGGTGAAGTCGGTTGACGCAAGCATGCCGACAGACCCGACGAAGAACGGCGAATACACCGATGGTCTGTATCCGGTAGCGTGGAACGCGACGTACACCTTCCCGGCGACGAAGGGCGTTTCGTATAAGCTGAACTTCGGCGATAAACTGGAAATATGGACTTGCGATAAGCACTACATGACGAAGGAACAGGCGCAGGACATTCTGAACAAGGTAAAAGCGTCGTCTGTGGGCAAGGCGCATGAAAATCAGAACATCGCGTATAAGATTGTGCTGTATACGGTTGAAAACGGTCAAGAAACGTCGCTGGATGCGTATACGTATGACGGAACGAATGGCACGCTGGCGGAATTACCCGAAGGAAAATACAGTGGCTTCACCTTTGAAACGACGGGCGAGGGCGTTGTGCTGAACGACGCCAATACGGATGTGAACGCGACGACAAGCGTCATGCTCCCGTACCAGACGACCATCTATCTGGAAAAGTCCCGCACTGGCTGGGTTGACTTCAAGAACACGGCTGTTAACGCGGGCAAAAACGGAGACGCGTGGTACAAAGCCGCCCCGAACGACCTGGTGGAGAAGAAATTCGGCAACCATGGCGTTGGTGATTTGAACGGGCAGATCATCCATGAGAACGAGCTGTACTGGACCATCCTCCTGCGCAATGATGGCGTGGCGCACGACGAAATCACCCTGACCGAAACGCTCCCGCCGCACATTGTGGTGGATTACATCGAATACGGCAGATCGAGGTTGATTCTTAGCGAAACGGACAGCACGAAGATGACCGTTGTCAATAAGAAGCTGGACAATGCCGGTACGATTCCGAATGGCTATGAGGTCAGCAACGAGTGGGGCGAGCAGCGCATTTCCATCAAGGCTGATTTGACGACGGTGGGCGAAGGCGCACAGCAGCAGCAGAGAATCAACATCTCCATGAAGCCGAATGAGAATACCGGCGGTTCGGAAACGATCCTCAACGGCAAGGCGGATATGACCGTCAAGGTTCACTGCAAGATTGCCGATGACTTCCTGAAAAACGCGGTGGATGGCAAGCTGGAGCTGGGCGTGCTGAACAACCAGCTGGACGTGGAATACGACGCGGCGCTCTATCACAAGGAGCAGAAGACCGAGCTGACCTACGAGGAAGAGACGGTCAAGGCGGTGAACGTCCAGAAGGGCTACAGCGTCAAGGGCGGCGACCAGCAGGCGCGAATCACCTACACCATCGACATCAACCAGGCCGGCGCGGAGCTAAGCCCAAGCTCCAGCACCCTCACGCTGACAGATACGCTGTCGTATGACGTTGTTGGTTGGTGCAATAACTGGCCAAATAATTATATCTATCTGCGAGACGTCACGCTGGATGAAGGCTCCTTCAGGCTCTACGAGGCGCTGAAGGATGAAAACGGCAATCCGATTCTGAACGTTGATGAAAACGGCAAGGGACATTTGGTGCGCGGCGCAGAGATAGAGAAGTATCTCTGGAAGATGGAGTTCACGGAAACGGAGGAAGGGAATAAAACCTACCAGTATCCTGCGCAGGGAACGCCGAGCTTTAGTGGATCGACGGTAAACACGCGTAAGCTGAACATAACTGTCACCGTTCCGGACGGCAAGGCGCTGATTCTGGAATACACGGCACAGGAGAACATTCTGCTGCCGCCTGAGGTGACGAACGAGTACAACTTCAACGACGTGAACCACAAGGGCATCAGTCCGGCGTTGAGAAACCACGCAAACCTTGAAGGAAAAGACAGCTCAAGTACCGAACTGAACAACAGCAATAACGACTACTTCAGTCAGGGCGGCGGCTACATCCACAACAATCTGGTCATCCGCAAGGTGGACAGCGCGAACACCTCGCTGCTGTTGCCGGGGACGGAGTTCACCCTCTACGCATGGAACACGGCAACCAACAAGTTCGAGGCGGTTGGCGGCGAAAATGGTAAGGTCTACACGGATCAAAACGGTATGATTACTTACCAATACAATTCGGAGAAGCTGAACCAGCGTCCGCTCGACCCGAACGTTGCGTACATGCTGGTGGAAACGAAGGCAGTCGAGCCGTACCACCTCGTGCTGGAGGATCGCCCGCTGGTCGTCTTCCACATCGTTCCGAGAGCGGACGATACCGAAGCACATCCGGAGAGATACCCGGACGGTCTCAACAATGGCAACTTCGGCACGATTTCGAAGAGTCGGCTGCAGGAGCTCATGACTGCTTCTGGCATCAAAGGCGTGGTGGATGGCCCGCACACCATCAACGGCTCTGCGAGCATCAACATTCAGGTGAAGAACAGCAAGGACCGCCACGACATGGAGGTGCAGAAGAACTGGGCTGGCGACGACGCCCATGAGAATGCGCGCCCTGCCAGCGTCCTCGTGATGCTTCGCCGCTATGTGCTGACGCAGGAACAGTATACCGACGTGCTGGACACGGGTGCAACGCAGAATCCGCAATGCATCCTGTCTGCGGAAATGAAGGGTAACAGCAGCGCGTCGATTGCACGGCAGTTCCCGGAAAATCAGGAGGTTACGGTAACGCTGAACCTGTCGGGTAACGGACTTGGTGACACCGGGCGTATTGTGGCTCGCGTAGACGGAAAACAAATCGTTTTGCAGCCGCAGGATACGTCGAAGAAACAGTTCGTTTACACTACAACGATGGCGTATCAGAAAAAGGTAACTTTCAGTGTACAGTGGTGGCAAAGCTGGAATAATCAATGGTCGGCAGACTATGGGTATGATGACAGCGTGAGCATCACGATGACCCCGGAAGGCACACCGGTTGACGAAGTGCCGACGCAGGTCACGCAGTTCACCGACGCGCAGTGGGCAAAAATTCGCCAGCACCCGGACGACGCTTACGGCGGTCGCGAGGCTACGCTGACGGCGGCGAACGGCTGGCACACCCAGTGGTCGCAGCTGGAATCCACCGGCGCAGACGCGAACGGCAACAAGCTCTACTACATTTACTACATCGTCGAGGGCAAAGTGCCGAGCTACACCACATCCGGTATCACCTACACCATCGACCCGAACGCCAGCAAAACCACCGGCACGGTCACGGCGACGCTGACCAACGTCTACCGCCCGGAGGACAAGTACGGCGAAATCAGCATCGACTTGTCCAAGGAATGGTACGCGCCGGATGGCACAAAGCACACGATTACCGAGGAATTCGGCGGAGTGCAGGTCGCGCTCTACAAGACGCGCTGGGATTACGTCAACGGTGCGTGGACGATGGGCAGCACGGAACGCCGCGACACGGTCACGCTGGCAGAAGCGAACAAATGGAGCGCCAAGTTCGAGGGGCTGGAAACCTACACGGTCGCCATGGAAAACGGCGTTGTCCAAAACGCCCACGCCTACACCTACAGCCTCCGGGAACTGAACGTGCCGAGCGGCTTCTACTGCCAGCTGGCATACAGCGGTCTCCCGCAGCACCCGAGCGAGTACTTCACGGACGGGAATCCCGCCAATCCGAAGGCAGACGCGCAGAACGCACGCGGCACGGCGACGCTGCGGAACTACGAGATCGCGAAGCTGACCATCGAAGCCGAGAAGCGCTGGGGTGAAGGCGCGAAGCCTGAAAACATGCAGGATACACTGACCTTCCGCCTGACCCGCGAAAAGCAGGAGAACGGCGCGTGGGTCGCGGACGACAGCTTCCAAGCGGTCACGAGGGTCATGAGCATCAGCAGCCTGAACACAAGCAAGGTCGTGTTCGGCACTTTCCCGAAGTACGCTGTGACGGGCTTCGACGAGCAGAATCAGCCCATCAGGCAAAGCTACCGCTACAAGGTGGAGGAGGTCAAGTACCAAAACGAAGCCACCCTCCCGTTCAGCGTCAGCTATAGCCCGGCGGACGGTTTCGTGACGACGGAAGGCGATGCGAACACCAGCACCACCGTCACCGTGACGAACAACAAGCTGACGAGCGAGAAGGAAGGTCTGTACCGCTTCAACGTGGCGAAGCAGTGGCTGGACGCTTCCGGCAATCCCACGGACAAGCCCACGCCGGAAGGCACGAAGGCGAGGATTACCGTGACGCGCACCCGCCATGTCTATGCCCCGGATACGGGCTGGACAGCGGAAACGCCCACCGCAAAGACGATCGAGCTGGACACCACAGCAACGTATACGGCGCTTTGGGCAGAATGGAACGAAACGCAGTCGGTTTATGCGCAATACAACGCCGACGGCACGGTGAAATCCGCGTGGGCGTACACCTACGAGGTGTCGGAAGCGACGATTGACGGCTACTTCGGCACGCAGCATCTGCCTGCGGACTTCCCGCAGAAGCCGGAGGACTACTTCACGGCTGACTTGAAGGACATCAAGGAGGTTTACCGCCAGCCGCTGACGGACACGCTCCCGGAAGTGACCGAAAAGAACTACTACGTCGAGCAGTTCAACGTCAAGGTGGACAAGACTTGGGCGCGCTTCCGCGACAGGAATGAGCTGACGTTCTGCTTGATTCAGACGCCGGTTGTCGGCTACGACGCGGACGGCAAGGAGATTGTGGATGCGCAGCAGACGCAGTACTTCTACGCCACGCAGAGCCTGAAGGGCGAGGAAGCGCCGGAGTGGGTGTTCACCAACCTGCCGAAGTACTACTTCACGGTCAACGAGGCGGGCGAAGCGGTGAAGATGCCCTACCAATACAGCATCGCCGAAGCGTGGGAAGAATACGGCAATTACCACGGCTATGGCTATCAGGTCATCTTCAGCGGCGACGTGCAGGAAACGACGAACGGCAATGAGTGGGGCAAGGTAGAACTGCCTGCGGACGGCGGAACGGCGGAAATCCACGCGAAGAACGTGCCGCTGTACGAACAGGGTAAAGTTAGCATTCAACTGACGAAGCTGTGGGACAGCAGCATCAAGGAAACTCCCACGTCTGTTACCGTAAAGCTGATTCCGACGCTGCACGTCTGGAACGGCACGGAATGGGTCAGCACCCGCATGGAAGACGAAAAGTACCAAGAATCCATCACGCTGACGGCGGAGAATGGCTGGAAAACGACAGAATCGCTGCTGCTGTACAGAGTAGAGTACAACACGGATGGCACAATCGCAGCAGGTGACAAGGCGGCGAAACCGACCGTATGCACCTACGAGCTGGTCGAAGTGATTGCGGACGGAGCGAAGTACACGCCGATTTACAGCTACACGAGCTGGATTACTGGACCGGAAGATGTCTTTGAACTTGACTCCAAGACGAAAGCACCCATCAGTGTGAAGTTGAAGGCGGAGGACGGTTTCCGTGTTGACGAGGCGGAGAAGGATTCGGCTGAGGCGAACACGGACGGCGGAACGCTGTACACCATCATCGACACCAGCGCGACCATCACCAACGTGCAGACCGGCAAAATCAACATCGAGAAAAAGTGGGCTGCTGAACCCGTGTACGACGGCGCGCAGAACCCGCTGGGCATCCAGAACGTGTCGATTTCGCTCTTACGCGACGTGTGGTGCGAAAACTGGACGGATTCCGACGGCGTGGTTCACTACGACTGGTTATACGACCAGTTCCAGCAGAATTACGTCCTGTCGGCGGAAAACGGCTGGAAGCTGACCATTGACAACCTGCCGTTGTACGACACGACCCTCAATCCCGACGGCAGCCTGCGCAAGTACCGCTATTACATCCTCGAAAGCACGAGCGTCGGCAACGACACGCTGGACCGCTACACGGCGGTGATGACGGCGGATGAAAGCGAACTCGTCGGCTCGATTCTCTACATCACCTTCAAGGATACGACGGAAAACAACGTGACCATCACCAACGTGCCCAAGAGCATCAGCATTGTCAAGCAATGGGCGGACGCGGACACGTTCGGCGAAGAGGGCATGATGCAGGACATCTACCTTGAAGTCATGATGAAGTATCAGGAAGTCTACTCCACGCAGTGGAAAACGGAAAACCTGCTGGAAAAGAGCTACTTCAGCCTGGAGAGCGTTATCTGCACGCCGAGTTCGCTCACGGCGGAGCTGGTGCAGATTAACGGCGCGCCCTACCTGCATGTGTCGGGGCTGGCGAAGGCGGATGAACCGTGGCGCGTGACCATCCGGAATCTGCCGGGCTACGCCAGTGCGTCCTTCATCATCCGCGAAGTGGAGCTGGCGGGCTACCTGAACAACCTGCCGGCCGGCAAGCTGGAGCTGGGCTTCAACGAAATCGGCACGATTACCAACACGCCGACACAGCTGAAAATCACCAAGCAGTTCAAGCAGGCGTATTTCCCCACAGGCAGCGAAAGCGAACTGCCGCTGAATGTCAGCAATACCGTCGTGTATCTGCAAATCTGGCGCGAAAAGCGTGACGGCGCTGCTCTTTCCCAACACGAACGCTACACGCCCTTGCTGGGCGCGCTGGAAGCGAACATGGACGCGACGCTCCTGCCGGACGGCACCGTGAAGCTGACGGTCGGCACGAATACGCCGACCGACGCCGCAACGCTGACGCTGACACGCCTGCCGCGCTACTGGTTCGACAAGGATACAGGCGCAAGCGGCGAATGGTACTACTACGTCAAGGAAGTGGACGCGGAAGGCAACGAAGTCCATTCGGCTTCTGCCCCGACGAACGGCGAACGGCCGGAAATCAACCTGAACGTCAAGACACTCACCGTCACCAACACCCTGACCGACGTCAGCGCCCGCAAGGTCTGGACGTCGCTGGACAATCAGTTCACACTGAATCCCGCGAACCTCCCGGACATCACGCTGACGCTCAAGCAGACCACCGCGGAAACGGCGGCGGACGGCGACAAGATCATCGCGAACGTTACCCTTGGCTGGGACGCGGAAGCGGGGAAGGTCGTCGCGAAGAATCTGGATGGCTGGCAGTTTGGCGAAGTGGTTGAATACACCGCGCCGGAAGGCAGCAAGAACATCTGGTGGGGCTACAAGTGGTACAATCTCCCGGCGTATGACGCGGAGGGCAACCTCTACCGCTACTACGCCAAAGAGCAGACCCCGGTGGGCAGCGGCTGGCAGCTGGTGACGGACGACACGAACGCCACGAACACCGCGCCGATTCCTGCGAACAGCGAAAATCGCGTCTTCCAGATTACGAACACACCCATTACCTACACGCTGCCCGAGACGGGCGGCATCGGCACACTGCCGTACACGGCGGGCGGTCTGCTGCTGATGGCAGCGGCGGCATTGCTGCTGGGGCAGGAAATCAAACGCCGGAGGGAAGGCTGCTGAGCAGTCGGCAGCCCCCCTTCCGGGGCAGCTCAATCCGTATACGCGGGCGAAAGCCCTTGTATAAACATGGGGAAGAAAACGACGGGAGGAGGAATGAAAAAAGCATAGCAGCTATACGTCAGGAGACCTCCCGACGTAGGCAACCCCGGTAATCCCCGCAAAACGTTTCCCAATGAATGAAAAACGACAACGAAAAGGAGAAAAACCATGAAAAAGTTTTGGGCAATTCTGCTGGCCATGATGCTCGTGCTGAGCATGGTCACTGTCGCAAGCGCTTCTGAAGTGACGGAAGGCGATACGCCGACTGCTACCGGTTTTACGATTACGGTGAATCCGAAGGACGATGTGGATCACGAATACCAGGTATACCAGATTTTCACTGCTGATGTTGTAGCAGATGAATCTGGTGCGAAAGTGCTGACGAGCGTCAAGTGGGGCGCAAACGCCAAGAACGACACTGCTGCGGTCACGACTGGTGATCCTGTGCCGGACGCAGTTCTGGAGGCTCTGAAAACTGTTTCGGGCACGAATCAGGAAAAGCTGGCTGAAATCACGAAGTACTGGAACGCTGAATCCGCTCCGGTTGATACGTTCTCTTCCACCAAAGCAGCCCCCGGCAAGAGCCAGAAACTGACCCCTGGCTATTACCTTGTGCGGGACAATCAGGCAAAGCTGGAAGGCAAGGACGGCGCTGCCACGCTGCTGATTGTAAAGGTGCTGGATCAGGACATCGTTGCGACTGCAAAGTCTGAAAAGCCCTCTGTGGACAAGCAGGTACAGGACGAAGTTGCTGATGCTGAAAAGAACGGCGGAGAAGTGAATCCGGAAGGTTGGGGCGAGAGTGCCGACCACGCGCTGTTTGAAAACTTCAATTTCCGTCTGGTCGCGACTATTCCGGTCAATGCGGATTATAATGACTATCCGACGTACAAGCTGGTCTTCAACGACACCATGTCCAAGGGCATTACCTTCGTTCAGATTGATTCTGTGAAGGTGAACGGCATCGCACTGAAAGATACCGATTATGTTTGCACGGCAGTGGCTGGTCAGAAGGGCGCAGGCAAGGTTGGTGAAAATCAGGATAAGCCGTCTTGGACGCTCACAATCGAAGACCTGAAGAAGGTGATGAGAGAAAACACCAGCATCCTTGTTACGGACAAGATTACGGTTGAGGTTGTTTACACGGCGTATCTGAACGAAGAAGCGCAGGTCTTCAACGCGAGCGCAACCAGCACGAACAACAAGAACAGCGTCGATTTGGAATACTCCAACAACCCCAATGCTGATGGCATGGGTAAAACGCCGGAAGACCATGTCTGGCTCTTCACCTATGTTGTGAACAACACGAAGTATGCGAACACGGCTGAAGCTGGCAAAGAACTGGCTGGCGCTGGCTTCACGCTTTATGACCAAAATGATCGTGTTGTTCCGCTGTGGAAGGATGCCGCTGGCAATTACATTGTCGCAGGCACCACGAAGCCGAATGATACCTATACGGATGTCGCAAACAATGAAATGATTACGGAAGCCAATGGTACGTTCAACATCATCGGTCTGGATCACGGCACGTACACGCTGAAGGAAACCACGGTTCCTGCTACCTATAATCCGCTGGATCCTGTCACCATCACGATTTCGGCAGACCACAAGGAAGCTGCTGGCGGTGCAAGTGCAACCATGGAACTCACGGCGGCTTCTACGATGAACAACAAGCTCGTCAACAAGTCCGGTGCGACCCTGCCTGAGACCGGCGGCATCGGCACGACCATCTTCTACGTGCTGGGCGGCATGATGTTCGTGGGCGCGGCGCTCATCCTCGTCGTTCGCCGCAAGGCCGAAGCGGACGAAATCTAATTTCTCTCCCGCAATTCGTTGAACATCCCCATGTTCTGATGAAACCCCTGCCGGGCGGTGCGCGCAATGCCGCCGCCCGGCATTCCCAAGTGGAAATAATGGAGCATGTTTGCAGAAAGGAGGCGGCTCATGAAGCGCAATATGACAACCATTTTGCTGTTTGTGGTGCTGTTTGTGGGTCTGGCGCTCCTTCTGTACCCGTCCGTGTCGGATTTCTACAATTCCTTCCACCAGTCGCGTGCCGTAGCCACCTACAACACGGTGGTGGAGCAGGAGTCCAAGAAGGATTACGAAGCGGATTGGGCGGCGGCAAACGCTTATAACGAAAAACTCCGCGCACAGTCCACCGTTGATCGCTTGATCATGACCGACGAGGAGCGCGAGGAGTACGACGCGGTGATGAATGTCGGCGGTTCGGGCATCATCGGGGTGATTGAGATTCCGCAGATTGCCGTGACGCTGCCGCTGTATCACTCGACGAGCGCCAACGTGCTTCAAGTCGCCGTTGGTCACATCGAGGGTACAAGCCTGCCGACCGGCGAACCGGGGACGCATTCCGCCTTCTCGGCGCATCGAGGGCTGCCCTCCGCCAAGCTCTTTACCAACCTTGACCAGCTCACCTACGGCGATACCTTCACCCTCCGCGTGCTGGACAAGGTGCTGACCTATGAAATCGACCAGATTCTCATTGTTGAGCCGCATGACGTCAGCGCACTGCAAATCTATGACGGCATGGATTTGTGTACGCTCGTCACCTGCACGCCCTACGGCATTAACTCGCACCGGCTGCTTGTCCGCGGACACCGGGTCGAAACGTCGCTTGCGCAGCTATCCGTGCGCATCTCTGCGGACGCACTCGTGATTGACCCCTACATCGTCGCGCCGATTGTCGCCGCGCCGATGCTGCTGATTCTCCTCATTCTCATGCTGGTAACGACCAGCCCGAAACACAAGAAGCGGAAAGGAGCTGAGCGGTCGTGATGAGCCGCAAACCCTCGCGCCTGCTGGCGCTTGTCCTGCTGACAGCATTGTGCTGCCTTCTGCTTGCGCCCTGCGCGCTTGCCTTTGAACGGGTGGATTTGACGCACCCCTTGACGTTCGCCATTCAGGCGGATGACAACGAGGATGATGCGCACCTGCCCGGCGTGACCTTCCAGCTGTATCAGGTGGCGGACATGGACGCGGACGCTCGGTTCGCCCTGCGCAGCCCGTACAGCACCCTGAATATCGACATTAACGCGCTGAAGAACGCGGCGGACTGGGCAGCCGCGTCCGAAGCGATGAAAGCCCTCACCGCGTCCGAAACGCCTGATTTCACCGGCACGACGGATGAAAACGGTCGAGTTGCCTTCGCGGGACTCAACCCCGGTCTGTACCTTGTTTCTGGCACGCCGGTCATCATCGGCGGCTGGGCGTACAGCTTCCAATCCTTCCTGACCTCTGTGCCGACGCGCAATGTGGACGACGAGTGGCAGTACGACGTCCTCTCCACCATCAAGCTGGAGCGCTCACCCGCGCTGATTGACCTTGAGTGCGTCAAGGTGTGGGATGACGACAACCGCGGCACATATCGCCCTGTGCAGATTGAAATTCATCTGATGCAGGACGGTCAGCATATCGACACGGTGATTCTGAACAGCGAAAACAACTGGCATCATATCTTCAAGGATTTGCCGGCTGACCATGTGTACACCCTCAACGAGGTTCTGGGGGCTGATGTGTACTATGAGCCGGAATATTCCATCGAAAACGGCGTGTATGTAATTACCAACCGCCGCACGGTCACGCCGACCCCGACCGCCCCGATTCCCGAAACGGGGCAGCTGTGGTGGCCGGTGCCGATTCTGGCGGGCGCGGGCATGATTCTGTTCGTCATTGGCTGGATTCTGCACCGGAAATGGAGCCAAGAGCATGAAGAACCGTAAGGGCAATTTGCTGATGGCGCTGGGGCTGGTGCTGATTTTGGCGGCACTGGCGCTGGTGGGCTACAACCAGTGGGATGCCAGCCGCGCGCAGCAGGAGTCGGATGATGCGCTGATGGCGCTGGAGCAGATTCGCATTCAGCGGCAGATGGAATCGCAGCAAACCGCTGCACCGCCCGTAGTCACCGCGACGATGATGCCGACGGACGCACCCGCGACGGATGCGCCGATAACCGACGCGCCGACGGCGGATGCCACTGCAGCGGATACCCCGGCAGCATCCATGCCCTCCGTAACTGACGCACTGACGACCGACATTCCGCGTGATGACGCAACCGCCACGAACACCCCTGTGACGGATGCGCCCGCAACGGCGAATCCTGCGACGAACCCGCCGAAGCCGACGAGCGCGCCAACGGTGAATCCTGCAACGAACCTGCCGAATCCGACGAGCGTGCCGACGGCGAATCCTGCGACGAACCTGCCGAAGCCGACGAGCGCGCCGACGACAGGGACTGCAACGAATCCGCCGAAGCCGACAAACGCGCCGACGGCGGGGACTGCAACGAATCCGCCGAAGCCGACAAACGCGCCGACGGCGGGGACTGCGACGAAGCCGCCGAAACCGACGAGCGCGCCGACGGCGGGGACTGCGACGAAGCCGCCGAAACCGACGAGTGCGCCGACGGCAGGGACTGCGACGAATCCGCCGAAGCCGACGAGCACGCCGGATGCCGCGCAGACATCAAATCCGACGAGCACGCCGGAAATCACCGAAACGCCCATGCCGACGGAAACGCCTGAACCGACACCGTCCCCCGAACCCACGTCGACACCCGCGCCCGCGCCGACAGGCAAGCTCTACGAGCGCGTGCCGGGAATCGAAATGCCGGGTGAGAAGGTCAATGGGCACGAGTATATCGGCACGCTGTCCATCCCGTCGCTGGGGCTGAAAGTGCCGGTGCAGCGCAACTGGTCGTACGAGAACCTGAGCGTGTCGCCGTGCCGCTATTCCGGCAGTGCCTACGCGGACAACCTCACCATTATTGCCCATACCTACCACTTTGGCAAGCTGAGCAGCTTGGCGCTGGACGCAACCGTTACCTTCACGGACATGGAGAATAACGTTTTCCGCTACGTTGTGCGGGAGAAAAACACGATTTCCCCCAACGATGCGAACGAAATTGCCCATTCCGGCTATGACCTGACGCTTGTGACCTGCACCATCAGCGGCACAAAACGCGTGGCGGTGTACTGCGAGCGCGTGAAATAATCCAACAAAAGGACTGTCTGCAACGGGCAGCCCTTTTTTCGTGAAATCCATGCAACACGGCAGGAATTGACGGGGTGGAGCGCGAAATAAAACAATCGCGGCGTAACTTTCGCCGCAGGAGGGAAAAGCAAACTTGAACTGGAAAATACACCTTTATCGTGCTATCCTCTGGCTGATTACGCTGTCCCTGCTGCTGGTGATGTTCGGCTTCTCGGCACAGGAAGGCACGCAGTCCGGCAGCATCAGCGATAAAATTGCCCGCCCAATTACGGATTCTCTGGCGCAGCGGCAGGGACTGACGGGGAAGGCGTACTGGAAGCTGTATGCACAGGTGGATTTTGCCGTGCGGAAAACGGCGCATTTCTTGGAGTACACGCTCTTGGGAATGCTGCTGACGCTGCTGCTGGACAGCTACCGCGCCCGCTGGCACTGGCTGTCATGGGCGGGATGTACGCTCTATGCCGCGACGGACGAAATCCATCAGCTTTTCGTTGCCGGGCGCACGGGCAAGTGGCAGGATGTGCTGCTGGATTCATCGGGCGCGCTGGCGGGGCTGCTGCTGGCGATGTTCATGCTCTGGCTGATTCGGCGGCGCAGGGCGAAAAAGCAATCAACATAATAAATAGGAGGCAGATTATGCTGACAATCGAACAGCTTTATGACCTTAACCACACATTGGCGGCGGATTACCTGCGGCAGTTTACCTATCCGTGGGAGGCGCTTGCGGGCATCAAGGCGGAAATCCTGCGCATCGGCGCGGCGCTTGACCCGGCGGAATACACCGAAGTCAGCGAGCATGTCTGGGTGCACAAGACCGCGACGGTTGCGCCGACGGCGTATCTGGGTGCGCCCTGCATCATCGGCGCGCGGACGGAAGTGCGGCATTGCGCGTTCATCCGCGGCAGTGCGCTGGTAGGGGCAGACTGTGTGGTCGGCAACTCTGTGGAGCTGAAGAACGTGATTCTTTTTGATCATGTACAGACGCCGCACTACAACTACGTCGGTGACAGCATCCTCGGTTATTGCAGCCACATGGGGGCGGGGTCGATTACCAGCAACGTGAAGAGCGACAAGACGCTGGTGACGGTTCGCGGCGCAGGCGAAAGCATGGCAACCGGCTTGAAGAAAATGGGCGCAATGCTTGGCGACTATGTGGAAGTCGGCTGCAACAGCGTGCTGAACCCCGGCACGGTTATCGGGCGGGAGAGCCAAATCTACCCGCTGAGCTGCGTGCGTGGTGAAGTGCCCGAAAGAAGCATCTGGAAAACTGGCGGCGTGGTGGTGAAGAAGCAATGATTCAGCCGATTGTGAGAGATGTGATGTTCCTGTCCTGCAAGAGCCAGACGGCGACGGCGGAGGATCTGCCCGTTGCGCGTGACCTCGCGGATACCTTGCGCGCCCATGCGCATGAGTGCGTCGGCATGGCGGCGAACATGATTGGCATCCGCAAGCGCATCATTGCGGTGATGGCGGGGAAAACCGTGCTGGTGATGCTCAACCCGGTCATCACGGATCGCCAGATCCCCTTCGCGGCGCAGGAGGGGTGCTTGTCTCTGGACGGCGAGCGCCCGTGTTTGCGATATCAGCAGATTTTGGTGGAATATCAGGATGAGCAGCTGCAGCGGCATGTGCAGCGGTTCTCTGGTTTCACCGCGCAGGTGATTCAGCATGAGGTGGATCATTTGGAAGGCATCATTATTTGAGGTGAGGACATGACTATCACACAAACGCTCTGTCAGGAGTTCCAAACCGCCCCGTGGCAAATCGACGCCGTCATTCGCCTGCTTGACGAGGGCTGCACGCTGCCGTTTATCGCGCGTTACCGCAAGGAACAGCACGGGTCGCTGGATGACCAGAAGCTGCGCGAAATCAGCGAACGGCTGACGGCACTGCGGGCGCTCGAAGCGCGTCGGCAGGAAATCAGTGAAAGCCTGCAAAAGTTAGATGTCTGGACGGAGAAGCTGCAAAGCGACCTCGATGCTGCCGCAACAATGGCGCAGCTGGAGGATATCTACCGCCCGTACCGCCCGAAGCGCCGCACCCGCGCGTCCATCGCCAAGGAGAAAGGGCTGGAGCCGCTCGCGAACGCGCTGATGCTCCAGCAGCGGAACATGATGGCGCCGGAAACCATCGCCCTGCGCTATGTGAACGCGGAGAAGGGCGTCGAAACGGCGGAAGATGCCCTGCAAGGCGCGATGGATATTATCGCCGAGGTCGTCAGCGACGATGCCGCCGTCCGCACGAAGCTCAAAACGTACTACCATCAAACGGCGATGGTCGCGACGGCCGCGGCGAAAGACGAGGACAGCACCTACCGCATGTACTACGACCACCGTGAGCCGCTGCGCCTGATGCCGTCGCACCGGGTGCTGGCGATGAACCGCGGGGAGAAGGAGGGCTTCCTCAAAGTCGCGCTGGACGTGGACAAGGAGAAAGCGCAGCAGCTCGTGCGCTATGGCTTCGTGCAGCAGACGGGCAGTCCGGCGTGCAAGTACGTTGCGCAGGCGTGCGACGACGCGTATACGCGGCTGATTGCGCCGTCGCTGGACACGGAACTGCGCGCGGAATTGACCGACAAGGCGAGCGCAGCGGCGATTCGCGTGTTCGCGCTGAATCTGCGCCCGCTGCTGATGCAGCCGCCGGTGCGCGGGAAGGTCGCGATGGGGCTTGACCCCGGCATCCGCACGGGCTGCAAGGTAGCGGTTGTGGACGAAACCGGGCGCGTGCTGGATACGGGCGTCATTTTCCCACTGCCAAGCCATGGTAAGGTTGCGCAGGCGAAGGAAAGCGTCAAGCGCATGATCCAGAAGCACCACGTCGGCATCGTCGCCATTGGCAACGGCACGGCGGGGCGCGAGACAGAGCAGTTCTTCGTCGAGGTGATGAAGGAGCTGGCGCTGGGCGACGCGCTCAAATACATGGTCGTCAGCGAGGCGGGCGCGTCGGTGTATTCCGCGTCGAAGCTGGCGGCGGAGGAGTTCCCGCAGTTTGATGTCAGTCTGCGTTCGGCGGTGTCGATTGCGCGGCGGCTGCAGGATCCGCTGGCGGAGCTGGTCAAAATCGACCCGAAGGCGATTGGCGTAGGACAGTATCAGCATGACCTAAAAGCAGCGGAACTGGACGCGGCGCTGGGCGGCGTGGTCGAGGACTGTGTGAACAGCGTCGGTGTGGATGTGAATACGGCGAGCGTGTCGCTGCTGAGTTATGTCGCGGGCATCAACACGACGGTCGCGAAGAATATCGTGGCGTACCGCGAGGAAAACGGCGCGTTCACGACCCGTGCGCAACTGAAAAAAGTGCCGCGCCTTGGCCCCAAAGCCTTTGAGCAGTGCGCAGGCTTCCTGCGCATTCCCGGCGGCAAGGACTTGATGGAGAACACAGGCGTTCACCCGGAGAGTTACGACGCGGCGCGCGCCCTTTTGAAGCACTTTTCGCTCACCCCGGCGGAGGCGGTCGGCAAGCTGCTGACCTTGGCGGACGCGGAGGGGTTCGCGGCGCTGGCGAAGCAGCTGAATGTGGGTGAACCGACCCTGCGCGACATTGCGGCGGAGCTGTCCCGCCCCGGCCGCGACCCGCGCGATGAGCTGCCGCAGGTGCTGATGCGCAGCGACGTGATGGATTTGAAGGACTTGCAGCCCGGCATGGAGCTTCGCGGCACGGTGCGCAACGTGACCGACTTCGGCGCGTTTGTGGACATCGGCGTTCATCGCGATGGGTTGGTGCATATCAGCCAGATGGCGCAGCGACGCGTGAATCATCCGAGCGAAGTCGTCCGAGTCGGCGACATCGTGACCGTGTGGGTGCTGGAAGCGGATGCGAAAACGAACAGAATTAGTCTGACAATGCGTCCGCCGGCGAAAGGGGAAGGCAATTTCTCAACAACCAAAAGCACACAAACTAAAAAACTAACATAACAGACCTGTAACATCCGAAGGGGCGCCGAAGGTTTCCAAAGGGCGAACGGAAAGCCCTTTGGTCGCTCCCGCAGGAGCGAAATCCCTGCGTAACAATCCAATTCTATAAGCAATAGGAGGAAAATTCATGCAAAACATGCGAAAATGGATTGCACTATTCTTGACCATGCTGCTGCCGGTGCTTCCGGCAGCCGCCGAGGAGGAATCAACCATGCTGACAGGCAAAACAGCGACGGAAATCGTTGAGATGATGGGTTTCGGGTGGAATCTGGGCAATACGCTGGACGCAACCGGCGGCAATACCGCGGATGTGACCGCGCAGGAGCAGTCGTGGGGGAACGCGAAAATCACCCCGGAACTGATGGTGCGCGTGAAGGAAGCGGGCTTTGACACCATCCGCATTCCCGTGACTTGGTACCGCTATACCTCGGACGATGGGACGTACACCATCCGCGAGGACTTCCTCCAGCATGTCCGCGAAGTGGTCGAGTGGGCGCGCGAGGCGGACTTGTTCGTCATCCTCAATATGCACCACGAAGCGTGGATTAACGAGCCGAATTTCGCGGCGGACGCGGAGAAAATCGGCGAGCAGCTGACGGCCATGTGGCGGCAGATTGCGGACACCTTCGCCGACTTTGACCAGCATGTGATTTTCGAGGGCATGAACGAGCCGCGCGCGCAGGGTACGAACTATGAGTGGAGCGGCAACGCGGCGTGCTACGCTGCCGTCAACTACCTCAACCAAGTGTTCGTGAACACCATCCGCAAGGACGCCAAGGGCTGCAACGCCGAGCGCTGCCTGATGATTCCGGGCTACGCGGCGACCAGCTCCCCGGCGGGCACGGCGGCGATTGCCCTGCCGACGGTGGATGGCGAAGCGGCGGCAAACATCATCGTGTCCGTGCATTCGTATGATCCGCAGACCTTCTGCCTGCAGGACACGCAGACGACGTTCGACCCGGAGAAGGATGGCGCGAAAATCAACCGCGTGTTCGAGAACATCAAGGAAACCTTCCTTGACCGGGGGATTCCGGTCGTGATGGGCGAAACGGGTGCGACGAACACGAATGGCAATCACGACGAGCGCGCGAAGTGGGCGTACTGTGTCGCGCAGAATGCCCAGCGCTACGGCGTGCCGATTGTCATCTGGGATAATGGGAACAATCAGACGTCCGGCGGTGAGTGCCACGCCTGGATTCGCCGCGCGGTGAATCCGAAGCTGCGCAGTCAGGCGACGAGCGTGGTGTACCCGCAGGTGCTGGACGCGCTGTGGGAGGGCAAGAACAGCGCGGCATGGGGCAGTGCGCTGACGGAAGTGCGCGCGGAGGCGGACGAGAGCATCCTCTGGGCGAACGCCGACGGCTTGACGAGCCAGAAGGAATGGGATTCCTCCTACATCCAGCTCGAAGCGAAAATGGAGTGGTTCGCGGACGGCGCGCGCATTGGCATTCGCTATTCCGGCGCGGGTACGCCTAAAATCGTGCTGGACAGCGCGGAAAAGAGCGTCTGGTGGATTCTGGTGGATGCGGCGAGCGTCGAACAGAACGCGGACGGCACGAAGACCGCGTGGTTCACGAGCGAAATCCTGCTGGCGGAAATGCGCAAAAACGGCGTTGATAACCCTGCACAGCTGCAAAATTGTTATGTCATCGCGACGAACGGGAAGATTACCGCTTACCGCATCAAGGTGGAGGGCATGGCGGCGGCGCAGACGACCTACCATGTGAACGGCAGCGCGATTCATCAGGCGGATTTGCCGGATGCCCCGACCTACCCGCACATGACCTTCTGCGGCTGGTACACCACGCCGGATTACCAGCCCGGCACGGAAGTCACGGGCGCAAGCGGCGCTTCGGACGCATGGGCGAAGATGGCGCTGGATATGAGCGTCATTAAGTAACAAAGGAGTCAAACAACGTTGGATTTTGAATATCTGCTGTTTTTGCAGAACCTCCGGGCGGAAGCGCCGAACTTCATCAACAGCTTGCTGCTCTTCATTTCGGAATTTGCCGCCGGGTCGCTGCCGGTTGTCATTATTGTCGTATTCTACTGGTGCATCGACAAGCGCACCGGGCAGCGGATGGGGCTGTGCTTCGCGGGTGCAACGATGGTGACGCAGCTCATCAAGAATATCGCGTGCGTCTATCGCCCTTGGAAGCAGGATGCGCGGCTGCAAATTGCCCCGGAAGCGGCGGCAACGGCAACAGGCTACTCGTTCCCCAGCGGACATGCGACACTGGCAGCGTCCTTTTACGGAAACATCGCGGCGTACCTGAAAAAGTACAGCAAGTGGTGGATTCTGCCGTGCGTGCTGCTGACGCTGCTGACGGCGTTTGCCCGCAACTGGCTTGGCGCGCACACGCCGCAAGATGTGCTGGTTGGGATGATGATTGCGCTGGTCGTGCTGCTGCTGTCAAAATACCTGCTGAACTGGGCGGACGGCGGCAAGAACCGCGACTGGTTGCTGGCGACTATCGGCGTCATCCTGTCTGCCGCGATGCTGATTTACACCAGCGTGAAGCCGTATCCGATGGATGTGCTGCCGGACGGAACGCTGCTGGTTGACCCGTGGGACATGGTGACGGACTGCTACAAGGCGGCGGGGGCGATGATGGGCTTCTGCCTTGCCTGGGTGCTGGAGAGGCACTTTGTCGGTTTTGATGCAAAGGGTGCGGGCAAGGCGCGCATGATTCGCGGCGTGGTTGGCGTAGCGCTGCTGCTGGCGGTGCGGAAGGGAATGAAGGCGGCGGGTAATCTGCTGCTGGATGCGCACTGGCTGGGCTTTGCAGAGATGTTCGGACTGATGCTGTTCGCGATTGTGCTGTATCCGGCACTGTTCCAGTGGGTGGAGGGAAGAAAAGGCAAATCGTGAAATTGGGCGCTTCGGGCGAAAATGGCTCGGAGCGCCTTTTTGTGGTTCTTCACGGAAAGTTGGGGGAGCAAACAAGGGATTAGGCGAAGCCCCAAAAGCTGCACGCGGAAGGAGCATGAAAGTGCGACCAACCCAATCGCGAAAAGGGGTCAAGGGGCAATGCCCCTTGCAGGGTCAAGGGACAGCGTCCCTTGTGGGGTTTGGGGCAACGCCCCAACTGTCCCTCGTCCGACCAATCCCAAGGAAGTCGCCAACAAAGGCGCAGGCAGCGCAGCGTCCCTGCCAGTAACTTTGCGCGTCCGCAGACGCGCCCCCAAGCTGCTTTCCCCCCAAGCTTCCGTGAAGAACTTTTTTGTGTACGCATTTTGTGCATGAACGCATATGCGCCGGGATATGATAGGGATACGCACCCGGAAAGGATGCAGGAAAGAGAGGAAAGACGCATGGAAGAACGCAAATGTGTCGGTTGGCAGGAACAGGAGACATCCCGCCTGTTTTCCGCTGTGCAGGAGGCGCGGGGCAGCGGCGCACCGCTTCGGCAAGTGTTCGAGGACTTATCCGTGGACTTGGGACGCAAGCCCAACAGCATTCGCAACTACTATTACGCCTGTTTGCGGAATCAGGAGCAGAATACGCCGCGCGTACAGGCATTCATTCCCTTCACGGAGGCGGAGACGCATGACCTCTTGCGTCAGGTGCTGACGGGCTGCGGGCAGGGCATGAGCGTCCGCGCGTGTGTTATGCGGATGGCAGACGGCGACCACAGCCGGATGCTGCGCTATCAGAATAAGTATCGCGCGATTTTGAAGCATCATCCGGAGATGATTGCGCAGGTGCGGCAGGAATTGCTGGCAGAGGGCGTTGCTGCGCCCGCGCAGGGGAAGAATCCGCCTGATGAGGCAGAAAACCGCGCCGCGTCCCAGATGATGGCGGAACCGTGCGTGCTGAAAATGCTGGAGGGCATGAAGGAGCTGCTTTGCCGGGCGTCGGCGGCGGAGGAAAAGGAGCAATTGCAGCGTTCGCTCGATCGAATGCGCGTGGAGCAGGATTTGCGGCGGATTGCGTGGGAGAAGGATTATGACGCGGCTGTGCAGCTGATTCGGGAGATGCGGTCGTGCTTGGAAAGCGTTCGTAATTCGCTGGACGGGGAGAAGCGCTGCGATGTGGAGGATTGCCTTGCGAAAGCCGCCGTGTTCGCCCAATAAACACGCGGGGGCAGCCTGAAAGTGTCACCGACTGAATCGCGTGTAAGGGCTAAGGTGGAGGACTTCGGCACGCTTCATTCGCCCCTTGCGTTCCCCCGAAAAATGCGGTATACTGTCCTTGTAAAGGGGGCATCCACATGGAAATCGGAATTCGGCTGCATGATACGGCGGGGAGTAATTTGGAGGAACACCTGCGTAACGCAAAGGAGCAGGGGTTTTCCTGTGTTCATATCGCGATGAGCAAGGTCGTGCCGGGGTTTAAGATGGCGGATGCGCCGGAGCTGCTGACGGACGCGCTGGCGGATGAAGTGCGCGGGCTGCTGGAGAAGTACAATCAACGGTGCGTGCTGCTGGGGTGCTATTTGAACCTGTGCAGCCCCGATTTGTCGGCGCACGAGCGCACGCTGATGAATTATCGTGCGCATTTGCGGTTCGGCAAAAAAATCGGCGCGCTGATGGTCGGCACGGAAACCGGCGCGCCCAATATCGGTTACAAATCCTGCCCGGAGTGCCGGACGGAGGAGAGCCTGCGCCTGTTTATCGAGCGCGTGAAGCCTGTCGTCCGCTGGGCGAAGGAAGAGGGCATGATATTCGCTATCGAGCCGGTCACGCGGCACATTGTCTGCACGGCGGAAAGGTGCCAGCGGGTGCTGGCGGAGGTGCACTCCGAAAACCTGCGGGTTATTCTTGATGCAGTGAACCTGCTCGACCGCGAGAACGTCCATCAGGCGCAAGAAGTCGTAACGGATGCGATTGCGCGTTTGGGGGATTCCGCCGAGTTGCTGCACATCAAGGATTTCCTGCCCGATGGCACGGACGAGTGTGCGTGGGCGCGGCAGAATATCGCGAATGTCAACATGTTTGATGGGCTGCTGTCGATTGCGCCGGGGCTGGGGCAGATGGATTACCGCCCGCTGATGCAGCTCGCGAAGCGCCGGAATCTGCCGATGACGCTGGAGAACACAAATCCGCAGAACGCGGTGTCGGCGCGCCAGACACTCGAAAAGACGCTGGAGGAATGCTGAATGGCAATGGATTTGCAGCGCCTGATGAGTCTGCTGCGCCAGTGTATGCAGCGCTACGATATGGTGTCGGCGGGGGATAAAATCGCGGTCGGACTGTCCGGCGGCAAGGATAGCCTGACGCTGCTGATGGGCCTGAAGCACCTCCAGCGGTTCTATCCCGTGCCGTACGGGCTGTGCGCGATTCACGTCGGTAGCGGTGCGCCGGGCAGCGAGGCAGACGTGGAGACGATGCGGCAATTCTGCGAAGGATTAGACGTGCCGTTCTATTTTGTGGATGCAAAGGTGTACCAGATTGTGTTTGAAATCCGCAAGGAGAAGCACCCGTGCAGCCTGTGCGCCAAGCTCCGACGCGGCGCGCTCAACGACAAGGCAATGGCGCTTGGATGCAATAAAATCGCGTATGCGCACCATCAGGACGATTTCATCGAAACGAGCCTGATGAACCTGATGCTGGAGGGGCATTACGACTGCTTTCCGCCCGTGACGCACCTCGACCGCACGAACCTGCAAGTCCTTCGCCCCATGCTCATGGTCAAGGAGCGCGACGTGATTGGCTTCGCACGGAGGGAAAATCTGCCTGTTGTCAAGAATCCATGCCCTGCCGATGGGCATACGCGCCGGCAGGACGTGAAGGACTTCATCCGGCGCAGTCGCGACGTCTTTCCGCAGGGACGCGAATGCCTATATGCATCGCTGCTGGACTATTTCGACCGAAATGTGACGAAAAATGCAAAAAACGGGTAAAAATCCTCCGAAAACGATATTTTTGGTGAAAAACAACAAAAGCTTTCGTAAAAAATACGAAAAAATGGCGCATTTAGCCGAAAAAAATGTACAAAACGCCCGAAAACAGGGAAGTAACGATGTAATGATGACAAGTAACCTACTTGACACCATCCGAAAGTAGTGTATAATGGACAATATACGTTGGTATAGGTGACTGATTGCGGGGATGCGGTTCGTCCACTTGCCAATGTATAAGAATGGCTAAAGTGTCACTAAGAACCGAATTTGGCAGATGCGAAATGCCCTCCGACGCAAAATTATCGGGGGGGGGGTATTTTGTCTGCCGATTTTGCAACCTCTGGTTTCACACCGCCCGATGGAAAGTAGGACAAGCCGATGATTACCATGCAGGAAATGGAGAAGGAGCTGGCCATTTACCGCAAGAACTTTACCGCGGTTCGCCTCATCAGCGAGGCGGATATCTTGCGTACAATTGAAGCGCGCAAGTACAATCCGGCTTCACGCGCCTGCCCCTGCCGGGATGGGCGGATGACATCGCAGGGATGCCGAAACTGCATCGTTCTCCGGGCGTACATGGAGAAATGCAAGAAAATCAAGCTCGAATACGATGACCCGAATGTCTATCAGGTGACAGCGCGTTACCTGCATGTCGAGGGCGGGCGCTATGTGCTGGAACTGGTGCAGAAACTTGACGACGACATGATGATTGACGCCGAGTCGGGCGAGAAACTTGCCAATCGCCTGTCCAGTTATGAGGACAAGCTGTACCACGATGCGCTCACGGGGACGCTCAACCGCCGCTATTACGAGGAACACATGTGCAAAACCGTCTATGAGGCGGGCATTGCCATGATTGATGTGGATAACTTCAAACTTTATAATGATGTTTTCGGACACCGCGCGGGTGATGTTGTGCTGGAGACGATGGCGCAGTCCGTTAAGCTGCATACCGCGAGCGGCGATTTGCTGGTGCGCCTGGGCGGAGACGAGTTCCTGCTGGTTATGCCCGGCATCCCCGCTGACCGCCTGTACAGCCGCCTGCTGCAAGTGAGCGAGGCGGTGCACAATACGCCTGTGCCGGGGTACACGAATCTGCAAATTTCGATTAGCATCGGCGGCGTGATGGGCAACGGCCGCCTGCTGGAAACTGCCGTAGAGCAGGCTGACCAGCTGATGTATCAGGCGAAAACGCATACGAACATGGTTATGACGGAGATGATGCTGGCGCAGTCGTCGGAGCAGGAGAATGAGCTGCACGCGCGGAAAGAACGCATCCTGATTGTGGATGACTCGGAGTTGAACCGCGCGCTGCTGACGGAAATGCTGGAGGACGACTACGAAATTCTGGAAGCTGCGAATGGGCAGGAGTGTATGGACATCCTGAACGCGGGCAGCGATAAAATTTCGCTGATGCTGCTGGATCTGCTGATGCCTGTGATGGACGGCTTCGAGGTGCTGGCGTCGATGAACCGCAGCCACATGCTGGAAAATCTGCCGGTTATCATGATATCCAGCGAGGACTCGGATGCTTTTATCCGCCGCGCCTACGAGCAGGGCGTGAGCGACTACATCAGCCGCCCGTTCGATGCGAAAGTAGTCTATCGGCGCGTCTACAACACCATTAAGCTGTACGCCAAGCAGCGTCGCCTGGTGTCAATGGTCACGAGCCAAATCCTCGAAAAAGAAAAGAACAACATGCTGCTGATTAACATCCTGAGCCATGTGGTGGAGTTCCGGAACGGTCAAAACGGCTCGCATGTGCAGCATATGCGGCAACTGTCGGAGCGAATTCTGGAGACGCTGTGCGCCAAAACCGACCGCTACCGCCTGACCCCGCAGGACTGCGACCTGATTGCCCTCGCGTCGTCGATGCACGATATTGGTAAAATCGCCATTGACGCGAAAATTCTGAATAAACCCGGCAAGCTGACGCCGGAAGAGTTCGAGCAGATGAAGCAGCACACGATTCTTGGCGCGAAGATGCTCGACGACCTTGCGGCGCACCACAACGAGAAGCTGGTGCGCACGGCCTGCGACATTTGCCGCTGGCACCACGAGCGCTATGATGGGCACGGCTATCCCGACGGTCTGGTGGGGGACGAAATCCCGATTTCGGCGCAGGTCGTTTCGCTGGCGGATGTGTACGATACGCTCATCAGTGAGCGCGTCTACAAACCCGCGTACAGCCACGAACAGGCAATGTCTATGATCCTGAACGGCGAGTGCGGCGTGTTTAATCCGCTGCTGATTGAGTGCCTGAAGGAACTTCGGGAGACGCTGCGGTGCGAGCTTGACGTGCCTCCGCTTAACGTGAAGCGCGAAAAAGCACCGGGCGACGGCGCAAAACCTGCGGAATCCAAAGAATAAAAGACGACCCGGCTGCCGGAAATATCGGCGGTCGGGTCGATTCTTACCACTGGTTAACGTGTACGCGGTTTTCTTCGTAGCGGCTGGGGCGCACTGCGCACATGTCGATATCCTCCGCTGGATAGCCGAGCGCGAGTATCGAGTGCGGTACAATCGTCTCCGGCAGCTGGAAAATCGCCGCCTGCCGCTTCACGCGCTTTTCGTCCGGCCAAGTGCCGAGCCAGACCGATCCGATGCCGAGGTCGTTCGCCGCTAACGTCATGTTCTGCGCGGCAATCGCGGCGTCAATCACCCAGAAATCCGGCGCGGGCGGAAAAGCGCGGTCGAGGTCGCCGCAGACAAGAATCGCCGCCGCTGCCTGATTGAGCATCCGCGCGACGCGTCCGTTCGCCTCCGCCATCTGCGCGAGCTTTTCCCGGTCGGTTACGACAATGAACGCCCATTCGCGGGCGTTGACGGCGCACGGCCCGCTCATCGCGGCTTCGAGAATGGTGTGGAGTTTGTCGGGTTCAATCGGCTTGTCGGCAAATTTGCGTACGCTGCGGCGGGTGAGGATGTTCTGCATGGTTTCCATGGGGGAGACTCCTTTCAATGATGATAAATAGTTTTTTTTGCATTGCGCAGGGGTTTCGCCACTATGACAATTATAATTAAGCATAGGAAAAATCGCTACCATCCTCAGCATAACACATTTGTGCGCGCAAGACAACGCACACCACCGAAAAAATCGCGTGTGGAAAATTGTGCAGCCGCGAAGTTTCCCGGCGGGTCATGTACAAATGGGAAAGAATGCGCTATAATGATACATGAGCTGCGAAGAACGGCTCGGAAAGGATGAAACACCAATGCTCGATCAGAACGTTGCACGGGAAGTATTGCAGGAAGCGGTACGCACCGGCGGTGATTTCGCTGAAATTTTCATGGAAGACCGCATTGACCACGCAATGGGGATGCGCTCTCATAAGCTGGAAAGCGCGACGACCAGCCGGACGCACGGCGCGGGCGTGCGCGTGTTCAGCGGTACGAATGCGATTTATGTCTACACCAACGATACCAGCCGGGAAGGGCTGATGAACTGTGCGCGTCAGGCAGCAGCGGCGGTGCGCGGCGGCAAGGGCTGCGTCGTTGCGCCGTTTAAGCCGTGGGATGCCTCCCGTCCGGAAGAAATTCTGCTCCTGCCGACTGACGTGAAGGCGGCACTCAAGGCGGAGAAGCTCCGCGCGGCGGAAGCGGCGGCGCGCAGCATTTCCCCGGAAATTGTGCAGGTGATGGCGAATTATGGCGACCATGTGCAGGATGTGTGCATCTGCAATACCGAGGGCGTGTTCGTGACCGACCGCCGTGTGCAGACGCGCCTGCGCGTGAGTGCGATTGCCAGCAACGGCACGGAGAATCAGTCCGGCAGTGATGCGCCCGGCGCGTCCATGGGCTTTGAACTGTTTGACACGCGCGTGAATGCGGAAGAATCAGGGAAAATTGCTGCCCAGCAGGCCGTGACGATGCTTCATGCACCGGTATGCCCGGCGGGTGTGATGCCCGTCGCGATTGACAACGGCTTCGGCGGCGTTATCTTCCACGAAGCGTGCGGCCATTCGCTGGAGGCTACCAGCGTGGGCATCGGCGTGAGCGAATTCTGCGGCAAGCTCGGCCAGCAGATTGCGTCGCCCATCGTGACCGCCATCGACGACGGCACGCTTGTCAACAACTGGGGTCAAATTCATGTGGACGACGAAGGCACGCCCAGCCAGCGCACGGTGCTGATTGAGAACGGCATTTTGAAGAGCTACATGGTGGACCGCCTCGGCAGCCGCCGGATGAATCACCCGATTACCGGCTCCTCCCGCCGCGAAAGCTATGCCTATGCCCCCACGAGCCGTATGCGCTCCACCTTTATCGCCCCCGGCAATGACAGCAACGAGGAAATCATTGCGTCGATGGGCGACGGTCTGTACGCGCGCAAGATGGGCGGCGGCTCCGTCAACCCGGCGACGGGTGAATTCAATTTCTCCGTGGCGGAAGCGTATCTGGTGCGCGACGGCAAGATTGCCCACCCGGTGCGCGGCGCGTCCCTGATTGGGCGCGGCAGCGAAATCCTGATGAAGATTGACCGCGTTGGCAAAGAACTGGAACTGTCGCAGGGCATGTGCGGCTCCAAGAGCGGCAGCGTCCCGACCGACGTCGGTCAGCCGATGATTCGCGTCAGCAGCATCACCGTGGGCGGCCGCTAAGGAGGAGAAGCAGATGAAAGTCAACGAATTTTTGAATGAGGTGCTTGCTGCTGCGAAGGCGGCAGGCATTGACCCGGCGGAAGTATATTATCATGGCGGCGACAGCTTCAACGTGAGCGCACTGGACGGCGAAATCAGCGACTACAAGGTGTCATCCTCGTGCGGGGTATCCCTGCGCGGCATGTTTGGCGGCAAGATGGGCAGCGCGTCCACCGAGGCGTTCGAC